>JAABUO010000185.1_pt1 | contig 165158 bp, 169 predicted proteins | sample 5559291 | NCBI WGS metagenome assembly JAABUO01 (sample SAMN10711878, study PRJNA513372) | rock metagenome | isolation source: Antarctica rocks | place: Antarctica: Victoria Land, Finger Mt sud
CGTCGATATCGAAGACGACTTCAGTATAGAGTCAAATGAAATGACTATGACAATGATCTCAATTGATACAACGCTGATGACGACGAATTTATGAACGCTCAGAAGATCGTTGATGATTTTCATATTCGATACTCGAACAAATCGCGCTAATCGACAATTCAATCAATCACGATTTAACAGGCCTGAGTCTGTGAAATCATGATTGAGCAATCAATCGAGTCGAGCAGAAAATACATTTATGCGAACATGAATCGTCGAAGAGAGAAAATAATGTCACGATTCTAGCCTTGTCAGGCTCAGCCTTCTAGCCTTACCAGGCCTATCCTCGCTCCGTCACCTTGACTAGTTCCTATTGAGCCTAGCGTCGGCTGAGAAACACACATATGTAGCCAGCTTCTTTTTCGTAGCTATCTTTCTTTCTTAGCATTTATCTTCTAGTTAAATGACATCTCTATCTGACTCGCTCTAGGCAGGTCTCTAACAACTCTTTACAAATTGCAAATGAAGTTTGAGTTGTTTGATGTGCAGAAGCTGCAGCTGAAAGAAGCAATAACAGCTAATGACATTGCTCATAATGCACTTGATGCATTTCATTATTTTATATGTTCTATCACATTTCAATATCGTTTGATCACAGTTCTGTAACTGACATGATATATTTATAAATGAATTTGCTCACTCTTGATTCACTCACTTCACGTCTCAATATGAATCTCAAGATGAGTAAGAAGAAGAAAAAGACTGTGATTACATTTTTTGCAAGAAATAACTGATGAAGTTGATGTGATTATGCTGAGATTATGCTCTTGTGTCAAGCGCGTTTTGCATCTCTGCGCTTTTTTCTTCTGTCTGTGTTTTTTTCTTTTATTTAAATGTTAATATCTCTACGTGATTGTCTCATTAAAGAGCGAGAATTATCATAATACAGTGATTTTCTTTCTTTCTAATCATGAATTTATGCTTGAAAGTGAGTAACTATACTTTTCGCTCATCTTTCAGTCTCATTTTGAAAGCTTCTCTAAGCTTCAAGACTTCTTTCATATCTTCGCTTAATATTCATTGATTATATTTCATGAAATATTCTTTTCATTGTATCTTATAATATAAGATTCTCTTTCTTTTTTGCTTTTGTTAAATCTTTTCTATCTTTCATTCTTACTCATCATCAATAAGCTTGAATACAAAATAATTGAGTATAGAGTCATCATTTAGTCTACGATTATACAACTTTAAAAGAAATACATGAAAGACAGAATGAACTTTATAAATGATTGAAAGATCAAGATAATACATCTGCTTGTTTATGAATTCTTGTATATGAAAAAACTCTATTATTTTATTTGATAGCTTCTTGCTTGACTTCTTCTGCTTCAGATTTTTTGCTGATAGCATGATTAAATCATCAACATTAAAGAACTTAGACTTATGTTTTTGATTATAGTATTTTGTCTGAGCATTGATCGCGTTTTATCATTGTTACATCAACGTGTTTTGCACGTCTTGCAGCATTTCAACGCGTTTTTTTGCTGCTGACACTTCTTCTTTCATAGCATCATTTTTAATGTGTATGTCAAAGATTGACTTATAGTCATACATGACTTTAAAGAAACTACAGCTCAACGAAGAGTGCTTCGTCTGATGATACATGAACTCGACTACAAGTAAAAGCGTAGCTCAGTTGTCTTGCTTTTCTGAATAATATACTCGTAGATAATGTTTCAGCGTTTGATTCTGTCATTCTGTCTGATTGTCTGTTTGCGAATGAAAGATGATGCTTAGTCGTTGTTTCATCTTCGCATGATAGCAGATCTTTGATCAGAACGCATTAATAAATAAATTATCTCTATCGATAATTATATCATTTGATATCTCATATTTTAAAGCAATCTGCTCAAAGAACAACTCTGCTAACTTTACAACAGTCAGAGTCTTCTTTATAGACAGATAACGCATCATCTTCATGTAGTAATTGACTATCATGAGAATTGAGTCATACACGACTTCTTTTCATTTACTAGACGACAAATCTGTTATGAAATTCATAGTGATTTCTTTTCATGAATCTGTGAATCAAGATAACGATCTCAACTCATCATATGATAGATGACGTTTCATCTTTACTCTTTGACAAATGTCACAAGTATTTATATACTCTTTAACATTCTTGATCATACTTTTTCAGTAATATTTGCAATCTAATAACTTACTGATCTTGTCAGCATCAAAATGTCTTGCTAATGAATTATCATGATGACATTTCAATAACTCTTCTCTGACAGAAAAATCTTCTGAAACATACAATGATTCATTGTACTCTATCATTTCTTGACTATTCAATATTCAAGCTTCGACGTCATTCTTTTGTATACTCATCATTTTGTCTGCTTTTAGTTCTACAACAAATTCATCTTCTTGCTGTAAGATTGTGATGAGCTTAACTATGAATTTACTACTGAAGTTGTATGTTGTTTCATGAATTGTCAGTACTTTAACAATTGCACATGAAACGAGTTATTTGCAATCAACAGTTTCAGCAACAGAATTAAGCTGTTTCTCAGCTACGTTGTGATCTTTATAAATCAACGTTTCAACATCTGTGCTCTTTGAAGTTGTTAATTCAAATTGAGAAATTTTATCTTTCAAGAAATGTACTTCGTCTAGATGCATTTCTTGCATTGCTAAAGTCATGATTTTCAGCAGCATACTTCTGACATGCACTGCTGAACATGTACTTGTGTTTTCACTGATACTGTGAACAGACATCTTCTCAACTTTGTTAATCACTCATGTACAGTAAATTTCATCTTGCGATTTGCTTTCAACATGTTTCGCTGAATATCTTCGTTCACTGACACTGTGAACGAACGTCTTCTCAACATCATTAATCACTTATGTTCATCAATGAGTTTCATCTTGCAGTCTGCTCTCAACATGTTCTGCTGAATATCTGTTCATATTTATACTGTGAATGAACATCTTTTTGACATCATTAATCATTTGTATACAGTATAGTTCTCTGATCACTACGAATATAAAGTTATTTAAGCTTTCTATTCTAGTCAGCTTTCGCTGCAAAGTGAACAGCAAATGATTTGCAGAAATGTTTTTATTCTTATAGTCAGATCATCTTGATGATGCATTGATTGAATTTATCTTTTCTGATCTATGTGCTATTTCAAAGTTGCAGATCAACAATCTCATGACTCATCTGACTTGTCTTTTGTTTAGCTTTTGAACGTTCATAAAACTCTTCAGATTATTATGATCAGTCAGAAATTCAACAGTATGATAGTTGTTTTTCACATAGTGTCGTCAGTGTTTAAACATCGCTACTATGACTAGAAGCTTCTGATCATGTGTCTCATAGTTTCTTTTGACATTTATCATCATTTCGAATCAGAATGCAATCAAATGTCATTGATCTTCATCATTTGACTGAGACAAAATACTTGCGATTGCATAATCAAATGCATTGATCTCGATGTGTATATGTCGCTCTGAGTCAAAGTGTCTTAGAATAGACGTTTTCATAAAGACGTCGCGAAGCTGATTAAAAGCTTGTTTCGCTTCGCTCAATCATATGAATGAGCTCATTTTTATATCTTTTACACTATCTCTCAGCAGTTCTGTTAAAGACTCTGCTATCTGAGAGTAGTGATGTATAAAACGTCGATAGAAATTGATGAATCTCAGAAAAACTTGTATTTTTCAATACATCTTCAATCTGAATCACGTTTTGATGATGTTTATTCTACTTAGATTCATCGAAATGCTCTCTGTAAATACAACAAATTCTAGAAAGTTCACTTTAATGATGAAGAATTCACACTTCTTCAAGCTAGCATATAGCTTGAACTTTCTTAATCTTTCAAGAATCTGCTTCACATGATCTACATGATCAGTCTTCTCTACGAAAAAGATTAGAATGTCATTCAGATAAACAACACAAAAGTCATTTAAAAGCTCTGTCAAGATCTTATTAATATAAGTCTGAAAGATGACAGACGTGTTGATTAAATCAAACAACATGATCATATATTTGAAGTGATCATAATGAGTATGAAACATCGTCTTTCACTCGTCTTCACGTTGAATTCTGAGACAATGATAAACATTCTTCAGATTTAACTTAGTGAACTGCTTGACTCTATTAAGTCTGTTTAGAGTTTCATTAATTAAAGACAGTGAATGACGATTTTTGACAGTGATCTTATTCAGATCTCAATAGTTCATGCATAAATGAAGATTATCATTCTTTTTGAGAATAAATAGAATAAACGCGTCAGTCGAGCTGACGAAGTGCTTAATTCATTCTTTCACTAAGACATCATTTAAATACTGTCTCAGAGTCACTAACTCTGTGTTTGACAGATTATACAACAATTCATACAATGATTCTGCAGTGATTTCGATTGCATGATCATGATCTTCATGCAAAGACAGTTTGTCTGCATTCTTTATCAAGAATACATCTTTGTATTCTTTCAATTCAACAAGTAAAGTCTGCATTTCAAGCGCATTTGTGATACAACTCATCACGTTATTCATTGCTTTCACTTGATGTTCAATGATTGACTCTTTGATGACATTGATTATGACAAGAGCATACACAGTAGACTCATCTTGTAGAGCTTTTGCAAATACTTGTGCGAAGAACAACTCAAATGCGTGCTCATTCACGTCAAAACATCATGTTCTTGTGATCATGTTTATTCAAATACGCTTGAATTGCATACTTGATATACTCAGAATCAGAGAAGATTCTTTCTTGTCAATAGCATAGAAGATACTTATATCTTTTTTCTCTATGTTTCAGCTGTCTCTCAGTTAATAACACATCTTATAAACGTCATACTAATAGACATTCTGATCATTCATTCAAATAAATCTTAAGAGATCAATGTTCAGTAATGACATATTTTGCTTAATGATGAAACGTTCACTAATCACGTTCATCTCAACATTAATATTCATGTAAATCTTCGTTTCTGTCTTCTGATCTCTCTGAATTACATGCTCTTTATATATAAGAATCTTTACAAAGAGAACTTCTTGTTTTTTTCTCAATGATTTGAAATATTCATCAAGAACTTGTCTTTTTTCAAAATCTTGAAACGACTTATATGTGACATTGAATCAATGAATACTCGATTTACATCAGATTCTTTTGATCTATTCTTGATCTTTTCATCTTTACAATCAGTAAAGTAATGATTCTTTCAATTGCATGTGTAACACGTTATATTGAACAAATTCTTGCTATAATGTGATGAAGCATGTAAGCTTGTCTTTGACGAAGAGTCAAGTCTGATTGATCAATGAAATTTCTTTCGCTTTGAATGAGTCTTCTTGTTGACTTTATCTTGATCATGCAAGTTCTTGTCTTGAAATTGTTTCAACGACAAGACATGTTCTTTTCGCAGATTTGTTTTCAATCAAGCGACAAGATCAATTAATGCATTTCATGTGATAGAAATTGACTGCACATTAGTAATGATCACACGCAGCTCAGATCTCAACTTGATGAATAAATGAGCTCATTTATGCTCATCACTATACAACGAAAGTTGATGTTTCAGAGTGCTCAAATGAGTTGCAAACGTTCATATCATTTGATCTGAACGTTGCGATGCATTCGCGTACTGCTGAGTCACATCTATGTCTTGATTCATCGAGTTTTCAATTAAATTCAGAAGAAAGTCAATAAAATTGAATCATTTCTGCTGAACTGCAAACATAGTCTCTTTGTGATTGAATCAAAGTTTCTTTGATTCATTCTTTAGATAAATCATGCAATACAAAATCTTTTTCTCATCACTTTCAAAATGTCAAGAAGTATTTTAAAATAAGATTTTGACATCATGAATTCACTCTCTATGTTCTCTTATGATTTTGTCATGATACTTCTTCAAAAACATTGAGAATCTTCGCTTTTGTAAAACGATCTCATGATGACTTCGTTTCGTCATCATTGACACTATGAAGACGATGTGTAGATCATTCAAGTTCTTCGTGAGAACTTAAGTGAAAGCTTGATGATTTCTCTTCATCGTTTCAATGAATTGCAGAATCTTAATCTTTGATTGAATAACTGTTAGCTTCTGTTTCTTTCACAGTTCATCATGTTGAAGCATTACTCATGTCAGCTGTTCATTAATATCAAGAAAGAGTTCATCTTCTGCTTCTTCGCTTTCTAATTTCATTATGTAATGTTTGTTTTCTGATATGATGTCTTGCAAGATTGAGACATCATCATTTCAACTTTGTTGTGATTGCATTGCTATTGTCATGCTTGAATATTGAATCATCATCTCTAAGAAGAGTTTGAAATAATTAGAACTGTGATGATTGAATCTACTAAATGAATAGACGAGATCTATAAGAGTGATATGACAATGTGATATTCTAAGCAGACACAGAATGAGTATATATTATGATAAAGCTAATTATTAAGAAGCTCTCGATAACTTGAGAAGATCGATTGACTATAGAGAGTTTGTCAAGCATTGTTAAGTTGAACATGACATAACTCATGATATATTAAGTTGAAAATATGACGTGATCTAAATGATGTCTTGACAGAGTCACAGAGTCTTAAAGCTAATTCAGATCTGATCTTCAACTCAGTTTCTGATTTAACCTTTATGTGTCAATTCATCATGACACAAGTCGTCAATTCAAGAAATACTAAATATGATTGAATCTTCTTCTTCTACATATCGATTTATTCAGATGAAGAATCGATCTTATCAGTTTAAATTACTCTCAGAGCTTGTGATCTCATTGAATTTTTTCAGTCTGTTCATTATCTCATTCATGCTTGAACAAATTTTCAAGTTCATGAACATGAAGACACAGAAGACAAAGAGAACAGTCAAACAACGATGATGAATTTTCACTTCAAGTGTCGAAATTGACGTTTTCGTGAGAATTTTACTATTCATGAATTTGCAATTCATAAATCGCAGAGAGAGCTATTGAGATACACACTCAGATATGTATGAAAATTTCGAAATATCTCAAACTATGACTCTAACTCAATTTGATCAAATTAAACAATTTCTGAAGCTATTCAATTCAAATTCGAATTCTGAATCTCAAAATTCTGACTATGAAAAGCTCTGAACAGCGAAATTGAAATCATTTTCGACTCTGTTTCAGCAGATCTGCAAGCAATATCTACATTCAGATTGAAACATGTCAGTTGACGAGCAATTAATTCTTTTTAAGAATCGATTCAAACATATCATGAACATACTTAGTAAGAAAGTCGATCGAGAATTTAAAATCTACTGTCTATGCAGTGAGAATTATCTATATACCTTCATGTATGCATCGAAAATCACTCAAATCGTTGATTTGCATCAAATTCAGAATTTTAGTTCTTCGACTTCGATGATTGTTCAAATCATTAAATCATTATCTCGACTCTATGAATATGTGATTTATCTGAACAATTTCTTCAGCTCAATTGATCTGTTTATGATCTTAAAAGCTCTGAGAATGAGAGCTGTGAGAACGACAAAACAGAGCTCTGAATTTGATGAAAATCTACTAAAATTGAAGACTGTAGTCACTAAAGAAAAGAATTGAGGTACTACAGCAGTCACAACAGTCAAGAATCACGCACTATGTATGATCTGACAGAACAACAACACTGTTTTATTAATGACAACGACTCATTGGTCTGAGAAAGCTCAAAAAATCGTTCTCAAAGATCTTCGATTCAGACATCATATTTCTGAAGACTTCGTTTAGCTCGATTCAGAAAACAATCAATTTTTACCCTTTTCACGAGCAGTGATGAACTACAATTTACACATGGGGGAAGTTGACGAAAATGCTCAGCAAAGGGAACAATATTTCTTCGTCAAACATTGATGTCGACGTTATTGATGATCTCTGTTTCTGTTTCATTTAGATGCAGCTGTTCTGAATGCCTACATCCTCTACAAGCTCAGTTATTCTACAAGCAAAATGACACGTGCTCGATTTCAGAAGGAGGTGGCTACTTTGCTGATGCGAAATTCAGCTGAATCGATTCGTAAACGACTCTACGACTTCAGCAATTCGAATTCATCGATTCCACCTTCAGCTCAGGAACATCGTTGGAAATACCTTCCTAAAAAGTCCTATTGCACCCCGTGCAAAGCAGTCAAAAGATTCACTTCAGGAGCTGGTAAAGGGGTTAAACGCAAGGCATTGAGCGAGGTGACTGGTAATGGTCAGCCAAAGAAACAACGAAAACGTACTATTCAAACCTGGTTTGGGTGCACTTCTGAACAGTGTAGAGGGCTAGCAGCCTGCAAAAATGAGGCCTGCTGGGAGGCTCTACATGCATAGGAAGGGGGGGAGCGGAGGGGGCATACACAGGGAGAGGGGAGGGGAGTTTCATTGAATTTTGAAGCAATTGGGGATTATTGCGGAGAAACCCCTATTTTCATCTACCCCGCACTAGGAAATCTTAATATTAATCTCCAGGTCCCCATTGGCCTGGTTAGTCATCTCCCGTCGCTCCCTAGTACCCTAACAGGTAAGGTGGCCGTATACCTGGGATGGCAGCTTTAATGACGGGTTAAGGGATAGTGGTTACCTTAATTTATATCTTAGACCGCGCATTAGTACTATGTAGTTATGTTACACTAACGCTTAATCTGTACTACGATATTGTAAGATCTCTCACTAGCAATGTTTTTTGAAGTTCTTGCTGTAGACCCTGAATGTACATTAGTACAGCACCTTCGAAGATTTACCAGCCAAACTATGCTTCACCATGGCAAGCGCAAACTTTCTAGGTCCAGAGATGCGTAAACCGTTGCAAGACTCGCAACGCAAAGAAATCACTGAGTTCTCGATGGAGATTGATCATGCAGCAGAGAAGAGATTGGTCAAAAACCTCGATTTACATATTATTCCCGTCGTGATGCTGCTCTACCTATTTTCCTTTCTTGATCGGCAAGTATTTCTCGTTGACTGATACTTATCTTCATGGAAATATCTAACCTTCTTTTCAGGGTGAATATTGGTAACGCTAGACTATATGGGATGGAAAAAGACCTAGGCCTAAAAGGAAACCAATATCAGACGGCCGTGTCTCTTCTATTTGTGACTTATATTTTGTCAGAGCTTCCTAGCAATCTTGTGCTCAAGAAATTCACCCCTTCACGTTGGATCTCGTTCATCACCACGTTAGTAACTGTATCTGAACATTCTCTTCTGGTGTCTGATAGCTATAGTTTGTGGGGCATCATCGCAACCTTAACGGGTATCACACAAAGCTATGGAGGACTTATCGTTTGTCGTATTCTGTTGGGGGCAGTAGAAGGCGGACTCTTCCCAGGTCAGCAGCCAGCTAAAGTGATAGCCGTGGTCAGGAGAAAACTCCATCAATTTGACTATGATTTATAGGTCTCGCTGTATATCTTACGCTCTTCTATACGAAACGTGAGCTTGCTCTTCGCATTGGGTATCTTTTCGTAAGCTCTGCAATTGCCGGAGCCTTTGGCGGTCTCTTAGGGTATGCCATAGGTTTTATGGACGGTGTCGCTGGGCAAAGAGGCTGGCGCTGGATTCTTATTCTTGAAGGCCTTCCAACTTTCGTGCTAGGGATTGCAACATTTTTCGTCCTTGCGGATGATCCAGAGCATGCGTATTACCTTTCCGCTGAAGATAAACGGTTGGTAAATTTGCGGCGAGAGAGGCAGGTCGGGCAAACAAAGTCAGCCCAGGAATTCCACAAGAAAGACGTGTATCTGGGTTTAAGAGACTGGAAGATATACGCCTTTTGCGTTGGCCAATTTGGCGGTGACAGTATGCTGTATGGCTACAGTACATTCTTGCCTACCATCATCAAAGCCTTGGGCCACTGGACTTCAGCGCAGGCCCAGGCGCTGACTATACCATGCTATTGCGTTGGTGCAATTACATACCTTGTCGTGGCCCGGATATCGGACTCCCAGCAGAGGCGTGGTCTCTATGCTATCATCTTCGGAATGATATCGATTATTGGTTATGGTGTTCTCATATCCAACTCGAGCGTGGGTATCCGATACTGTAAGTCTAGTTTCGCGGTCGACCAACCCTATCCTGAACCGAAACACGACTCCTAGACTTCTAGATGCATAATTTCTGCAAAGTGTTTCTTAGCTCAAAACCTACTGTTGAAAGAAAATCGTTGAATCCCTAACGTTTCTAGTTGGTTGCTTCCTCGTGGCATTTGGGTTGTATGTTATTGTAGGGCTACCGCTGGCATGGCTTCCCTCTAATCAACCACGCTATGGGAAAAGAACTACCGCCACAGGACTACAACTGACGATTGGGAATACTAGCGGTATAATGGCGCCTTTCGTGAGTCAGATTTTTCCAATCGTGCCTCAACTGCTTCAGGGTGATATGGCTAATGTCTGGACGCAGCTTTACCCAACCGCCGAAGGTCCCAGATATGTAAAAGGCCATGCGGTGACTCTAGGCTTGGTCTCTATAGCCACACTCATATACGGATTCATGTGGTGGATCCTCGCTCGGAAGAATGCCGCCAGGCGGGATGGCAAAGAAGACAATGAGATTATCAATATGTCAGATGAAGAGATTGCCGAATGGGGGGATGCGTCGCCCAGGTTTATGTATACAGTGTAGAAGTATATACATGTTGGTACATTTTATATGTTTCAGACAGCGGAACTCTATCGAAGCCGTAGGTACGGAGAATGACACCAAAAGTTCTCGGACTGCGCTAATGCACCCCCATACAGCTTTCTATGTATTGAAATAAATAGCGCCGGAGAAGATTACACTCCCCCACCTAAATCTATTCTATGGACATCAACAGCTTCCTAAGCAGCTGTCTCAATGTCACCGTCCATAATCATGCCCAACAATGGAAGGAATACGACGCCGGCTCAGAGATTTCAAGCCATGACCTTGGCTAAGGCGGGAATATCACGTCACATACAGCAAATTATCGAAGGAGAAGGAGGTAATGACCATAGAGGAGGTAAATCAGGAGGTGACATACGGCCCTACAACAGGACCGAGCGGAAGGAGCGATATCAGCGCGGTAAGGCAGGTAGGAGGCCTGGTGGTAGCTAGGTGGAGGTCGATGAGGTGGAGGTCGACGAGGTGGAAGCCGATGAGGAGGTTGATGAGGATTTGGTGTTGTGGGACTGTAATCTTCTCCGGCGCTATTTATTTCAATACATACAAAATTGTATGGGGGTGCATTAGCGCAGTCCGAGAACTTTTGGTGTCAATCTCCGTATGCGAAGCTGGACTGTAGCAGCCACGGGAATGGGCTATCCCGAGCAATAATATGCTCAACTGTCTTTGTAAGGGGTGCGAAATGACTTTAATGAACGAGCAGCAATCACTTCCGCAATCGCGACTTGCCAACTTGCTCTACTGCACTACCTTACCGAGGAAAGAAGAAAAGCCCTAACCCCCGGTGCTCCCGAGGGTCCCTTTCTTACCCAGGTACCTACAGGCTACAGTAACAAGCGGTCTTCGCTAGATTTTTTAGAGGGAGATCGCTAATTGCTAAATGGAAAATTACGGGTACATACCTTACCGACCCGTTGTAGGGCATACCTACCTTAGGTAACCTTGCCCCGAGTGAAGTGGCCGAGGCATGTGGCCGAGGCTTAGATCTGTTATCGATAAAAGAAGCCTCAGAGAGTGGTGGAGTGCGGAGAAACTCGGGTCTCGCCTCAAAGGTTCAAATATACAGTTAAATGAAATTTCATCATCCAGAATCAAAACGAAAGTTTGTTAGACTGATCAGAGAGCGATAACGTATAGACTTAGATACTCGCTATTGTTGAGTCCACGGTATCTGTTGCTCCATAAGAGCTTCCCCGCAATCAAGACAATTTCTCGGTTTACTAGTAGATAATAACTTCCATTCTTCCGTCCTCACTCGTCCGTTTGATACCTCAAGGTACCTACTTTATTGCCGCATGTGACCCGCGTTACTGATCAAGTAGACGGTAACCATGAACTCCTTAATATTCTCGTCATTGTCCCGGTCCTGTTCTGACGTATAAAGCTAGGTAGCCCGCTCACCTGCTTTCGATTCCACTACAACTCGTATCGTCCAACGTCTTAACGGAGTACTCGGAATAATCAAGTCAAGATGTCAAACATTGAAGCAATCATAGAAGGCGTATCCATTCATGGTCCTCTGAATGACCAGACCGGCAAGATCCTGAACAAAGAAGCCATTGCTTTCCTCGCCCTCCTTCATAGATCGTTCAATGCCAGCCGCAAAGAGTTACTACAACGTCGTGTGATACGGCAAACCGAGCTTGATAAGGGTGTCCTCCCGGATTTCTTGCCAGAGACCAAGCGTATCCGTGAGAATGTTGCGTGGAAAGGAGCTGCTCCAGCACCAGGATTGGTAGATAGGAGGGTCGAAATTACAGGTCCTACGGATCGGAAGATGGTTGTGAATGCTCTAAACTCGAATGTGTGGACCTACATGGCCGATTTCGAGGGTAGTCTGCTTCTTTGACATCATTGGTGTCGAAGCTTATGAGAGGTGTTAGATTCTAGTGCGCCAACATGGGATAACATGATCAATGGTCAGGTCAACCTGTATGATGCCATTCGAAAGCAGGTCGATTTCAAGCAAGGGGAAAAAGAATACAAGCTTCGCACTGATCGGGTGTTACCTACCCTCATTGCACGAGCTCGAGGGTGGCATCTCGAGGAGAAGCACTTCACCGTCGATGGCGAACCGATATCGGGAAGCCTTTTCGACTTCGGCCTGTACTTCTTCCACAACGCTCATGAGCTCGTCAAGAGAGGTACTGGCCCATATTTTTACTTGCCTAAGATGGAATCACACCTTGAGGCTCGCCTTTGGAACGACGTTTTCAACCTGGCTCAGGACACCATAGCCATGCCACGCGGAACTATTCGTGGGACAGTATTGATTGAGACCATTCTCGCCGCCTTCGAAATGGAAGAGGTACGGCAATCCGCTTTAGCAGCGAGTCCTGGCTAACAGACATCAGATTATCTTTGAGCTCCGTGATCACAGTTCCGGTCTCAACTGCGGTAGGTGGGACTACATCTTTAGCGTCATCAAGAAATTCCGTCAAAACTCGAACTTCGTGCTACCGGACCGCTCTGCTGTGACAATGACGGTGCCGTTCATGGATGCTTACGTGAAGCTTCTAATTCAGACCTGCCACAAACGGGGTGTACATGCTATGGTGGGTGAACGGGCGAGGTTCCATCTTCCTTTGCTTCAGCTAACGGCATATAGGGGGGTATGGCAGCCCAAATCCCAATAAAGGACGACAAGAAAGCAAATGACGCAGCGATGGCAAACGTCTACGCCGATAAGCTCCGAGAGGCGCGCGCAGGTCATGATGGTACATGGGTTGCCCATCCTGCTCTAGCAGCCATTGCGTCAGAGGTCTTCAACAAACACATGCCCACCCCTAATCAAATGTTTGTACGAAGAGAAGATGTACATATCACCGGAAACGATCTGCTTAATATGAACATGCCGGGAACAATCACTGAGGAGGGTATCCGGAAAAACCTCAACATTGGTCTTGGGTATATGGAGGGTTGGTTGAGAGGAGTTGGCTGCGTTCCTATCAATTACCTCATGGTAAGGACTCCTAGAAGAAGTCACTATAACCGCGAAAGCTAATCAGGGGATCTGCGTCGTAGGAAGATGCCGCAACTGCAGAAGTTAGCCGAAGCCAGCTCTGGCAGTGGTGTCGCCATGGTGTGAAGACTGCGGAAGGGAAGACGGTTGACAAAGCCTATGCACAGAAGTTGCTCAAGGAACAAACGGATGAACTGGCTTCAAAAGCACCCAAGGGAAACAAGTATCACCTCGCTGCGCAATATTTCGCAGGCCAGGTCACAGGGGAGTCGTACGCTGACTTCCTCACAAGGTAAGAATTTCTGGACCACGCAGCTTTCTACTCAATATTTCGTGCTAATGTATTTGCAGTTTGTTGTATAACGAAATAACCTCCGTTGGCCCCGCGGCGAAGTTATGATCAGGTGACTAGGCGTAAATACTGCAAGAATCCGAGGACCACCAAATGGGAAACTTATCAGGGTTCCAACATATTTTTGGGATCCTGGCCCCTATGCTTGCCCGTACCTTGGCTGTCTGGTGCCTTGATGGCTTGCACGCCGATCATTTCGAAGAGAAACAGATTGATGCACAGCGGACAATCTCGTCCCGGTTTCATATGTAATATCAGCAGTGCTTGCCTGTTCTGTGGGTCATGTTTGTACATACTACGGCTCAACATGTGAGCGAAGCCAAGTAGCAAAATCCGAAGATCGAGGAGTCAATATGTCTTCGATTAAAGTCGTTGTATCTGCCAGATGTAGACATATAGAGATCGGCATAGGTGATCAGCTTCTCCTAGTGGTGTGAACTGTCCTGCAATCGTTGTACGTATGCCTGTTACAAGAACAAGCTATCCTGGAGCGAAAAAAAGGCAGCGCCTTGCAATGCTTTAATGCCTTTTGCGCACTGACTCAACACCAATTACGAAGCAAGCGCAAACCACAATTCAGAGCTCTCTCTCGCCCTTATTCGGCCTTGATTGAGTGCCTCCTAATCTCTTCTCTTCTTTTCTGCATCTCTTCCGCCATCCGCAATTGCTCATCAGCGGTATTGGCCCTCGTCCGGGCCTCATCGATGGCGGCTGCCTCCCATACTATTAAAACCTTGTAAGCCTAGTAAATGCGCCTCATCGACCGACAGGCCATACTCGGCTTATCCGACTTTGAATACTCCTTCAATTTCCCCACAAAGTTATCAAAATCTTGCTGCTTCCCCTGCCTGTTCTCTAAAGATCTCTTCTGTAATTCCGGGTTGTACCGCTGCAGACCATAAGTACGAATCTTAAGGCTTCGGAATTGTGCAACGTGCCTTAAATAGCTCTTCCTCTGTAGGCGTGACGTAGTAGATTAAGGCAGGGCCTCCGATACACATCACCACACCTCTGGCCACATTATCAGAAAGCTGCTATTGATAGCGAATGGGTGGGCTATGAGTCCTACGCGGTAAGCATCTTGATATAAAGTCCAGCTTTGGACATGATGGCGAAAGCGGATTGCCAAGTTTGCTTCGTAGTGCAACGTGGCTCTCAAGGACTCTAGACTCCGCAGTGATACTATTACCTGGCATGGCGTTTGACATTCAGTGGTTGAATGATTTTTAATTGGCCGCCATTGCACCGCCATCGACTGAGCCACACTTCTCCACATACTAATTCCGCACGGGCCAAGGCACTCGAGGTTCGTAGCAGACACTTGATTGGCTCGACCGTCGCGGAACAGATCACGTCCGTTTATTACAGGAGTACTGTGGTAAGTCTGACGAAACAATCCAGCGGTCAAATACTGCCTGCGCTCCAGGTGCGGCGGTGGACTTTTGCCTTTTTCTTTTATAGACCTGTGGTTTCGACAAAGAGAGAGCCGAATAGAACACTGCATCTCGGTACTGGAGGCACGAGTCGCTCACTTCTCCAACAACTTGACTTTGCAGTCTGACCTATGCCCTTTTATTCTATGGATCTTCTTAGGCTTACATTCCCTTTTAACAGTCTCGGATACCTACGATTGGATACAGACATTATCACTCGCTACCAGCCCAGGAGACTTTAATATCAGCGCCGGGAGTAGGGAATATAAGCATACTGTTTGGAAATTTTAATGCAATACGATCTCTACATCAAGCTTCAGAATGGCTGTCGAAATGCGTAGCTCGAAAAGGCCCGGTAAATGAGCTTTGGAGCGGAACACAAACGCAGCCTACTCTGGATATTGCCTGGGAAGGCCATTTGACATACGGTTAACATTCCCAACGGAACGGATGGCGTACGCTCGACCACGTTATGGGGATGTCCAAAGGCCCGCTTACGCCCATCCAGAACCCCTCGGTGAACCCCAGCAGGAACGAGATCCTGCGGTCGACGATCACGGCAATGTTTACCAGAATTATGACAATTATCATGAATCTACGTATGATTTCACCCAGTATCGGTCGGATAACCACTATGCTCCACAGGACGGACTTGTTGGGCGTGCTGGAGAGAATGGCCACTATGGAGGGACGGCACGAAATGGTGACACAAGACAAGGTGGAGGCTATGGGGGACCAACCACGCAGCAACCGCACTCTAGAACAGGCTATGATGAGAGGCATGCATATAGGGAACCTCGAGCCCACCCACCACCTCAACCGAATTACCATTCCCCTCCACATGGTAAAAAGTCACCTCCGGTAAATCAACATCAACAAAAAGGTCTATCTCGTGGGGCGCAAAGGACACAGGCTAAACAGAACGGGTACTACCAGGAACTAGCTTTGCATAGTGACTCAACGGATGCGGACAGAGGCTTTCATAGAAATGATCAATACTATGAACCTCGTGAGGATCAAAAGTATCGCACTCAGCGACCGCCGATCACCAGTAGCAAGAGCGCGGAGGTGGTCAACCAGCGTCCACCACCTGCGGGCCAGCATCAGTCGCAGGTATATACAGAGTCCCATGGAAATGGGGCGGTTCAGGGAGATCCTGGAAGTCACAAACCTGGTAGCGCTCCAAGACCAGCGCCTGCACGCGGGCAGCGACGGCCGACTCCGCCAAAGCTAGCTACTGCTCAGTTCCATCAGTGTTAGTCACCTAATCTGCTTAATTACGACGGAGCTCTCTTGAAATCACCAGCTGACGCATAGTAATTAGCCAAAGGAAGGATTCTGGGAGATCCCACTTCACCGGATACCCTTGCTTGGGACAACCCATTTCCGACTTTCCCAACCTCTAAGAAGAAGGCCAACCAGACTCACGGAGATAGTCTCAATGCTGCTGTTGCCGGGATGAATCTGCATAATGACACATACCGAGCCCACACGAAAGATCAGAAACCTTCCACGGCCAATAGCAAGGGCAGCAAGAGTTCTTCCTTCAGTAACGAGAGAAGGCCGAACGTGGAGCAAATGCAAGACGATCCGAATCAACAATATCAGGCTAATCGCAACGCCCATGATGAAAGTAATGGTATCCGGTACAACGACAACGAAAATCAGTACAACCCTAAGGCACACGGCAGTCAGGTTCAAGATGTACCGTACAACGCACCGAAGCATCGACTGGATGTTCGCGAAGAATGGCCGATTCCGCACAACAGCCAAACCCCTGCTATAACTGGCAGACGTTCAGAGGACGCCAATGCCGCATCTTCATTCCGCCCACACAGACTAGATGTTGATCCTGGATCCCAACGAAGTCATACTATGCCTAACGCCGTCGCAAAGGCAGTCATGGGTTCGGATCCAAATTATGCCGAACCTTCTTGGCAGGAACCTGGTCCCATTGCGGGATACTATGGTCCAAATGATAAAGAATATTTACCAAATAGTACTACACAGGCGATACCGCCTCGGCCAAGACCCACTAACGACTCGAGGGTACAGGCCGACGTGCATTCACCTATCCAGACCAGCCCATATCAGACTCGAAGCAGTGCACATCCTACGCCGCATGGTGCGCAAGATAGCATTGGCGACTTGTTCGATTCTTATTACGACGCGTCGCATCATGATCTGGGGAACCACGGTCAGAGCAGGGGAACACAGCCTCAGTCTGAAATCGATGAAGACATGCCGGATTTCGATGCAATACCTGAGTCGGGTACAATCCACCGTCGTGGAATGACAATAGATGAGCATCTAGAGCCGCAACCTGCAGCGCCTGCAGTACCGCCAATGCTTACCCAATACCGTGGAGCTGATCCTGGATATTTGCAGACTGGTCGGTATTCTCCAGGACAGGTTCCTCGGAGTATGTCATCACCAAATCTCAAAGAACCGCGTTCGCCCAAAAGTCCACATCATGGAGGTTTCAATTTCGATATGCCTGAAGTCATCCCTGCTGTACCTACCAAGCCTTTACCACGAGACTACTGTAGTCATAGGCCCCCAACTGTCAATGCACACCCAAACAGCAGCCAGCAGATTTACGGGCAACAAGCCAGACCGTATAACGATCAGCGGCCGGCCCCTCCAGCAGCGCGCTCGCCTGGCAATGGAGTAATAAGCGCTTATGGAGCACCGCCTAGAAGTTCTCAAGATAGGGTGCAATATGGCCAGCATCAACTGCCACACTCACAGAACGCACGCCCTAACACTGGCCAAGGTAGGATGCCCGATAATAGAATGGGTCCAACGTCTCCGATAGCTGCCGAGTCACGCCCAGCAAGCGCTCCATCTAATCCCGATGCGCTGCCGAGACATCCAGCCCCAGTTCGACCAGGTCTGATGCAAGGCTCTCCAGTGAACCAGGCCCCGAAACCGGCTCCTATTAGACTGTACAACACCGGTTCATCGTCTTTGCAACAGGATAATCCCATCCAACCACCGGACCCCTCACGTGCATCGACTGGGAAGCCACGGAACTCTGTGCAAATCACGGATGAAGAGCTTGAAAGGCTAAGACAAATCGTTGCGAGGAGTCCATCTGATCAGCAGACGCAGCTCGTCTTGGCCAAGAAAATGGTCGAAGCGGCGTCAGTACTTGTAGACCAGCGAGCTGATCATAGGACTAGAGCCAAAACGCGAGAGAAGTACATACTGGATGCCCACAAGATCGTAAAAAAGCTTGTCAACAACGGCTATCCCGATGCCTCATTCTACCTTGCAGACTGCTACAGTCGAGGGTTCCTTGGGTTGGAGACAGATCCAAAGGAGGCCTTTAATCTCTATCAGTCCGCAGCTAAAGCAGGGCACCCTCAAGCTGCTTACAGAGTCGCAGTGTGCTGTGAGATGGGGCAGGAAGAAGGTGGAGGGACGAAACGAGATCCATTAAAAGCTATGCAATGGTACAAGCGAGCTGCGACCCTGGGCGATACACCTGCCATGTACAAGATGGGCATCATTCAACTAAAAGGACTCTTGGGACAATCAAAGAACCCCAATCAGGCAGTGACGTGGTTAAAGCGGGCGGCCGATCGAGCTGATGAGGAGAACCCCCATGCTTTGCATGAATTGGGCCTCCTCCACGAAAAGGACACCGGCAACCAAGGAGTAATAAAAGACGAAGTATACTCGAAACAGCTTTTCACGCAAGCAGCCAAGTTCGGCTATAAATTTTCCCAGTTTCGTTTAGGTTGCGCCTACGAATACGGCTTGATGGATTGCCCAGTCGACCCGAGGCAGAGTATCGCATGGTACAGCAAAGCAGCAGTTCAAGAGGAGCATCAGAGCGAACTTGCCTTGAGTGGATGGTATCTCACAGGATCCGAGGGTGTGCTTCAGCAAAGTGATACAGAAGCTTATCTCTGGGCTCGCAAAGCTGCTCAGGCTGGCTTGGCCAAGGCGGAGTATGCTATGGGGTATTTTACTGAAGTTGGGATCGGTGCTCCAGCGAATCTGGAGGATGCGAAGAGGTGGTACTGGAGGGCGGCTTGTAAGTCTCTCGGCCCGAATGTCTGACGGGATAATGTACTGACATGTCGTTCTGAAGCACAAAATTTCCCGAAAGCGCGGGATCGACTCGAAGATTTGCGAAAGGGCGGGGCCAAGATGGAGAAGTCTCGAGTCTCGCGATCTGCAGTAAACAAGCAGTCAGAGGGCGACTGTGTCGTAATGTGAATATTTCGTTGGATATTCTTTTCTGGATTGTCCAATTCGGGACAATACAAAGAGGGATTACGGATGCGGTTTGGTCCACTCTTCAATCAGCGCCTAGGATCAACGGGTCGTTCATGACGAAGCCAATGGATTATGAATTACAGGTGCTTGCGGTTTGTTATCCTAGATGCAGGACATCTTGCCCACTAAACCCGCTTTAGACAATGTACAAGATGCTCAGAAGCAAACAGTATTATTATCCGCATCGGCATTTCACCACCCGAGAAGCCGAGAACTGCGAACTTTGGTGGTCGGCTTATAATAGCAACGGTAAATGTTTTGTAAAGCACTTATCTTCATCATACGTATGTTCATTGTAGCCGAGAGACAATTCTGATGAAGGAGTATTTATTTTATATAACAATGCATCTTTGTTTGATATTCTGAGAGATTTCTATTCGTCTCCATGACCTCGCAGCTTCCGCCCAAAATCCCATTACTCATCTTCTCTGGCCTCATTTTGCTTCTGGCGTATTTCCAGTCTTTTTTGCCAGAGAAGACTCGTCTTCGAGATTGTATTAGACCCCACTGTTCCTATTTCTCAAAGTTCCTTCCGACTGCTCAACCAGACTTCCGCCCTAAGAACAACACCATGCCCAAAACCCCAGTTTACTTTGTTTCCCATGGCGGAGTACGTTCTTCCCCAATCGAGTACCCAAATTACAGAACATCCACTAATGCCTACGAAAGCCGAATATCATATATGAGACTACCCATCCCGCCTATGCTAAACTCCAAGAAATCGGCCAGGAAATCACAATGCGAGTGAGACCGAAAGCTGTGGTGGTGTTCTCGGCACACTGGCAGGCGCAAGGAGATGGGGTTAACGTTAACGTAGGGGAAGGAGGTGGTTTAATATATGAGTGAGCAATGTTTCGTTTCCAGATGTTCGCGAGTGTTCCGTGCTATGACTGAAAGCAATCAGATAGGTACGTCATTGGACTGACCGAGCACATTTATATAGCTTTTACGGATTTCCAGGGCAGTACTACAAAGAAAAGTACCCCAACTTCGGAAGCAAAGCAATAGCCTCCCAAATCATTTCCCTCCTGCAATCAAACAGCGTCCCCGCCACTCCCATCTCGAGGGGACTCGACCACGGGATCTGGTTTCCCTTCAAGGTCCTTTTTAGCCCAAAAGATAATCCTTTGAATGTCCCAATCATCCAGGTCTCCCTGCTTGCGTCCGATGATCCTCATGCCCACTACGCACTCGGCCGCGCACTAGAAAGCTTACGATCTCAGGGGATACTGATACTTGTGTCGGGACAAAGTGTGCATAACCTCAGGGACTTAGGGAAGATGATGAGGGATCCGACACCCTTACCCTACACAATTTCCTTCGACGAAGCATTAAAGAACGCCGTGCAAGGGCCATCAGAAGGAAGAGAGCAAAGGATGACTGAGTTGCTAAACAGATCTGATGCCGGAAAGGCGCATCCGACAATTGAGCATTTGCTACCAATCTATGTCGGAGCTGGAGCGGCGGGAGCGGATGAGGGGATAATGACGTGGACTTTGAAGGAAGGGTGTATGAGTTGGGGAATGTTTCGGTTTGGGGATGTTGTCAAGATGTGAGGGGTGGGGGGTCTGGAGGTCGGAGTGAATGATTTGCATTGAACAGGTGTAAGATTCAGAAGAAGCTGTTAGCGAAACGATATAGAGAGTATGGCAAGTCGCCGTCAAACGTACTCGAGAGAGAGCGCAAATGGTCCTCTTACGTAGTAGAGCATTTTCGATTGTTGTCGTCTAGTAAAGATGGTTAAAATCGAAGATTTGGCCATCGACACCTAGGAAATGCCATCTCTCTCTCTCGGCACCAGGAATTTCCTTTCTCGTCACCCATGTAAGTACAGACCTCACCTCTCCGTCCTCCTTCCACCCCCAGCTAAACCTTCTTCGCCCTCCTGGCCGCTCCCTCCGGGTCCTCCACAGCCCCCTCCACCGTCTTCCTCGCATCTTTCGCGTCCGCCTCCGCAACCTGCGGTAGTGTTGAATTATTAACACTCGACTCATACATCACAATCCTAGTAACCTGGGTAACGCCGACGCAGCAGAGGAGGAAATTCACTCCTGCTAATCTGTTTTCAATAAGTCAGTCAGGGAGAGAACCTGAAGGGAGGTGGAGGACGTTGAGGGGGAGAGGGAGAGGGAGAACGTACAGCATATTCTTTGGTTTGATAATGAAACACCATCTCGTCCATATCGCGCCCGTAGCCGTCAAAGCAAGATTTTGAGAGAGAGAGAGGTCTTTGGCTGGTCGGGCAAAGTCTGAGACGCCGGCAAGAACGATCGCCCACTGTCCGGTTTCAATGTCCCACATCCGACTTATTCTGGGTGAGGGAGAATCAGACCTTCATTACGGGCGCCCTGTTTCTATTCGTTAGTGAGAGCATATGAGAGAAATTTTATCATGATGTGTGGTACCAGAAGTGCACCGTCTTCACCCCAACAGGGCTATTCCACATCCTCTGGAAAGCACCCTGTGCCGGCGGAACCGCTGCTGCATCCGTGGTTTGGACTCGTCGTCCAATGGATTTTCGCATCGATATTCTCGTAGCTCTCGAGGAGAACTGCGAAAAGCGGAGGCCAATGCGTGAGGCCATGCTGTTGGAAAGAGACGTGGAGGATTGGCTCACGTTAGTATGCCCAACGGGGAGGCGTGGGAGGTAGAGAGTAAACGTCGGCGATGCGGCGATACCGGCGAATGGTGTAAGAAGTTGCCGAACGTTGCATCCTAGTCACATCTCTCTAAGGTAGAGCTTAGAACTTCATGCCCTAACGACCACGACCGCTATCCACTCGACAGCTCCCAACGTTACAATGTCAGGCAAATACGCCTTCACCAAATCATTGAAGGAAGTCCGCTTCCTGTTCTGCCAAACTTCCGACCATAGCGCCGCTACCAGGTTTCATGGCCCCTTCATTATTCTCTACACAGTACTTTACTGACATACTTAAGGTCATTCCTTACGCGCGCCTATCCAACCATGAAGAAGAACAACCCACACACACCGATTATGATCCGAGAGGCATTGGGGACGGAGCCGAGGGTGTGGGCGAGATATGGTATGCTACAATATTAGATACGAGGAGTTGTGGCTTATAAATGTTGTCTGTAGAGTACGGAAAGGAGAAGATGGAACCTTTAGATGGTAAGTGGATTCTGGCTTTGGTAATGACAGGGCAAAGCTTACTTGTGCATTGGATAAAGGTCTAAGTGACAAAGAGATTGAAGATAGGGTTACGGGTTTAGTTAAGACGGGGATATGACGATTGGCAATATACCGAGAGGCGATCACGAATGGAGGTATTGTATATATTCAAAATGTAATCTATGATCGGAGAAAACGTATTGTATGGGTCCAGGAATCTATCAGTCTTACTTGCTCTAAATTCGGCCTCATGCTATGAATCTTTCAGTCGATAACGCCCTGCCGTTAATCCTCACTATGTAGGATTGAAACGGTTGATTTAGCTTGATATTTGAGCTCCTTCCTCTAATGCCTCTTGGTGCAGGCAGGTTCCTCGGTGTACTCGGGGAAATGGAGTAGCAAACGCAAAATCCTGAAACGCCCAGCGTGTCTCAGGAGGAGTTGCAACTACTCGAAGCATCCTAGTGATTCGACACTTCAGGTGTCAAAGTACAAAAAACTGGCATCATTTCTTAGAGGTCTCATCAGCTACGAAGCTCATCGTTTGTTGAATCATTTGGATCGAACTGCCTGCCTGTTAAAGGATTGTCGTTGATAAGTCTGTTCTTTGGGAAATCTCTAGGCCCGTAGGTTTGCAGACTGAAAGGATCTCTACATGGAACCGATCGTGACTTAATTAGAATTCATAGAAGATGGTACAAAACCATTCCTCGACTTCGCAAGGTCGTTAATTGGATATATGTTATCACTTAGAGAGAAGCTGCAGAAAGGCGAAGTCAAATATGTAAATAAAGGGGTATTTGCTTAGAAAATTGGAGTAATTGGAGAACCCTGAGGGCCCATCTATTGCAAAATCCGCTAATGGAAGGATTTCAAATGGCAGTCCACTAAGGCTATTGTGCTTATTCGGTTGCAATTCTTCAATCGCGCGACAATAGAAGTGCTGAGAGCAGAGTTATAATTTTGCAGAATGACAATAGGAATAATGTTTCAGACCGACTATCAATAACAAACAGCGGCAGCATCAATAGTCAAAAACCAATCATAAGTGCAAATAGCCATGGTCAGTTATGTTTGCCATGATAAACAGCACTTCGTCGAGCTTAAGCAGACTTCAACTTCCTGAAAAATCTTTTTAACCAAACCAAATCGACTTTAATAGCACAGAAGTAGATATAATTAAAACGCCGAAACCGAAACCCCAACTCACAACATGGAAGGAGCAATCCTTCAATTGACCGCCTTTTCAGAAGGAAATCCAAGGCTTTGGGAGGTCCTGGTTGGTCTCTTCTTTCAAGAGACCAATGTCAATCCCTCCACCATAGACACCCAATACTGGGTAAAGGATGTCCGGCGGCAGGACATCTTAGAGAAAGGCCAAGTGACGGTCGAGACGTGGAGTCTGCCGGCAGACTCCACCCTCCTCCGTCGCTTGGCCGGCCAAATCGACAGCGGGAGGCAGGAGGAATTCCTGGAGGCGGTACGCCGCTGGGCTCGGGGTCCCAATGGGGACTTCGAAGCAATCGCCCAGAAGGCTGGGTGGATACATGACGACATCACCGTCTACCCCCAAGAATGGCAAGCGATGTGGAGCATAAAGGCAATGGACGAAGGGGAGGAGAAGAAGAGGAAATTGGCGCAAGCCAAGGCGGATTCGCCTCGATTTTTCGAGCGATGCATGAAGAATGGCTTCTGCGGAATGCAAGTGATGAAGTTAAAACCTCCCGCGTGTTGTCCATTCTCGCTAATGGTATATATTACCAACAGACAAGAACTAAAGAAGCGAAAGTTTGACGAGACGACCCAAAAATACGTCTCGGACAAACACGATTATATCGTGGAACACCATAGCAGAGGACGTGTCGAAAAAAAGATCTGCAAAGAGATTTGTATGGTGTGCGATCCTGACTATTACAAGAGACAGAGGATGTCAGCACCAATTGGCGGACGACCAACGCAGTTCCACGCAGTTCCACTTGAAGAGAGAGCAGTTGATAGCCAAGGACGCACATTACCATGGGCTCTTGAATGGCATGAAGATCATCCCAATGCTCGCAACCAGAAGCGTCCACCGCCCGAAGAGAAAGGCCCGTTTGGTAAGTCCACTCGACGTAAAGGATCCTCGCGAGGAACGCGAACCACCACACCTGCGAAGAAAGAGAACCCGGTTCTAGATGGCTTCGAACGCGCGCTGAAGCATGATATGCAAAAGACAGCCGAGGAGCAACGGATCAGTGACACGGCTAAAGCCTCAGCCGTTGACGACGGCTTGCTGCGTCGTTCACAACCGGAGAAGCAAGAGCCAACCCAGGTGTACCTCCATGGCTACGGAGAGAATACACAATGGGCTGCCATTGATTTTTACGAGAAGGTGTCTCTTGGCCTGATTTGCGAGGACTATGAACGTCAACCTCCCGCCGAACGACGAAAGTACCCAAATTTTTCGAGTGCTGCTGGTTACGTTCATCCTAGGCCGCTCACGAAGCCAGAGATCATGATGTCTCGGAAATATGCTGGAGGCAACTACTGGATCAAAGTCACCTTCGATTCAACGGCAGCAGCTGATAGAGCTATATCTCATTCACCACACCTTATCCAAGGGCACTGGGTCTACGCACAGCTCTACCAGGGCATTGGACCAGAATTCGATGAGCCTATCTTGATTCACGCTGATGATAGGAACCAAGGGTTACTTGGCGCTCCTAAACCAACACATCCGTTTTCCCGTCCACAGACTTCATCTCCCCAGACCACCGATAATCAACCAAGAGTGGCGTCTACATTACCTCGAAACTTTGTCACCAATGCGATGCCACCGGCAGATGTACAAGGACAGGCTAATACTGCTTCTACCTCACCCTCCACCGCATCTTCGGCCACGGCCACAGGCCTAGATTACCCGGATCTCCGCAACCGTGCACCCTCTCAGCCTCAAGATATCAGGCCCGCTACATTCCCTCGTGCCACTGCACAAGCACTACAGCGTGGTCGTTACTTCCAACGCTTCCCGGATACACCGAGGAACATCATTCGTCCCCATACCGAAGCATTTTTACCTCAGCCCTCATGGAGCGAGAAGATGTTGCGGTCGCTCGCAGAGAAGGGTTGGATTCCTCACGATATCATTGGTCACGCAATACCTCGACTGGAGAATGGAGATTTTGACTGGGTGAACGCAAGCTTTTATTGGAAGATACTTTACTGGATTGACTGTCGATTTGGAACCGACCTATGTGGATTGAAGGACGACGAATGAATGATACATACCTCGATATGCTACGACCTGCTGATATAGCAAACCATCTGCCATGCACACTACTACCTACTACACCTCTACTACTACTTGTCTCAAAAATGTACCATAAGACCATGGTGGAGGAGCAACAAATTTCTGCATTTCTGGAGTTTGGGAAGCCTACATTTAGATTCCGCTTGGGAGATACCCGCGCGAGATATATGCGCATGGAAGCATGTACTGATGGATTGGTGGATACCTTGTTGCATGTACCTTGAGTTTTAGCTTAGAGATTGCTCAATGCCGGTTACTAAGCTCCCGTATCTCTTGTCTACCACAGTGTGACCATTGCTACCACAATCCCAACTGCGCTTCCCCAAAATCCCTTCTCCAAACCTAGCGTCCCAGCCGCTGACTTTGCCGTAGCTGATGGGCTGGGGGTCCCATTTGCCCCAGAAACGGTGCTCTTACCGGGGTTTGTCCCGTTGGCGTTTTTGGTTGGGCCATTGTATGCTGTAGTCGTGACACCGGTGCCGTTGCTGCACTGCAAGGGTGTTGTAGTGCCGGTAATGAAGGTGATGTCGGCGCAGTTGTAGAGACCACCGTTGGGATCGCCGCTCGTGACGACTTGAATGGTTGCGTTGGTCCCTTTTATGATGCCCAAGTTTGAGGGGACGACCTGTGTCAAAGACCGTCAATACTGGTAAGATTTAGTATTGCCGTGGCTACTGACAACATCACCCAAGCAAAATTTCCCCAGCCCTTCTTCCTGAATCGTTGGTATAAGCGTGATGTTGAAGTCGCTTCCGACATTATTGCCAATTCCGAGAAGCACTTGGACAGCAGCCCGGTCATGGCCCATGAGAAGTTGGACAGGACCGCCGCTCAGGGGCCATTCGGTACGGTTGAGTGAGGGGTTGTCCTGGCCGCCGCAGGGAAAGGTGCCGAGAACATCTTCGTTAAAACCGCGGGCGGCGGGGGAGAGGAGTTGGAAGTGGGCGGTGACAAGGGGCAGAAGGGAGAGGAAAAGGAAGGCAAAATGCATATTTGCGGGTACTGGAGAGTTGGTTTGGCTCAGAGGACGATTGGATCAAACTAGAATGTAGGTTGATTGATAAAGGACACGGATCGGTGCGGATCGTTTACTTTACACTCAAAAGAACATCAAAGCAGTGAAAAGACAGGAGGAAAAAGCGAAGAGGAATTTGGCAAGTGATGGATTAGGAACTTGCTCAAAAACGCGCTCAAACCAGTGTTATGCTACGACAATCAAAAAACCATCAAGGCCGATCTTTAACGGCAACCGATACGGTGTGTCTATAGACAGTAGTTCTTACGGTCTCACTTTGTCTCCCGTCATTTCGGACCTGGTGATTCGGGAAGAACAAAGAGGCTGATACGGAGGTACTCGTACAGTCGTCAATGTGAAGTTCGGAAACTTGAGAAGCATTGAGCAAGTTTCATGCATCTTCCTTCCTCGGCTAATTCCTTAGAGAGCTTGCGGTTTAGTTGACTGTCGGCTCCCCAAAAGAGTCGCAGTGTGAACAAAGAGCTCGGTATCTTACCGAGTGCCCTACTTATCTACTTACCTCTTATCTTCTCTACAACCGAAAAGGATGAACCTGGAATTCAATTGGCAGAACCTATCCCCTTCCCTGTTTCTCTCCTTTCCTTCGTTCAATCTGTCATTCATCTTACTATGTTTGTTCGATTTTGTTACAGACATCGCCGCCGTCACCTCAAACGTGAAGGTCGCAGACATTGCCCAGGTAGATACCAAAACAGTCATACATTGGAGATTAGGTATTCGTCGGCACCGCTTCGACTGCTATTACTGTCAATGTATATACCATTGTTTGTCCATGGTGATAATGGGAAAGATGGCCGAATATGTTGTGCATCCTTATAATAAGATAAACTGCTAGAAAGAGTCGGTGAACCTCCGAGAACTCACGATCTGGTCTTGGTGTATATCTTCATTCAACAAGCGGCAGACCGTTCTGACATGGCTGCACAAGCATAATGAATGTGATGCGGTGATCGAGGAGTGTTTGCTCTAAAGAAGATAGGAGCCGAGCTTCTCGTAGGCAAAAACGGCACAACGAAAGAGTTTTCGAGTGAGAGAAATGAATGGACACCACGAATTCTTTGTTGAAGAATGACCATGCGGTGGAAGAAGTAGGAATGTGTATAATAAGTGCAGCGAATAAATGTGATTGAATGTGCTGGAAAAGCTGTGAAATCGTTTGATATGGTAAAGAGGGTGGACAAAATTGATATAGAATTTTCTCACTCATGCACAGTAGTGCTACGGAGGCGGTTGGTTAAACTAACAGCTATTAGGTGGTATGGGGGACTCAACAGTAGAACATACGTACGAAGTGGGTACAAGGAGTGGCGTATAAATGATGCAGAAGTTGCGCCATCGAAGATTTATCGTGGAGAACTCTTAGAAAACTTACTCACTCATTTCGAAAGCCAACTTTCAAGCATATGGTTCCACCCCATTGCCTTGGAAGAGGGATTAGCCGATCAGGGCCCGAAAAATATGGTCGTGCTAAGGCAGCATTACCAAGTCTTTCGTCGTGGGAGCATGACTTAAAGGCTATCTTGCGGACAGCTTTCAATCCATCTAGACCACGATGCTGCCATATGTATGCACCGTCGCTATCTCAAAATTTCAAAGTCCCATCATTAATGTTCATCAAGCTGTCCGTATCGACCGAGGGCGAGTTCTCCCACAAAAGTACCACCGAGTATTGAAAGAAAATAGCCAACGTTCATAGTCATAACAGCCAACATCCTGAGAATCAATCAAAGCTTGTTCGCCAGTTGCATGCATAAATGCACCACTTACAACAAGTACCCAACTCCAACCATTACCGTCACATAGACTGCTCGAGGCAAATCCACACTTAACCTCCAGGGCATAATAGTCCTTGTATGTCTCTTCACCACTTTAACATGCTCCTCCACTCCCCGCTCGGTGATCAGGAACCCGTTCTTGCTGTCATTATCCGCCTCTATTCGCTCGACCTCTTTTGGTACGCCTCGTACAGCAACATATCTCCGATTGAGGTCCTTATCCATCCACCGATGCTCGAGAATATGTTTGCCTGCAAACATAAATCGGAAAGCGATTGCGAGTATAATGAGGAAGATACAAGTGCCCGCATAGGATCCGGTACTTGCGGGTATCCATCCCATGGAATACAGTGGGGTAGACGAGGAGCCGTAGAATACATTGTTCATGGACGACATATCCATTCTGCCAGGGATTGAGGAGGAAGAGGACATGGTACTGCTCGAAGACATGTCCATCTTGTTCGAAGTGAGTATTTCTGGCTGCTTGGTGTAGAAAGGTAGATAGTTACGGTGGCTGTTGTATAATCATCTATTCACATACAAACGAGTAAATGAGAGTGGCGGGGCGGTAAAGACTGGTCGAGCCCATTTAAGCAAGGAAAGTAAGGTAGCCATGAATGCAAAAAGGAAATGGAATAACTTGCTCATTTTCCCTCAAAGAGAAAGCCAAAGGTTGCAGCAATTGCTGCGCTGCGGCTAAAACGAACACCGGCTAGAGCACGTTCTATTCGCAGTTCAGTCCTTCACACTTTCTTTATCGTTGATACTCGTACTCGTAACGCCGCTCTCTTATATTAACGAGTCGGTCTATTTCTGATTGTAAGAGCATCCAGATAACGTCAGCTACAGTAATGGAGAACATCTCATTCGTTCTCGGCGCTGAAGTCTTTTTTCCTGTCTGCATCTAAAGTATCTACCTCCTGTCGAACCTTTTATTTCTTCATTACAATTGCCAACTCAGCAGTAAACCCTTTGCATCAAGTCACACCACTTGATAATTTGGCGAGTACGAACTTTTGTGGTCTTTTCTTTCTCTTGTCGTGTCAGCGGCTTTGTCTCTATACTCTGTCACCAACCACTGGATCTTCGCTAGTGGAGGAGCAGAACAAGGCCCAAGGATCGTACTTGACCCACAAGAGATCCGAAGGCGTGGTATCATTGAAATGTTGAGATAAACCAGGCCAGTCTTTGAGTAAAACAGGGTGCATTCGCGAAGATGGACATGTCTGGCATGAGCATGGGCGGCGGGGACGGCAACATGGGGAATACGTCTATGGGCAACGGTGTCCCTAGTCTATTCTACTTGCAGCAGATGTTTTGGGTAATTGTAGGGGCAGCCATAGCCTGTGCGACCGTTGTCAACGTCTACAATAAAATGCTCTTGAGACAAAGGTAAGCAAAAGATCTCCCCGAATACAGGATATATATCTTATCAAGGGCCCAGGTTAGCAGCAGCCAACCGGGGCAAGGGGACACCTGCGCGACCGACTGCATTCTTTCCCTCTAGCGTCGCGACCATGACTGCAATTTCGCGAGAAGTCACATATGCCACTTTTCCAATAACCTTAGCAACCAAGCTTCATTGGACCTCGCCCACTCTAGGCCGTCTTTGCCTCGTTCTCGGCGAGCTTATCGTCGTGATGGTGCTATGCTTTTACAAGCTCAACCCACGAGATCAATGGCAGTGGGAAAGTATAGGTTATCGTACTGGCTTCATTGCCACGGCTCAATTACCACTCATATTCCTGCTGGCAGGTAAAAATAATATCATTGGGTTACTTATTGGTTCCAGCTACGAAAAATTGAATTGGCTGCATCGGTGGGCTTCAAGGATACTATGGCTCACAGTCACCATCCACATGGGCTTTTGGTTCACGAGTTGGGCCAGGTATGACTATATCAAGATTAAATTGGCTACGGACAACATGACGCAAACCGGATTCGCCGCATGGTGTGTATTAACGTGGATCATTTCTAGCTCGTTCGCTCCTATTAGAAGATGGAAGTACGAGCTCTTCATTATTCAACATCTCTTCTCATTCGCTGGCTTTATTGCAGCAGTATACCTGCATGTCCCTGATGAAGTGAGGGTATGGGTATGGATACCGATTGCGCTTTATATTGTTGATCGTTGTGGCCGCGCATTAACACTTTGCTACGCAAATGTCACTATATTTCACCCAAACAGTAATACGAACGGCTTTTGGGCCTGTAAAGCTACATTTGAGCCGCTCGTTTTCGATACGACGCGTATTGTCATCAGCAACCCTCCGATACGCTGGACAGTAGGGCAATATGTCCATTTATCTTGCCATGCTGTTGCGCCACTCCAGTCACATCCCTTCACCATCGCTTCGATACCCCAGGATGGAAAGATGGAGCTCCTAGTCAAATCAAAAGCAGGAGGGACGAAACGCTTCTTCAAGCATGCCGAAAAATACCCAATACTCCCTTTGACCAGCGACGACCTTCGGACTTCACATAGGCAAACTGTGACTATCGAAGGACCCTATGGGCGTATGAGGCCATTGAGACAATTCGACAGCGTTATAATGTTTGCCGGAAGCAGTGGTGGTACTTTCACGGTACCACTGATGAGAGACATAGTTTCTACGTGGAAATTGCCTCGATCGAACGGAAGCTCGCTTTCGTTCACACCAACAGGTGCAGTCACTCGTTACATTCGCTTCATCTGGGTGATTAAGTCAAGACAGCAATACAGCTGGTTTGCTACACAGCTTGCAGCAGTAGCGCAGGATATCGCGCATTTGAAAAGGGAAGGACACGAAATTGAGGTTGAGATGAGCATTTATATCACCTGTGACGAACAGCTTGAAGTTGAAGGAGGTCAGGTCTCGCAACCAAAGCCCACTAATCTCGTGCACGGTGAAGCTGAAGCGATACCCCTTGCGAAGGTCCCAATGTCAGCAGATGAGAAAGGTGAGTATAAGGAGGAAGGAGACACTGTGACAGTTCGTTCCACTTCATCGCATTCTGAAACCCAGCAACTGGCTCGTACAAGTTGTGGCCCGAACCAGACGTGTTGTTGCAAGAACACCATCGAAGACGAAGACACAATCTCCAACACAGCCGAGCCTTGCCAATGCAACTGCAGCACTGAGAAAGCTGACACCACCCAAGAAGGCTCCCTGCCATCCCAGTCTTCACATGGAAGCGTCCAATCCACGTCTCCCCTATCTCCCGAGAAACCCACCCTCAACCTAATCCCCACTGAAATATGCATCCTTTCCGGGCGCCCTCAGCCCCGAAACATTATCCGAAAAACACTCGAGCAGGCACTGGGAGAAAGTGCGGTCGTGGTTTGTGGGCCACAGGGCCTGGTGGATGATGTCCGGCAAAGTGTTGTAGCGCTTAGTGATGAGAGGGCGGTGCACAAGGGAACTGGGGCACAGGGCATCTACTTGCATACTGAGGCGTTCGAATATTGATGAGGGCTTTACGGGCTGCTTGACATTTCAGGAGTGGCTGGATTGCATTCGAGGCAGGCGTTTGCGGGAATGAGATCTTTCGGTTTAGTCATCGATAGCTTGATGCCGTGGGGCCGCTTTGGATTACAGTTCCGAGTACACCGTTACAGAGCGTGGATACAGATGTGGCATAGCATTGGACTCTGGTAACATATACTCTCTGCAGGTGAGAAATTTCTGCACAATCAAATTCTATTATGCCATGCATATCATTCTTCTACGCCAACCAATTATCAATGCTCTGCAACCTTCTTTAAATTCTTACTTGTGAACTTTACTTTCTCAACTTCCGGCGCTGAAGAAGTCTTCTTACCATTGGAAGGCTTAAGTCGGCTTGCTTTGACAGCATACATGGACGAAGTCCAACCTCCCGCCGGTACAACATGCAATTACCTTCACGGCCATCTTTCCACTCGATCTCTAATTGTCGTAGACAACTCACCGAACCGCCAATCAACGAGATGTCGTTCACTAACACAGAAACATGGTGTATGCGAAATGAGAATGATGACCTGATAGAGAAAAAGAACATGAGCTGAAGGACAAAACCGCACTGAAATGGGCCTTGACAGCAATTCGCTGTATGATATCGCCAAGACGACGGGAAGATCTCGGGAAGATCTCAGCGGTGATGGAAGACAATCGAGCCAAATGTCCTTTGCGAGTGGCGCCAGAGGAGGTGCATATGCATATAAGGCTATGATTCCACTCACCGCCAAAAACGAGACCATAGCGCAAACTCGATGCCCTTCCAGGGGCCTTCCAGGAAAGATGCTTACAGGTGTCGAGGCACTCAACCTTTTGATCTTCTGGCCCACACCCGGTCCAATACCATAACCCTCTGGAAAACTCATCCAGTCAGCAGGTGCCACGTATTCTCGCTGCTACGTGCATCCTTCCTTCCTTTCATCTAAAGCCGTGCAAAATGGGCTCTAAAGGTCCGAGAAGAGTAGCGTAGCATGATGGCGGCCTCGGCCAGATATCCTTGACAGCCAACCGCAGTAGGATGCACCCAGTAGTACACGAACATTTTTAACTGAACCAAAGACCTAAAGAACCAATATGCCCCGTCCCAGCCTTGCAGAATGCCAGATCTGTAAATTAGGGTTGTAAGATTGGGTTTACCACGCTAAGCCGTTGTGGGGGGAGGACCAAGTGGGGCGAGCGACGCGGCAAGTGCCACTAGTGTACGTACCAGTACATAGTAATTCATCCTTTAGTGTCTCCAGTCCGTCGTCGATTGGCAGTCTCGTTCACATCATCATCATCATCATCATCATCATCATCATTTCAAGCCTTCAAGGGTCTTTCGATGACAACCCAACACGCGGGAAGCGGTGGCCATCTCTCACCAATCCTGATTTGGTGTGATGTGATGTGATGAGATGAATATACTACGATTTAGTACGCAAAGGATCATGTGTAAGGCTACCTCAAGGCGGTATGTGGTCCATCATGTATCATGTATCATGGCCCATGGGTTGCCATTCCTTCCATTTGTTGGCTTGCTGTTTAGATGCCTCTCAGTGGCATGGCAGTCAATCGGGGTTCGTCCGTCATGCGCCAGTCGATGTTTTTGCATGCAAGCCTGCAACTTGCTACTGACGTGGTACTTTAGTCTTCCCAGTAGAATACATCAGTCTGAAACTGGGGCGGGACTCTCCCTCTGAATGTCGCCGACTTCCTCTGCGTGTTCCTGCTCGTTTATATCCTGCTTGACCATCTCCCCTCCTTGTTCATCGGCCCTTGAAGTTTGCTTGGCAGGTTCAATTTACTATCCATGTCCCGCCAACTACCTACTTGCTTCGAGACCACCTAACAATTTCCTGTTCATTGTTATAATCCGAGCAGCCTGTCGCCCGGCCCCCGTCGATCACCCAGAATGTCCGTCCCTCGAGTTTTGATCTACCTCCTAAGGCGAGACCTCCGCATTGCAGACAACCCTATCCTTCACGAAATCTCTAAAACCTTCCAGCAATCCCCACACCCATATACCCATTTGCTACCCGTCTACGTCTTTGCAGCACAGCAAATCGAAGTCTCAGGCTTTCTCTCCTCCGACTCAGATCGTTCGCCCTTCCCTGAAGCTCGGTCTAATGTTGCCGGTTTCTGGAGATGTGGGCCTCATAGAGCCAAATTTCTTGCGGAGAGTGTATGGGATTTGAAAAAATCCTTAGGACATGTAGGAAGCGGATTGGAGATAAGGGTGGGGATGGTGGGACAAGTGGTGAAGGAAATGCTGGATGCGTTCCAGAAAGAGAGCACAGAGGTTGTGGGGGTGTGGATGACGAGCGAGGAAGGTGTGGAGGAGAAGAGAGAAGAACAAGATGTGAGAAGAGCTGCGGAGGGCGGCAAGGCGGAATTCAAGCTGTGGACTGATGAGAAATATTACGTTGACGAGTGGGACTCCCAAGCAAACTTCCCATCAAGAAAGCTAACACTCCCCAAGCCGAGATCTGCCGTTCAAAAGTTCGGAACTCCTCCCCGATGTCTTCACAACCTACCGCAAACAAGTCGAACCCCTCCGAGAGGCACCCCGCCGCGTCCTTCCCGCCCCCTTTGAGCTCCCTCCCCTTCCCCCGTCAATACCAACTCAACACGGCCCTTTCAGCATTCCTAATACGCTCGACGCCACAATCTCATCCCTCCATAAACCTCTTTCACCCTCCCTCGGCCTTTCGCACCCCCCGGAATACCCCCCGAAAGCCACCTCTGCCCACCCATTCAACGGCGGCGAGACCACGGGTCACGAACGCCTGAAACACCTTATCACAAGCGGCAGCATGACCGCCTACAAAGATACCCGCAATGGCACCCTCGGTGAAGATTTTAGCACTAAACTCAGCGCCTGGCTCGCCTTGGGTTGCATCACCGCGAGGCAAACTCATGAGTACCTGCTCGATTTCGAAGATGGCAAGACCGACTTGGGGAAAGGAGTCCCGGGCTACGGCAAAGGTGAGAGTAAAGGGACTGCTGCCGTGAGGTTTGAACTGCTTTGGCGGGATTACTTCAGGCTTGCAACCTGCAAATTCGGCCCCCGTCTCTTTCGCGTTGGGGGTTTCAAAAACGATACTTCATATTTGTGGAAGTCCCCTTCCAAGGACCCGGCAATTCAGCAAAAGGTTATGCGTTTCTTGGAAGGAACCACCGGAACCGGTTTCATCGATGCCTCGATGAGAGAACTCTTTCTTACAGGCTACACTAGCAACCGGTTACGCCAAAATGTCGCTTCGTTTCTCGCGAAGCATCTTGGGATAGATTGGCGGATTGGTGCCGAATGGTACGAGAGTCTCCTGGCCGACTACGACCTGAGCAACAATTGGGGAAATTGGCAGTACAATGCCGGCGTTGGGAACGACCCACGCGAAGCCCGAGTGTTCAATCCTGTAAAACAGGTATGTACTGTTTCTTTCTGAAAAACCCAAGAAGGATGAAGGCAGCGACGAAAGGACCGAAGAACCCAACTAAGCTCTTTGACCATACCCAACAGGCTCACGACTACGATCCCCAAGCACTCTACGTCAAAAACTGGCTCCCAGAACTCCGCCCTCTCGAGGACCCCCAAGTAATCTTCCAGCCGTGGAAGCTGCCCGAAGATAAAAAATTCGAGCTCAAGCTTGAAGGGAACGAATGGGTGGAGCAGCCGCTGAAGAAGATCGAGTTTCATGTTGCGAGGAACGGGGGAAGAGGTAGAGGAGGCGGCGCTGGTGGTGAGGGAGGGAGGGGGCAGAGTAGGGGAAGAGGTCGAGGTGGTGGCGGAGGGGGAGGAGGTTTTCATGGGAGGGGCAGAGGAGATAAACCCCGAGGACAAAGGAGGCTGGGAGGAATGGATAAGGTGGAGGCTATGGATGGGACGACTGCTGTTAGCTAGCGCGGTATTATATGTGTATGTAGCATTTCTTAGCCCAGCCGAAAATTGAGGCTTAGTGCATCCGTTGCTCGTAAGATCAAAATTCCCTGTACATATGGTTAGTCGACTCTTCATTTACTTTGATTAACGTTGAGATTCAATGTTCGAGACCAATCCGAGAACTTTGACCTTCCAACCCCTTCGCAGCTTCGTTCATGCCATTTTCTTCCTTGCCTCCCTTGAGCGACAGTGTTGCGCGTCTGTAGCCAATAGTGTCTGGTCTTTGGATTTTTTCCTGCTTGTATCGATGTGGACGCGTGGATGGGGATAGCGAGGAGAGGGAGCGAAAAAGGGGGGTGGGGGGGAGGGGCAGCGGGGAAGAGAAGATGGAAAAAGGGGGGGAGCTGGAGAGATGGCAGGGAGTGCATGGAGGGGAGGGACGAAGGAGAGTGAGAGGGGGGTTTTCCAAACAGAACGTTTATTAACCAAAAAACGGGATCCTACGGGGACGAAAATGTATACAGGTTAAAGAAAAAAGACGTCCCCCGACGAAAGTGCAAATACCTCATGCTCGGTTTTTTTGTGAGATTTTCGTTGATGGCTGGTGGCTGGGTAAGGAAGAGGGCACGGAACAGGAAGTGAATAGGTATTGTTGAGCTGTTTGTTAGGAGAGCGTGAAAAGATTCGGGTGGGGAATTTTTAAGGTTGAAGTTGTGGATGATTGGGAGGGTTTGATTGGAGACAGACGCACGGGCTTACCGTTTTATATCTTCTGGTGGTGGTGGTGGTGGTGGTGGAAGCAGTTCAGAACCTGACTGTGTTGTTGATTTGTTCTCCTCTCCGAAGCCAGGTTTATGCGATAAGGCTATTCTCTGTTGGTGGCTTATTGTTCGAGGATGTTTCGCCCCTTTTCAAGACAGTATAGAGATTAGCAATCACTACAGCGTTAGCGTTATAGCAGCCACGAGGCATCTGTTATGTGAGTTTGAGGCGGGGCGGACAGGCGAAAAAGGGAGGAAGTTGTGTTTTCTCAAGAGTAGCGACGATGATGCGAATGTCCCTCAAAGCAAAGCATCCTGACTTGTTTGTTGTAGAGCATTTGACATTTCACAAGGCTCGATTTCAGATATTTTTTCTCTTTCCGCACGAAGCTAAGCTGTACAACGCTTCCCACAAAGATCACTCAATCGGCCCTGCTCATGATAACCCTAGCTCTCATTCGCTCACTCGACCTTGCTCTCGAAATTCTCCCCCTCCACCAAATCCGGGATATCGTCGTCATCCTCTTCCTCTCCCTTGCCCCCTTCTCCGCCTCCCTCCTTCTTCTGCAAACTCTGGTAGCTCTCTGCCAGTTTTCGAAGGCTAGCGAGGCTGTCGGGGCCAAGCTGGTTCAGGATACCGGGGACTAGCTCGGTGAGTTCTTTGTCTTCGCCGGCACCGTAGATGGCAAAGGTGTTGGAGGGTACGGATGCGTGGACTACCGAGCGGTGTTAGCCGTGAGAATTGCAAAGGGTTGGATCAGAGCAATGGTAATGAGGAAAATAGAATGGAGCGAGGAGGTACAGGTTCTGAAAAAGCGAGGAAAGGGGATGGTGGAAACGTTTACCCTTAGGAGCAGCGAAGTGAATAACGTTGCCGTCTTCTTTAAACATGTTGACCTCTTCAATTGCTTGGATGGGTTGGACGTTGAGTTTCTTTAGGGACGTTTGGAGCTTCTTATCGTCCGTGCCCGAGGTCTTATGGACTTTCTTCATCTTCCGTCGGGGAGTTCCTTTGCCGCTGTGGGTGGAGTCTAGGTCAGCTGAAAAGCCGGTAAGATGAACAAAGGTTGCTTTTGGGATGCAGATTGCAGTATTGGGAGGGGGAGCGCCATTGGGAGGCTGGATTTAGCTGGGGAGGGTGTGGATGTTGGCTTACCCTAAATGCGGATTGTGGTGTTAGCGGTGTACCTGGACAGAACATCTATAGCGATTGCTTCGGAAAGGGCGAAGAGAAAGAGCTTAGGCTGTAGCTCACCAATTCGCACTGACTGCTGCATCTTTGCTAGCTTTGCTTGATCCATGATTGCGCGGGATTGATAGGAAGTTTTAGGTGAGGATTGAACGTTCTGGAGGATGGACGGTGGGGATTCGGGGCTTTTATGCCTGCCACGGAACTTTAATTACTTATTTTGGAGGATAAGAAAGCAGTAACATAAGGATTTCGATCCTGATTGAAGCTGTCGACTTTCTGAAGCAAATACGGTCTCTCAGTCATGCCGTACTTTGGGGAATTTGTATCTACAAGGCTAAGCGAGGTCCGTAGGCTTGCGGCTTTCGACTGACCAATCCACGTTTGACTCTTCACTATCATTCTTGGGCACGACATCGACAACATGCCGAAACGAAGTTTTCTTAGCTTGCATCCCATAGAGGCCATATCTGTTGGTCAAGATGAATCGGCTTCTGTGGCCCATCTCTCAAAGCGATATTGATGCTATCTGTGAAAGCTTGCAATCCCAACCCAAGATATGTACAAGCAAACCGCTCTCGATATGTATGAACACTGTGAGCAATATTGCATAAGTAGCAAGACCTCCTTCGATTGCATTCGCGCCCCTTTTCTACAAATACCGTCCAACCCAACCTTTCCCATGTTCGTAGTGCGAGGCGTTTCTGATTGTCGTCTCTTATTCCTTCTCCTGTTTAACAATACCAGCCCTCAGTCTTGCTCTCTTCGCTTCCAAAGCTAGTACATCGTCACTGTTGGCGCCAAGGTCCAAGGCCACCCTTTTCCGAGATGCAGGAGGTGCCATTGCTGAACCGAGGGCAGCGTTGTCCCCAAACGTAGGGGTTACAGGCGAGGGCTCCGAAGTAATCCGAGGGACCGAGACGGTATTGTCCCGCGATACCGCACGCCCTACATCGTCTACACTGGTATTTGTAGTGCTGAGAGGTTGATGTAAAGGCCCTTTAGAGAGCGCTTCCAGTTGGTCACGGCTGTCGGCCACTAGCTCGCGCCCTGTTCCTCGATGTTGAAGACCGTCGCGGAATATGTCTTGAGTGGCCTGCTCTAATTCATTAGGCGATGTTCCCTCAGAATACCTTCCGTCTGGATGGATAACCAAAGAATCGATCCGCGCACTCTGGCCGGTTCTATCTACCATTCTCCATCGAGACGTTGATGATCGGAGAGGGTTAGTATTCGCATGACGAGAGCTATCCTGTAGTACGCCGTCACTAGTCCGCGGGTTGCTCAAGGAACAGGAGTGGTGGCTGGAGCTTGCCGCTCGGATTTGCGTCGTTCGAGGCTGACGAGGCCTGCCCACCGTCTTCCAAGTGCTCTTCTCAACGGTAGACCCGTCAACCGCCCCCCTCAGCCCCTCCAGCCCCTCGATAAAGCTCCAAACACTCGCCCAACTCTGCTTGTTAATCCTCAGATCACTGTAGATTTCCCTCAAGTATGCTCTCATTGCCAATATATCGCCCCTTAGCAATCCAATGGGCCGCTCCGTCTTCTGCGATAACAAGCAACACACGCCCACTAATTCAATTGGCGAGAACGTCTTGGTTCGCGTGTAGCCGTTGTTTTCGAAGATAGTTCGGTCCATGTCTACCAGATCTTGGAACGTCTCGAAGACGGAGCGGAGGTGCGACTTGGTCAGAGTGTCCAGGGACTGCGGATTTGAGCATAGGACTTCGAGAGATTTCATGCTGTTCCTCAGTCTTGGAACGCCGTCTTCGAGGCTGGGATCAAGACATTCGTAGATCTGGGAGAAGCAGGTGAGGATTCCTCGGAAGCCGGAGGCGCGTTGTTGCTTGACCAGATTAACCACATCCGCAAAGTCCTTCTCGTACAGTTTGGCGAACTCCTGCCAGCTCCCCTGAGTAGCACGAAAAGCCTCTGCTTGAGTAAGTGGTTTCCCTAGCTGAACCCTCTGGAAGAGCTCTATTTCTTGTGTCTGGGTAAGGCCTTTGTACTCGGTGCAGAGAACCTCTATCTTCATGAAGTTTTCTCGCGCCGTATCGGGCAATACCTTTTTTCGGCTTCCTTTCAGGGGTGTGCCATTTTCGTCACGGAAATACCTATGGTGCCAATTTAGTATATTACAGTTCTCCTTTTGAAGACTTTAGAATGATCGCAGATCTTACCAATATTTGTTACCAATCTTACAAGGAAATTTCCCATTGAGGAAATCCCTTATTGACGTCAACCTCTACCCTCTGCTAATTAGGCCCGTTCCCTCGAAAATTACACCACACAAACAGCTCACCTGTTTTCCGTCTACACAAGTTCGCTTGAACCTCATAGTCCTATACTGATCCGTCATCTCCGTCACATTGAAAATAACCTTCCGAAAATCAGTGCCCCAATCCAATTCCTGTCTCAGCCCACAGATACATTGAACATACCGGAGGAATGTAATAACCATTCCGCATTGAATCAATTAGCAACCTCATCGCTTTCCTGGACCATACTACATCTCGCTGGTAATGAGGCGCAAGATCGAGATAGGGACCATTCATCAACTCTGTCAAGATTCAGCTTTACAACCACAAGACGAGTCTTTTGAAGGATTAGGTATGGTACCGATAAGTTGGGAGAGTTTCCGCTTGGCGAAGTCATAGGGTGGCATGCGAGGGGGTTGAGTGAAAGGCCTGAGTGAATCATCTTCGTTGTCATCGTACTCATCTTCCTCGAATATGTCCGAGTCAACTTCATTCATTGGCGATTCGTTGGCCCCATTGGCATCTTGTTGCACGTTAGGGTTCACGCAATTTGTGCCACCTGAGCTTGGCTGTTTTGGTTGGGCTTTTTGAGCGGCAGGCATCCTGGGATCTGTGAATGTTTTGAGGTTAGTTCGCGAGCTCTCTTGAGAATAGAAGTCCTAGCATCTCTTTATGACAAGAGCTTTTCAATCAGATATCAAGTAAGAAGCAGACCGAGATGAAACCTGTACGAAGTAGAATTCTTCAAACGTTCTGTTCAAAAAAAAATCTTTATTATTGTTTCAACTTTAGTACAGTTCAAAAACATTTGTAATCTTACATTGTGTAGTTATATTATCGCTTTCTGTATCTTTTTTCTTACACGTTCGAAAGACTTAAAATATTATCTTGAAATAAAAACCCCGTAAGGTTATAATTTTAAGAAATTTAAGATTACTTACCGCTTTTATATGACGATAGACAATATACCACGTAGACTCGTAGTATGTTAACGAAACAACGATGAAAAGATCTTGAATTTCTAGCTCGCAATTTCTTAGTCTTTTAATCACATGATCGTAAGATTCAATAATAGCTTGTACTAGTATGTAATGTAGTGTAATCACATCTAGTTTCTGACTGGCTGACTGAAAGCGGGGTACTGCACACATGTGACATGTATGCAGCATTCGATTTTGCAGGTGTGCCAGAGCAAACGCTTTTATAAAATTCCTTCTTCGCCCCGTATTTCGAGTTAATTTAAGGCATAACCGATTGCCTGCAGAAGCGCAATTGCAGTATCAAAGAGGTAGATATAATATATAGTTAAGTTTTCCTGAAATTTCGCTAAAAGAATTTCATATTTTGCGAGAGCGTCTAATGCTCTCACGCTCACTTCTCTACTCATCTAGACTCTTGTCTTTCTATTTTACGAGAATTTCAATGAACGAAATGTAATAAGCTCATTCACTAATGATTGTATTAGCTTCGTTCTAAGCTTTCTTGACTTCTCGAAAATTTATTGAATAAGCATGATGTCAAATACAATATTGGAAAACATAGTCGTTTTTAGTTGTTAATTTTATGAAACATATTATCTTACAGTTCTTAGTACTTTATAATGTTTTATTAAATCTTCAGATTACAAAAATTGACTTTAACTTAACGAAAGTTCGAAAAACCACTGAACAACATTCAATCAGGTCGGAGATAAGCATTTCCAATTAGAATAATTGTATGCTTAGCATTGAGTCTGTCACGGTATTCCCCAGTGTCATAGGGCTAGCCTTACTGTTGGGCTCGGCACCCGAGCTTCCCCCACACACTCAAATAGACCAATTCATTCTTTTTACCCACTAATTATACATACATTCATAGTATTCCCGTGACAGAGTCAGAGGGCTCGATGCTCACACGCATAGCAGGGATAGGTACTGTGCGATCTTAAAACGTAGAAGCCGCTTTAAATATACGAAGTACCGAGCGATAATTCTTCTCAGATCCGATATATCTAAGCGAAGAATGAGCTTAGTGAGGGGCACGGATACCTCTAATTCCTAAGGTACATGTACATTTCTGATTTCCTACATATAAACTCCTCTCAATCGAGCATGCCAAACCCCCTCAATGTACAACAGACAATCAATAGCTACTGTCAAGTTCGTCGGTCAAACATCGCACATTTCCTTATGCACTTCGCATCCTGAATCTATGCTTCGTTGTCTCAATATTCCTGCTAAAGCTCGAAAGAGTCGAACTCACAACATCTCTCTGAACAATCCAGTTCTTCGGCAGCGTTATTTTTAGACTGTTTCTCGAAGATGATCAGAATCTTTACCCTTTTATAGTACGCGAATACAACCTTTTCCATAGAATCTTGTTATCTGCACTCATACGAATAAATTTGTGAACCAAAGGATGATTCCTTCGCCTATTAGCGCGTCAGCATCAGCCAACCAGACTGCACCAAAGCGTTATTGACACGCTCGCGCTGAGTTATCGAAAGTAAAATATCGCCGGAAGTCCGGCAGACAGATTGAGAATAATATTAGAGCTGACGATAGTGCGATATAGATCCGGCTTGCTCTGTGATTTGAAGTAGATTCGAAACCGTATCTGTACCGTTGACAAGAAACGGCCTTTACTGTCTGCGATATGGCGAAGGAGAAGACAAGCCCGACACCCTTTCAGGTTGACATAAATCCGGAGACAGCAAGATTTGAAGATCGAGGTGGTAGCGGTCTAGTGTATCCTTTAATTTGACAGATACCAAAAGCCTTCAATGCACGACGGATAGTAAGCCCTGAATGAAGGGTCTGAGAAGATACTGCAGCTTTCTTTGATAGTCTTTTTTGTGAGCGACCATAGCAAGTGGTTCATGCTGTCGGGAATATACAGGATCGTCCTGTTATCGGAGAACCCCGGAGGAGGCTACAGACCCTTTCAAAGAAACTCTTGAGATGTACCAATCGAGGATAGGAGTGGAAGTTTGAAATCTCATTCAGAGCTTCACAGTCAGTGTGATAGTGAACTATGCCTGTAGCTCGGTATGAATGAAACTTTCCAGACTCGGCAAATGTGTACGATGCTGCACCATTCTAAAGCGACAAGGAATGTTTGATATGAGACGAAGTTGTACTTGGAACCCTGTTTGGCGGAGAAGAGAACAAGAAGCGTGATTAATCCTCGGCCCGAAGGCACCATCAGTGCACCAAGCCTGGAGCGAAATAGAGGGCCTTTGAACTGTGACTCTTCCTTCTGCCCGAGGGCACCGCCAAAGGGAACAGACGATCGTCGGCTTGACTTTTTATTGAATTTCCCCCTACACTGAACCGAACGTTAGCAACTATCACCACACTTTGGAAAATGAATGACTGGCGTTCTGGAGGGAAGAGGGGAGGTGATATATCATCGTTTGTCTACCAGTCAGAAGCCAGCAGGGTGGTTAGACCTACATTTAGGTTAAAGTATTCACAACTTCAGCCAGGAAAAGCTGCTGAAAATCGCAGACTCAACGATCTCGAGATTTGCAGAGCTGCGGACGCTGTAAACTCCCTTTGTGCATGACTTTGAGCCCATCATTTTGTATGGATGCGAAGTTGGTGAAGATACCGGTCGAGGAAGAGGAGCAAGGTAGTTCGAATGTCTTTTCGGTGCCTGGTGGAGGATCCTCCAGTCAGCTCTGATTGTTCATCTCCCCTCTGATCGCTTTCACTGTTCTCTCAACCCTTCTGTCTCACCTCATCTGAGATACACATCTGTTTCGTCCAATACCAATATCTCACAGGTCTTCATCCTCCACCTCCTCCATTTGCACGCCCCTCAGCTCCCTTTCAAATCTTTCTTCCTCCGCTTCCAAACTCGCATCCCTCGCACTTCCGTCAACAGCCGGTGCAGCATCAACCATCATAACCCTCCCTTGCGTCTCTCCCGCTTTTGTAGCTCCTACACCGTATCCCTCCTCCTCTAGCCTTTCTACCTCTTCCTCTTCTAGTAGACGACCTTGGCCCTTTGTAGCTGCTATCTTCTGCGCCACAACCGCCGGCACAAACTTGCTCACTGCCTCTCTCCTCAAGTCCCTCACCACAGGTTTAGATTCGTACACCGTCTTCGGCTGGGGTTTGGCTTCCGGCTCAGCAGGCAACTCGTGCTCTGAGGCTCCACCCCGTTCGCCACCTCCTCTTCCTTCACCCAGAGGTTCTAGATTCGCGTTGCCAAGTTTCTTGCGGGGCCGTGACTGGAAAGGGATCGGAGGCGGTGTGTCGCGCGGCATTGGAATCCGCCTTACATCCTCGTCCGTCTCACTGCTCCGCTCGTTCGCCTCCCATTCCCTCTTCCGCTTGCCCCCTACGCCTGCCCCATCCTTCCCATGCTCTCTCCTCTTGTCAATAAAGGAAGGCGCTTTGTCCCCCAATACTTCCCTTGCTTTCTTAACCCGCTGGACATCGTTCTCCAGATCATCCAACTGCTTCTGATCTCTAGCATTCAGCTTCCCTTGACGAGTTTCTAAGGCTTTTAATTCGGCGATCTGGCGCTCTAGACGCGAGGGGTTCCGGGATGCGAGGCGATTGGTGCGTTGGGCCAAGACAGCCGCTTTGCCTGTTTGACGAGTAAGTTTTAGAGATTTGGGATAGACCTCTAACCAAGAGCGAGTCGCTAACGGTGTAGAAAGGAGGAAGAATTGGGAATGGGAAAACAAAGGAGGAGGATGACAAACCTTTTTTGAGAGCTTTTTGCTTTTCAGATTTCAGGTGGGCGGCGGCGGGATTGAGGGATCCTTTCTCTTTAGCCATTGTAGAGGTGCGCGTAAAGGTCTAGTAGAACAATAAGCTAGACCCTCTATCGCAGTGGTACAGGCTCGCTGAATCAAGGTTGTGAGGGGAGTGAGATCGAGGGACAATGAATGCCTGGCTGCATTGGTGAGATCCAGGGGGGGTGGCCAGGTGGGTCACGATTTTAAGCTTCAAAAAGCTGCACGTCAACGGGTAGCCCTTGTTGTGGCTTTACTGTGGCGGCAACATAATCTCATATCGACTTCATTCCCTGAGGCATTGCGCATCATGACTGACGTAGCAGTCTTATCAACACCAGTATTATACTACGAAGTAAAACCCGTCTACCAGTGTTATGAGAGATGACATCTTGGCCTTTGGAATATCACACGGTGATTTGTAGTGTCACATGTGAAAGCACCCATGGGAAAAGAATCAGTCAGGCACTGCCCGTAGGCTTGGATTGTCTAAAAGCTAAAAGGTAAAGAAAGTACCACAAAGCAAATTCCATGCCGGTTGCTGATCCACATCATTCATACTTAAGCGTACACCACCAATGATCCAGGCACAGCAACCTGATATCCTCATCGCCATAACAACGAGGTCCTCACCAGAAAAGGATCCGCTCGCGTACGCTCCGAAAGACACAAAGCAATCGGCCGTTTAAGGTATCATGGTAGCAACTCTACTTCTTGCCTTGACCCGAAATAGAGTTAGCCATGCCTACTAGGCGGTGAGTAACAGTAAGGACAGGATGGTAAAAGAAAATGAGTATGAACCTTGGAGGGTGTCCGACACGGAGCCGGCAGCACCAGCGACGGTGTCCTGGGCAGATTGGAGGTAGCTCTTGCTTGAGTCTTCCGCGTCATCTTTACCAGAACGAGTGGAGTCGGACATCTTCTGGGTTGTGGACTTCTCGGAATCTAGTGGTATGAGTTAGTAAGTTACAATACATGAGCATGTTGATTACGGGGTTCGATAAGACTAACCTGGCTGAACGGCACCAGAGAGCTTGTCACCAGTCTGAGATACAGACTCTGTGGCCTTGTCCATGGTCGACTTTTGGGAGTCGGGAGTCATCTTCTCGCCCATCTGGTCGGTAACACCTTTACGTCTGGAAGCGATAAACTGTTAGTCCATGCTCACTGCTGCCACCAACTGCTCTGTGACCTAGTAGGCTGCAACATGATATGGCACATACCCGGAGTCAGTCATGGTGATGGTTGTGTGAGTACGAAGTTACTGAAATTGGGTTTGCTTGGTTCTGAGTGTTGTTATGCTTGTGGGGATTCTGTTGATTGTGGTTGTAAGGAAAGAAGAAAGAAGAAAGAAGAAAATTTTAGTTGAGGGGCAAGGTATTTGTAGGCACCGATGCAATGCCCCGCTATGGCACTGACGTAGCCGCGGAAAAGTGAAGGCTAAGGCTATCACGCGAGGGGTTGCTCCTCCCTTACCTACCTTACAGTACTACAGTACGCGAAGGGTTTAACAGCCAAGGCATTATTACCTTAAGGTACAGTACCTACCATATCACTGTTATTATTGTTGTGACGGGAGGAGGTAGTAGCGAGCCTGACCAATGGCCTCACTCCTGGAATGATGGTTGTCGTCTTCTTAATTGGAAGAATTGCCGATAAGGTGCTGCCTACTTCATCTCACATGATAATCAAGGTTGAAGGTTGGAAGGTTGGAAGGGCATGCATGCTTGGGGTATCCCAATGGCACATTGGCCCTTTGCAGAACATGGAGATCTCCCGATTGCCACATCGAAGTGCATCAATTATGATAGCTGAGGTAAGGTAGGTGATACTCTAGCTCATGACCACGGATCATCGAAGCCCCGAAGCAAATCCTTTTCATTGCAACATCTGGCTGGAGGGGTTCTAGTACCAACCTCGAAAGGTGGAAGTCACGCGCTTTCTCGGAGTTTTCTCTTAAATCCTCCAGTTGACAAGCGACGGGCAATGATGCTTAGATTTGGCACCATTCGGCACAAGGTTTGAACAGTTTGAGTGAACAACACAAGTACCGCAATAGATATATGGCATACATGCACCTTGATAGCTGCTTCATTAATACTGTTAGGGACATAGATCAGACTGCACATCGAACATATTATCGCACACATTGCCACGTTCCTCGTGTGAGAATTCTTCGCTTCTGAGATCGCATCGTATCCAACGCTTAACCAGTAAGAACTGGGCTGCGGCAACTGAATGATGGCGGTGCCCCTGCAGCGTATGCTTCCTTCATGCCTTTGGCAGCAGAATAGATACCCAAGATTGCCGTCACGCATGATCCCAAGAAGAAGATAACATTGAAGGTATTGAACAAGAGCTTCTTCATGTATCCCCGCCTGTATCGGGCGAAGCCAGAATCATGATGGGTTGTCCGGCCACTCCTAGGGTCAAATCCTTCTCCGGCTTGAAGCGCATCCTTCTTGATTTGGAACCCGAGCATGATCATTGGTGGGAATGTGTACGAGAATTGCAGAATACAGGCCGCCGCGATGAGACCTGACAGGTTGCTGACCTGTGGAATAGCAGCAGCGACAACAAAGGCGACACCCCAGTAGATTGGTACGACAGCGACCCACACCAGTTTTCCTGCCTTGGTACTCAAACTCGGGAATTTCAGTAATTCCAAGAGGACGTTGTTGTAAACAACTTTAATCCCGATATTGCCGTAAAGCACACCGGCAATGAGCGAAGAGACGATGTAGAAGACGTTCGAAACCGTCTGCCAAGCGTAGCTGGAGATTCCCTGGAACGCAGGATTAATGGTGAACTGGCCCTGGTAAGAGTAGCAGAAAAGGCCATAAAACAGGTAGCAGAAGAAGATAAAGGTCTGTGCACACAGCATCCCCTTCCAGAAATCGAAAGGTCGCTTCATCTCGGACATGAACTCAACGAAAAGCATAGCTCCTCCGTATGAAAAGACGGCTTGCATGAGGCCGACAACCTGTCCGCCAAATGCCACTCCTGGTGGTGGACCTGCCGTTTTGAATATCGGTCCAGGCTCCACCATGTTGTTGGCTTTCGCTGCAGTAAAATTAGGCTCAGAGTGGGCAATCACTGCCATTGATGAGATGATAATAAAGACATTCATCCAGATAGCTGCGTTTGCTATCCATCCGAGTCTCTGCAATGTTCGAATTTGGCCGAGAAGTGCTCCGGCAATAGCCCAGACAAAGCAGAGGATAATGAAACATGCGCCATCTTGAGTTTTATTTGGCCCTTTCGCGGCTATCTGTGAGAGGCCCTGGCCATTGGTAACAATGATTATGCCGACGTTTAAGAACAGCTGAACCGACTGAAAAAGACTGACAGTGTATCGTGCGAATGAGCCATAGACACGATACGCGAGGTCACCGAAGGTCTTTAAGGGATAGCGGTCTGAGTCCAATTGCAAGAACATTTTCCATAGCAGAGCACCACCACTGTTGATATGTCAGCCACACTCAGTAACGTATCGCTTGTAACCTACTATGCAGCAAGTATACCAAAGATCGTGTAAAGCACAACAGCAGGTCCGTAGCCCATCTGCTTGAACGCCCATCTAAAAGCCAAGACTGTAAGTATATTGGATACACACATTCGGCAATGGGCGACGTACGCAGTACTAAAAGGCCCCAGGATGTCGGTGGTGATTAGATAGAATACTGCTCCCCAGGTAGCTGTTCGGACCGCTCGTGACGCCTGTACGTATTCTTCGTCCGCGATAGCAAAGGTTGATATGGGAGGGGAGGTGCTCGCCGCACCCGCAGCTCCGCCGGACTTCTCGTCAACTACATGGGGCTCGCTGGTGACCGGTGCAGAGGAACTACCCTTCTTGTTGAGAAAGCTTGGTTTCCCGAAGGCGAAGGTATTTTCGCCGTGAGCAGCTTCGTGCTGTGTATCGGCGCGCGTAATGGAGGCGTAGTGCATATATTCATCCATGGTGATACTTGGATCATGCAATTTGCGGGCAACGGATCGACTGATCTCGGCTTCTGGGCCGATTCCTACACCAGCAGTTGAACCCATTCGCACATCCCCGCCATCAAGAGCGAGAGTCCCCAACTGACCGGCCATCGTTCAATCGAGTCTGGCAAAATCCGAAATACAGAGCAAGGAGGCGTGGAAAGAGACAAGCAGAGCTATAGCGATCGGGAGCAAGATACTTTATATTCGGAGCGGCACGCCATGCTTATCGAGATCATCGGTGACATGATGGTGCTCAACGAAGGAGATAACGCGCTAAGGTAGGTAGGTAGCTTGAAATAGGAAGGTGATGGAACACAATCATGATGCTGTTTGCTCAGTCCATGCCTGTCTCACACGCTGTGGTCTAGATCTTGCATGTATGCAATAACCCAGCTTGACTTGGATTAGCAGATCATATGCAGATAAGGTGAGCTACGTATGACCTGATGGTGGGGCAGACGAGGGATTGCCTGATCAAGTACCTTAGCAAGCATCCGTTTCCCCGCAACCCAAGGAATGTTGTACTGTAGTACTCGTACGTACTACCTTACCTAGGGACCCAGGACTAAGGTGCGTACGGAGGTGGTGTGCGATGATAAGCTTCAGAGCTCGAGTGCACGTCGGCGTGTGGAGACTTAGCCCGATGGAGCCATGGCGGTACTATTAGGTTGTTCCACTGCTCCCAGATTCAGATTTGGATCAATGCAGTCAGTATTCCGTACCTACAGTACCTACCTTCAGGCACGAAACCATCATGAACCGTCAGCAGTAAGGTAGCCAACCGCATCCGAAGAGATAAGGTATCTACCTAGTTACGTTGCGTGTAATTCACCTCGGCGTGATGGAGTTAAAGTACCTTGGACTTTGCAGGCAAGAGCTACGGAAAGTTGTACGTAGTTGCTTTCTCTGCGAATTAGGTGTCTTGGTAGCTTGCACGGCGTGCCAACAAGGTAACCACTATATGAACACCACCCGCCTTTGCAGAGACACCACCTGAACTTTGCAAAAACACCATCCCTTCTCACTAAGCCTAATCAGGTAATTCCAGGGTCCACCGCGTTGTTTATCTTTGCGTTCGCTTCACTTTTTACCTTCATTGCTACTCACCCACGTCGCCGCCATGTCTATGCAATTACTTCCTCCTTCAGAAGGCCTTCACTGCTCAATTGAGCTTCTTGTCAAGTCAGTCAATGAACACGCTGGTTCTCAAGGCTACGCCGTCAGGAAGAAGCGCTCCAAGAAGTTCAAGAAAGGCGTGACCATGAAAGTCTGACTTTGTTGCGACCGTGCCGACGTGGCAGAGATCTCTGGCCTTGAGCGATTCAGGAAGAGAAGGATCACACAATGGAAGAGGAAGAGGTGATAGATGTGTCAGTCACATCTTCACTCGTCGTCGTCACTGCTTCTACCGCTACGACGGCTTCGAAAGACATACTACGCGTTCAGAAGTCCGCCATTGTCAGAGCGAAAGAGCGGCCACGAGGCTCATCTAATCGTGTACGGCCAGAGATCTCTCAGCGGCGACAACGAGCCTTTGAAGAGTCTACACAGCGAGAGCCGTCTGACCTCGAACTCGTGGAAGAGCTTTCGTCGCGCTAGGCTACCCAGGCGACTCAGATACCTGAGACTCAGCCTCAACAAGCCTCTCGAAACCGTGATGAACGTAGACGAGGACGAGGACGAGGTGAAGCAGAAGGTGAAGCAAGAGATGATCAAATTGCAGACGTTTCAGACGACATGATGATCTCTTTTCAGATGTAAATAAATGTTAATTTGAATGCGATTTGAAGCGTTCAAAAAGATATGTTTCAGGTTTTGATTATGTTCTTGGGAGCGAAGAGAACGAGATGCTTTTCGCACCAAGAATCGACTGTTTATGTGTTCTTTCCAGCGTTCTTCTCCAAATCTCTTTCAGGGGTAAAACAATTACCTGATTAGGCTTAGTGAGGGAGGGTGGTGTTTTTGCAAAGTTCAGGTGGTGTCTCTGCAAAGGCGGGTGGTGTCCATATAGTGGTTACCGCCAACAAACTGTCATAAGGTATATAACCTTGGAGATCGCCTCCGCAAATCTGATTAGAGAACTGGCCGCACCTGAAAGATTATCAACCTCTTGCATACCTATCTTGGTATGTATCGAATCCCAAGGTTGTCAAAACATCTTGGATTTGAAAGATTGCCTTGATATACATAGTCTTCCCTTCTCCATTAGGAATTCTCCCTATACAAAAGCAGAGAAATCAAGGAAAGCAAGCTGGAGGACGGTCAAGGGTTCGAAGAATCAGAGTAAGAGGTCGGAGGATTATAATACAGATCCCCATAAGAAGTTCCTATTTCTTCAATCGGTTGTTTCTGCCCTGTTCGTTTTTCCGTCCTTTGGAATAGCTCTCAAACTATAAACAGGTCTTGCAACTTGGCTGAATGTAATTCCCGACTTGAATGCTCTGATTTGTTTGTTCTGCTACTGGCAGTCTTGCTTGACAACCCTACGGCGCAAAGAAGCCCCTGCGACCATTGCTGCGTTCCCCGAGAGTCTGACTGATTACATATAACAACCAGCAACTTTACCCATGGTGTGATCCTTACGGTCAAATCCTTCGTGTCTCACCATGCACTGAGAGTGAACTCGAATACATCGTGACGCGCTTTCCAGAAGTAAAAGAAGCTGATCGCTTAGCAATGTACGTCGACTTGTCGCGGTACGATCTAGGCGACGGACATAACTCATATAACAAGGTTCCTTTTTATTTGTTGTTCAGTCTTGGGTCCTAAAAGCTGAATGTCCCGTGTCAACCTCGAGCTGCGAGCGCTTCAAGGGGCATCTTCTCGATGCCATCGTAGTAGTGGACTATTACCCACTGCATCCTAAGCGATAGTAGACCTGAGAACCTTGACGATGGCTTTTTGTCAGTCTTCCGTTTGCTTTTCCCCTCTCAAGTCGGACCGCTGATGTACTATCAGTAGAAGGCATTCAACGTTGAAGTATTGGTAGCGGAGATAATCATCAACATGAACTGTTTAAATGAAAGACCGACGCGGCTGTTATTCTCCAGGATGAAGTTGATATAGCTCTGGGGGCAAAAGAAGATTGAAGAAGCGTCCACGGTAGTAGATCGAGGCACAGTGGAAGAGGTTTCGGAAGATGCTCGGAAATGATAATCACTAGTTATGAACCGTACAATGAAGGTTGGGAGACCAAGGTAAGTAAAACTGTTTCATTTGCTCACAAAATCTTAAAGTGTGATGTACCATTATAGTCGGACCATATCTCACCGACGGTTAGGATCCCAAGAATGTAATTGACTCGCAGTTGAGGAGAGAGGAGACGAAGCAAACATAAGTGAATTGCAGGAAAATAGACGACTCAAGTCATTTTTAGGCAACCATCGATCACTATACGCATATGGTGCTAACCAAACGGAGTTTGTCGATTGTGGTTGGGGTGAGTTTCATACAAAAGTCCGAGAAAAAGTTGTTCTATCTAATGTCTGGGACGCCGCTATTGCCTGTCGCACAACTTCTGTTCTGGGGTATAACGCAATCGTATCTGGAAAAGCAGAGGGAACGGGACTAAGTGAAATCCTGGGTCAAGGCTCCATACGCCAAATTGATGCTGGGCTCATGCTCGCTGCCCGATAACAATCAGTCTCTCTTGTATTACGATAGCTCATGACGGCGCATTATGGATTACCACAAGGAGGAATTTTGCATCTAATAAACAGCGTTAGCATAGATTGAATTATTCTAAAATTTTCAGGCTATGACCGAAAAGAACTGACCTGGAACGATGACTATCTCGTTCTTGCGAGTTCTCAGTCGTAGAAGTTTCACCTCGTCTTCGTCGTCCATCCCTTCCGCAAATTCTCGAGCGCCCGAAACGAATGAGAACACCATCCTCGCCACTTCTTCAGCGTTTCTACCCTCGTTACTTCTGTTGGTAATACCGTCATAGTTAGCCTCGACATTCGATGGCTCAACTGGTTTCCCGACATCGCCGTCTTGAGCCCCATTCCCTAATTTTGGGGGCGCAGAGGCTGCCAGGAGGCCACTGCTGTGAATGATCGATCCATCAGCTTTCGAAAGGACTAGTGTTGACTGGACACCAGGTTTGGAAGCTAGACGTGACAGGTTGTCTAAAGTCGAGGCAGGCTGAGCCTAGTTTAGCATTAAACAATGCCTGGCGGAAATTTATAGACCCACTGTAGCATGTGCCATCTCTACTGCTTTCTCTTAGGGAACACCATGCAGTACTATGTGAATGCAAAGAAACAGGAGGCCTTTTCCACTCTGCAGGAAGGGCGAAGCGTGACCTCCTTCGAAAAGCGCGTAAATACAAAGGCCCTCAATGACGGTGAAAGCTGTGATAGAGCCTAGAAGAAAGTACCAGAATAATTCGTTTTGTTCCCTAGCCAGGAACCGGAGCCAGAGAGACTTCAGAAGATGGACAATGGTCACGTAAGACAGGATAAGAGGGAACGGATCGGACTCAGAGTACGTAAAGGCGTCTTGAGCCGCGCTGTGTAGGAGGCTAGGAGTAGTTAGGAACCGATCCCGAGTTGTATAGCTGATGTTGAGGAAGTGTTTGTCTCCATAGAAATTCATCGCTCTCGCTACTTTGTGTCCGCAGATCCTTGTAGGCTCGTCTACCTTCCCATCTTCCTGACTTATTGACGAGCAAACCCCACGATGGGTTCAAGCGTGAAGAAAAAGAAGGACAAGAAGAAGGACTTCCAGGTATGTCGTCAGCAGTGGTGGTTCGTTCACCCAGCCATTAACCGAATTGTCTTAGAAACCAAAGCTCAGAGTTGGGAAAGCGCGGCCAAAACCGACCAATTTTACAGACACCAATTTCAAGTCTAAGGGTTAGGTTCTCAGACGGGGATCTGTTGAGTATGTAGCTAAGTTTTTGCACCAGGCATCGTTCTCAATCAGCAATCCCTCAGCACCACCGCCCCCTCCACTACTGCCCAATTCTCGCACCACTTGTCATTATTGTCATCTCGCTCGGACAGTCAACGCAGGGATTCCCTCAGTTATCTTGCAACTGCAATCGCGACACGGCCTGTAAACGCACCGTTGCAGCAGCCCGCGAGCGTTATCCTACCAAAGCTCCTACCGCTCATCCTTGACGGCAGCAACAGCGTCCGAGCACAACTATTGAAATTGCTTCGCACACTTCCCTCCCACGATGTCGAGGAACATGTTGACCAGCTACTGCTTTACCTCCGTGCAGGCACTACGCACTTGGCAGCCGACATACGAAGTTCCGCTTTGGATATACTAGGATGGGCGTTGGAGAGCGCTGGTCAAGAGCTTGTCTCATGCGCTGGTGGCTGGGTGAAAACGCTGAAATGCCTGCTGGCAATGCTTGGCTGGCAAAATGAAGCTTCAGCCGCGGCTTGGTCATCGAGCAAAGCGTCCTTTGGAAAGGCGGGCACAGAGGGCAAGGCACTTGTGAAGGGCCTCAATACCCTTGCAGCAATACTAACGGCCGGCCTTTTATCTCCAAAAGAAGATGATTTGAAGAGCTTGGAGGTTGTGGGATTTCCCTTGTGGCATGTCGAACAACATCTACTATCTAAAAGATCGAGCTGTCTAGCACATCTCAATTTATTCGGGGCACCGAGGGACGAAGAAAGCGAGGTCTACGAGGATAGAGAAGACAGACAAGGGATCTTCCATCTAAGATTCCAGCAGGCGGTTGGAAAAGGACTTGAGAACGCCAAGGGAGAAGGAGGTGAAGTTGGTCGAGCCGCTGCTGGTGTTAGAAAGGTAATGGTGGAAGGTATGAAAGATTACGAGACGGGTTGAGTTTTGCTTTCTGAAGGAGTTCATCTAAGACACCCAACAGAGTCGCTGCTATCGTTTCATCTATACCGCTGATTCGATACATATTGGAAAGAAATAAGCATGCGTTCAAAAGGAGCTGGCCCCAGTTCTAGCCGAGAGAACGAGGTGAGAAAGAGAGGAAGGTGGAAGGATTTTAGCGCAGTGGGATACAGTTGTATAGACAATGGGCGGGAGAGTATGACCCTGGATGGGCGATATGAGGAGAGACTATCAGTTGAGAGCATGAGGTAAATCAAGACCGCAAGGTGTAACAGATTCGCCGCAAAACCTAGTTCATGCTGCATTGCAAAGATCTGTCTAGTACATCAATTGTGTATCCGCTCCTTGAAGAACATCCTCCTCGTGAATGTGAATCCCCCATTGAAATATCCCACAATCTTCAAAAACGACTTTTGCAGCCCGGAGAGAGGATAGAGCACAGAGGACAGGCTGAGGAAATGGCTGCAGAAAACGCATGGAGAGGCTCACTATGCCATGTAGGTGCTCGGATCCACTCCACCCTCTGGAAATTCTGGCAGCGCCACCTCAAATCTCTTCTCAATCGACTTCAGGACCTCCTGGTCCGCCTCACTGCTCACAAACGTAATACTCACCCCTCTCCCTCCGAAGCGTCCTGCACGACCAACGCGATGTAGGTAGGAGTCGGCATCGGAGGGGAGGTCGTAGTTGATGGCGAGGTTGATGCGCTCAATATCGATGCCACGACCGAAGACGTCGGTGGCGACGCAGATGCGCTTGTTGAATTCTTTGAATTCCTTGTAGCGTTTGATACTAGACAGTTTTTATGAGGCTGGTCTCACCTTTAGTGTGATCGTGAAGGACTTACCGCTCTTCCTGACTGACACCGGAGTGAACTGCAATACTAGGGAAATTGCACTCTCGAAGCAGTTTGTCCAGTTCTGTTGCTCGGAGGGTGCTCTTAACGAAGATGATGACTTGGTTGAATTGCATTTCGTCCAGCAGCTCGTTTAGCTTCCGGTTCTTCTCTGATTCGCTGAGCTTAATGTAATATTGTTGCAGACCTTGAAGAGTGAGCTTAGTGTCGGCGAGTTCAATGTCAATATAGATTTCTAGAGGGTTCTGCATAAATTTCTTGCAGATTGGACGAATCTCTTCGGAGAGCGTAGCGCTAAACATCATGACTTGCTTCTGGGTAGGCGTGGCTCGGAAGATATCCTGGACGTCGCGGCGCATGTCTATCATATTGGCTCAGCTAGAACTCGGGGGCAGTATGGTGGAAGTGTCATACCTATCTGGTCCAGCATCTTGTCGCATTCATCAAGGACAAACATCTTGACATTACCGAGGCGGAGCTTCTTCTCTCGTACAAGAGCGTTCATTCGACCTGGGGTCGCAACGATGACGTGGGGATGGGTGTCCTTGTTCGATAAGATCTCGAGATCCTTCTGCATGGGAGTTCCACCGTAAAAGACCGCCGTCTTCACTTCTGGCATGTACTTGGTGAACCGAGCGTATTCGTTCTTGATCTGGTATGCAAGTTCTCGGGTGTGACACATGACGAGGACAGAGCATTCGCCTTGCACAGGCTCGATTTGCTGGAGTGTTGCTACCACGAAGATCGCGGTTTTCCCCATACCAGATCTAGCCTGGCAGAGGACATCGCTTCCGAGGATCGCTTGAGGAAGGGCAACTTGTTGGACTGTAATGAGACGATGCCGAGGTTAGATTTGTTTCGCCAAAAGAGGTAGAAAGATGCCCAATCCATCTCAAGTCCGTCCATCTTGCAGTGATACAATAGTGGATAGAAGGCTCGCAAAACTCTGTCGAAACCAAGCAAACATATCGTGCAGCTTAAAAGGAATATGAGGTAATCTTTTAAGACAAGCTGGACGCACGCGCAGGCGGCCTCGGAAGTCTCTGGTATTGCGTCCTTGAAAACATCAATCATTGTGATCATTAAAAACGATGACAAGAACGACGAGATCTTCTCGATGCGCCATCGATTCGATGATACTACCTGCAGGCGAAATACAGCGTAGCTAGATCCAAAGAGACTTCCTCGAGCCGCCTGCAAACCCGACGGCGTAGCGGAGCGAGCTTTTTCTGCAAAGATGGACGGACGGATGGACGTGGCAGGCACTAGGAGGAGCTTGGGGGAAAAGTTATGACTGACCCTCCGATGGATGCTCGAAACCGCAGTCGGTGATGGCCCGGGAAAGCTCTGGCTTCAACAAGAAATCTCGGAACCCAGCCGTGTTGAGACCCACATGGCCTTTACCTCCGGACACCTTCATATCGCCCGCATTCACGGTGCCATTGGTAGCTGCGGTTGCTGGCTCAGTAGCCGCTGCCTCATTTGTTTGGAGCTCCTCGTCCGAATAATCGATAAGGTCTTCTTCTGCCGACATTTTATTGAGATAGCACCGCTCAGGCTGTATTCAAGTGAAGGATGATTCGAAAAGGTGGTCAGGTAAAAATATGTTCAGGTTAGGCGGCAGTAGTTTGGTAGCGGCAAGATTAAGGTACTGCTTGCGGACTCTGGTAAACCAGATATTTGGCGAAATTACGACAGAGATTGGTTGCAGAATACGGACGGACGAGCTTCGGATAGAGAAGAATATGACCGCAAACAGATGAGATGTGATGGTGGCTGAGAAGGTGAGGAAGCATGGAGGGATTCGAAAGAAAGGTGAACAACTGAAACTCGACAAGCACTAGTCCTATTGCGGCGTGCCCGTGTCCCTGGGCAGTTGTGAAATTGTAACACGGTCTTCACCTTCCAGACACCAAATCCTTCACACGAAATTACCGTTGTTCAGTTCCGTCATCGACCAGCTTGATGGACTCTATGAATGGTGTTCCATGACGAAGTTCACTCGAAAGGCCTCGAAAGGCGATTTGAGTGCTCCCCAGAAACATATAAACTCAAGGATATCCTATCTTTATCAAGCTGCTACATATTTGATCAACAATTCGATCGGTCAACAGAGGATCCAAACCGTATGCGCGAATATTAGGAAAGGTTCTACTGGGCTAAACGATGGCCACCGGCAAGGCAAATCAGTAGCAGTGTATGGCTCTGAGTCCCCAGAAACCAATGTGACCAGTGGAGAGGTGTCCACCCTTCCTATGTCCGACACGGTCGGATTACCTCGTCACCTTTTATCACATGTCCGCGCCGTGTCTAGGAAAAGCCAAATTCGGCTCTCCCCTACAATAAAACAATCCATTTGCAAGCGGTGTGATGTCCTGCTCGTGCCGGGCTCTACATCAACGGTGCGAACGGAGAACAGAAGCCGTGGTGGCAGAAAGCCTTGGGCCGATGTCCTTGTGGTAACCTGCAACCTTTGTGGGACTACCAAACGCTTTCCTGTTGGAGAAAAACGACTTCCCCAGCGATTGCAGAGATCCAATGAAGCTGGTGGACGACTTATGCAAGACCAAGTTGCTCATGTGGACAATCATGGCCAAGCGCAGGCCACGGCTGAGGAGCTGCCGGGAGCTACACCCTAAGTCTTATTACGCTTAGGAATGCCGGCCCTGCTATAGCAAAGCCCTATCTGGCACCAGAGCCATATCAGATCCCATCATCTCGTAGCAGACTAGATGAACTTTGTGGAGCTTGATGACCCACAGGTACTCAGTAGGTGCATGTACCTGAAGACGAACGCTAACCCAACCTATAGAATGCATGAATACAACCTCCAACCTCCAACCTCCAACCTCCAACATCATATAACTCATTGCTTCGGGTATTTGGAAGTGGTGGTGTCGCTTGGGCCACGGTATAGGCTGCGGAAGGTGCATTCCATACCTTCAGGTAGTCTAGCTAGCTACAGCTACGGGAAGATGAATTCAATCCAACTTCGCTGGCCTGATCATGACATAATGGGGGTGGATCCCTTCAAGTCCATATTCCGACATATCCATATCGAGGGTCTCCACGTCCTTAAAACCAATGCTGAGGTACAACCGATGACCCGCGGGAGAGCCCTCCAAATAACAGAGCAACCCAGCTTCATCTGCAATATCAATACCCTGCTGCACCAGCATCTTTCCTGCTCCTCTGCGGTGGTGTTTCGGGTGAGTCATCAGCATGTTCAGCACTACAAAGAATGCATTAGAGCATCTCTGAATCTGAACTTGCTCACTCGTACTCACAGCAATGCGCCTTTCCGCCCATAACCCTCTGCCTTTTCTCGATGATACCGAACATGAATGCATTCGCCGCTTTCACATTTGTCCCTTCATCCCATTCTCTTGTCTCCTGCTTCTTCCACTCGCTCTCCGGTCTCTCGGACTTATACATGTCCCATCTTGCAAAAGCGATGATCTCATCGAGGTCGGTGTCGACAACCTTCATGATCAATGATGAGGTGTTCGTGAGCATTTCTTTAGTCCAGCGTTCGACCGAATTGGTTCTCTGCTTCGGTCCAGGGGTTTTTGGGATCATAATCCGATCCCATGGATCCTCGGACAAAGCAGCATACATCACTTCGATCATCCGGTCTATGTCCGTCTCAACAGCTTTATCGAGAACTAAAGGCATGACCTGGCCGCTCTGAGTTAACTTCTTCTGAATACTTAATAACTTGTATGAGACAAGAATGTTTCTACAGATCTTAGAAAGCTTCTACGACGCGCTTCGGTGTGAGTCATAGAAGGCACCCTTATGAGGCGCAACGTGTCAACGCGAAACAGTCCCTTATCTACCTAAAGTACTCTGCCGCGTTTCTCGCTTACCGCATTCTTCCGTAAGCAACCCTGGCGTGCCTGGGAATGGAAGTGATTAAAACACCTCCGTCAGGGAGAAGTTGCTGCGCTACCGCTACTTCACCGCAATCGATGTGTTCGAGCTGGCACATAACATCCACTCTTATATCTCCGCTAAGGTACCACAACCCGATGCATAGCTCTATCTTCGCTGTATCAGCCTGTGCTTGCATATTTCTATATTTGCCTTGGCTTTACAAGTTCTATTCAGGTACCATACGTGTCTTCGCAGATGTTGGGTCCTGGGATACCTGTAGCTAAACAGTTTGGTATTGCCCACTTAGTGGCACAATGGAAGAAACTGGAATGGATATACGTTTGGGTGGATAGGGTGTATGGGTTCAAAAGCAGGTAGAGTAGTGAAAGGAGGCATCGGGGTATCGCCGGGAGCCATGTTGACACAGTCTACATGGCCAATAGTACAGATGGGTGCCTAATATGCGGAGATGCTGATCTTGACTGAGATCTCAGATGGCATGACATGCTGAACAATATCGTAGGTCATCCTGCTGTTTGAATTGTCTCTGACGCGCTCCCCACGTTCTTTGCGACTCAGCTTCTAATAACGTTAGGCATGCTTGCTCTACTTCTCAAATGTGACCTTGAGCTCGTCAAGTAGTGGAAATGTTTTAGTGAGGGCGTGCTGCTGCAAAGAGAGCATCCGTTTCACAATCATTGACGACAAATTCAGGACCATCCACACATCATATTGAGCTCACAACAACTGGATCTTATGCCAACCCATACTCTACATTTACAATAGGTACCAGCTGCGCACTTGCCGCTGTCATCCTTTGTCTCCGCGCTCCAGCCCGTTGAAGGCAAATTTCTGGGTTACGCAGATCCATTCTCAAGTACACTGAACATTCTCACATTGACCGCTTTCATTCCAGTGTTCACGATGGCGACATGACTCCCATGCTCACTACCCTCTCTCTCTTCTCTTCCCCACGCCCCCTCACCCTCGCATACTCCCCCCGCTACGCACCTGGCGAACGTTCCAGATCGTTCCCATGAGCGGCTGCACAACTTTCGAACGTCTCAACCGCCCTATAAATGCTCCGCACCAACCTACCAAAGACTACCAGCGAACAAACCCAGATCTACTCCACCAGAAGACCCCAAACCCGAAACGAGCCCGCCATGACTGCTTTACAGCAGCCCACCACTTCTTACGCATGGAATGTCAGCAGCGGTATTGTTGCCGTGCCGAGTTGTACCTCAGCGCCCGGTTTTAGCCGTTTGTGGGAGGAAAATTCAGCATTGGTGAAGAGAAGGGGAAAATTGGGATTCCAGAGGAGTCTGCGGTCTCAGTGAGGCGCGGTCGACAAGATCAAGTTTTTGTATCAGTGAGCTAGGCTCCCGGGCTTTGTGGTGCGAGCTTTTGAGAAGATAAGTGGTTTGAAGTTGTGGTGGTAGATACCCAATCCGTCTAAGCAATCCCAATCTGCTTTATGGCTTTGTTCTGATCCCTGTGCGCCATTACTTCCATCTCAGTAGAGAGTGTGAATTGGATATTCTTGGTCAGTCTTAAGCAGAACAGTTCATCCATTTTCCCTCATGCTTATCATCACCAACGCTGACCGATATCACACCCCCAACCTTCCTGTTTTGTATTCCATACTTTACCCGCCCAAAGCAGATTACTACACGCTCCTGGACTTGCACTACAAAATTCCTATCCAACACCGCTTACTTCGCCTCCAAAATTCCACCCCTCCCTATCGATAGATTCCTTTTTCCTTTCGGCTTCAAACCGTCCTAAGAGAGTTGTCACTAATTTGGAAGCCCCCTTTGCTCGAATCTCTTTTGTTTGGTTCCCCGCTTACCAAATTACTGCAACGAATAAACCCTTCCATCTTCCTAAGATAAATGAGTCAATGAGGAGAAGTTGCTGGGATGGTACATGCATGGTGGTGACTATAGCTTGAGGGCAGTCGCTTGAATGGAGGAGAGCAGGAGTTCTTGGAGGGGGAAGGGTTCTTTAAACTTTGGATGCTCGAAACGGGCATTCTATCGGAGCTAAGGTGAAGGGGTATGCTGCCTTCGGATGTTGATGTTGGCGGTCACTCATGAGGCTAGTGGGAGGCCATAATGGATGGCGGAATGGCGGGGGTGTTGGGGGGAGTGAGTTCATTGACTGCGGTAAGAATATGTTTATGGATGAAGTTATTAGGGGTTGGGGAGTGGGGAGTGAAGAGAGAGGCAAGAATATCACATCTTTCTTCCTTGTTAATGATGCGGTTTTGCCTATTTCTCGTTTTCTAATGATGGCGGAACGGAGACATTGTCGAAAAGACTCTCACATCTTTCAATCAACTACTACCAATCTCCTCATCGTCCCCTCGTACCAAGGCCAATTCCATCTCTGAACCTCCCGCCTATTCATCTAAACCAAACAAAGAGAAAGCGGAGCGTACCCCGGTAATTGGCCCGGGAGGCAATTAATAGGTCATGGGAGCATGTTTTGGCAGTGGAGGGTTGGCAATTTTAGCGAGGTGGGAGGATGGAAGGGGAAGAGAACAAGGGGCAAGGGGGGCAGGCATGTGTGCTAGAGGTACAAAGCTCGAGGCTTCAACGGGTTTGTCGGAAGGGGTGGTGGGCAGTACCCGTGGAGGGGGGCCGAGGGGGTTGGCGATTCGGAAGGATTTGTTGCTTGGTTTGGGAGATAGAGAGGGGTCGTGGTGATTGCTGAAGGGAGTATGTTTAAGAGAAAATACCCGGGGAGAAGATGCTTGAAAGGAGAGGGAGGAAGCAGGCAGCGATGTTGGATGGGTTGGGAATAAGGCGATTGCGGATAGATGCTAAGCTTTGATGAACCGAGAGATTTTTGGTACGGGAAGAGATATGGTGAATAGGCGTTAGATCTGTTGGTTAGCACTTTGGGCATGGACTACCTATAACCGACCTTAATGGTAAGGTGTGTGTAAAATCGTATCATATTCCACCCAACTACCATAGCAAATAAACAAACCTGCACCTCAACTCAGCTGCAGAAATAAAACTCGGAGCTGCGACATCAACGACAGATCAAGAAGAGGAGATCGCATCAACAACCATATCCACACGAACCGTCTATCTTATCCAACTAAATGGCTCCACACCAGCAAGACCTACCCAAGCTCTCAACCTTATCGGAACCAACTCTCGTCTGGCATCGCCCTTTCCTCGTTCGTAATCAGGCAGCGTGTCAACACGTACCTATTGTTCCAAGCACAACGTCCCGAGTAGAGATGAAGTGCAGATAATTATTGGTGTGGTAGAGCTTAGGATGATGATTGAGATAATTTGTTAGGATGGACTTGGCTGGTGCAAGTTTTCAAGGGGGAATAGTAAGATAAAGCTCAAAGATAGTAGTGACGGAGAGAAGAGGAAGAGGAAGAGGAAGAGGAAGAGCAATTTTTGGGGGTAGGAGATAGATTACATCTGACCGAGAGAGACAAGCGACTGCTGCTCTTGGGTCGCGCTGGGGGTGCGTAGGTAGTAGGGAGATTAGAGGGGGGAGGGTTTAGAGGACTACCTAGCAAACAGTGGGATGTTTGCAAGCCATGTTATGGGTTTTCAATCGGTAATAAGGGATTGGTGAACGCATCGTCGATGAGGTTTTAGAAGGACGCTGAAAATTATGGGTTCGGAGGCGAGAAGTAGGGGTACACCTGTGGTTGTAGATAGGGAGGTGCTATTGGTCTTGCGTTGAGGAATTTGAAGAGCGGGGTGGTTGTACGTTGTGAGATCTTGGAGGTGGCCATGGCTTTGTGGAGATAGTATGTCGGAGACATTCTATGGTCCAGGCTCGTCAACAAAAGATCGACGTGGAAGGCCTTGCAGGTTTGTGTGTTATTATAGCTTGTTGGAGATTCACGTTCAAACGCGTGGTGCAGCTGACCGTGCTGGTCACTGATCAATGGCGAGCAGAAAGAGACGCTGCGTGGCAAGTCGCACAGCTAAGTGACCGAGAAGCTATTGCTGTAGATATGGTATGTTCCACGCTTGATCTGTTGGCATGGCTTGTAGGAGAAGACGCGAGGGAAAGCGAGCGCTGATGCTCGAAGGGTTTGGCTTGCAGGACAGACATTGGGTGGCTTGAATGCGAAACATTTCGAGGAAGTAGCGTAGATCTGGGTCCACGACGCTTAGCAGTAACTGCGCTGTACAAGTGTGTGCGATGAGTTGAGATGTATGATTTGATATGGGCGAAAGAAGAAAGAGTTGGATGGTAATGAAAAGTGTCCTCCAATCGTACAGGATCGAGTTGACGACAGGAGTCGTAGAAGACAAAGTCTTTCTAGATGCCTGCATAGTTTATGTGATGTTGAGAGGGAGGAGATAGCGATTCTGTGATGCTGTAGAGCAATTTGGGGTGGTAAATCCATTTGAAAAAATCTCCAACTGTTACGGAAGCAGAAAAACGAAAAGACCGCAAAGGCAGATGACAAATGCAGGAGAGAATGTGGTCTGCGGTGGAGCTCTTAATGTCCAGTACCCTCTTGCGAGGTGCTGTCATATAATCTTATATTATCTCCTAATGTTCTTCCATTGCAGTCATACAGTTTCAGTAAAAGGGAGCCATCATGCTTCAGTGCTTCCAGTGCATGGTTCGACTCTGGAAAGGTCTGCCATTTATTAGTAGGTATCTCTAGGAGATCTCGGTAGGACTTAACGGTTGCCATGATAATGAAGGCGTCTCTCAAAGCTTCGGTGTTTTGTATAGCGGTGTTGATATCCAAGCTCAGTAGATAGTAAAAGGCACGCTGAGGTCCCCTCTCTTTTTCCTAGCTAGTAGAATCTGAGATGGACTGCTGTGCTTCTCGCTAGGCAGATAGAGAAGCTGACCGTTGTTTGGAGGTTACGATAAGGGTAACTAGAAACCTTTAGACTGGACACTTTCGGGTTGGCCTTCGTTGTGCTCAGATTGTCCTTCGCGGCTTCAACTAGGCCTCCTAAAGCCCAGGCCTCTACAATCATTCCAGTGTGTTGCGTGACAGGGCTCGATCCTTCGCTTTGCATCATCGTTACCAACCTGAATGTGCAAGCGATTACGACAGCAGGTCGTAACAGTTGATATGAGACAAATCCGCTATATGAAATCATATTGGGATCCGCCGAATCCGCAAACTGAATGCTGGCTCAATCCACGAGGGCCTCAAGTCCTTGTAATGTCCGGAACTCCTAGTCTTCTGTGATGACAGACGCTCTGGTCTTTTTGGGCAATTGCTAGTTTTTCGGTCTTTTCGACCCACCATGATCTTGACATCAAGATATTAGAGCTGGGAGTGAGACTGCTCCGTTGACTAAAAAGTGCTGCCACAGCCCAACTTCTTGCGTGGACAACGAGATGGCGGAGGAAATTGTGAGACGCTACTTTTTATTCTGATAATCCTGGTCGATGGACAAATTGGCAAAGAGGCCGCTGCTGCTGCGGTTCAATTCCACATCATCCAGCTTGTATGATTGTGGGGAAGTCACCAATTGAATTGGCATTGAAGTTGACGACAAGGGCGTTGCACGGCCGACTTAGCTATAGAATAGGCACCAAGATTGCGTCAACATTGCTGACAGAGAGACTCGCTACGCGGTGGCGTAACGGAGTCTTGTGGAAGGAAAGCGGCTGGAACACTCCATTACTCGTCACTGCATGTACCTGCGGAAACTCTTCCAATTCTCCAGACACTTGAAGCTTCAGTGGATCTCGATCTGGCGTAAGAAGCCAGGAGGCTTTCTTTGGGGGCTGCATAGGACCAATCACATGCAAGACCATGTCATTCGACTTTGCTGCTCTAACAGCCCCCCTGGGAAACTTGGCCCATCAAACAAGGGAGCAAGGAGCTACCTTCACGGCCCACTCTCCGATAAGGTAGGGAACGGAACGACCGTGAGAAGTGTTGATGATCGCTTCGGCTCCGTCGTTGCAGCTCAACGTTCTCTGGAATATAACTTGTCGATTAGGGCAAGATCACATAATGGTACATACATCCGCAACTGGCCCATGTGAGTGGCGATCTTCAAGCCCATGCTTGTTAGGTGGGTGGACACCGCCATGCTATATATATGACGCCTTTAGTAATGGGGCCATTCTATCACTTGTAGGAACGGTGAATGCTTCAATTCGACCTACTCTGCCGTCGTCGAGTCATTCGAGTATAATATCCTCGCCTCCATGGTATGATAGACCTTGCGGTCCCTTGTTGTTGTAGCTGCACGAATTGTCAGTGTAGCACACTCGGATCGTGATTGGCCCTTCTGGAGAACCCAAATCGACCAAAAGTCCGAGAGGAACGGCACCATCTGCCGCTTTCACTTTTGAGCCAATGGACGATATAAGATTAGTTGAAAGCATTTTTGTCTATGATACACCTCTAAACCGATTGCTGAGGGCTCGTGTTATGCACATCATTCGAAACCACGTATGCTGGATGAGCGACGGTCTGAGCGCCTCCGATACTAGTTCTCAAGGGATTTCTCGGATTCCTAGCTCGCACCTGAAGAAGACTGGGGCTCTCCTAGGTCTACCTGAGAAGCGGTCTAGATAATTTCAGATTATGATGAAACGAAAGAGCAAAGCTGGTCATTCCACACTAAATCAACTATGATCGCATTTAGTCCGTTCCACCCTTCAAGATTGATAGACTGCTATGACACTAGGTAGTACTTAGGCGATCCAGAACCGGAGCACGGTTATATCGAACACAATATCAAATTTATCCCAATCCCAATCCGAAGCAAAAGTACAGTGAGACAACTTCACCAGAAAATAAGTTTTTGACAAAAACTGACTAGGAAGAAGTGAAAACGATGACGAAAACACTGCGGGTCACAGAAGCTCCATGGAACACCTTGATGCATACTGATGTTCATGCTGGACGACGATCGAAAGGTCACAAATTTGGAGGCCCATGTACATCACGGGGCTGGCTAGAAGCTCACTGGCAGAGTTGAGACTGGTACTGACGCATTCCGGAGACACAATGCGTCTGCACTGCACAGAGTCGTGCTCATGGTCAAAAAGATTGTGAACCGAATACGATGCCGAGTTTCAAGTGAAGTGCCTGGTGTATTCCTGGATGTTTAAAGGAAGCAAAGGTATAAGCGACATGCGCCGGTAGAGCAGTTTAGGAAGGTCGCAGGACGGATGATGATTATACTTCGTAGTAGGTACATGAGACAGGCTGGGCGTGGCGGTGCAAGCAGAGCGGATGAGACACCGGACAACCTAATCATAACCACGAAACCTCCTTGGTGGTGTCAATAGACTACGGAATACTCAACACCCTGTGGGGGTTCACTTTCCCACCAGCTGGAATTGAGGGTCAACAACGTGTCAGGTGCGTATGCGATCGGATACATCCGCCAACGCCACACTCTGTAGATCTTGCTATAATCCGTACATGGAGAATACGGGGAATTTATATGCGCAGGAATGAAGACAGTCGTGCTTGCAGCCTGAAACAAAATGGTTTCTGGGAACAGGTATCGTGACCACTCACCTCTTCCCCCGGAGTAGACATATGGGCGATCAACCTGTAAAGCAAGGACACGACATCTGAGTGTTCGCAATTGCTCCAGATTCGACCTTTTAATTGCCACGAAGATATCTGGGCAAACCCCGTACATTATTACGTCCGTAATATACCTATCTAACAAAGTTACCTTAGTGGTTATCGGAGAATTGCTCGCACGTGGTACATTCGCATCCGAGAGATCGGACGGATACCTTAGGTTATGCCTACTTTACCTACCTTACCACGCTCCCCTACTGTATGTATCATGGTACGGAGTATTTAACTAGTTGTGTATTGGTTGATATTCGCGATACCCTTGGCAGCACTCCGTACAGTGGAGTACATATACTTTGTAGCAATCATTACTGTTTCAGGACTGCTTAATTCGTCTATTCGCATGGCAATGATAACGATGACGTATTGTGGCATGACCGACATCAGATATAGACAAGAGGATGCACAACGGTCGTTTTGATGGTGGGGATCGCGAGGCCACGATTGACCGCCGAATCCTTTGTGCTCCTTGGGAAGAACCCTCTCCCAGCAAATTTGGTAGCGAAAGCCGGGGGACGTACGGACCACAAAGCAGTCAGTCCCAAAACGTGGGACATCGCAAGGAGTCGCCGCAAAAGAAACACTTAGAATATTGATGGCGCAACAGGAAGCAAGCCGTTGGGCTGTGGATCTGCAAGGTACGGAAGCTTGAACCCACAGATAAGGAGTGTGGGAGCTTGTTGCGATGAGTGCGCGTGGTACGGCACCGAATCAACTGGGTGGTGATACTCTCGTATGATTCTGGTTCAACCAACAAATGGTCATAATCGTACCTCAAGTGCTCTTGCTTCTATGGAAATCATACCAGTTCCTTCTGGCGTATATCCTTTCCTTCCAGATCTGCAATGCTAAAATTCTCTAGGCTGTGTTTTTACTTTACGGATGTATGATCATTACGCTGACGCTGATCCATCCACGTGCGAATTGTCCTCGTGGGCACCAGGGATCTATTTCTAGCAGGCCTTATCGTGATTGAAGCTTAAGATACCTCCAAGGCGGATTATAGGTCGGTGCTTTCGGGGTACTCAGAGCATAAGGACTGAGCTTATACAGTAATACTTCTCGCCATGTAAAAGCTTTGGAGGTCCAATGGCGTCAAAGACAAGGACGGTGAGAAAGCCTGGAAAAGGGCTGAAACCTTGGCTTCTAATGATCAATAGTCAGTCCTTCACCACGTTCAATTCAAGTGTGATGATGATGACAATAATACGGTAATAATCATAATAAGATTTAAGTCAGCTGTGGGAAGTTGGAGAAATAATGGAACGACTAAGGTAGTAACAATATTAGGGATTCCAAACCTCTCGTTTAAATGTTCAATGGCGCACGAATCAGAGTAATATGCGTAAGGTAACTTTCGAAATCCCAATAAGCTGCAGCCTTGTCAGTAGGACACTAGTAGAATAGTGCTGCGATCAGCACGAAAACGTCGCATTCTGCTGCATCGGCGTTAGTTTTGGCCCTCGCTAAACGATCCTTCGACTCCACCTCGTGGGTTGCTTACTACAGTACGGAGGTACTACTACTAAGGTAAGGTATTTACCTTAGTTACATACCTTGACTACTCTAGCACGCTGCTTGGCCCACCGCAACTTTCGGACGCTTCCATGTTTGTCTTACCGAGACCTTCTTTAGCCGCCCCATCTTCTCCAACAGACTGCACCGCTACACCGTAATCTTCCTGTTTACCAAGTTACCATACCTGACCGTGCCTCGTCTGCCTAGTGTATGTATTATTGATGCCCTATCTCTTCCTGTTCACGTGGCAATGGAGATTGCTCCAAATCCCTGGGAACGCAAGGACCACGCGGAGAACCCTAGAGGCCCAGGGTAAAATGCTCTACCCTATTGGCGCTCGCACCACCTTGTCCATCGAGGGTACTGGTAGACCTTCTATATTGGCATCAGGATCCGATGATGCATGATGAAGTGACCAGAGGGATCAGTACACGCAAGCGATCCAGCTTCTGCTTGCCAATCATCCATTGAGGACACGAGGTGAAAATCCCCGACGAATTCCATGAAGCAAGCGGCCAATCATTGCAATATCCATACAAGAAAGGCTGGACTTCATCGTCACACCAACTCGAGATGGTGTCGACGGCAGTGGCTTACTTCGGACAGCTAAGGCCGACAGCTTTGGCGCGATTGGCTGAAAGACCAGGTCCTTAGGCACCCTTGTTCAACCAAGTCCTGCGTGCAAGAGGCGTATGCTGTCTTTCAATCGAAAGGTCCACCCCCAAAGTGTGTGCCTCGGTAGCAATGGACAAGCATGACCATCTCGCTCACATTCAGGAACTGAAGAACAGACTCATCCAAAAATCTCCGCTGCGGACAGGGCTAGCCTGATCAGTCAGGTCTAAAGAGCCGACGGGGGAGCACCGCTGTATTACTTATTTGCAGGAAAGGGCGCATGTAAGAACAGGAAGCAAGGATTTGGGTGAACGATAGCGAACTATCCAACTAAGTACCCTAACTTACTAAAGTACGTGTACGTTGGTGATCCTTCTAGGACTTGCTGTTAAGCCTGTTACATACCTATGCCGCCAGTGCAACCCACTAGTTAAATCAGGTACTCACGTACCGTACCGTACTTTTGTACTTGTACTTTTACGAACCGAGCAGTCAGTCAGCCTTCTACCGAAGAGCACGAGTGAATATCAAACAAACGGTCGCGGTGCAAACGAAGGGATTAATGGACTTCTTTTTCTTTTGCCGACAGCGATTGATTTGCTGATCCGGACTATCGTTTGTTTCGAACTCGAGTCAGTGCTCACTATGCCACGTTGTCGTCCATGATTCCACCCATTATTCACGCATCTGGTTCCGACGCTTCCCATCATTGGCTCAGCTACCAATCCATCTTTCTGCTCACTTTCTATCCTCCGATCCCTCGGAACATCCCCTCCTTGCATTTGCGCCAGGCTGTAAATGGCCGGATGAGCAGCCCTGACATCTCCCCCCCTCCACCAGCTATCTTAGTACGCATTTAAACGACGTTACGCAAGATTTCCCTATAAACGTTGACTTGCCTCAAACTATTACGATCCCCATGAGCCTTGCTACGTCTATTGTTTTGTTTCCAGCCGTGTCACCCTTGAAGACGACACAAATAGAAACTAAGAAGCACGTCTCACCCGTGGCTTGGGGTAAGGCAACAGACCTGAAACTTGGCCTGCAGATGATCTTGGGGCGCATCCTTGGCCGAACCTTTTCTAAATCTATCTTGACTGCGGGGAAAGAGATATTAGACTGAAACGGCATTCCGATATTCGGTTCGACTTGTCTGATCGACTGTCGAAAGGAGTAAGAAATATATAGCAGGTACCCATGGTGTCGGCGCAAGGCCAAAATTCCCACTCGCCTATGGATAACGGCCCCGGGTTTTTGTCTCCACCGTTCGGGAGCCAAATCAACATACCTCTGCCAGGTACACCCCACTCGACACTGCCTTTGACTACACAGCGGCGGCGGAGATCATCCAAAGGATCCATAACGTCCACCAAGCTCAAGCGGTCCGTATCGACACCCAACGTTAGGGGACTTGGAATCGCGGATGCAGGCATGTCTCTGGCCGACAAGAGACGCAACAAGTTGGGCTATCACCGAACATCGGTTGCTTGTGGTATATGGTGTCTTTACAAGGTCAATGTACAACCGCTAATCCTTCGGATCGTAGGACACTGCAGACGGCGGAAGATACGATGTCTCCTTGCGCCTGATGACGCTCAAAATCGCTGCTCGAACTGTATCCGGCTGAAAAAGGAGTGCAATTTCTTCCCAGTGGACCAGCAACCCCAAATAGAACGAAGGCCCCGTACAGCTTCTAAAGCAGAGGCCAGATCTGGCGATGCGTCGGCTTCTTCTTCATCATCACCCGCTCTAGGTGCTGGTCAGAATGTTGAACAAGTAGACAACTATAGCCACTACCCCCCACTTCCACTACCAAGTCAGGAATTTTCTGCGTCTTCATCTTCAATGAGTGCGAATCCATTATCTCCCGCAAGAAGAGGTTTGTCAAGTTTCTGCGACATGTCACCGAAGACTGACAGCTGACGTCCACATAGCTTCTATCAACTCCCGCGCATATGAATTCCCTAATCACCATGAACGTCAGCACTGGGATTCCCCGTTCTTCGATCACGGCCCTGTATCGACAGGACAATCGACTCCCGAAGATGCTTCCCAAGCCTACTGGAAGCTTGCCGAGTCTCCAATGACACCAGTGTTTCCCTCTCAATTTCAAGGCCCACCCAGTTCAACGGCCCATCATCCTCGAGAGTCTGTGGGAAGTTTTACGACCTTTGCTCCGCCAAGAGAAGACCATGGATGGCCGATACCCACTCGGTCGATGTCTTTTGGAGGTTATGTCGAGGATGTGGCTGGACATTACCCCAACCATTATCACCATGGCTTCCAAATGGACTTCCGCCGCCGAGCATCAGAGATGAACCCACCATCCTTAGTCACCAGCTCAAATTCTTCGAATACCTCGATACCTGAAGCACACGTAGCACCACATTCTGCGCCCGTTTCGAGTCAACCACCGCATCATTTCGTCTCTCCAAGTTGGAATCATCTTCCTGGGCACTCGCACGTGGGCAAGGCGCCAGACTATAGTGCGTGGTACTCAGAGCCGGCCATACTAGCACAGGTTCAGGAGGAGGATGTGGCGCCTCCCTTTGGTGGAGATCCTGCTATCTTGTATTCAAGCCCCGGACTCCACTGAAGCTTCTTATTCCGCCAGCCTATATCCGAATCACCCGCAAGGCTTAGTACCAAGCAGAATCACAAAGTTCTACGTCATAACCCGTTTCAAGTCAGCGAGCTTAGAACACAGTTATTAATTAAGGCATAAGATGAAGGAAGAACATGTCGAACTGGTGAAAGGAGTAGGAGTGTTGGCGTTTGGGTCATTATACTCCAACTTGGTGATGGATACAGTGCTGCATACCATGGAAGGTAGATTCCCCCAAGACTGAAGTCAGCTTCAGCACGATTCAGATTATTTTCGTATCACCTGATCTTTTTTTATCCTTTACGAGTACTCCTATTATTTCTCGGACGAATTTCTTTACAGACGACAAGTGGCGTTGGTGAAAAGCAGCTGGGGACAGCGTAATTTACAGCAGTGACTGCACGGGATGCAGGAAGGATAGAGATTGGCGAGCCAAAATTGGCCCTATTGATACCAACATCATGATTATTGTCGAGCGCTAGGTGTTTAATGTGTTGGATGCCCACCATTTATTCGAACTATTACTGGCTTTAATCTAACTTGTGCTTTTGCATCCGGCTCATCCTTCTTCACGCAATGAGTGCCACCCTGAACCGCATTGACGGTCTGTATTGAGTATGTGAGAGTCGCACTGCTTCTATTTCAAGGAAAGAGTACTACGTTTACAGAAACCCATCAACAGCGCAATCATCTCGATCAAAGATTGCAGAGCCTCGTGGAGCCTCCTCCACCGGGGCGGCACTCTTTTCCTGATCCTCGCATCTCTCGTTTGGTCAAGACTACAAAAATGCCAAACCCAGTTCACTGCGCCGCATTACGAAGCTTCCAATGCCTCTTACGATTGGGCTATATGCATTAGCTCCATACGCATACGGTGGCTGCCTTTGTATTGACACGTTGAATTCTGGCTATCGTTGTTCATGAGACAAGCTATTCATAAATCTATGAGGCGGACTCTTCTTATTAGGCACGTTTCCATACTAGAGACAAGAATGGGATTCCGAGGAGACCAACTAACTGAAAATACAACAGGATGAGGAGGACGGCAGGTACGTGTTGCTTTTCGATTGCCCTATATTGCCATTGATATAAATATAAATGCCACCGTGAAGGGGCACCGGATACCTTTGCCAGCTCTACAGTGGAACATTGTTCCTAGGCGTGAAAAGCACACATATTTTGCAAGAAGACGTTGATGGCTTTGAGCAGATGAGACCACCGCGATGATTACAATTTGACAGAAGAATGGTTCGCTTCATTGTGTGCTTCAGAACAAGCCCCCGAAGAAGCAACCGGCTGTTTTCATTGAGAAGAGTCGTGCCAAAACCGAACTGGACCGAGAAACAACATCGTTACACCAAATTGGTCACCGTAGAAGTAACCCTGCCGAGCTTAGCCGTTGAACCCAATCACGTGCCCATCTCAAAAAAGCTCCTCGCCTTACTGCTGCCCAAGCCCTCCAGCACCTATGGTCTGACCACTCGTAATCCTCTTAATAAACCCTCTTCTTCCCTCATCGCGATGCGATTCCCCCACATCTGCTCTCCCTCACCGAACATGTGAGGAGGTCTACACCCATGACCTCCCTTCCTGCTTCCATCCCTGACTCCCAGCTCGGTCTCTCCCAGTCCGAAGTCCACATCCTCCGTCAGCATCAGCAAATCGCCTTAGTCAACCAGAATTATGCACACTCCACCTCAACCCGAGGCCGCGGCCATTCGCGCACATCAGCTTCCACGTCGCGCGCAGCCAGCGCGGCTTCCTCTGGCCAGGGCAGGCTGGTGCTTGACCCGGGGAGTCTGGCACTCTTGGGGCAGCATTTTGAGCGCTTGATGGGGGCGATACAGAATAGGGTTGAAAGTGTACGTTCACTGCTATATGACAGTTCAAAATTAAGAGCTGCATAAGGAAACTAGACTACCTTGTCCGCCCTTTTGCTTTCCCTCACCTCTCCAACTCTCGCTGCCCATTACAGTCTATCCGTCAGCAACATTATACTAAACAGCTATTCTCTTCAGCTTACCGCGCAAACCCAAATCTCAACCTCTACTCAGTCCTCCCGGGCCGGCAACGCAATGGCGGCAGCCGACGCTGAAATAGCACGTTTTCGCGAGATACTACGACAGATAGACGAGCTGGAGGTCGAGTTTGACAAAGTGCGACACATCCGGGACATCGTTAAGGGTTTTAGAGCCCGAGTCGAGGGGCTAGAGAGGAGGGTTGATGGGAGAAGAAGGTGAGAGAGGTAATGTTGGCGCGAGGAACAACAGAACTTTCGATTTATTTATGCCACGACTTGAGCGAGGGTGTCTGGATTATGTGACTGCTAGGATGGTTTGACTGCAATGGGTATACCCGAAAAGCGTTGTTTTTCTTTAGATCGTGTCGCCTCACGGCATACCCTTATAATTTGTACATGCGGGTCATCTATTACTTTTCTGGCATCTTTGCATTTTCTCTGCTTCGTTGGTCTTTTCTTCAATCCTTATCATATGAGATCTGTATCTGTTAATTTTTCGTCTCATGGCTGGAGCTCAGCTTCAAGGAGGATTCATCGAGGCATTAGCGTCTTCTTCACTGGTGCTCCTCTAGTGTTCTTCCACTACAAATTCCCATCAAGGTTCACATCCTACCGTCTGAACAATACCTTTATCACCATCGACGAGTGAGTTCATATCTATACGATTGCTATTCAATCCTCGTACTGATCCTCTTTGCTATTACTTGCTCTCTATTCCTCCAGAAATTCGCAAAGCAAACCTCAGCTACCAGAAACGAGAACAGGTATTCATTGCACTCAGTCTATTCATCCTTCAACTACCAGGAGCCAAACGAGCACTAAATAGCATCCAGTCCTCTACCATTCAAAATTCATGAGGAACTTCAAAGATCAACACCCGCCTGCACAGACCCGCATTTGTTATACCTTTGAATAAACTTATCTCTATATAGCCCCGAGTTATTTGCATCATCAATATCACAGATGTTAGTATCGTTGTTCGTAGGCATGTAGACCTAAGTGCTGAAGAGGCCTACCTTTCTACAATCTAGTCCGTCTGGTCGAGCACCTGCCCTCCGTCAGTAGGTTTCTAACGTCAAAACTCCGTCAATGGAGCTTCTTACTTCGATATTCGCCCCGGCTACTAATCTAGTCGCTCTTTTCATGACCTTCGGTTACAAATCATCGCTCAAGGCAGCGCAGGGATAGCTACCTATGGCCTGTGGTGTGTTTGCGGTTTCGCCTCAAGAACAATATTTTGGTTTGTAATAAAACTCGGTGTCGTCCCACGCCGTATCATCCTCTACTAATATCTTACTATTGCGGAGACACATTATGCCTCCGATGTGGCCGTAGTGCTAAGAAGATATCGCGGGACATGTCAATAACGAAAAAGCGAACGGTTTTCAGATAATACCCCAGGATTATTACATCTGAGCTTCTGTTGTTTGAATACCATAAAGATTGGCTTTCGACAACAAACGGTATTGCGAACATTATCGTCATCAACATTGTTCCCAGCAAAAGATAAAAGTGAACCATCACTGGAATTCAAAGCTGGTCAAAGACTAGTCTCATCTCGAAATAAACTCGAGTCATCGGGGCGAAAACCTTCGAGAGTAGAGATCCCATAGGTCTTGAAGAATCCCGTATTTTATACGATCCCGAGTCCACGAATGCAGTGCTTGGCGGACAGGAGGTCTCAATTCTGTGAAACGCTAAGGCGCCGTGTCAATTGCTCTCTCGACTCTCTTTCACGGGTCCAGTGTGTTGCAGATGACGCTTCAGGGAGTGCCTTCGTGTTTTTACATGCGTTGCAGATTCTTTCACCAGGCTCTAGAGTGGACTGCCCGTTCAATTTCTACAGTCAACGATAATGTGGTCACGCATCGCCTCACAAAAGCCTTCACTAGAGAGCAACATCTCGTGGTTGCCTACTTGACTAGACCTGGCGTCATGCTAGGCTCAGGCCATGAATACAACTGCCCAATTTTCGCAAAAATGCTTATCTAGCCCAAGGTACGATAGGAGGATTAGAACTCAGGAGTCTTACTCTGCACTGGAGGAATAAAATACGACCTAGAATCCTGAGATGAGAGACTGGAAAGTATGCCACCAACTTTCTCGGCGGGAATGAGGCTTATATCTTGCCGCAGCTACTACTACTGTTACATATTGTCGCCGCCGCCGCCACCACTCGCGCAATGCCAGACATTGGCCCCGGCCAAAAGGTCGCCCGGTCAGAGGCTTACGCTACAACCTTCTTGCTGCTATCGTTCTCTCTACGTGCCGAGTTCCTCGTTATTGACAGTGCCTCGCTCGTCATCTTCCGCAGCAAACGCAAGACCGAAGATGTTGGTTTTGCCGTCACCGCCGCCGCCCTATTTGCATTCGAGGATGGCACCCAACATGAATTGTCTCATAAAGGAATTGGCACAAGCTCTGACCTATATTTAACATAAATGTTAGTTCATCGTTCTGATGTCGGAACTGAGAGAAGGACAATAGGCTGGTATATAGACATGTTTGCACCCTTCTTAGTTGGGCTCGCTGGAAATGGCTAAACGGTTCCTACAGAAGTCGCAGACCCTCAAAGACATTGACTCGACCGCTCACAAGCAGTCTGGGGCCTACAAATAAGCTACCAAATCTTTAACGACTAAGAAGCTTAAGAATTATGATAAGGATATAGAATTGTTGGTTTCAGGCCCGAAAGCACTTCTCAGAGCAATAACCAGGATGACGGCCTCGGACTGGGGCCAAATGTCGGATTCTTTATCAGATTGCCTTATTGCTGTGGCAGAACAGTTTCGGCAGAAAGTCCTGGTTCTCGTCCGGGTACATTGGCAGAAGACGTATCTGACAAGGAAAATCAAACACCATCTCTTACGAGATATATATATAGAATATACTTAACAAGAAAATATCATTGTGGCCGAACACCATTCCTTACCGGACGCGGTCAAGCTCTATCTCTCGGGCTATTATATGAAATTATAACGAATATATTAACCAAGTAACGAACACGTCCGATAAGGGTCGCCGTGAGTCTTCTCCCCGGATTTATCTTAATACCTCTGGGCAATTCTGAACTATCACCCATCAGTCTAAGGGCAAGCAAACAGGGAGACCTAATACCACACTGTTAAAGAAGAAGCTGGAGAATTGGAGCAACAAACCACTCAATAGGTACGATTCGAAAGAATCTAGCAACATAGAAGATCTATGGTGTTCATTTACCACACTGGATACCTCTCACATCATCTTTACATCCATTGCGTGTGCTTCGCCGTCTTCTAATGAGTGAGACGGTCAGTGGAAAAGCACATGAAGCTAAAGAAGCTCAGTGTCGATAAAAAATAACTCAATACATGGAACCGACTATTTATTTTATTAACGCCAAAGCCTTTATACATTGGCCTCAACCCGTCAACTTTGGTCTGACCATTGGTCTTGTCGTCCCATCACCTTTCATAAGATAAGGTGACGGGTAACGGTCTAGTGCAGAAATACTCGTCAAGGGAGGTGTGATTATAGATATCCGAAGATGATTCTGTGGAAGGAATGGCTCACTGAAGGCAAAGCCAAGGCTCAAAGCAAGAGGACCTCAAAGTCTGCACGTTGTGCGTGTACGACCTTATAGGGACAATTACATGAGCACCACATTATTGAGAGAAGGGGCCCGCAGCTGGGACGTCCCAATACATAAGATCATCTCGCTGCTTCTGTGTTCCCCCTTGCAAATTTGCATTGGCGAACATTACCAGAGCTTGCTGGGGAGAGTGTCTTGATCCAAGAATGTTATTTTGCTACTTTGCTTGAAGGTTACGTTACTTGAGTTAACTACAAGCGTTCCAACCCACAGCTATCATCTACCCTGTCTTGCACGGGCTGGAGTGTTTGTGTTTGAACGTCGAGGGTTGGCGACACATGCAAGACACCTTCCCGGAAATGACATTTGTCGTCGTCATACGAGACATGATCAAGACTGATTTGAGATACAGAGCTTCAGAATGTCGATAAACTCGGATACCGGAGAACATTGACATTGCACATCTACACACGGTTCCGCTTAAAATCGATGCTGGATCCTGCTACGACGGACGTAGACTTGCTGTACAATCGAATGTTTGTGGAAGGAGGCCAAGGAATCTCATCTTTGTTTGGGACCTCACGATCTTACAGAGATTCGCGCACAAGAGCATTCGCATATTGGGATCGCTTTATTTCACGATGTCACTTACCCCCCAATCATTATAAGATGGTCGATCAACTGAATACTCGAAGCATGAAAACCGATAAGATAGGTGGACCTAGATATGACCAATGCTGGTGCCTGATGCCGATACACCCAAAACTGTCCTAAAATCACCAATTCCAAGACTACGACGGTCGCGCTCAGTTCAAGTAGCTAGTGGCTCTCACATTATCAACTACTATCAGAGGTCTTGAACGAGCGAATGTCTGCATACTGAAAATTTACGAAGAGCTTAGACTTTTGCAATGGCCATGACTTTGAGACATGTTTGTGTGGTACGAAACGCTTGATCGCTATCTCACGACGAAAATGTTCTTGACGTTCAAGGAAGTGAATAGTTTCGCAGTACTGAATTGACACACCGAAGACAAGTGCATGCGGTTAATTGGCCGTTGATCAAAACGAATGCTGCTTCACATCAACAATTAACTATTATTTTCAAATTTCGCCATAGGAACACTCAGCAAAGAACACCACCAACTATTCAGCTGGCCTTCTCTTGAAACAGCCTGTAAAGCTCAACTCTTTATATACTTATTCATATGCATGGGTACAGACTCACGAGAACGAACAACACAAAGCCGCCCTTTATGCAGTTGATTATCCAAGGGCGTTTATACAACAATATTGAGTGTTCAGCATGAGCTTGGTGCAGTAAGGAGGCAGACAGGTATCCCACTTAGGGTATGTCTATGTCACCAGGCCCATGATTTGCACACTGGAAATAGTAAAGGCAAGCCTTTGAACAACAAAGCACAGTTGAAACTCTTCAAGCGAAAGCTCGAATAGCCCTTCAGTGTCAACCGGTGTACTTGAGGAGTCGTTGCAACAGGGGAAATCAGCTCGCTATTGTCATCTACTCCGGTTTACTCGGATTGTCGCCCGCGGCTAATGCTGAGTGTGCATACAGAGAAACAGACGAACAAGAAATATCGAAATTACGTGCAATTGAATACGACGCATATGCATCTGGCACTTAGGAATTACCGTTTCACCATCTGATTTAATCATATCTCGACCATAACACTAGAAATCTGCGGGTTTGACTGAGGATAGATATGTCACGTGTAAGAGGCCTAGAAGGTTCGGGAGCATGCAACTTTGGAAAGTATGCTCATAACAGAGTGACGGCCGGAAGACTCGTGAAGCTTACTGAACTTATAGATGGACATGGGACTCACGCAACCCCAAGGAGGTCTCTACACCCGTCTATCTCGTCATCAGAATCGTCTTAAGGTCACGGCCTAGAAACTTACCTTGCTTGTACGTCTCAAGCATTTTCTAGATGTTGCCAAGTGGAAGTTGAAATAAGGGCTTATTCACTACGGGGGGCATACTTGCGAACAAAGATTTGCTTTTAGGGTCAACGCTACCCAGAAAAGGATTAAGATCAAAAAAAGAAAAGAAAAGAAAAGAATTGATTTGATTTGATTTGAATTCATACACCCTTGTGACATCGGTTTAGGCCCGACCCATGGGAGAAACTATGCTATGTGTATCGAACGGACAAAACCCTCTGGGGGAGAAAACCGCTCGCCGACTACACAACGACTTCACGCCGTCGAAACAATAAATTGGCACTGTGCTACCAATAATGAACCTATAGCTTCTATCCAGCGCGTGACGCTCGAGTAAACTCTTATGAGTGCCTGTGCTGTTTGTTGTAACGCATCGTCTTTACTCTGCTCTTCATTGACGGTATTCTATACAACGATGTTCCGGTTCGATTCTCGATTCGAAGACGAAAGACGTTCCTTTGCACCCGTGGTGCTCGTGGTTGTAACGCAGAAACTGTGTTCTCTTGCTCAATGATTGCCATTCATTGAGCAGAGAAATGTGTGATGGAAGAGAGGCGCGCACGATGGGAAGGTAGAGTGTGGTTGTATTGAATAATCCTTTCCTTCTCTTGATTTGACTTGTGTCACGTAGACGTTGAATAGATTGTTAGTATAGGCGTGCGGTCGCAATCGTTCGATGCTTAGCTGATCGATAGTAGAGGTGCGTTCTGATCGTTCTCATGCGCTCTCGATTTTCCACGTAGATAGATGTATGACTTGACGTCAAGTAAAGAAGGTGAGCTCAAGCCCCCTCAGTATATCAGCGTGACCGACGGGTCACTACTCCTTCGAGCACATGTAGTCACAAACTCAAGGCTCATCACCTGATTCGTCTATTCTATCTGATATCTTTCCATCAATTACTCGACGACACTGTCGATGTGATGAAGACGTTTCAATATCGACGCAGTCGACGGATCGCAAATCCTTCGACCACTTGTAGTCACGACTCTCAGACTCTTCACCTGAGTCGACTATTCTACTAGTAGTATCTTCCCATCTCTTACTGACATCGACATGTCATTAATCTTCTTCGTAGATCGATTGTGGCTGTTAGGGAGAGATGTTGTCGCGTGGGTGAAAACTCTGCACGACGGCTTTCCTGATCACGCAACGTCCTAACATCGTTCGAACTGCGTCGGATTGAGATCTCTTGACTCTTCTGACTTCTATTCGGAACAGAATAGAATCAAAAGGTTCGTAGTCGACACCACGTACAGGTGAATCTCGTTGCCAGCCAGAAAAGAAAAGATATAAGCGAAGAAGAAAATAGACAAGAATTTCGCTGCCGCACAGAGAATCTGTAGCCGCCTCGAGAAAAAGAAAAAGTCTTTTCAATTAGATGTGACGAAGTTGATCCATCAGGGTTCCTACGGAGGTTGCTACGAAGATGCTTACACTAAGAGCTAAGAGCTTTCTGACCATCATAGCCTCTTTACGAAGACTTCACATGCGCAGAGCGTAGTGCAACATGAATCATATCAGGTACTTAGACTGACAGTACTTCTGGATAAGTGCAACGGGATTACACCTATGATGGGCTTCCATCTACAACTGAAACGATTGGTACGAACAATGATTCTGGTACTACTAATACAGGTATTGATTTGTTGGGATGTGACAATCATATCGGTTGGGGGATTTCCACCGGCTTGGTTCTTGCCAATAGCATGGGATTTAGTAAGGTCATTACCGCTAAATCCAGTCAGATTTGGTCAGGCTAACCATGTTCGTTGAAAAACAGCTTTTGCATGGATGATAACGAACCGATGGAACCAGTCAGAATATCAAAAAAGTACAAACGGAAGGAGATTCTCCTCGTTATTTGAAAAAAGATACGAGCGATCAATCGCAACAACCCAGAGCAAAATGTCCTTCCCAAGCATGTGACCACTGGCGTGCCCATGCGTAACAACAAGTCCCACCTCGAGTTACAACACCATACAAGGCCTGACGGTTGAGAAGCGAGGCGACGACAGTTCTACAACCAACGAAAGCAACGTGGAAGATCTCAAGAAGGTCATTAGCAGTGCGAAGAAAACATCTAAGCAATAGATATCGACATCACCATTCACTACTGCACACAGTTATTCGTGACTGCACCTATGTCACACTCTGTGGGAGATCTCCAAGAGAATTGGTATCTGTGATGATTGTATCGGAATGAGGTAGCTAAGAGAAGGCATGTGCTTAGAATTGTACGTGAACCAGTCTTGCAATGTGATGTACATTGACTTTGATTATTCACTAACGATGTCTTCATAGACAAAGCTTATCCGGTTATCCGAAAAAGGCCTCCTTTCACGCCAGAGACACTCGTATCGTATGTGACGATACCATCACCAATCCTTTGAATTCGGTGTCAGAAGCTCGTACGAACGAATCCGCATCATTTATGGCCGCAATTACTGCGAGAGCAGACAGCTGCTCAGAGCGGTAATTACTCCTGAGCCTATGACTCTTCGTTTCCTCGAATCACCTCCAACCGTTCGATCGAAAGTTCTCATGATAATATGCTCGAGTAAGTAACAGTCGTGCACTGCCGCAGGGTCATGATACTTTCAAAACCACCTACTCGAAGATCAATACAGTCCACTCGCGTCTACCTAAGTTGAAATGTGGCCATATTTAGTTTACCAATTTATCAAAAGGTTTTTTCGAACTGTACCGCAGCGGCATACCAAAGAAGGAGCTTTTGTCGACTTTTTGCCATGTAATAAAATTATGAACCAGTGTTCAAAGTAGTGGCTAAATTTATCAAAAGAGTCGCTGTAGGGCCAGACAAGAACAAGCTCTTTTCGAGACTAGAAGAGAAATTATTCTGATAGTGCTAGCTGATTTGGACACAGTCAAAGCAGCTATCTCCGACAGATCTCGATGGACTGAGACAATACTCTCGCTTTCCTCAAGTTTTTCAAGTTTTTCAGTTGGCTATTGCAAATGCTCATTATATGTATGCAAGAGAAAGACCTCTCTAGATCCGACTGATATTCGACGGTGTGTCTCATTAACTTGAGAGGGATGTCCCGATAACGCTTCTAAGAGGAAGGACGATCTGCACCTCACAAAAGATTCAACGTTGCATGAATTCCTAACGACTCGTCTTTCTGATTGAGAAGCAGCTGAGTTACACAGTTGTAGAAACGAGAAAAGCATCCATTGCAACATCTTTGCGCGCAAAGACGTCGAGATAAACTTGCACGTCGTTGCAGTCTTTGATAGGCATAAGACCTTGAAGCTCTACGGATTGCTAATGGAACTGCCTGTGTCAATACTCCTACGGACAATGCTACCGAAATCCAAAGGAGCTCCTATCTAAGGGACTTTAATGTAGCAATGATACTCCAAGCCACACCTTTAGTGTTGAAATATGCTATACATACCTGAACAGGATTGTTCCAAAGTGTGTTCACATTTTGGCCGATTTGTAAACCAACAGTTTATGGGCCCGAAGGGCGCGTTGGACGTCACAAAAATAAGATAACAACTTACGATCTTACATCAGAAAAGATATCAAAAACATTCACTCAACAACATGACAGCATGACTTTGCAACAAGCAGACATACTCATGTGTCACGCAGCAGAGAGCGTTGGAAAATATTGAATGAACTACGGCAATAGTAGAACTATCATGTATATCATGCTACAACAGCTGATACGACAGAACTTGCTGTATTATGTCATCATCATGATGCTAAGGCCTGATTATGAGATCGATCTCATAGTCTTCTCATACTTCATGAAGTGCATGTCAAAGAATCACTTCGCATTCGCGAGACATGTAGATGTCAACATTTTCGACCTGCTAAATGACAGAGAGCAAAATCGAATTCAAGAAATCACAATATTTGCAAATGAATTGATCGAAAATGAGAACGAGTGACGCAATCAGTAGTATAATAGAAAGATGAAAAGCTTTCTGCAAACTTAATTGTATTAGAGCGCTTATCAGATCAGATTTGAATCAACATTTGATTTGTTTCATCAAGCTTGTGTATACGAGTTGAATTCAGACGCGTCGACTGCCTGTAGGCGAAGAAGCGAAGGTTCAAGCATTTTATTGATGTAGTTATCGAGACCTAAAGAATATGATTATGAACGAAAAGATGAATTTCGTGTGTATTCTAGCTTACTATCGAGAGAAACCTAGAAGCTTTATTCTATGCTGAAAATATGCTTTCAACTCTTTTAAATATGCATACCAAAACACTCAAAAATAAATATATTCACTGTTATTTCGAGAATGACTATCATCCGATCAGGATTTTAAGCGTCAGTAGAAACTTATATTCGAAGAATGAGGGCAGGAAAATTATTAGATAACAACGATAATTGACAGTTCTTTGCCATGCTGGCATCTCTGTCTCAAGGGTGAGCTCAAAGTACCGTCAAGGCCTTCGCAGTCTAGTCTTACCATTGTCTTTGCCTGTCCACCTCACACTCCTACCGAGGCTTTTTACAATCATGCCAACAACATTAGCCAACATGGGGGGAAGGCGGATTGTTCAGTCGAGTTCACCATCTGGACCAAGCTAAGCACAAGTCCTCCAGCAGCAGGCAATTTAGACCAACACCACCCTTGCAATGCCACGGCGGACGACTGCATGGATGTTATAAACAAAGGGGGAAGATGAGGATTGTCTGTAAAGCTACCGGGAGACGTTTTAAAGTGGGCTGATATCGACAGAGAAGCGGTCGAATTCAGGAGTGTTTTCCAGCCAAGGGCGTGCTATCTCGACTTTCAGCTCATTTGTTCAATGATATGTCAAATGCGAGGATATTCAAGCAATATTCCGAATCAGCCGCATGTCCCAGCAGAGCCCATACACGCACTCCTTCAGGCTGTTGAATCGGCGATCGCGGATCGAAAACAGTTTTGCCGTGGTCCAGGGCAAAGAGGGAGGATTTGCAGAGATGAACAACAATGAGTACTCGATCTTGCTTACCTACGTGCTTCAAGAGCTCGATGAGTCGGTTTGCAACGGCTCTTTAATGTTCATCCGTCGGGAGGTAGGTTCCAGTATTACTGGTTAAGCATCCAACGGCTAGTTGAACTGATTAACGCCTTTGGAGCTGGGAAGCGGTGTCAAAGTTGTTTGATGGTGTTGAGAAGGATGCCTCAAATGTAACCGATTATGTAAACACTTAAATGGGTGGGCTAGGGGTGGAATCGTTTGGTTAGGGTACGTGTCGTGATGATGGGGTTTAGAACTAGGAAAGGAGGTGGCTGGAGATGGAGTCGGATATAGAACGAAGGGTCCAGAATTGGGGGGTTGGAAGGTCATGATAATTCTCATAGACAATACTAGATTGCAAAGCAATAAATAGAAAGGCGTTGGGAGCAGCCTGGGTTTTGTATTCGGGTTCCACAAAGGCAAAGAGCGGAAGCAGTTCGTGATGTCGATGAGTAGGCTAGTGAGCATGAGAGCAACATTTGAAATGCATAAGGCCCTGGTCCCTCTTGAAGAGGCCATTATTCATCATCCTAAAGTTTCCGATTAGTCCAATACATCCTGACCAGAAATCTGCAGAAATTAAGAGAAAGAAATAGGCAGAAGTGCTCCCTTAAAAACTAGAGCGATTCTCAACGCAATATAATCTCCATCTCTTCCCTTCGGGCTTACTAGCCCTGTATGCATTCGATGATCCCAGATGAGTTTTGCTGGGTATGAAAACCAAGGTTAGGATGGGCTAGACTGTGCTAGTATGTTGTTTGCCGTAGACTGGGCTGAAAGAGATGTTAACCTTCCATAAGATGTGATGGACTTTTACAAGGGACGTTATTCCTGCTTTCAAATTTGTAACGTCTTAGAAATCAATGCGTGCCTTCTATAGGATTCGGTCCTTATAAAAAATAGTGAGGACATAAAGCCTCAAAGTTTGTTGAGGTAATATATGGGCTGAGCCTTCAACGGCGTATGCGCTTTATCATGGGTTGCACCGCATCTTTGTTCTTGGCAAAAAAGGTTCGAAGGGAAAAAAGGGGCATAATGTTGATATTACAAACCCAATAAACAAAAAGGAATGATGGCCTATCAGAAGCATAACGCAGGCATCCCTTACCTTCAGTATAGACGCGTCACTCTGTACCCTTGCGCAAACATCCTAATCATGTCGAATGTTTGAGTGACTTTCGTGACTGACATAAGTCACACAAGATGCCTTCAACTCGGTTTTGTTAGCCCATCATATATCAGCGCTTCGATCAGCTCAATGCAGGGTACTCCCTTATGACTTACTGCGGTTAGATTATGCGAGGTGCTGTACAGCTGCTGCTGCTACCTGTTTGCCCAGCACACACTCCTCCGGCACATAAGTATCCTGCTCAGCACTAAATTGCGAGGTCAATCTTTAGATCCCATTACAGTTTTGCACACAAATAGGGAATTGACCTGGATAACATGGTAAATGTTAGAAGATCCACGGGTTGCGTTACTTGTAAGAAGAGGAAAGTCAAATGCGGTAATTGTAGCACCAGATCATGCCATATTGGGTTCCAAACTGAAATTTGGCAGATGAAGCAAAACCGTTATGTGACCGATGCAAACGCGCCTACATGATTTGCGAAGGATATCAGCAAATCACACTCTTTGTGGACGAAGGTATGCCGAAAGTTGTGTAGACAGGTCTCCTGTCTGACACGGTGCTAGGGAAACGCTTCCAGGGCCCACCAGGCCATATCGAGAGCAAGGAGCCGCTGGGAAGGAAACAAGCTGTTATTGTTGGTTCACGCGACTTCAGTCTGCCAGGAGCGGCCCATCATGAGCCTCAGTTGGCACCCCGTCTCCAAAATGGCTTAGACTTGCGAGGCTTTCAGTCTGTTCGTTGATCATCCCCATGGTAGACGTTGATGCTAATCCTCTCTATGGAACGTCTGCATCTCCCATTTGGAACATATACTATTCCCACCCTTCATGCGAATGGAGGTGTGTCAGCCTGTCGCATCGTAATCGCAAGTTTCGAATGCTGATGTTGGGAATAGTCAGCTGCAAATAGGCGTTGGTGGATAATCGATGTAATTGAGGCAGACTCAACATCAGTTGTCTTCGATGCAACTGACTGCTTAGCAAGGGCGATTTTTGGGCGTATATTTTGCAAATCTGTGGCTCTTTTCGACTGCTGATAGAACGTAGGCATGCACCGGCTCGAACCCAATACCGGATATATTGGAGCGATCTTTTATGGAAAAGCTTTATGCCGTCTCGGCCGCAATCTCCAAGACCGACTGCTCTCCCGGGATCCTGCCAACGTTGTTGCGGCGCTCATGCTGAGCTGGTATGAAGTCAGTAGGCCACTATTTCCCATCAACATAAGCTCACACTTCCAAAGCTCATGGTCCTTAACAATCATGATGGGTATATTCACCATACTGGAGGAATGGCGAAGATGATTGAATGGTGTGGAGTAGAGGCTCACCGAGAGTCGCCGGCAAGCGAGTAAGTGGAGTGTTTCCAGAGAGGACTCAGCTATCTCATTCAGGCTTTTTAGTTGTTTTGAGTTATGTCGTCTACAACTAGTAAGTGTTTTAACAGGCTACTTTTCGGGCTGACTGACTCGCTCCTACGGACTGTTGGTGCTTGGGGTCGTCGCCAACGTACATATCTCGAGCAAAAGCCATGGAAATCCATTCTTGACACAGACGCACCAACGTCTCAAGCATCTTTGAATCGCATTCTAGGTATAATAGCCAGCTTGCCAGGACTTCTAGAGGATAGTGATCGAATCCGAGCTGACCAAGCGGCAACACCCTCTGCCAACCAAGATGAGGCTATCTCATTCCGCAGTCACCTAGTCGAATTTGTTGGTGACCTGTTCATCTGGCGGTGGGATTGGGAATGTATCCACCCACAGGGTGCTTCTGAGATTATCGTTGATCCTACAGTTAGTTTAAGCGTGGATGAGAATGGCATACCACTTTATCGAACAGTCTTTTTCTACAGTGGAATCCATCAAGGCAAGCAGTTGTTGATCTACAACTCGGCATTGCTTGTGGCACTCGAGCTTGCCAATGGCTGGAACGTCGAAGACGCACCGCGTCTTGCTCTATCCAATCTCTTCTTTAGAGGTTTATGCTGAAATATGCCGATCGATAGAGTATTTTCTACAAGAGCCTCATGCTACAGTTGGCGCAATGTTGCTCCTGTACCTACTGCGCCTACTATTAAACCCCCTCCGGGTGAGCATGCATAGAGGTTGGCTGTCTCGTATCACGAAAACAGTTGCAGATGTGTGCGGTGCTGAATTGTCCGAAGAATCGAATGCTCCGTGGCTCTCGGCGGAAGATGTGAGAAATGTAGGAGCCCCCTCGGCACCGCCCTCTACTTCTGCCTGGCAGATCGCCTAATGCTTTCTCTCTACGTCGGTGACGAGATTATGGCCTAAGATGGGATTAGCATGGCGGTGAGATCCTGCAGTAGATCAAGGAGCTTGGAAGAAGAGGAGAACATCGAGTGGAAGGACCTTGCCATCGACGACAACCCTGATCGGAAAGTATCATAATACTTGTTTGGAAAACCTAGTCCGAACGTCGGCGATTTAGACCTGGGCAGAGCCCCTACTAGCGGGTGTCGGGAAATAACCTTCATCGTAGTTATCCTACGGCTTTTTCATAAACTTTTCCTGTACCCCCAATCCCCATAGTGACCGCGTTCCTAGTAACCAACACAGGAATGCTGTCCGAGGTTAACGGTTCAGAAGCCGGTGTTGCTTGAGCTTACAAAACTTTTCCATACGCCTAGCGCTTCATGCTTCTTAAATCCCTAGTTAGCCAGTTGTAAGACTTCAACAGGCCCGCAATAGAGCCTCTGTATGGCAATTGCGATATAGTTCATCCCAGCAGCGTTTACCAACCTCCTAGATACACTGTACTCTGTTGAGCCATCAGTCGCAGCAAGAGCAATACCATCCAGGAAGAACGCAGACACGTAAATGACCGCTGATAGATTTCCACATGGATTCAGCCATGTTTTGGCAGTACAAATCTAGGCTTAAAACCACTGAATTGCCACAAAGAAGATATTCTTCTTCAATCGGTCTCTGTCGGGTGATATTAAGACCTCGTTGTATAGAAGCTGCAGCACCATTCTTGCCTTATCCTAGGGATTGTGCCCGTTAGCATTCGTGTAGTATCGTTGAAATTGTTTCCAGGCGTTGGCACTTGAGAACCGGTACGACACGTAGATAACCAAGCGATTAATGTCAACAGCGTCAAAGCGAAGCTCTTGTATGATGGATACGTTTTTAAGCAATTGGGCTTTGAGTCAATACATTCAAGACAACGATGCGAGGAGTCTGGCCATTGATACCCGGCTTGTGGTTATTGATGCGCTGTCCATTATTGCTCTGTTATGAGGACGCTGTGCGGTGACACTGCAGGCGGCAGCAGGAACCATCATGACCACTTTACGGAAGTACCTTATTCCTTTTCACCAGCTTACCCTTAGGGCTCTAGCCCTAGCTGCTTATGTAACATCTCCGTTAATCTTTTCGCCGACACATCGTGAGTCAACCTCATCAACCAACGCCTCAACTCATTAAACCCTCGGCCGTAAGTTCTTGTGCTTCCTCTTACCTGCAGGTCACTTCCGTCTCTCATCTCATCACAACATCTTCAGGGTTGCAAGCAGCTATAAACTGACCACCAACTCCACTACCCAGAACAAACCCGAAAACCCACCCCGATATTAAAGAGCCATAATTCGCAACCATGGGCAAAGTGCACGGGTCTCTTGCTCGTGCTGGGAAGGTTAAGTCGCAGACTCCAAAGGTAAGATCTCTCCCTTGATGAGGGCCTCGCACAATCGCCTGCACTGCATATTTCGGATCCCTGCCTTATATCATATTCATCGATGAACCCGCCTGGCCAAAGACATCAACCATCCACCCAAGCAAACCCCTTCGCTAACCCTTCCTCATCCTTCAGGTTGAACCACAAGAAAAGAAGAAGACCCCAAAGGGCCGCGCAAAGAAGAGAATCACATACACGAGGCGATTCGTCAATGTTACGATGACTGGTGGGAAGAGGAAGGTACGTTTGAACCCTGTCCAGCCATTCCTCGTATAACAGATTAGAGGCCAGAGATATAGATGAGGAATGCGTGACGATTTGGAAATTCTGCTGACGGATTATGCGCGCTATAGATGAACCCCAACCCAACCTCATAGGTAACGAGCTAAGTCGGAGGTTGAGGACGCTGCAAGGAGGGAGTTAAGATAGTAGAGGAGCGTGCCATAAGGGGGTTGAAGGAAGTTGGTGGAGATTTCGTGCAGATACGCCTATTCGACACATTGGGATCAAGTCTCGCAAGGATTCAAACCACATCAGCCAGGGCACCTACCCCCACAAACTTCTTCACAGATTCACATGTGTTTTCCGGCGCTCGTAAACTGTCCCTGCCACTTTCTCGAAAGCTCGTTCTTATCATAAACCTCCGCGCGCCTAGCTCTCTCACATTTCCATTACACAAGCGTACGAAGCCATTTCAATTTTCTCAAAGAGGCAGCATGTTCGTCTCCTATCTACGACTTGTCCGTTTGAAGGCCGCACTTCTTTTTCTGACATCTTGCATCGACGCTTCCGGTTTCTTCACTCTACCCTGTGATTGGCTTGATACCCCTCTCCAAATTATTTCTATTCCATCTCTTCTCTCCCCTATCCATCCACCGCCCATCTACCAACACCCCCCCTCCCTTACCCCAATCAGCTAATTAATCCCCAACCCCCCACCCATCCACCCTACAACCCTCTCCTCTCTCACCTCTCACTCTCTAATCCCAACCACCCTCGAACCATCCTTCCTTCCCCCCCCCCCCAAACCCCAGCGCACCAAGCACAACAAGCACAACCTTCACTTCAGCCATATCAGCCCAGTCCAGAATCTGGGCCTCCAACCCCTGATCTTAAGAGCTACAGTGCTATTGTTTGCAAATACTTATTATTACGAAAGGGAGGTTGAATGAAAAAAAAAAATGCTGACCTGGGTGGTAGGGCATTCGAGATCTCGAAAGAAGTTGTGTCTGGCGATGAGCAGGACAAGGAGAATGAAGCGAGGAATGACTTGTATTAAAGCCAGCTTCGCAGTAACAGCTGCTCGCACCCCCCACCTTCCTTCCTTCCTCTCAATCCACCCCAACTATCCTACCGCTTTACTCTTCGGGAGCCCTAATCAACGAAACTCTATAGAATAGATTCATATCGCTAGTAGAAGTGGAAAGATGATGGATGTGGTGACCTAACTGAGAAAAAATAAGTATAAGATTAGAGCGGTGGTGTTGGGGGGAACATCTAGGCTGCGGGTGTTGGAGATAATGTAAGTAAGTAGGGTCTGCTTCTTCGTCTTTGCCACATCCACCCCTTCCATCTTTCCATCCGCCCTTCTCCCTCGATCTCTCCACTCCCTCTCCCCCCCCCCTCCTTCAACCTTCTCCCACGCCCCCCCCTCACACCTCCCCCTCAACCTCCATCTACCAACACAGCAACACCTACAGCACAAACCCCGCAAGGCCCGCTTAAACCATACCGTACCGTACCGTACCATACCACACCGCATTCCGCGCGCGGGAATAAGGACCGCTTACTTTCTATCGCTATAAGTGAGGTGGAGATGTGGGAAGGGACGGGAGGGGACGGGTTTTTAGGCGGGGGTGCGAGGGTGGTGGGGTTTTTTGGGGGTGGGGACTGAGTGGGGAGGATATGGTGAAAGGTGTGTCAGTCGTGGGGGAGGGGGTGGGAGAGTTCTGTAGGGTGGTTTCCGAAGGGAGGGTTGCTATTTGCTAACACTGCAGTCCTTTCACCACTTACTGATGGCAGGGAACAGAATTTGGACCAATCTCCTAGTGTCAAACTCAACGTATTTGGTGGTAACCATTAGCGGAATGCTAACGAACCCGAGAGTAAGCATCTAATCTTTGCGTAAGATTAGATTGTCGGGATTTGGTAGCATGGCACTTGCAAGTCATGCTGATGGCTGCTTTTGGCGATGATGATCGGATCTCTTGGATCTAAGCATTCTTGTTCTGGCCATGAGGCATCTAGCTTCAAGAAAAATTGATCAAGAAACCATAGTCTACATCGTAGCATCAGTGACACTTTTTCTTTCTCTTCGCTTTCCGAAGGAGCCGAAAGGAATTTCTTCCTCCATCTTTCCAAAGCACCAATAGCCTAGTCAAACCGACTGCTGAAGAAACGCCACGACAATGCAAGAGGGGGTATAGAAGGCACAAACAATTTTAGGGCGTCTGGGGTATGTGTCATGCGTCTATATACGCTGCTTCTTTCGTGTGCAAGATTGTTCTTATGTACTTCCAGGACTGCCACCGCCATGGCATCCTCGCTCGTGCCTCTTCATGTTGCTTCGAACGCTAAAGGCCTTGCCACATCCAGCGTGGGGGCACTTGAAGGGCTTCTCGCCCGTGTGAGAATGGCTGTGAATCCGTAGACTCGAAGGCCGTGAAAATGCTTTGTTGCAGGTTTGACAAACGTATCTATCCTGAGACTGACCGACGAATGCTGCAGACGAGGATGGCGAAATGTAGTGGTGGTGTTGCCAGGGGTTGTTCTGGTCAACTGGCGATGCTTCGTGGGAGTTGGACATGGATGGAGTGACGGTGGCGGGCAAGTTGGGAGGAGGAAAGGTAGATGGTAGTGGTTGTTGCGGGTAATACATTGACGGAGGCCCTATCGACTGCTGCGCTGGAGAGGGGTACGAGTAGGTAGAGATTGTTCCAGGGGATTGGGGGTATGGAGAGGTTTGATATGGCGATTCCGATGCTGACGGAGGGAGAGCCTGCTGAGGGTGTGAAGATGGTGGAGGCGGTTGGCGTTGCTGGTGGGGCTCAATATTGTTGATTGCACCGCCGAAATATTGAGGGACGGACACTGAGGAATGCGAAGAGCTTGCCGAGGGGGAGCCGTTGGGCCCGTTGTAGCCAAAGTCCGATCTCTGGGGAGGACTTGGTGGTATAATTTTCGAGTCGGTCATGTTTGGTGATGCATAGTCGGACGATGTTGACATTGTTATGGAGGCCTTCCGCTCTCGCTGTTGCTGTTGCTTTTCCGCTTCTGCTGTGGGAAAGATTAGTTTCGGTAGGGCTTCATCGTGGCGAAGGAGCTTACGTTGCTGCTCATGCTTTGGGGCAGAAGTCTCGGGCATACCGATTAAGCTCTGGATGGAAGGCAGAGTGCACTTGCTGGCAATATCCTCTAGAGGAGGTGAAGGAGGATGGTGCGGTGATTGAGCGTACATAGAAGGCTGGCTGGTGTAAGGGCTTGCTGTTAAGGCAGTTGCCATCTCTCTGTCGTACAGTTGGGAAGCTCGCGTTCTACCTACAACAATGCGTTGATGCGGTTGTGAATAAGCGGGCTTGTTTGTATTATGACGGTGCTGATGTACCAGGTTCGCCAGATTCATATCTTCAACGCCACGTCAAGCGTTAGTCAAGCTCCTCCTACAACGAGAGCAAGATTGAGTAGAGCAACGGCGAGGAAGAATGAGAAATGCTGGAGCTTTCGCTAGAAGAAGATATGCAAGAGAACACACGAAGAAGGGATGACCGAACCACTAAGAATGCTGGAGCTATTAGATTGTTTAAAGTAACGGCTTACAAGAGATTCTTGGGATTTACTGGGGGGGGGGGTTTTCCGAAGTCGCAGGAAGGGCAAATGTCGATCCTCCTCTTCGACGCCTGCGCGAAGGCAGAGCCCGACGATGCAAGCTTTCTAATAGCCCTGATCTTCAAGTAGTAGTAGTGGTGGTGGTAACAATTAATAAATTCGAGGGGGGGGACATAGGACTGTGGTCTGAGAGCCAAATGAAGTTGAGCCAGGGAAGTAAGAACCCCGGTCCTTTCAAATCCTGGCCTGGCCCGCCGCTGGTCTGTAGCTTGGGGATCCCCAGTACCAGGGAGGCGGAGGAGGGTGGTGGTGGTGGTGTAACGATTACTCCTACCATGTACTCTAATTTGTCCCATAGGATGTGTCCCGGGACCACAGCAAGTACGGTAGTAGGGAGTGCCCTGGGGAGGTCGTACTTGGCATGTAAGTTGCGAGGATGCGGTATGGGCTTATGATGTAGTAGCAGATCGTACTACGTAGGTAGGAGGAGGAACCTGCCTCGAGAGTCGAAGCTCGACTATAACTATTGATCTGTTATTTATTTATTTATTGATTAATATTGTTGCAACAGTGTAATTTGGTTTTCAAACGTCCTTGATACGCTTGACTAAAGTAGGGAGCCGCCACTTGTGGAGAGTACCGTGCCTGGGTAAGGTAAGGTAGGTAGTTTTACTCTGCTATCTTAAACGAAGACGAGGTAGGGTCCTTTGGGGTCTATCTCTATATGATATATCTCTATCGCTATATCCCTGCCACTTAATCAATCATTCCAATGTCATAGGGCGACGACAGCACAAGCATGATACGCGCCTCGGGGACGACGGGGTGGCCGTTGATGTGATGGTCCTTTTCATGTTGCATTGACTTTCCATTTTGACTGACGATGCTGGTCTTGGTAGATAAATGACACTATACTTGCCGGTGGAAACGCTGGTGGTAAGGTGGCAACACAGTCGGCAGGCAATTCGAACACAGGCTATTATTATCTCTTTGAGCAACAGGCTATCCAAGGTGAAGCAGGAGCAACTGGGTCATGCTCTAACAGTTGACCCGACGATCACAGATCAGAAGAATGTCCCCAACGTGTTGGAGTACCTCTCCAGATTTGGCCCGAGGGGTGATGGCCATTGGTGTTCAGTCGCCGTCTACTGTCTACTCCGCCCTGCTAGTACGAGACACCTAAACTTACCGTCCCGGCTGATCATCCTGATCGACAGCGCAGGCGGTTTGTCGATGATCTTCGTCCCGATGATCAAACCATGTGGGGGAGGACGACTGAGGAATCGGTGATCGGGGCCAACTTTGGACGCTTTTAGGCCCTCCCTGCCCGCCCCCGGTCAACGTCAACATCCAAGGCAAACGAGGCAATGAGAATGATATCCAATGACGTGGGACTACCGTCGATATTTGAACGGCTAGAATGACTGATGAATTCTAGTTTATATGCCTACTTCATGTAGTACTGCTACAAGTACAAATGTACCTCGGTCTGGAACCAACGAAAGGGGTAAGAATGGAATCCCCGGAGATCTATTCGCTGACGCCCGAGAGGGGCCCCCTTCTAGAAGCTCCTTCGAAGCCTTGAGATGCCTCCTAGATGTACAACCGACCGAGCACATGGTCGACATCACCAGGATCAGGGTTCGTGCCAGCCATCAAGGTATTATTCTAACATGTACACGTCAAGTAGTACATAGGTAGGTACCTTAGTTAGCCTCGGCCGGATCTTCAAAGGGGATTTATTACCACTTTACAATACTAGTGTACAACCCATAATGCAAAGAAGGCAATTGCTCCAAAAACATCAACTCAACAACTCATTCGAGGCTCGATGTCGTTCCGATGATGCTGCCAGGTTACATCAAAAGAGACCGGCAACATCGGCGCACAGACCATTGTGTGTGCGTGGAACGGCTTGCGGGATCTCCTACTGCTCAAGCGCTGTGTGTCCGGCAAAATCGCCAAATGTCGAACTGAGTCAAGCGCACGGTAAAGTACTATTACTGTGTACTCTGTAGTAAAATGGGAATTGGGAATTGCGAAATGGAGATCTGCAGGTTGGGTGCACATGGGCTGTGGAGAAGAGTCCAAGCACCAAGCTATTACTACTACGACTACTTACTAACTACTACTGTATGGGGACTGTCCCGTTTAAGCAAGTTGTCTTGTTCTGGACGAGGGTGGTAGAAGGAGGGAGTGGAGGGGTCCAACAAGGTGGGACCCAAAATACGCATTAGGCCACATGAGCAAGAAATCCCGCGCGAATCGAGACGAGTGATCAAGGTTGCAGGTGGAGTTTACCGGTACCAAGGATGCAGCGTCCCAGCTTTTACTACTGAAGTACGGAACGGAATACGTAGTACGTAGTCCTCCCCAGGCGGACGACGATCAGCTCGGGAGAAAAGGAACAATCCATGTCAAAGCTGCATTAAGCGACTGCAAGTTGACTATCACCCCCAGATCCTCTTCATGCATGATGATATACCGGATGATCGGTGTGAGGTGTCACTAGGTGACTTTACCGACGGCTGTTACCGCTGTTCCTGTGTGCTCAGCATTGCTCCTGTGTAGTACGGAATACCCTACTGGCATATGTCTGTCTGTCTGTCGATGTCATGCGGCCGACTCCTTCTATCGAATAAGACGAAAAAAGCTGTAACGATTGGCAAGTCACTACCTACTTTAGGTGTTGATGAGTAGGCGTGCTGCACGTTCCTTCCACAGCCCCCATGCTTAAAATATGCATCACGAACAATGGTCGTTCTCTTGACAGGTCACGTACTCATAAGGCACAGAATCTCCGCGAAATCCTCCGAAGAGGTTGCAAGGGCTCCTCTCTACTACCACTCCACGGAGGGAATGTCCCGTCAAGTGTTATCCGCGTGCTTAAGTGATGATTATCGTTGTACATCAGACACTACTCTATATTAACTGTTTTGCTTTCTCAACAGCATGCCCCACCAAGAAGCAACCGTTTTCGGATCAAGAAAATCTTGCTAAAACAAGCAAACTGCCAGAGCTGGGCAGAGAAAACTAGAAATTCTTACAAAATCACGGTGCCACTTGAGGAAAGAGTTGCATAATCGTATAGCATACTCCAAAATTCAACGCCGCGATGATGAGATATCCCGTCGGGTGTGCTAGCTTGTCGAGCAGAAAGACGTTAGCACGAAGGAGGCTGCATCAGCCCCCAGCCAGGTGCCTGTTACATTTGCGCCTCTGCCATATGCCAAGGCGGCGAGCTCACAAGCTTGACCAAGATGAACGCATGATCCAGTCATTCGTCCCGCTGCCTTTTGGCAGGAGCACTACCATGTTCCTCCTGCTACATCCCGGAATATCCTCCGACGGGCCTATACAGATATTTGACCATGGACGTGGTATTGAAGCCCGGACGCGTTTCCCATTTGAAACACGAGCGCCTTTCAATTGTCTACCTTCCGCGTTCACATAGAATGAGATGGGATCGAGAAAATGATAGAGTGAAAAGGCGAACTAGGGCTCGGATGCGAAGCGAGAGCTTTGACGCACTGTCTTTGGTTTCTTTGCTCCTAGTGGCTTAACACCTGCAGACAGTACCTAGTAGTTCCTTAATCAACGGGATTTTTGCCTCGATTGATAGGGTTGATGAGTTAGAGAAGCCCAGAAGCCGCCAAGCGACATGATTTTCACGGTTATCGTAACGATCTCCCGCACTGCGCACTGCGTCACACTCATCTAGGTTGCCGCTCTAGGCTTTTTGGTGCTTCCATCGCCGCAGAAAAACCCTTGCTCCCTATTCCTATCTCGTTGGGTTTCCGTTACAATTTCTGGCAGGAGGGTTACACACGGTTTGTCCGTCCACGTCCCAGGGACCAATGACCAGAAACTTACAGAAGGCTAGTGACATCGTGGCGCAAGCTGGTTGCTGCTGAACATGTCCTAACTGTTGAAGTAGCAACAGACTGCAGGAGGGTCGAATGCTTTGATCGCGAGTCTGCGAGACACTCTTCGGATTCGACTTTGTTTTCGTACACTTACGTCAACCTTGGTCAGCGCATGGGCCTGCTGTGGCTACCACTTGTTGACATGATAGGCATTCAATTGGGAGGAGATACGTTCATGCTGTCCATTCGCTGTGGCAATTAACACTTACCTCATCTTTCACATCTACCAAAACGGTTGCCTTCTTGATGAAGTGCTTCAGCCAGGTCGATAAGATGACAGGCAGAACCTATTAATGCTGGACGCGGTTCTTATGGCTACCTGCCACCGCGGAGGACCTACCTCAAACCCGGATTCTCGACAATAATATGGTTGCAACCACGTCAAGTAGCGCATGTAGGCTGTTCCATTTCGACAATCAGGATTACCCGTGAGCCCATATGCATTTTATCTGTTTATGCATCAGCAGGTGCATAAGTGGGAACTCGTGACAGTACAACTGTGGTTTTCTGTGAATACAAAAAGCATGCCAGCACGCCACCACCACTGCTTTTGGACAGCGGCAAGCGGGCCTGGCTTTCAAGAACAGGAATCATTATTACCTTTGCATGTGGGACAGAACTCTCCCAAGGTAGGAGCTGGGTGATGCACCACTGGGATTCATGGCAGATCAGAGACCAAATAGTATCGTTGTCTGATCACGGTGGACTTGTTCATCGAATCACGACCAGCTTGTAAATTCGTTTACAGGTCGAGTTGCTCTTTCAGCACATGCAGAAACCCGATTGCCAACGTCCTCATGTCAGATCATTAGGTTACGGTAGGACTTTCCATCTGATACAAGCTGCATTCTGCATGATTTTGACAGGTCCGAGCATTAATGCGTGCTGTTAATGCATATGCAGGACTTTTTCAGAGCTAGTTTTCAATGTCGAAGGGACCTCCACAATTTCCTTAGCATTCAACATAGGCATATGCCAGTACGTGCTCAAACCTCCTGCTGATACAACTCATCGTACGTATGCAATGCATCCTTGGTAGATTGGAGGAAGATTTTTGTACCTATCGGTAGATGCTTAGTTGTATTATCTATAACGCTGTGACCTTGAACCACTCAGGACAGTCTCTAGGTCTAGGGCAAGCCCTTGTGCTGCACGTCCGGACTAACGGCGTATGCCCTTGAATTTGCCAATCTGGCTAGTCCGAGACCGTTGCAATGATGATCTTCGGGCGCCGAGGCTTTCGAGAAATATTGCGAGTGGTTGCCAACTTCTGATTGGTCGTCATCTATAGGAAAAGGTGGAAAATCAACCCAATGACGATGTCAGTATGCGGTGACTCCATCAGACACACTTCCCCTATTGTGTGTCGTTACTTGCACCTGCATGTTGTTTCTATTTCGTTGTGTGGTACGGTACTAAAACTCTCACTTGGAAAATCTCCAGTCCGCACGGATACACTCAAGATCTTTGTTGCTTTTACTCAGTTCTACCTTGCGTCAAGAGTAGAGGCCGCTATCTCAACATCATAGCTGTTGAGACCGAAGCATGGCCTGCTCATCGGGAATGGCCACCTTCAAGGCCTATTATAATGCGTCTATAATCACCTTTGCTCCTGTTTGAGCAAGACTCTCTTCTCCGATATCGGCGTAGCCCAGCACTCAACTGTTTGCATCTAAGAGCACGATACTGTCGAAGATTTATTGCATGCAACACGATATGCACTTGGGAGCTTTGACAGATTTGAGTTTCCGTCATTAATTACTGATGCTGGCCATGGTACAACACCAAGCCGTAGCTTCCTCGGGAATCCTCGGTCAGGCTAACTGGCCTCCTGCAATGGGTGTACGATCACTACATATTCAAAAGCTTATTTATCGTCCTTCTGGACCCCTCCCACGTCCCTCCTGAAACACATCCAGCAGGGTACGTATCATGCAGAAAAGGATGAACGACAGCCTGTCAAAGGCATTCTCTAGATTCCTTTATGTTGGTTGTTGGTGTCAGAGTTGAACGGCTATTGGGATTCGAAGCTGCATCGTATGGCAGGCAGCATATGTGACCCTCGACAGTCTGTCTCTTGAGCAAATCGGAACGTGACTTTCGTTGAGAGTACTGAGGTCTGGCTCTCAACCTTCCATCCCGTCTGAATGTGTTTCGTCTCAAAGAAATATAACCGGCTGTGTTCTGATGTTTGACAGCACCAACGACGCCAGCTACTACTTAGCCTCCGCCTACTGGGACCAGGAAACCAGATGTCACCTCATCATCTCACCATCACTCCAACTGGATCTGGAACCTGGAAATCCACCCAAAGTCTCTAGATCTACGCTTAGAAGGATCTCCACCGTGGCTGAGGGCCCAAAGAGCCTCCTTTGGGATACGATATCTGAAAATCCAATGCCTCACCAACTCGAAATCCACGCTAAAGGAAATTATAAATAGGCCGCCAGAAATAGGGATCACGCAACAGACTACACGTAAGGTATAGGAGAGGTCTTGGATCAAAGGAAGACGTCTAGCATTCAGAGAAGCTGGTAATCAACAGACGAGGACGCAAATGATATCCATGAAACAACACCTGTATATATTACCTGTTAATAGTACCGCTGGGTTCCGACTACTTCGCTCAAAACTTAGAGGCCCACAGAACCTTCCGTCACGGCTACAGTACACGTTAATACGAGAAACCGTCGACCTATTGAAGGAGTTGAACCGAACAAATAGCGCTTGTTTTGAACACCAAGCGGCTATGGCTCTTAGCTTCGGCGCAATGATTCAAAACTGGTATCTTGTGGCCCGATTGGCTTCACAATGATCTGCCATCCAGGCTCTGAACACTGGAGTTTACGTATGTCTACAAAACTGCGATTGTTCATGTTACAAATCCTAGGAGGATGTTGCAAGGCAAAGCAACCCATTATTCACCTAGACCACCTCTGTCAGACTCGAATGACTTCCGATCTTGGTAAAGAAGTAGCAGAATGAGATGTCATCAGATGAACACAAGTTGTGGCGAAGAGCTAAACTAGGAAAGTCTTAAGGCTCTTGAAATCGAACCCTTCCACAGTCAACTTAGGGCACCTTGGACGCTAGACGAGTGCGGGATGTGGCTAATCGGAAAAGCTTTACAACAATTCAACATTTATCGACTGTTGCTTAATCGAGGCGTGTGAAAGCGGCTGAAGCCTATTGGAATCTGGATAACAGAACCGAAAGACGAGATATAAGCAGGGTGTAAAAGGGCTTCCAATCACTCGCGTTTCCGAAACTTATCCGTATGCAGAACACTATGAGGGGTTGCTCTCAAGAAAATAAGCCGGTCAGCTTGCGCAGCAGGCAGCTACTGCCCTACCTAAACTACCATCCCCGGGGAAGAAACATTTCATGACCGGCAATGGAGGTCTAATTCGACTTGGTCCACATTGCTGCTCACCCTGCGAATGCTCTATGTCCTCGAAACGAAACCCATGGAGAACATCTCTCAATGTTAGCCAATCTAATATTTCTGAGACAGACTCCCTCCCCTGGTGGCCTAGAATCAACATCAAAGCGCTTATACGAACGCCAGAGACTTTCTGAAGCCTTCTCTCCATTCTACAAGAATCGTGTGGCCGCCCCTATTTACTTATCCTCATCATTCCTCTGCAGCTCCTAGGAGTATGCTACGTGGTGCATTGCGGCATGCTCGGTTTCCGAAGAGCAGTACTTTCAACAAGTTACGCGTTCGAGAGCTTCCTGGGCAGATTCTACAGCCGAGCATACCCCGGCAAAGTCACACAGCCATAGAGTGCTTCTCAACTTCTCTAGGCAGTTACCTTCCCCAAGACTGATCTCATTTTCATATTTGCTTGTTGAATATCCTATGCGCTTCATCCGAGGGCTTACGCTTACCCTTTCGCCAATATTCAGTCAAGCTCTATATCGTTGTATGCAAAAGTCTGGTTCAGTTTTCGGGTTTTAGCGAATTTGGCGGGGAAAACACACAAATCAGCCTCAAATTTGGTGCAAATAGAGCAAATACCTAGATATCATCCCCACATCCCCAAAACATCCCAAAGCTTCATTTTTGAAGCTATACAAACCTCAGCCTCACACGAGGGCAATCCTAGATAGTCAGAATGCCCCTCAGGCGTACCGAACGCAAAAGGGCTCCCTTCAAGGCTCTGCTTCATCTAGATGCATTCAAGACTTCTAAGGCACGCAAAATCGTTCTCGTATCTAAGAATTCTATCGTATCTAAGAATTCTATCGTACTTTCTTCAGAAGCAGAGATCTCTTCACTTTCGACGCTTTCAGATGTAAAAGATCTTCCTTTGCTCAGACTTAATCTTCTCAAGATCTCTCAGTCTAATTTCTTCAAGATCTCTCAGACTTCTCAAGTCGTAAACGCACTCATCTCGAGCGAGCTTGTGATCTTTGTCGTTAAGACTGCTGCTACTCTTGTTGCTCGAAGAGCGCGTGTGTCATCGTCAGCGAAGCTTGATTGATTTGAAGATGAGAATAAGAATGAGAAGAATCTAGATGACAATCAGTCTAAGACTCAAGCAGCTTCAAATCAATTCACAAAGCTCACTGCATTGATGAAAAGATGAAAATCGACGAAGTCAAAGTCATCGCTAGAATCGCTCAGATCATTCATGAACATGACAGTCAAGTATGAAGTCACTCTCATCATCAATGATGTTTTGCAAATTACTATAGATGATGAGAACGACGTCAATCTTCAAGATCTGCATCAAGAGCAGATGCATAAATGCTCTGAGCATGTTGATTTCATCGATCTGAAGTGTGTGTTAATATTTATAAAAGTCATCGTCGTCTGATATCTAATAAAGAAGAATGAGCGAATGACTCTGACACTGCACGATTTTTGAAAGAAAGTAGCTTCAAATGTTTGACAGAAGTATTCAGCAAACAAAAAGAATGTAAACATTAATTTAGAACTCATCTTCGATCACGATAAGATTGATATTGCGTCTTCAGCGCTTGTAGCTGAGCTTTCAGCGACGAAAATATCATTCACTCAAACAGCAAAGCTGAAGAAGAAAGTCGATGAGCATGATCAACTTCATGCAAACATTGTAGAACAGATGAAAGTTCTTCAGATGAGTTGAATTTGCAAAGAAAACTGTCACAATAAGAGAAAGTACTGCTGAATTAATGAGTCAGACGTTCATCATCAACTGATTGCTGATCATATAATATGCTGATCAGAAGCAATCAATAGAAACGATGAGTCTGCATCACTTATTAGATCTTCAAGAATGCTGATCAAAGTTTTGATGATAGTGAGATCTCAAGTCAAGCATGTCAATTCTTTCTCAGCATCTTCTTCAGTCATTACATCGTTGTCTACTTTTATACAGTCATCGCAGATCACGAGTGAATTAATCAGCATAACAGACGTATTGACGCTGCAGATGATACAAAGAGCAACAGCTGAAGAAGAAAGAAAGATCGAAGAGCGAAGAATTAGACAAAAGAGAAAGAATCAATAAAAGCACGCGAATAGTCACAATAAGCTGAAGATGCTCAAGAAGATTGAGACTTCTTCTATGCTCGATTGACATCGACATACATTGTCTGTTCATTCTAGCAGTTCTGTTCAGAACGATGATCTTCATGATTATATTTTCTGATATGTCTTCAGAATTAGTAACACTCAAGCACGTTCTTTTTGACACGTTTTCGATGAGTTGAATGCTCGATATTACGATCTACAAATGATACAAAGCTGAAAAGAGCGCGATGAAAGTTATTGAAAGAGTTTAAACATATCTGCTGACATTGATATACAGCTGATTCATGATGTCAGCAAGTATGCTCGCTCTAAAGATTCTGATTCAGATGACAAATTGTCATTCAAATCAACGACTAAAGATACATTAACAGCATGCTCTAGATCTTCTACATCAGCTCAGCAAGCTCGTACTTCAACAGTGCAGACATGAAGTCATCTATATAATGCTCAAGCTTGAAGATCTGCTCTAGAGTCTCAAGTCAAGATCTCAGTCTTACAAATATCAATCGAAGAGAAGAGTTTGAAGAAAATAAAGAAGATGAAGAACACTTTAGATGATTATTCAGAAATAGCGAAGAAGCAACATGATGAGCTTGACTACGATGAGTCTATCTATATTTAAATATCATCTGAATATATGAACTATGTCAGTCAGACGAAAAAGTATCTCAGAATCATCAACTCGCTTTCTTTGTGATCTGACTGCTACTCTTAGAAATTCATCAAATTTTTCGTTAGATTTGTCATATCATCGAACAAGCTTGTTGTTTCTTTTAATTCATGCTTTCAACACTGAAAACAAGCTTTTTATGAGATTATAGTCAGACGAGTAGAGTGACAATTTGACAAGATGCACTTCAAAGCTTTCACATAGCTCATCGAGTTCTGCTGATTGATGAATTCTAGCATTATTCATGATCATCACTGAACGCGATTCTATTTCTTCAGAATTGCATATAAAAAGCATCTGTGATCGTATGAAGTTCAGAAAGATCTCTTTTGTTATGAAGTCATGATGCATCTCTCATGCAATGTATTCATCAATGAAAAACGCTGATAAAATGCTTCATCTCTTCGATCGTTTTAGACTTTAAGTGACGTGCAGAAATAAGTCAATTGAAGCTCAGTCATACTTTCGATCAGCTAATGAGCAAGCATTAGCATGACTAGAAAGTAGAGAAGAAAGTTGAGTCTATCTGTTCGCTCACAAGCAGCGCTTTCATCGAGAAAGACTAGCTGATCAGAAGTTCAGCTCATAAGTCGTTGTTCTCATTCGCTGCGAAGCTTCTCATCGCGCTCAGCAGCGATTCTTTGAGCGATCTTTCTGCTGTATCTAGCTTGTTTGAGCATTCTGCTGATCGTGCTTTGACTGATGACAATGTCAAACTCGTCGTACAGAAATCAGATCATGTCATTCTGATAGACGATGAATCGTTGACTGAGAAAGTCAAGAAGCTTCTGAGCATGATACTCACTCAGAATCTTCGATCTATCAATCGTATCAAGCGCAGACGTCACATCGCTGAAATGAAGGTGTTTTTTACGCATACGATTGATCTGCTGCCTGGTAACATGAGTGACTTTGTGTATGAACGTTGTGCTATCGCCACGAGCTAGGTGAAATTGAATCTCGTCTCTAAGGTCCTGGATAAGAGCTTGGAGCATGGTAGATAGGATTCAGGATTGCCCCCGTGTGAGGCTGAGATTTGTATAGCTTCAAAAATGAAGCTTTGGGGTGTTTTGGGGATGTGGGGATGATATCTAGGTATTTGCTCTATTTGCACCAAATTTGAGGCTGATTTGTGTGTTTTCCCCGCCAAATTCGCTAAAACCCGAAAACTGAACCAGACTTTTGCATACAACGATAAGTACAATTTCTTCTAATCAATTTATGATGCGCAGAGCTTAATGAAGCATCTCTAAGTGCCATGATCTTGCCTTCGGGCTAATGCATCACTATAGACTCTGCTGCTCCAACATTGGGGAGAATAAGCAGTTGAGCCTGCGTTCTCTTGGGCTTTGGCAAGCAATATAGAGACGGTCACGAACACGTAGACATCAAGTGACTTCCTGTCTAATGGGGGCACTGGATGTTCTATGACAAGTCCCATATCTAGTACAGTAAGGTAGGGGCCAGTGGAAGGCTTCAGGAGGCTTTAGGGAGGCTTTAGGAAGAGTACAATAGCCCGGAAACAACAACCTATTTCGTTGCAGTAGCTCTAGTCATAATCAAGATGGCTATGTAGAAGTGTATGCACAACTGTGTATATATGAACAATCAACTTCCATTTACGCTAGTCATGGCGCTTCTGAACGGCAATGTCGTCAACGTGAAGCGAGAAAATGCATTCCTCCTCTACCAGCAACTGCTGCATCATCAATACTTGGAACGGCGTCCAAGATCATACTTGGGTACTCGATCGGTATACGCCCGTAATGACCCCCGCCACGCTTTTCCTTCTCTCTCTTCCCTTCGCCACTTCGGCACACCTCAACCCTCAGCATGTCTTCAGCAACCCAGACCTGACATATTCTACCTCCCATTACCCCACCGTACATGAGTCCGCCATTCAAGCACGCCGCATTCTCAACTTGTCCTCGATCGCCACCTTCTCCACTGTTTTCCCAAGCACAGCCTCCACCTTCGAGAACCGCCCCGGCGATGTCGGCGGTGCCCCAATGGCGTTGACAGACTACTACGCGTCCTGTGGTCCCCACCCATACGACCCGACGATCCTCGCTGTCAGCATCGCTACCACACTCAAAAATGCTCGAGCCGGTAGCAATGTGACTCTTTCCTTGCGCTATCATCCGCCCGCAGATCACCCGCTCTCGGACGACCCTTATCTCTACTTACCAGCCAATCTGCCCCGATTCAGCTTGATTGGCCACATTGAGCCTCTCTCAGAGCCGGAAGTGAAAGAACACAACATCAAATCCTGTTTTCTCCAGACGCACTCCGATGCGGAGATTTGGTCGCCAGGAAACGACATTCATGAGAGCTGGTGGGGAAAGTTGGTGGTTGAGGAGTTCTACTGGTTTGGAGGCTTTGGGGATAGAGCTTATATTGGGTGGATTCCCATCGAGGAGTGGAGGGGTGTAACTGAAGAAGAGGTGGCGAATGCTAGGCTTGTGGGAGAGAAGGGCTACAAGGGGGAGGGTCAAAACTATGTCATAAAAGACGAGAAAGAGTCAGAGATGTGTGGTCCGAAGTGCAGAAGGGAAAAAGCCTTCCAGACAAAGACCACTGGATGGCAATAAGGCTACAACAAGACTTTACCAGAAGGCCCTGGCCGTTGACAAGGCGAGAGGGGGCGAGTCAAGAGACTTGAGCTGCTTGTGGCGTATGACTGTATAGGAACACGGCATGGTTCGCTCAGGTTGGACTTAACCATCGTTTCTTCGATGAGGCAATAGGTAATGGAGAATTGAGTGTTCAAGACGGCATCTGCGGCAGTGGAAGAGCACACAATTTGGACGATATCTATAACGCGATATACCTACATCCATATCTGCAGATGGAACCCATCCAGCTGAGGAACTGTGCCCGACACTTTGTTGATCCTGGTGACAAAGTCCATTAGATAATGGAAAGTCCTTTTGGCCTAACGTGATGGGTAAGGCGAAACCTTGTCGTTGCAAGAGCTCGGCCCTACCCGTATCTCCACTCGCTAGAAGCAGGCTTAAGGTTAAGTTGACAGGATCATGTGATATCGCGCCTATGCACCTCAACTCAACTCCTATACTCCGAACAGTAACAATGTCGACTTCAACATCACCGCTGTCTGTTTTGTGTTAAGTTTGCTGCGAATGTCGAATTTCTGATTAGGCTCACGACATCAAGCTATATAAGCGCGGAGTCATGCTACTGGAGCAGGACATTTTGTTGCTCCATTGACTGGGTGTGTGCGAGGAAACTGAGCGGATTAACCGCGCTACATTCTATCCGATACGATAAAGCTAATGCATATTGAACTCTTCTTAGATCAAAGACTCAGATTTAGTTGCAATAGATCAAGACAATGGAAGCGAGTACGCGATTAGGAAATTCAGATCTCCTCTGCCTTTGTACGCACCTGGGGTTTTCAGGGTCTAAAGAAGGGTTATCTTGTGTCACAAAGATGCCTTCATCCACAAGGTTTCCCCGTTCAATAGCAAGCACCACGTGGCTTTCTTATCTTTCAGGGGAACCCGACTGGCTCCGAGTTGTTCGGAATCGACGTTATCAGGGCTAAGTTGCAGCGGCTGTGCAGGTCCATTCCCAATCGCTATCACGGATTTTCCAGAAACCAGTACCTGCGCGCCCCGATATCTTCCAGCTTCCAGGCATCTGGCATGCAGGAGGCTCGATGTTGCATGTGCTGGCTCTACACATGAGGATCCTTATCTTCGGATATCTTGTCAGCTGTGTTCTTATATGGACCTCCAATCCGTTTTCAGAGGCAATTTTCGTGCTCCTCCAGCTTCGAAGCATCAGCCTTCGAATGCCTCCCTATATTGCTCAAGTACTATCAGTACTCCTCAAATATGGGCTCCTTTCTTCATTTCTGACAAGAGAAACAACACTTGACCGCTATGTCAAGGTCTACCCCTACGGTTTGGATCATACCAAGCCCCGATTTCTGGACTTCTCGTGGAGCAAAGCAGCATCCGAGGGCTGAAAGCAATACATGTCGCAACCACAGTACCACCAAACCGCTTACGCACGCGTTCATGCCATGGATTGCTCATCAGCACCAACCTGTCTCCAACTATTGAATGCAGAGGAGGTGCTGCATTATTCTTGCGGTTATGGATATGGGACCAAGGTTCACCCCACCTTAGCTTCTGGCGCTGTACTTCGTTCTCAACCCTATATGAAATGGAACAAACCTTGCCAATCCGACACCCAACCCTTCCCTACTGCCGTTGGGGCCCCAGAGAAGACCCTGGAAAGAGCGACATCTATTCCAGAGGGCTAATTGCCACACAGTCTTGGCTCTTGGAAGCCTCGCTGATCCTTTGATGGTCGGAAAAAGCCGATCAGGTTGCCACTGTAGAGGCCCCATCATCTCGATGCTTGTCGGCCTGTCCAGGGCCATCACCTCCTCTACTAAATCGTGGCGGGACGGTGTAAGTCTAACAGGACCAAGATGACCTTTGCACTTAGGCACGTCCGCATATTGCAACATGGATACTTCGTGGCTTACGCTTCCGTCCAAGCGTCCTCGCGACCGGGCGATTATCTGATTGGGTCCCTGACTTGCATGGGACTGGCGTTCTACTCCACAACCAAGAGATGGAAACCCCGCTTTCAGTTATGCATGGTCGATTGACATGATTTGCATTGATCTGTTTAATTATGGATGGGCGGGGGATATTCCGTAGGAGGTTTCTGATTGACTTGATTGGGGGGAAAGATTGGATTCCCGGTCGGATGCTAGTGTCCAAACTAAAACGATGCCGCGTGGGGGTCCACCGCCATCCTTGTCCAGCCGAGGTCTTTTCCACTTTCGACTTGGGTTTTCCTCTGTCGGATGGCTCACCAACCGGCAAACCGCATTGATTGGTTGTGAGGGCAGAAATGGAGAATGGAATTATGAAAATGGAAATGGAAATGGAAATGGAAATGGGAATGGGAATAGGAATGGGAATGGGAATGGGAATGGTAATGGCAACGGAACTTGGACTGGAACGAACGGCTATCCAAAGGCAATCGTCTGCTCCTCTCCACTCTTTGGGCAACTCGGATCGCGAATCAACGCCGCTGTCACGTTCATGGAACGAGACACGATTGTCCGCACGGGCCGACTGAGATTCTCGCCCCTACCCCCACCCCCACCCTCACCCCATTTAGCGCTTCGCTTGCTTTTTCGGCTCCGTGTTCGACTGCGACTGTCTCTGGAAGAGTGGCAAGTTGCAGCCCTTTCAAAGGCTTGATTGGAAGAAGCATTGTTCCCTTGGACTTGTTGGCTGACTACTCGCTGAGTCGTGGCCGAGAGTGCCAAGTTAGGCCTGACCATGGGTTCGGATTCTCCACACATCGCCCCACGTCGTACGACAGCGGTGCGGTCGATCACGGTCACGATCACACAGGGTATGTTTTGTGAAGTGGAGGAACCCCACGCAGCAGGAGGATTCCCGCTTCCCCGGACCCCATTCAACGTGCTTTTTATTTGATTTTGACCAATCAATGGCGCCTGACTCCCGTTCATCAGGAATCATGAATCCACGAGTACGGAGTACTAAAAGGTACATGTTGGAGGCGTTTCTGAGGATACTGTAGCACTGGGATCCATAGCAAGTCGGACATTTCTATGGTAGCTTTTTCATATCCAAAGTCGGCTTGCTCGAACGACGCGCAAATTCTTCGAGTGCTCCGGTCAAACTCTGGGTGGATTCGGAGACCCTCGGAAGTCGTAGCGCCACGAGGAGAATCACATGTCAAAACCGGTTATGTACCTTAGCCCACGGGAGGAACTCACTCATACCTTACCTAGTCATTCACTCGCTGTTTAGAGAGCGATCTTGATGTCATGTCACTATTCCGGATTGATGACTGGACTCCATGGAGTGAGCACCCCTCCTGGTATCAGCGGTACACGATGAAGGTGATCGGATTTCTAATATGTACAAAGACCAAAGCCAACAATAACAACACTAGAAAACAATCATAAATTCTCCGTGGGGTCAAAATACAGCCCAAAGCCGGGGAACCATGCCGATCAATACCTTAGTACCGGACGACACTGTAGATCCTGACTCCTGGGGCATCGCGCTAGTTGGCTTCTGTGCATCGATTGACAATTGACGTCCAGGTATGATTGGTAGGGCCACAGGGAAGGTCAGTTTTGGCTTGTTCGCGGCGATCTCGGTACTCCATTAGGACTGCCTGGGTGTATATATGTCGTCGGTCGATTTGCGTCAGGAGGGTCCGAGAGTCCGAGCGAGAGAGAGAGAGAGATGATCATGTTCCTTCTTCCTCTCTGTCCATTGTTGAGCCTGACAACGAATTGGAGGAGGGGACGGGTGACTCGAGGGTATTTCTTTCTGGAGGTGATGTTTGCGCCTGTGTGGGAACGCCAGGTATTATCAATGCCACGGTAGATGTCGTTTGATCTTTGGTAGTCATGTCCCATGAGCGTTTCAAGAGATCAAGAAGAACCTTTTGGTTTGGTGTTGGTTAGTGGATCACGGAGTTAAAGGGGAGGTGGGATTCCAGGCGAACCCCCCACTGGCAGGAGACTACTGTAGGAGTAAGCTATCTACCACAGTAGTTCCAACCTTCCGTTACACCAACCACGTTGTCAAGTCGAAGGAATAAGGTCAAGGCAAGGCAGTTGCTTCGGATGGGGCGACTCATCACTGAGACTACGACACGCGGGTTGAAAGGGCACGAAGGGCTAGCTAGCCCTCTTCCAATTCTAGATTTGCTACTGGAGTGACCTCCGTTACTACCAAGTGATAGCGTGAAAGGTCTCAATTTGCACATTAGGGTATTAGCCAGATGCAAGTATTGAAACCTCGACTTCCACTACTTCCAAACACCGTTGCTCTAGCAGACTAGCAGTTCACACGGGATTGGGTTCTCGATGCCAAACGTCGTTGAAGAAAGCCTCTCTCGGAATTATCCCCCAAACTCCCGTCAACTTGCGACATCCTTCCCTCGACGACCGGAACCTCCCCTACCCCAGAACACACCCCTTCTCGCTCTGTTGCAACAGTACTCCGTAGTGCAATTCCAGCCAAACAGGGTGGGGGCTTGGATCGAACTAGCGGTGCCCCTGGAGCAGAGGACGCTCACCTCCTCACCTAGTCCAAATGCCTCGCCGTGCCAAAGCCATCGACGCTTTGGCTACCAATCACAGCCATGAGAATCCTCGGTCGGGAATGTCTACTGCGCATTACAAAGGATCGCGTGGGGTGCCCGCCAACAATGCAACCACCCTCGCCGACAATAATAATAATAATCATGATCATGAATTGGACCGCTCCGCTCACGCTGGTGACCCGTCGCCCCCGCTGAACACCAATGTCATCACCCCCATTGCTGCTACCCCACACCCTTTGCAACAACCACGGCGACCACCGATTGTGCAGCCTCAACAACAACCACCAACATCAGACACCATTGCTTCCAATCGTACTCGAGGCAAGCTGGATACCTCGTCAAGAAACCATGACCCACGCAAGGAACTCCTTCGCGAAGCCTTCTTCCCAGACTGGCGGGACGACGCTTCCAGTGCGGATCTTAAACCACCCGAAGAGATGCAGAAGCAGGACCCGCTGGCAACGCAGATATGGAAGCTTTACAGCAAGACCAAGACGCAATTGCCCAACCATGAGCGAATGGAGAATCTGACTTGGAGGATGATGGCCATGAGTCTGAAGCGCAAAGAGCGTGAGCAGGCACGGTACGTATTGCGTCGTCCCAGCGCTTGCGCACGCGGGACCCCGGCCTTGACTGACATTGGTACGTCAGTCTGAACCAGCAGAATTCGAGTGCGCCGTCGGGGATTGCAAAGTTGCGCAAGTCCTTGGACTTGTCAAATACGCAATACAGCAACGAACTCGAGCCAATGAACATTGACGATCTGATATTCCCTTCTTCGACTGCCTCTCCTGCTGGCGTTTCGCCTTCTCCTCCGACGGAGGGTTCGTCAGCAACTTCGAATACCACTGCTGCTGCAATACCGATCAAGATGAGGAAGGATGCGCCAGATCGGTCGCATAACAACTTTCCTCCATCCGCGCCTCCGCAAGATCGAATGAGGAACCAAGAGTTTGATTATGTCCGGAGGAGGGTACGGAAGACCAGTATTGACGAGACAAGGGTTCGTTGGAATTGTTTCGCAGGTCTGGAATGCGGAGACTGACGAATGGATGATACAGCCCAGAAAGCGCCCGGCGGAATTTTCTCCCCAAGTAAACCCGGCCCACAGTATCATGATACCAACGGATGCAGATGGAGACGTCGGACTGAGCGATTATACCCTTGATCAAGCAGGTTCTCACCCTGCATATCCGTTAACGACCAACACCTACCCCCACCTTCCGTTCAACCTCGACACTTTCGGTATCAATGAAGACCCGATACTGCACTCAGCGGGACCCTTCCAGCAGCATTTTACCTTCTCCCCTGCCGGATCTCCACTTGTCCCTCATGGTGGATCGTATCCCACCTACAAATCAACACCAATGGGCACCTCGCTCAATTCTTCCGACTACTATTCCCCTCCGGGATCCGCTTATCGTTCCACAACATCCACGCCCCAGCCCATGCACGATAACGACCATATGTACTTTGAACGACAACAACGGTCCATGAACAACTACCCCACGAATCGACCTTCCAATCTCTCGAATTCAATGCAGCAGCCACAATACATTTACAACCCCAACAATGACTCCATGTTTAGTGCCGTTACTACTGCCTCCGCAGCCGCCAACTTCAACGCTCCTGCCTTTTCACTGCAACACGTCAACCCGTCTCAAGTGCTACATCCTGAATTCACAAGTGCAGAGTCTCAAGCGGTAAGCCTGAGCCGTCATGAGAATATGTTCTCCTTTGGCGCCGACTCCGACAATGAAGACGAAGATGGAATGCCATATCCTGACAGATCGATGATGATGCAGACGGAATTTTCTCTATCAGAGGATCCGTCTCTCGATTTACATTCAGGAGTACAGTGGGATGCAAATCTAGGGGGACAGCTCAACACCATGGCAGCACGATATCCTGGAGGACCTCCAAGGAAACAAGTCACAATAGGTGGAACAGAGACGGTCTCTTCTCCACAAGAGTGGGCGCAAGGTGGGAGTTTAGGCCGCGCGCATGGATCGGCAGCATCTGTGAGCGACATCCGCAACCGCAGCGGCGATACACGAAGGCAAAAGATACCACGCATTAGCTCAACCCCCAATACCGTTCAACTTGGCCATCACCAAGCCATGCAGACTCGACCGCAGTCCTCGCCCAGTTCTCCCCCAGAGTCGGGGTTCAGCAGCGTAGCCCCGTCCCGTCCAGAAAGTCCCGGCGGATCGAAGAGCGATGAGAACAATGGTGTTCCCACGACCTGCACCAACTGCTTCACCCAGACTACGCCTCTGTGGCGTCGAAATCCCGAAGGTCATCCCTTGTGTAATGCCTGCGGCTTGTTCCTCAAACTCCATGGCGTAGTCCGTCCCTTATCGTTGAAGACGGACGTAATCAAGAAGCGAAACCGTGGCAGCGGCAATCAGTTACCTATTGGCACCGCCACGAGATCATCCAAGAAAGCCTCTCGCAAGAACTCCATCCATCCAACACCCGCAACTACCCCTCCTTCCGGAAAAGCTCTGAGCCAAAACGACTCTGCGTCGCCGCCCTCAGCGTATGGCTCTGCCAACGGGGGTTCTACAGCTGGAAGTACACCTACTAGCTATGGTCCCACAGCCAATCCAACCGCCAAATGTGGTGTTATACCCATTGCTGCCGCCCCGCCCAAGTCAACCGTGGTACCGGTTTCCACCAACTCATCCAACAGAACAGCAGCCAGTGTTCCGAAGCGACAACGAAGGCATTCGAAACATGATGGTAGCCGAGAAGCAGAGATGGCCGATGCCGATGATGCAAGTGGAATTGTTTTGCCGGCTTCATCGAAGAAGAAAGATCAACCCATGTTCACGGCGGGCAGTATGGCTACTCTCCAAGGTGCGGGGATGGTGGGTCAGCAGGGGATTCTGGCTGGTGGGCCTGGAGGTAGTGGTACACAAGAGTGGGAGTGGTTGACCATGAGTCTGTGAATATGATGAGCTGCAGCGTACAAACGGGCAAGCTGAACCATCAGGCGGTGAGGATCTTCCGCTGCCATGATTGGGAATCAGAGGTGCTCGTACACATTCTGGCAATGGCAGGCCATGAACCCATTTGGGACGAATTGGAGGAGAAACAGGGAAACGGGCTTGACGACGCATACGAATCATTCACGCTTTATCCTACCTTGCACTTTCCGCTTCCCACTCAACACCCAACAACTCCCGCCCGTATCCTCTTATACATTCTTCACCTTTTCCGCACACAAACATTTCATTTTCCACCCCCGGACCTCTGTCCTTACATACGCACGCACACGCACACAACCACGTTTACGGCTACTTGAGACACTCTGATATCATCGCGTCTAGCCCTTTGGGTCAGAAGTGCGCAATCTGGAATTCCTGGGATATTTTTCTATTGGGTCAAGGGGGGGTGGGTTTTTTCGACGATGAGCGGGGTTTTTGTTAGTCGGAGTGGGGGAGGTTCATTTGATGAAGGTATGAGAGAATATGAAGGGAGGGGCGGGGGTGATGAGGGAAAGAGAGAGCAGTAGCGGTTGTAATTAGATTTTCTTTTCTCATCTTCTTCTTCTCCTTCTAGATCTCACGCGTTAACAAAGAACATCAAGCTCTCGCCCATCCCACCCCCTCTCGAACCATTCCCTCTTCCCCGCCTTCTAACCTCTACTCTCCTATCAACCGAGTCCGAAAAAAGAGTCCGAAAAAAGAAAAAAGAAAAAAGAAAAAGTGTTTTTTGTTCCGAATAGAATAAATAGTTCTTTTATTGACTCGAGTGCGAAGCTAACGCTACAATAGACACTCCCTAAATATGTAGGCCTGGTTACCCACAGATTATACAATCGCCACCGAACTGTACCATCCTCAAGACAGGTTCTCAATACACGAGATTCCTCCTATTCGTACCCCCTCCTTCAGTACTCCAGGATAGCTGGCCTTTGTAGAATAGCCCCACGGAAACGAAAAATCACCGATTTTTTTACCCGGTGGAAACTCTAAACCGTAGAAATGCATCGATGTCTCTAGGTATAGAGGCGTATGAGGGAGACTGACAATTGGATCCAGTCCTGCACAGTCCCTGGCTCTCAAACGACACGTCGTTAAGTCTTGATTCCCCCTCTTCCTGAGCATTCCAACTTTCCAATCAACTTGTATATCTTCCATCGTAGTGGACGCTGAATCCAAGAGCCAAACTCCTACCGAAGGCCATCCTATAGCCCATATAGTGTGTTTATTGACAAAGTCTCATTCCCAACAGAACATTGATTTGAACGAAACGCAGTCGAATAAGCCTCGAGAGCTTAACCGTCGAAGATCGCTGAGAGTCTCTATCGATAGAACTTCGGCATTGAGGTATATAAGTCGTGTGGTGAGGACGCAGTATCTTGCCCCTTGGCTCGATGGCTTCGATGATCGTTGTAACAGTCGCACATCGCTCGATAAAGATCGTTAACAAGCTTCTTCGGCTGCGTATCGTCGGGTTCGTGACTCTTCTTAGCTCTGATAGAATAACCAATTGTTATCAGGTTTCCAGCCGGCACCACGTGGAGGTGAGAGTCTTGCCAGCCTCCGAATAGAATATGTACGTGCGCAGGCCTGTCGACCTGATCCGATCTCGCAAATGAGCTCGCCGCTCTTTGGGCGAGTCGTACGTATCACGTGCGCTCATCCTGGCTCACCTCGGTTGGGTGAGCCGTGGGGTGCCGCAGCTCGAAAAAGAGTCCCACATGTTCTTCATCCGCATCATCGATGCGAAAATCATCAAGTTTTTAACGACGACAACGATTCAAGGCAGTGAGTGCTACGATGCCGCCAGGACGTGATTGCCACCGTGCCAGTCAGCTCGGTCTCTATATAGAGGCGGCGCGGCCTCCCCTTCGAGCGACTCCCATCAACGCTCTCCTTATTTGCCCATCTGCACCTGCTCTTTCCCAGAACGATCGATCTCGTCTTCAAGCAAAATTCTCTTTCAGCACTTCTTGACTTTTGCTGCGCAATGAGCGACAAAATGCAAGATCTCTCGATCGATCGAGTTAAACTTGCTGACGTCAGAATGATTACAATGATGATGAGACTTTTGTTGATGATGTTGAGATTCTTAAGTTTATGATGAGTGATAGTGAGAATATTTATAGAGAGACGTTGAAAATCTGAGTTGAATCAGTTTTATGATTTTGTCTTACATGATTTGAAAGAACTGTGCTTACGCTTTGCTTTGCTTTTCTCTGCTTAATAGATTCTTCAGACTTCATGAAAATGTTTACTTTTTTGAATTCTATACTTGCAAAACTCAAGAGAAGATTGATGATAAACTCATCACATATTTAATCAACAACTTCTCATGAAGATTTACTATAACATGAGCACAAAAAAACTTTTAATCTCATTTTTTATAAAATTAAAAAATCAATCAAAGAATGTACATGCTCTTGTAGAGTCTTATAAAATGCACGGTCAAACCCGTGACCTTTCTCATAGACAACCGGTAGCACTCCACGCCGCAAGTAGCGTTAGATGTGAGCGAAGAGATCGGGATCTGCGTCGATGAAATATGAGCCGTCGGCGGACGGGGAATCTTCCCAGCGGCCAGATAGTAGTGATGCGAAGAACGAGGATCCTTCCGAGAGTGTCGAGGCGAGCGTCGTGAAACCACGTTCGCCAACTTGCAAGTCGATGCGAGCGTTGGATAAGGGATAGTTCTAGGGACATGTTGAGCGTCTTGGCGGCGGACCGGAGGCTCATACGAGTGAAAAGTATTCTAGTAATAGCGGCGGGAGTGGTGGAGTAGTAGTTTCGTTCCCCGCAGTCCCCGGCCACCGTACCATCAGCGGTCGCAAGCTGTTTTCCACTTGTCGTCATCTATGGAGCTCCCAGACTCCTGAACACTTCTCCATGTCTTCCCCCATGGAACTATCCAGGGACCACCTTCTGATAGTGAGTACATTTGAGTCCCGTCACGTAGATTGATATTCGGAGGCTCACACCACTTACAGCTATTCTCCATTCTCACGAAATCTCTGACTTCTTCAATATCATACTTTTTCCACTTGGTCAATTGGACCAGGCAGACCAGTCCAAGTCGCTGGGATATGGGTTCATTTGGTATTTGAGCGAGTCAAAGTCGTCCAGCCGACGGATACCGTTGCTGCACAGGAAGAAAAGATTGCGCATACATCCTACGGATTACAAAAGATGGTGGAATAGCCCTTGCGTCCTTTACAGACTCGTCGGATGAGGTACAACTCGTGAATAAGGGAGAAAGCTCTTCAGCGGTCGGGACTATTGGAACACAAGGCCTTCTGCAAGGTAAAAGCCTGGGATCCGGATATGGAGTCTGGACGGCGATCGCTTCCGTCACGAAGATTGCGCCACATATATCTACGATGGAGATCGTTCGTTTCTGGATTGACCAGGATGGGTAACTTCTGATTCTAAGGCGGATCGATTAATCTTCCTACATTGAGAGTTTCCTCCACATCGCTATCGCCTTCTCAGCCCTACTCGGCCGTCAAAACCACTGAAATTTTCCAGTCGCAAAGAAGGTCATTACTGCCCTCGCGAAGAGAGATGACAAAGCTATTTAAGACATGTTAGTCAATCTCTACAGCCGCGGGGCATATACAAAAAGCTCTCTGTCACTATCTTCCATTCACAGGAGTATCTATGCACACTCTAATATTGCAAAGACCATGTTGAGGTGGATACACAACGCATCCCACAAGTCCCCATCAAGTGGAGATCGTAGTAAGGATCTTGGCGTCCCAAGTCCCTCTTACGAAAGCTCATGTGTTTTAGGCTGGCAAGGCAATGAGGCTTTCTTTCATTTCACGCGAGGTCGATTTGTGAGCAATGAAAAATTCGAGATGTCACAAAGATGCGTACATTTCAATATGGACAAGCTGGCTCAGATTGCCGCTTCAACTGTTGACTCAAGATGTTGCGTCGCAATTGAAAAGTATCCTGATGGGCAGTATACTAAAGCGTTTCTCATGACAATGGAAGACGGCAAGCAGGTGGTTGCCAAAGTGCCCAATCCAAACGCTGGACAAGGTCAACTTACAACCGCAAGCGAAGTAGCGACAATGGAATTTGTGATGCTGATGACCCTATTTTGACCAACAGTGCTGATATTCTATAGGCCCGCGACGTCCTCGAGACTCCAGTCCCAAAGGTTTACGCCTGGAATTCGGGAGCCCAGAGCAACGCTGTGGGGGCTGAGTACATCATAATGCAAAAGGCTCCTGGTGTTCAACTTGAACAAGTATGGAGCGGGATGGAATTGGAAGACCGCTTGGAGGTCGTCAAACAGATGTTGCGCTACCAAAAAAAATGGACGTCGACCTCGTTTAAGCAATTTGGGAGTCTCTACTTTGCCCACGACGTAGGGAAGCAGGACTCGCAGGATCCACTCTACTTCGATGAACATGGCACGGCTATGAAAAATCAAAGATTTGCGGTAGGCCCCTCAACAGGCCGAGAGTACTACGATGCCGGCAGAGCGTCGGTTCATTATGATAGGGGCCCATGTATGTGAGCCTAGAACCAGAAATTGCTTGTTCTGCGGCTAACGCTCGACTTCTAGGGGCCTCAGTCGAAGACTATTTGGCAGCTATTGGCAATCGAGAGATCACATGTGTGAAAAGAATCCCTCGACTACCGAAGTCGCCCATCACGCTCCGTGGGCCGGGCACGTACATGACGTGTAGGGAGAAAAAGCTGAAAGCCTTGCAATCGTATCTCACCATTGCTAAATACTTGTTGCCGATTGATCGGTCGATTGCATCGTCATGCCTTTGGCACCCGGATCTCCATCAAGAAAACATATTTGTCAACCCTGAAAATCCCAGCGAAATCGTTGCAATCATCGATTGGCAGTCGACTGAGCTAGCGCCTTTGTTTAACCAGGTTCGCCAGCCGTATTTCCTAGACTACGAGGGACCGCCTACCCAGGGGCTTGAGAGACCAGAGCTCCCAGGTAACTATGATCAACTTGATGACGCATCGCAAAAGAAAGCCATGTCCTTATACCTGAGTCAAATGCTCTCTACTATGTACCGAATTCTTTTGCACAATGATGTCCCCCTTCTCTACCGCGCTTGGGAATATCAACAAACCGCAAGCTTCGAGCTTCTTCTTATTGCGCAAAGGCTTCTCATTGATGGCGAGGCACAATACCTAGCCTCAATCCTCAAGCTCGAGAACGCTTGGTTGGATCTTCCTGGTGTCGTGGCCCAGGGTTCTCCGCCTTACCCATTCCGCTTCTCTTCCACAGAGAGAACCGCGATAGAGGCTGATGCCAAGGGAGCAGCTGAAGGCATGAACCTTATGCGTAGCGTCAGGGACAGTATAGGCAGGGATCTGTTTCCAGAAAGAGGTGTCGTACGGGTAGACCAATATGATGAAGCCAAAAATGCTTTACAACAGGTAAAGGATCAGGTCCTTGATTTGTATGCTCACGATGAGAATGAGCGGAAGTTGTGGGAGGAGGATTGGCCGTTTGACGATTGATTCCTTACCCACTGAATCCTCTCTACCCCTCTCGTCACTCCAGCTAAAATATTAATAATTTTCAGCGAAGCTTTTCTCTCGATAGTATCGGCTTCCCCGAGGGTTTCCAATTGCCCTTGCTTGGTCATGCGAGCCCCCCTGTCGCTCGGCCGCCGACGGTTCTTTGCATGTAGGTGCTGTTAGGCACAATCTTGCGGCTATTTGGAATATCCCATATCCTGAAGTCCCAAGTACTGTCAGGAACGGTTTCTGGATGGTAGTTTTGAATAATTGGGCTTGGAAGGAGTGGGACAGCTTGAAATGCAGTCCCACTATCAGACGGAGCGGCTTGGAGGGAATGACGGAGGGCCGTTAAGAGATAGTGGGGAAAGACTTTTCTTCGACAGGTGCTCTTTGCGCCATGTCAATGTTCTACGCAGCCTGATTCGGACCGCGGGTCCCATCTTGGCAATTCTGAGTAGTATTGTTAAATGCAGTAGTAAAATCGACGCATCTTTTCTGATCAGATAGAAACTCTTATTGATTCTCATGTTTTTAAATTCTTTCCTGTCGTTTTTCTAAATCGATCATCTACATGCTTCCTTTAGATTTTCCCGTTCAAACCCTTCTATCATTAGTCAACCACCAGCCAAAAAAATCGAATTCCTATTTCCATCGCACTCACTGTCTCGCGACTACTTTCACTACTGAAGCTTCATTCATACCATGTACTGCGGATGCGTTCGGGTTGCGCAATAAAAAGACCCGCGCGAGGGAAGTCGATTGAAGGAGATTTGCATTAGCGCAGTCCGGGAATCCTTTTGGTGTCAAATCTCCTTGTTAAAAGGTTATTTCTATAAAAGGTGGGGTTGTATGAAAGGTGGGGTTGTATAAAAGGTGGGTTTTGCCTTTTTTGGGGGGGCAACCTCCGATTTCGATTGCTGCTTTTTTTTTCCGTTTGGTGTGTCACACACACACACGCCCTGATCTTCTTCTTCTTCTTCTTCTTCTTCTTCTTCTCCCGACCCGAATCTAAATCTAAATCCAAAACCTACGTCTTCTTCTTCATCTCATCCACCACCTTCATCCCAACAAATCCAAAACCCAAACACCAAACCCCATCAAGGTCATCCATCATCCAACCAACTTTTTCTCCGGCTGTGAGCGAACGGGTAGAGAATACAGTAGATGGATGCGTGAGAGATGCTGTTGGGCAGTCTGGGAGATATTACTGTAGGAAGGAAGGGGCGGGGGTTATGAGGGGAATCCAATTGAGGTTTGAGGAGGGGTGCTGTGGGCATGGGATGTGTTAGGGGGGCGAGCGTCAGAGAGGAAATAAGCTAGGCCGCAGTGGTGATGTGAGAAACTAGGCATCCATTTCTCACAATAAAATTCCATTGCTAATTTTGCTCTAAACTACACAAGGCCCCTTATACCGGCGAACCTTCGCCCAGGTCCATCCGTAATAGGGCACTCCAATCCGAAAAATGTGTCCGAGCATGCGCCAATGCATATGCTATGAGAACAAAACGATTTGCTTCTAGGTAACTCTAGGGTCTTCGAGGTCATGGTGGGACAAGGAAAAGTGCCTTCATGGGAAGGATGCTAGGAAGGTATGCGATGGGGTGAGTACGGTAGGATTTCTCGCCCGTGCCATCACGGCAAGATTAAGTGCTAGGATCGTAATGTCGTAATGAGCGTTGCACCTCTTCAATTCTGTTCTTCGTTCCTCTCCTCAACCACCTCCCTCTCCTTTCCATGCCTCAATTTCCTGACATCCAAAGGCCCAGTCGGAGTTCGTGGGGTTTGACTTCTTACAGGCGTTCGCGTCGAACGCTGCGGCAGTGGCGTGGTATTGTCACCACTAAGGCTGGCCTCGCTGGGCTTGTTGTGCAAGCTTACACGACCCATGAGCTGGGAACTACGGTTACCTGCTTCGTTCCAAGAGCTAAAGTCTCTGCTGCTCCAACTAGCTCGGTGAACGCGGGCGCCAAAGGGAACATTGTGTGAGGCTTGAGAGTGTATGCTGTTGGCTCGACTGGCTCTACTTGTTGGGCCAGCTAAGGAAGCATGAGAGGCCATCGGATTAGTCTCGGCAACGCAATCCTCGTCTTCATCCTCAATTTTGGCAACCCGGCGCACAGAGGCTACATTAAAGTATGGCTCCGTGGGTTCCTCAGGCACGGCCGGTGGTGGTGGGGGTACGTCGGGGGCGGTCTTCTCTAGATGAGCAAAGTACTTCTGGCGAAGGGGTGCCCAACTCTTGGGCTTGAACTCTTCGTGATTGCGTGTGACGGACATGTAGCTTGAGATGGCTCCGACGGCAATTGCGACGAGTAGAAGTATGATTAGGATTCCTTGAATAACGATAATCACAATGCCAATAGCAGTAGTAGTGATGCGGGGCAAGTTGAACCGAGTGTCAAAGGCGGCGGACAGAGCCAGAGTAGCGACCTTGCTGAACCCTAGTACGTAGACCATCAAAGCGTTGAGGCGAGCACCCTCGAAGGGCTTCATTGCAATGATGATGACCAAGGCGATAAACTCGACCACCAGGAGACCAAACACTTGTGTCATTGGATGACCGGCAGCTCCTCCATAGAAGCAGGCTCGAATGAATTCGTAAACCAACCAGACAGCAAAGAACCACCATCTTGTTCTTCGGAAGCGTGCAGACAGCCAGCCGAACTTCTTGCTGTAGTCTTCGTCTTCGTGAACCGAGATTCTCTGGGAGTCGTCACTCACGTACCCTACTCTCCACCATGGTAGTGAGCCAGCTGATGCCCTTTGTTCGGAGCTTTCCGATCTGTTCTTCTCGGTATCGAGTCCGTACCATGGAATAAAGCCAAGAGCTTTTGTCTTCTCGAGGTGTAGTCTGTCAGGAACAGTCACGTACTGGCCGAATCGGAGGCGATAGAAACAGGCATATCCAGCAATACCAAACAGACCGACGAAGAAGATCAAGAAGACGATGACAGCAATCGCCGTAACCCCACCAGATCCCTTGTAGGTGAATTGGAACAATGTCAGAAAGATCATCATGAAAAATGCGATGAGCATTGTTCGAAGAACAGCCAGTGCAGTGAAACTAAGCCAATTTTTTCTGAAGTATGCCAGTTGATCATCCCTCACAAGCTTTGTCTTGCTTAACCCTTCAAGTAGCCATTTAAACCCAGTCACTGAGGCAGCAATAAGTACTGCGAGGATCAAGAACCAGAGGAATCCAGTCATAAATGCGTTGGATGCAGGAATGTTTTCTTCCGCGAGCGTACCAGCGAACCCGGAGAAGTTTCCCGGAAGGGGTAAACCTGGCTTGACTGGAGATCCGTACCACGAGTAGCCGTCTGCTGCAGTGGCAAGAGCACCATCTCTCCTGGCAAGAGCATGCTCTAATTGTCTTGTCCGCAACAATGCGAGTCCGTCGCTGGGGGAATTCACATCTCGACGGAAGATATCGGAGAATGCCCTCTTATAGATTTGAGAAATGATATAACCACCACCAGTGCTATCAGATTCAGCGCCAGTACCGGCGGCACCAACGTTGCTGGTGTTGCCCTTATTCGACCCGATAAGCTGGTTGATACTATTTTGCATCTTATCGCTATAGATCATTCCTGCACTCCATGCGAAGTTACTCCAAAACGCTGGCAGCACGCTGGGCCAATTCACGGACAGAGCTCCGGTGAAGAAGATGTGGTGGAAGATCGAGAAGACGACTAGGATAGAAAGTGAATGGGCGTAGTGAGTACGGGTTGTGGGGATATGGTTGCCATATATGGCAGTAGCAAAAGATGCTGCCACCGCGACGATGGTGAAGACACCGAGTATGGATCCCACCGTCTTCGGCTGAGAGAACGTTGCCCCATTTGTAATCACCCCAGAATAACAACCTATCTCGGACTGTGTCGAATTGGCAAAGAGACGCAGTATGGCTTGTCCTTCGAAATCTGGAATGCTGAGAGCGATTGATGGTATCCCCGCAACATCGGACTGTGAGACCGGAATGATGCCGCTGGCTTCGATGGGGACGGTGGCATTCGTTGGGCAAAGACTGGATAGTGTCAGAATGTAGAGAACTGCAAATGTTGTGGTTACCTACCTGTAGATTTGAGCATTGCACGGGTTAAAGTTGAGGTTGAATCGAGATGAACCATAGGCAAAGACGCCAATGTACACTGAAGTCTTATGTTAGAGCGATAAGACATCAGAGTCGAGGTACACATACTCATCAAACTCTCGTTTGTCAATGCCGTGCTCCCCTCCAAGTGGAATAGCACCGTCATGTTATCTTTGTAGTAGGCCGCATCGAAACGCGTCACGTTGATCAAAGAGTTGCCCAGGCAGTCCCCAAAGTTCTGTGTGTACAAGGCCGGTTTCCTATCATCCGCCAAGTAGATGACTTCCCCCGCATTGTTGGTGGTTTGTATAACTTTAGTATCGGCGGCATACGCGAGATTTATTAAGGATAGGAGGGTTATTAGGAGTAACAGAATGCCAGGCCATGATGCATGGCTGAGGGTTGATCGTGACAATGCCATGATTGATTCGATGAGGCTTGTTCAGGTGCGATGTGAGCCCACGACCGGGTGAGCTGTATCGTCGGTAGTGCTTGCGTGACAAGGTGTCGTAGACCTTAGTTGAATCAACCTCCGCCCACAGCCCCAGATATTGTCTTCAGCGAGTGAAGGTCGAACTGCTAGCGAGTGAGTCGAACATTCCCCGTTCTCAATCACATTTGAAGCCGACGACCATAGGGGACATTATCACGCAGTCGAACCTAGGAAACAACGGGAGTCGACAGAGCTTGGAACAAAGGAGGGTGTGTTGCGTGCGTGAGAAAACCGAGAGATCCGGGCAATTCGAGGTGGTAGGGGTGCTAGGCCGGATCAGGAATGCGCTATTCCGTACTCAATCCCTGATCCTTTTGGGGTGCTCAAGGTCATGAGTATTAATTGGTCGAAAGCTTGGTCAGACCGCCAATTATCACCAGTTCACCACTCATTGCTCAGCTTAACAAGTTACTAATCGCACCCAACTGCATGTGCTACGTTACGCTTCCTTCGGGCTGTACTCTCTAACGTTCATGAATCATCTGCTTCAGTCGTTGAATCCGATGATGTCAATCAAGCGTCCTATTGGCTACAAGCTTGCCGCGCGGCCACAAAAAGCATTCCGGAATCCGGCACTTTGCGATCCTCCGCTCCGTACTGAGCGCTGCGCAGTAGAATACCGAGTATGGAAGGACACAAAGCCATTACTATTGTTGTCAGCCCAGAACCGCTCCACTGCACAGCACCGGAACGTGAATTTGGAAAAGGGCAAGATGAGAGGACAGGTGCGAGTATCGCACTGGACGGAAGGACTTCCATCTCGCCATTTCGTCAGAGCCGCATTGGGCCACGATGTCATTTTTAGCCTGGACAATCCAAGGTCGGATTGCCTTAGCTTGGCGCTATGACTACGTGGTTCCAGACAGCGTCATCGCCAAGTGCATGGTAGATATAACGTGATGATGAGGATACTGTAAAGTAAAGGTAGGTGAACAGCAGGACTACCACAATAAGATGATGAGAAGACCAACTCAGCCGGCCTTTGCGGTATTGTTATAAGCAACTGTATTAGAGTAAGATACATAGCCATGAATGCCTAATCAGGCATCCAGCTTCAGTCTATCCAAAAGTGAATCTATCTTGCCCAATAGTATCTGATAATTGACCGCATCACCTGCAAACTCATCCCCAGCTATCTCTCCATCTAGTGTTCTTATGGCTCCATCGCGCATCATATCTTCTATGCTCACGAGAGTTTCCGAGCCTTCTGTAGCTGCGACCTGGTCATTGACAGCTGCTGTGTCAAGGCCTTCTTCAGGAACCTTGGCATCAGTAGCCACCAAACCATTCTCCGTGACCGTAATGCCGTTGGAAAGCTCGGTTTCTTCCATCAGCTCTTCAAGTCCTGCATCTTCGAATCGCAGGCGGAAGCGTTCAGATAAGTAGTAGCGAATATCATCCAGCAGTTCGATACTGTCCGTCTCCTGTCTTCCCTTGATTCTGGCTGCACTTTCCTTGATGAGGTCTGCGAAATCTTCCTCATCTACGTAGTCTTCCAATCTATATGCAAAGTAACGGGCACCAAACTCTTCTAGTCGAGGTACACGCGTGAGCCAGCCGGCCCGGACAACGTCGTAAATGTCTATTTCTTCTTCTTCGGGTATGGGCTTGTCAGAGATCTGCTGTGCAGCAGGTACCTGAGACATCGCACCATTACCTAGGGTACTTATGACAACAGCAGCTTTGAGCTTCAGCCTTTCGATGAGTAAGAGGTCTGCAGCGAAAAGGACATCAACCGCAACGTTGAGAGGAAAGTCTGCTTTTTCCGTGTAAAGGAATGCCAGAACTGTTTCGAGTACTCGAGGTGAGCAATCAATAGGGATAATGTGAAGATGGTCGGTGTTCTGGGCCTCACGAAAGGCCGAAGTGAACATGACAAGAAAGAATTCTGCACGAGTTAATATGGCGCGGTGAACAGGAAATAGTGTGGATTTCCGTGTTTTTCGGGTTTGGGATGGAGAACGGGAAGATTGCGAAATTGGACCAACCGGTATCCCATTCAATGGGCCCAGAGTATTGCGAGTCGGCGTCTGCCTGCCGGTGGCGAGATCTTGGGATTGATCATCCTCCGCAGGTTCATCTGCCCGCAGCAAAACGTCCGCGAAGATACCATTATCTCGGTCCCATTTCACAGCGTCTGCTTTGTCCGTATCAACTACGGCCTTGTGCTTAAGCACATTGTCTCGAAACCATGCATCTAGCTGACTTCGACACTTCTCGACCTCGTCCGTCCTGCGTTGTCTCGCAAGCCTGCGGTCGCCACCTTCAAGAACGCCTTCCCATAAGTTCCTAATCTCTAATTGTCTGCTAATCTTGTCGATGCCCTCTAGTATATCATCTTCTGAGTATCCAGTCCCTGGCCCTCCGCCAATGTCAATGGGTATTTCACCTAGGTAAATATATTTGATGGCGATACTGAAGGCTTGGGGCGGTATTGTAGGTGGAAGTTTCCAAGATGTAATATCCGGAGCGGCCGAGAGCTTTTTCCGAAAATACGGCGAGCGTGCGGAGAGAATGATCTTGTGTAAATGAAAGACTTCGCTGGCGGCGGCGACAGTTATGTCAGATGTTTGGGGATTGTCTCGAGTTAACAAAGATGTAATGTGCGCCGCGAACGGTTGTAAAGGATCTGTGGATTTAGAATAATCGTAGGAGAGAAGTAAATTTCGTATTCGATCGTTCAAGGCATTATATAGACATCTTTCGCCCTGGAACGTATCCCGTTCGCAAAGAGCTCCGGACTCGAGTAGAAGCTGTACTGTCTCATAATGGCCACACAGGCTAGCCTTGGAATAGCATGTATTAGCAAATGGACATCTAGAAAAGCTTAGACTTGACAAACGGGCATTCACCAAAATCAAAGGCGTGTAGTCAAATCTGTCTCGCGCGTTGATATTCACACCCTCCGTAATCATCTCCTGACATAACTTGAGATCTCCTCTCCGGCAAGCTTCGCAGAGCTTGAAGAAGCCCTCGCTGAGGTCAAGCGGGTTGTCTTCCTTCAGTCTGCCGTCCTCAATAAGTTTCTTTTCCTCATGAAGACTGGCTTCAAGCTGATCCTTCCTTAGAACCATGACCGGCAAATTTGTAGGTTAGTCTCAAGCTGTCCAGCAGCGAGAAGCCGAAGAGCCACCGTGCACAACACAAAGTTCCATCATTATTGTGGCGATATCGGCATGTCGGCATTTAGAGAGTTATCTTATCACCGCGTGACTGAGGATTGTGGTGGTTGCTGGACCAACGACGGCACCATCAACACGCCGTTCGGATCAGCTAAGGCCTGGCTATACTAAGTGGACATTCCTTCATGCCTGACAAAGCTCTCCACATCATCATTGAACCTTGAACAGATTGCAGGAGCTGTGGTAAGTTTGCTTGTGTCGCTGCCAGTAGGAAAATATCTCCACAACTTGCCATCATGGCGAACACAGCGGAACTAGAGAAGTACGAGGTACTTGAGAAGATTGGTATGGAAAGACGAAATGTAATAATCCAGGCACCATGGGCGACTAACCTCTCATCAGGTCATGGATCGTTCGGGATTATTCGAAAGGTCAAGCGACAGTCGGATGGTCTTGTAAGCGTGCTTCAAAGCTCTTAACGTTCAACAGTACTAATCTGCATCGTCCCAGATTCTCTGCCGAAAAGAGATAAATTATATCAAAATGTCGGCGAAAGAGCGTGAACAACTGCATGCCGAATTCTCAATTCTTAATTCGCTGAAACATCCCAATATCGTCGGTTATTACCATCGAGAACATCTGAAATCATCCCAAGACCTGCACCTGTATATGGAATACTGTGGTGGTGGTGATTTGAGCAAAGTCATTGACAAGCTTCGACTAAACAACCAATTCGCCGAGGAGGAATATGTCTGGAGTATATTCTCGCAGATCGTTACCGCGTTGTATCGATGTCACTATGGTGTCGATCCACCAGAGGTGGGAAAGAGCTGCATTGGAGGTGGTACCATGGTCAAGCCGAGTGGACTGCGTGGAAAGAACCAAGTCATGATATTACATCGTGACCTGAAGCCAGAGAACAGTTAGCGTTTGAATTTTGTTATTATCGTGGTATAGATGCTAACTGCTACAGTATTTCTTGGCGCTGACAACTCGGTCAAATTGGGAGACTTTGGGCTGTCTAAATTAATGCAGTCTCACGACTTTGCTTCAACGTATGTTGGAACGCCTTTTTACATGTCTCCGGAGATATGTGCGGCGGAACGGTACACTCTCCACTCGGACATCTGGTCACTCGGATGCATCATGTATGAGCTGTGCGCGAAGAATCCACCGTTCAACGCCAAGACGCATTTCCACCTCGTCCAAAAGATTAAAGTAGGTAGAGTCGAGCCTTTACCGGGTATCTATTCGCCGGAGCTTCAGAAAGCCATCAGCAATTGCTTAAAGACGAACCCTCTAGAACGACCTGACACAGCCCAATTACTCAACCTCCCAGTGGTGCGACTTATGCGAAAAGAAAGGGAAGTCGTGGAAGTTGCCAGGCTACTAAAAACACAAGAAGAACAAGCTCTACGCCGGGCGCATGATGCTGAGTCCAAACTTGCAAAGTTGACCACAAGATACGAGAATCTGCGAGCCGAAGTTGAGTCCAGCGTCCGCCGCGAATGGGAAGTCAAAGCCCGATTGGAAATTGACCGCCAAATTCAATCCGAGACTGAAAAGCTTCGGAAGAAATTCGAATCCGAGGTCCGCTCTCGTGTTGATGCAGATGTCCTACGCCATCTCCGCTCTCTCAACGCACCAAAGGATTCCCTACCATCTCCTCCACCGGAAAGCCAGGACTCTGTGGCCACCAACACCTCTACTTCCTTTCCTTCCTCCACCGATCTCAGCTCCCTCTCCCTCGATTCTCCGTCATCGCCAAAAGCCAATTCAAATCCTATTCCCCAGCCGAGAAAGTCAACACGCACTCCTTTCTCCCGCGCCCGCACTCAATACGACTCTCCCATGGACGTCCAAATGTCCGAACCCTCCCCCATATCCATTGCCTCTCTTTCGCTCTCCCCTCGCCGCACCGCCGCCGCAGCCGCCTCCAGCATCCCCAACAGCATCCCCAACAGCAAAAACATCTTCGCCGCCGCCGCCGCGCAGCAGAAATCATCAAAGCTCACAAGCTCCCCCTCGAATTCTTCTTCTCTAGATCCGTCAATCCTAGAGGACGACGAAGAAGACGACCACCTCCTTGAACTCCCCTCCCCAACCCGCCTCCCCTCCTCCTCCCAAGATCCCTTCAAGCTCCCCCCGTCCCGCCCCGGCCTCGCACGCCAAAACACCGCTCCAACAAAGCGCCTAACGTCGCACCCGCCTCTCTTCTCTACCAACACAGCAATCAACCACGCTCAGCGACCAGCTCGCATCCCCTCGCCCACAAACGTCACATCTTCCGGCTCCCCAGTAAGGAAAGCGCCGGCGAAACCGACGATGGCAGGGAGCGGGGAGAACGACATGGCCAAAGCGGTTATGCAGAAGAATTTCTTGGGCAATGTAGCCGGGGGAGGTGGGAGGACGTTGGTTGAGTTGCAGCAGGCGAGGGCGGGGGGAAGAGTGGTGGGAGGCGGGGACAAGATGGAGGGAGGGGGGAGAGGGGAGGTGGTTGTTTGGGATCCGGAGAGGGATGAGATGCCGAGTCCGTTTCTGGTGAGGGGAGGAAGGGGGTTGAGGAGGCTGTGAGGTGGGGTTTTATGCGTTAGAAGGGTAGGATTGGGAAAGTGATTTTGGGGTTGGAGATTGATGGTTTGATGTGTGCTTGAAATATTGTGGAGATAGGTACCAAGCTCTCGATTATGCGTTTGCATTGGAATCTACTGGTTGCAGAAACGTTTCTGGCGTTTTGGGATGGTTGGAAAAATGAATGGAGGCCTCACCTATTGGCCTGCCTTTGTGGCGTTTTGGCATTGTAGCATATGGCGTTTGTCGTTGTAGCATTGGAAGCGAATGAGCAAAGAAGTTTTTTTCTCTGGACGAGTCTAGGGTCCTGCAGACAAAGATTTCCGGGGTTTTTGGTAGGATTGGTGAGATTAGTTTTTGTAAGAGGGAGAGAAGATTTAGTTGTTGAATTGGCTTTTATGATAAGGGTCTATATGAGTGATGGAGACTGACTGGTTACCAGGGACAGATGGGGAAGTATTGATGAGAAGATAGCTTAGAACACAAGGAGGGGCGTGTTGAGATCTGGATAATAGGTTGGATTTGCTTGCTACGAAGAACAGCTAGCTGGGAAAGGATAGAATGGGTCCAATGGAGAAAGAAAAAGGAATCGGTGGCAAAGTATTGTGCATATGTTAGGTTCAGTAGTACGGAGATACAGGATGGGATGTATGCTGTGTTATACCTTTGGTCTCAATTTCCATTGGAGTGCATCAATGTCCATAGAGTAATTAATGCTGGTGCCCTTGCCTAGATGGGCAAACAATGATCGCATAGGCTCGTTGGCGTTGGAGAACTGAAAGCATGAGGTTTGTTGGTTATTATGAGAATGCGAGGTGGAGAGGGTTATTGAGGATGATGGCTTTTGGTAGATTCGATATGAGGTTGGGTTTGTGGATAATCCACATGGACGCTTGGATGAATGTATTGGACTCTTTCAGACAGAAGGTAAAATTCTGCAGCACCGTCTGGCTGGGTTTGAGTATACCACTTGGAAGTTTGGGGGATGAATTCAACCCTGCCGAGGATGATTTGTGTAATACTGTTTCGCCTTTTCGCCGACTAACCACAGCGATGATGGAAAAGATGAGTGTAGAGCTGGCGAGGGAAAGCAATTGAAGTTGAATTACCGGCGGTGCAGGAGGATGATTGATATGGATTGAATAGATGATGAATAAAGAATTGGTAAAGAAAAATCACGTATTAAAGGTAATACCGTTCCCTAAGTACCGAGAGCTTCGACTGAGATACGCAAACCACGTTAGATCTTTGATTACTGTCAATGGTTTGTTCTTGTCGAATAACATTAGCGGTCATATGATTGTACGCCGGCTTCATCGTTCTTGGTCGACATAAGTACCTTGCGGCATGCATACTTCGAAGTAGCTTTCTGCAGCTCTGACATGACACATGACACAATCATTCTGCGGGCTGCTTTTGGTGACGCTTCTAGGTTTCGTCAAAACTGAAGAACATCTCAATTTACTGGCGAAAAGATTCCCAAGCAGCGGCAGATCGTCCATGGTAGGATGGACGCCAAGAAGGAGGACAAAAATAGCTACGACCGTCGCCCTGATTCTTTGACTGCTCACACTTTACTGGACAAATGTCCCTAGCCTTTGCGTGCCAGAGCAGCCTGGATTCCAGAATGTCCAGTAGATCAGTGCTTTCAAGCGCCAGAAAACCCCAACGTTGAGCAGCGCATACTCGGCGAAGGGTTTGGGAATTACCAAGGCAGCTGCGTAAGCGTTTAGCTGTGCTTCTCTCGCCAAGGTCAGCCTCCTCAGACCGTTCGTACCGGAAGGGCCCCAGGGGGTCGCCGAAGATGCATATCTACTCCGTATCTTCTGCTTCTAGCCTGCAATAGGGAACGCTATACCACGTGCCGCGTCTTTAATTTGGCTTCTTCCCTGCCTGGACATGCTCTTGGCTTTGTAGGCGCTTGTGTTCTTAGCGAGCAGCAGCGTGACTGTTCGACCAAGCCCTCAATCTCCTTTAGCGATATGTACTCAAGTCCAGAGAGTGGGTAGTCGCCTGCCAGTGGCTATACCCTGCACATGGAAACAGACCGTCTATTCTAGTGACAACGAGTGTATTTTGTAGTGTGAGGATTTCCAAAGCCAGGGAGATTCGCCGGGTCGAGTTGATTTGACGATCTCCCATGTCCACCTTCCCAATTCCCAAGACGGCCAACAAACTGCAAGGTACCGTGCCCTGAACAGTTAGACGTCAGGAGCTTAGCCCAACTGGTGAACCGTTGAACAATCTTAAGTAAGAGAGATTTTTTTTGGGCATAGTTCGTCTTTGATACGGTACGGCGGTATTGTTATTTCCGTGCTTCGAAATTCATTGTCGTCTCGAGATGAGCATTTGTTTGCTCTTCAGCTCTCGGTAATAATGCTTTCACACCAACATAGCAGCTTTTGTTTCATTGGAACAAATGATGTCATTGCAATTTTGTGCCAGAAAATATATTGCGCCTTAAAATAGACGACAAGGGTGAGAAACGATCTCCATCTCCGGTTCCGCCGAAGAGTCGCGACAAGGTTCGCAATTTTGATGGTAGCTGACGGTAGTATGTAGTATGCTGATCTGGTCGGAAAGATCAGAGCCTCAGAAGAGCGTCAATCATGGCGATCCCAAGGGATATTTGTAGAAACCCATTGAGGCCAAATGCAAATGGCGGCAATACCCTACGGATGCAATAATACCTTAATAATAGAGCAATTAGAGAAACTAATGGCGTGTGAAAAGCATACGAACAATCAATACATGTATTAGTCGGCCGCTACGGGTACTGACCCCAGGTAAAAATACATAGCTGACGCTGTTGTCTTAATAACTATGCCCCTGTATGCACACAGTAGGGCTATCGTCGGACTTTCATCCATGGGTCAGTCGTCAGTACGACCCCGAGTTGGTAGGGTGCTTGGTAGCCTGGTACCCCTTTCCTTATTTCGATCCTCTGCGAGTAACTGAGTACTGCCTTTGTTGCGCGGCCAAAAGTGGGTTCGAGTGTCATTTGTTGTTACCGGTGGAATGACAGGACCCTGCGGGCGTCCTTTTCAACGGCCAATGGCAAAGACTAAGAATGCCGGCATGTGCATGGGTTGTACGAGTTTAATCCTATTCGCCCTGGCAAAAAGACAGGTCTGAGGTACTGCTGCTGTCCCCCTGAATTTAGCGACCCATAGGATTAGATGCAGCGTCCGTTATCTTCGTGGCACAGCCTGCAACATGCGGCAGCACTCGTACAGGCCGGGTCCAAGTACATCCGTAAGGGAATAATGCTCGTTGTCGTCGATTGAAGCGTGAGGTAGAACGGTCAGCAACTCATCATGGTAACGGGAGATGAGCGTTGCTATCGTTGTTTGGTTTGTCACATCCTCCTAGCTTCCCTGCGTGGCGCTAGTATCCATCTGTCGTTAGCGTCTTACCAAAATTACTCGTGCTGTCTGTCGTGCACCAATCCTTTTCGTTCCAGACGTACCTTAAGGTCCAAGCTCTATCCGAACCTTCCATTCAGTCGAAAGTAGTACCAGCCCGCCGAACTGCAACTTCACTCACCATCTCCAGTTCCCCATCAACATAGTCTTGGCCCCATCGCATTTCACTCGCTTTACTTTCGCGATATCCGGCAACATCCTTCCTGAGTTCCTCACTGCAGTGTATATTGTACTGCGAGGCGGCTGTGTAGCTCTGGAGGTGCGACTACCGAATTGAGATTGGCGCGCAATCCGACTGCCGTTGAATTATTTCGAGAAATCAACCGATACCGTCGTAAGCCTGGGACAGCCAGCATCCACTCCTTGAACCCAAAGAAACGTACACATCAAGTCCATTTCCTCACCGTCCTTATCTGAACACGAATCCTGCTTGATTCCGCTCCAATTGCCGTTTTCCGGGCGCAATTTCGCTGGATGTTGGTCGTTACCTGGTCACGAGCTGGATAATCTGCGCAATACACAAATCTCTCGTTCACTCGCACCGGCATCAATTGGTTAGCCTGGTCTATTTGTTCTCTGCTGCCGCTGTTGGACGATACATACATAGCCGGACGATGGCTCCTTCTCCACCCCGACTGCGAATTCTGTCAGGTAAGTCTACAACACTCGCACTTGCTTCACTTCCTTTGTCTAGCACAAATCCATCTACTCTCGTTCGAAACCATTCCACGTGGCCCCTCCCGGACCTCCCCCATAATGGCACCAAAGCTGAGAAACAAACATTGTGTAGTTGGCGGTAATGCGGTTTCAGCATTTCTGTCATGGAGGCTGCAGGCCACAAATGCCTGCGACGTCACTCTTGTCTGGAAGTCAGGCTTTGAGGCGGTTTCACAGTATGGGATATCATTCAAGTGAGTAAAAGTTGATCTGCCATCTAAGAAGAAATCTAATGCTCCGTTCAGATCCAAACTCTTCGGCAATGAACGTTTCAAACCACGACATGGTACGTTGCAAACGTGCATGATCCAGACCATGGAGTCAAGGCTGACAGATTCGTTTAGTTGTGAGAAGTCCAGAAGACGCCGCAGGCAGAAAAGCTTTCGACTACGTTCTTCTTTGTGTTAAGGCTCTGCCTGATGTTTATGATCTTGCTGCCATCATCGAATCCGTCGTCACCCCCCAACATACTTGTATTCTGGTGAATACCACCCATACACTCGGAATTGAGGCGCACCTCGAACAGAGGTTCCCCACAAACGTGGTATTGTCACTAGTTTCTGGAGCTGAGATCACGCAACTAGGAGCAAGTGAATTCGAGCATCTTGGGGCTACAGATATATGGGTCGGTCCGGCAAACAAGAACACAACCATTCCGGTGGCTATCCAGAACGACATGGCAGAGGCACTGGCCATGACTTTGAGCACCGGTCAGGTTGACTGCAAGGTGTCCGCAAACATCAGGCAACAACAATACGAGCGTACGATTGGGTATTTCGCAATCCTGAGTTCAAGCCGAAGACCTACGTTAACAGATTCTAGGCCTATTGCATTCCATCCTACCAGCGTTTTATTCGAAATACCCACACACGCAGAGCTACTTGAGAAAGTTGGAGTTCGGCCAATGATAAACGACGTAATAGATGAGCTTCTTGCAGTTGCTGATTCCCAAGGCTGTAGCTTTGATGCCAATTTCAAGGAAAAGACCATCCAGAGCATGATCAGACCCTCGGAGACAAATAGCATCATGTATCAGGATTATACCGCTAAAAGGCCAATGGAGGTCGAGACTTACCTCGGTTCGCCCATAAAACTCGCTCAAGAGACAGGGATCCGAGTACCTCGAATTGAAACGTTATACGCCCTTCTCCACCATTGCAACGTTGTCAACCAGCAACGACCAGTAGCGCCACCGGTATCACCTCATGTGACATCTGGACCACCCCCCCCGCCACGATTATCATCTGCTCCTCCTCACCGACCTCCAATGAATGGCTTGATGAACGGAAATGGGACGAACGGAAACGGAATGCACGGCATACGGGGAGGAAGAAGGCCTTCGATGGGACCGCCAATGAGAGGGGGTCCGGGACCCATGAATGGCTATCCTCCGAGACAGTCCAGTGGCTACAATCCACGGGGACCGCCACCAAACCAGCTCTCCCGAAGGCCTTCCTTGGAAGGTAACGATCTCGAGGAATTCAGCCATCTCATGATGTACGACGATGCTATACCAGAAGGCGGTGTAGCTCCTGGGTACAATGACATGGTTAATGGCACAGGGTCTGGCCCGTCGGATTTGGCAATACGTGAACGGGAGCTCCATTTAAGGCAACGGGAGTTGCAACTACGAGAACAAGAGTATAACATGCGCCGAGGAGGCAGGAGGCCACCTCCATCACACCGTGGGGGTTATGACCAAGACGAGGACGATGACGATGATTTCTTCGATCCTATGGCAGTACGGGGACCACCACCAAATATTGACCCCGAAAATCTTGACATGATGAGCGTTACATCTCGCAGGAATCGGAAAACCCCTAGCCTTAGCCAAATGCGCAAAGATCCTGAAGGAGGGCACGTGGGAAAAGGAGGAGTGCGCAACAGTCACAGCTATGGTCCCAGACCTGGTATAAATCGAAATAGAGTATCTGCGCAGATGGTAGCGAATGTGCCGACGTTGCAAGACCCCTTAATGGACAACCCTATGATGGGTTACTCTTCGAATCGATATGGGATAGTTGATAGAAAGGCGATTGCAGATGACTCGAGAGCAAACTCACTGACAGCAGCGCGTTTGAGCGAATTACAGGGTGCCGGCACCACCGCTGGGATGAATGGCGCGTACCCAGTGCCGCCAGCTTCTCGGCGGACAAGTCAGTCACCTGGCAATCCATTCAGTCCTGGAGGAAGAGTAAATGGAAGACCGTCACCTCCGCATGATGGGTATATGGCGGCGCCAGGGATGTTGCCGCATGGCGGACCATCACCTCCGGGTATGCGTCAGCCTGTACCACGACACCCTCCTGGGCAGGGCAACGCGGTGGCACCACAACAAGTCGAGCAACACGCTGGGGTGAGCAACCTTTACCCACTCAAAGGTCCCGCACAAAAAAATGTACGCAGTCTGACCGGTAGTGCGAGCGCTAGCGCGGGGAGTGGCGATAGCGGAGCTAGTGCTCAATTAGATTCGGAGAACTCTGCGCACAGTAGCCAAAGCAGCCTTGGCCCTCGACAACAGGCGTTGGGCGTACCACGGGCAGCGATTGGCGTTCGGTGATTGAGAAGCTTTCACCACATACCACGCCTACCTTTCACCATCCCAAACGGTCATCTCCATTCGCAATGGCCTTCGTCATCCCTTCGGCTTTGACTTGATAAGGATTGCTACTACATGATACCTTGGCGCCGACCACGCTTCATAAAATCGAATACACGAATCCCTCCACTCTACATCTCTCAGTAATGGACGAGCTTGACGGGTCAGGAAATAAAGCAGATGTTCTGCGCTTTAATGACGGATAGAGGTCTGAGGATGGAAATTCACAAAGCATACATCATTTGCATAAGCCAAATTCATTCGTTTCCGTACATATACACATTACCTTTGTGTCGTATCCATGTCCAGTCATGGCGTGCTTTAATATAATACTGCATTGGAAGTCAGCGTTGGGGCGTCTTTGTTGTTTCTTCGGTGTTTCGACCACATTACCCAGTGAGCAGAGAGGAAGAGAAAAAAGCAAAGTTTTCCTCATTTATTGTGGCAGTTCGTTGCTGTATTTCAGTGTGTTAGCTTGGCCAGTGCTTGAAGCGATGAGAAACATTACCTTCTAGGAAATACAGCGCTGGAGCAAGGCCGTCTTTGTCTTAACTCGAAAAGCCATTTGTGTAGTTTAGCCCGTCTTTTATCCTAACAGATCTACCGACTTTCACCGTTGCATGTCACCTGTTGACGTCTGGCCGTTTAGTGCTATCTTGTGGGGCACGTGACCTCAATCGCGTAAACAAATAATGAAGCCCCACCATCCACAACTGACAACCTAGCTGTTTTTTCCCTTCAAACAATCACGTCCTACCTCCGTCAAACACCACCACCCGTCCCCCCAACTTTCCCCTACAACAACAACAACAACAACAACAACCCCGACCATGCCTGCCTCCATCAACACCGCCTCCTTCCCCACCCAAACCCCCACCACCCGCTCCCTCTCCTCATCCCGCCAGTCCAACCCAACCCAGCAACCGCGATCCCTCTCCCAGTCCCAGACGAACCGCAACAGGCAATACACGCACCTGCATGCGCAACTCGCGCAGCTGAACGCGCATTTGGCCGATACGGAGAATTTGTTGGGTATGACGGCTGTGCAGGCGGAGTATGTAAGGGGGCTTGGGGGGTGGTGGGGCGGGCTGTTTATGGCGGCGAGTAAGGTTTTGGGGGAGGAGGTTGTTACTGATGGTGCCGGAGTGGGGAGGGAGAGGGAGGGGAGGAGGTGATGGGTTGGGAACGCAGACGGAGATAGCGCAGAGGTTATAGAGCACAGTGAGTAGAGCGGAGGCGGAGATAGTAAGGGGTAATTGGGGAAAGAGACGTCCAGAGTGATCAGGACGGGATGATGAGGGGAAAGAGCACGAAGGCTGAAAGCTGGCGGGAGATCACTCAAAGCTATTGCTGAGGTTATCGGAGCAACAAGGGCATGGGCGACTTTAAGTATGATAGCCACAACTCACTACACCAGAACGTCAAGACCTGATAAACCGGACACAAGTAACCCTGGCATTGCATCTACCATTCCCACGCCCCGGCATCTAGGTCCACAAGCAACGACCAGTATACAGATAATCACATCAAGATCTCAACGCTCAGCTTGGACAAACCGAAACCCAAGCCGCAAGAAAAACTTAAATACAGGGCTATCTGTAAGAATAGCTCGATCCGCTCTCTTCCAAAGCGTCAGCGCCTCAGACCTAATGGATGTCGCTAGAGATTCAAAAAACGGGAATTGGATCGTTCAGGCCGCTCGGACCATAAATTGAGATCTTCATTTCAGATCAACGAACAGACAAAGCTTTTCTCGGTGTTTGAAACTATTCAAATCAGCCCATCTTCGTGAAAGCTTTCGAAGAGAATTTCGCTGTCTGGGTACTCTCTAGTCGGTATTTAATTTGCAGCTAGCAGTAAGCGGTCGTCACTTAAATTTAGTGGTAGAATCTGGTGAGGACCGCTTACTGCTGGCTGTAAATTAAATACCGATTCGAGAGCATTCAACGTTCTCTATCAGCACTCCCCCACACCCTTTCCCCTGTATCCATCACCCCAGCCATCCCAATCCCCCCCCTCTTCCCCACCTTCTCTGATGTATTGCGAGTTGACTCATACTACCGTCCCGCTTCGCCCGGCTCTATTTCTGCGCGTTTGATAGGAACCCCCCCCTCCCTTTCCAGAGGACTATGGGCGTTAAGATTCTAGCAATGTGCATTCTGCCATCATCTACCCTTACCCTCGCATTATCCAATACTTCACACCACCTACCCCACCTCCCCACCCCAGTCCTCTTGCCCCAGAAACCCAATAACCCAACATCCCCCACCCCACCTCACCAGCCTTCTCCACCCCCTTTCTCCCCACTTTCGCATCCCCACCCACACCCCACGTGCCCTCAACATCACCCTCACCCCTCCCGCTCCACTACACCCCTACCACCTCAATACCAGTTCCCATCTCCCATCTCAAACAGATTGCTAGTACGAAAAAACCCTTAGTGGATATGTTGCATACGAGGGGATGTAGAATTGGAGGGGGGGGATTGGAGGATGTAGTAGGCGAAGCGAAAGGGAAGGGTTACAAATGGGAAGGTGAGGGGGGGAAGGAAAGGAAAGAGTAGAAATCGGGCGGAACGGAAGGGCTGGGCAACAAGAAAACCGACGGGGACAATAGTGGAGAGATATGAGCGTGGGAAGAGCTGTAATGTGCGTGCATGCATGCCTGCAACGGTAGTAGGTCTGTTGCCTAATTGCGGAGGGAATTCCGAGCGGCGTTGGGGTAGCTGGTGGACTGCAATGTTTTACTCGTGTGTGAAAGACTGGTGGAGTCGAGTGGAGCGTTTCGAGATTTGGGACGAGGTGAGGGGAAGAAGGCATAAGAGGGAAGGTGAGGATCTTGTTTTGTGATTTGAGGGATGAAGCTATTAGAAAGTATGTGCAATAGAGCAAGTAAGAGGCCAGTATCCCCATTACAGGCCACCCCTCCCTTCTCCATTTCCCCCTTCACCCCTTCTGCTTGCACCTAATTACTCGACTTGACATCCCCCCCGTACTGCACTCTCCTGATCATGCTGCGGTTGCAATCTGCTATCGTGCGTATGCCCGCTAGGCCCATGCTCTGATCCAGATCCTGCAATAAGAAAAAATCAGCTTGGTTGAATGGTGTGGTGAGATGGTGTGAGTCGGGAAGGAGAAAGGGTACTTACAGCCAAGAGCCCTCTCAGCGCATCCTTTGCGCCTAGCTTTCCGCCGACAGCGAGGCCGTAGACCCAGGGTCTTTGGGAGAGGGCCGTCAGTAAGTACTAGAGTAGGTGGACGGTAAGGTGATGAGGCACGTACCTGCCGACCAGCACACCTCTCGCACCCAGACACAACGCTTTGATAACGTCAACGCCCGTCCGTATACCACTATCAAAAAGCACCGTAATCTGCTCCCCCACGGCCTCCACAATCTCCGGCAGCACCTCCAAACTGCCAATTGCACCATCCAGCTGCCGGCCCCCATGATTGCTAACCACAATCCCCTGCACGCCCGCCTCAACTGCCATCTTAGCATCCTCGACATGCTGGATGCCCTTTAACACAATCGGGCCATCCCACTCCCGTTTCAGCAGCTCCAATTGGTCCCAGGTATGCGCAGCGCCGGAGAAGACGTCGGCTTCCCATTCTTGGCTGGCAAGGAAGATGTCATCTTCGATTTCGATGTTGTGTTTTTCGGTGAAGCGTTTGCGAAAGACTGGATCGCTGAAGCCTGTTTGATCGCCGATGCCTGAGGCGAAGGGGACGTAGGCGTTGTCGAGGTCGGCGGGGCGCCAAGCGAGGGTCCAGGTGTCCAGAGTGACGACTAGGACTTTGTAGCCGTTGGATTTGGCGCGGCGGAGGAGCTGGGGGTGCGTGTTAGAGAATGTAAGCGGACTCATTCGTAGATGGAGACATTGAGTGAATGGGGGGAAACGAACAGAAACCGTAAGGTCGTCGTCTTGTGGCCAGTATAGCTGAAACCACCTTGCTCCATCTCCGCTGGCTTTTGCAACGTCTTCAATGGTACTGCTGGCAGCAGTGCTGAGGATGTAGGGCACTCCAATTTCCGCGGCGACTTCAGCAACGCCGGTCTCTTTATCCTGGTGGAAAATGCTTTGCACCCCAACGGGAGCGATCAGGATAGGTGATTCGAATTTGTCGCCGAAGAGCTCTACGGTGAGGTCACGGTGCGTGGTTTGACGAAGCATACGAGGGATCACCTGCCCCATTTAGCTATTGACAGTACGACTCATGATAAGTTTACCTTCCATTGCCTGAATGCCAATCGATTAGCATCCATTGTAGCCCTCTCACCTGCTCCACCAGCAACGTAATTGTAGCTCCTCGCACCCAGATGATGCTTTGCCTGCTCCTCGAGCTTGTTCGGGTCTGTAGTGACTGTTGGCAATTTGTTCTTCTTTAGACCGTCCATGTAAATATCCTGACACCGGAGTTAGCATTCCGTTGCTTCTTTTTCTATACAGCTGTGACTCCACCTTTTGAAAAGCGCCATATTTGCGGCCGCCTTGTGGTTTATCGGGATGCTCTTGCACACCAGGCATTTTGGTCGGGGATTGAGAACGGAAAACTACGTAGGAACGATAATAATGCGATAACAATAACAATACTCAGCTTTGTTTATGACCATCTCATGAGGCATTGTATGTTTGTCAACAGAGCCACCAATAGTACCCCGCAAACAGTGTGACACTTGGGTAACGCTTGAACAAAACGTTAAAGCCGGTCTCCGAACTCGAAGCTTTATGACATCATTCTCACGTGTGATGAAGACCGTAGTAGGTAACCCAGTAATTCAATTGGAGGAGCAATGTGAAGGAATGAAGTTATTGTTGTTCTAAGGTAGCAAGAGAGGACAAAGTGAACCAGTACGCCCTTCACATACTTGATAGCGATGCCGGAAATAGTACGCCGGTCTTAAGAAGGGAAATCTGGCCGAGCAATATCGAAGCGGAATACAGCAAAATTTGAGACATTTGAGAATATGAGCAAGTGCAGCAGATGGTAAGTGTGAAGCAAATGAAACATCAAATCCTTCCCTTTCACGCACCCCCGGGAAGACCTAACTGGATTGGCCCGTAAATCACTTGTTCTTGCTGGACGTTGATCAAGCCCCTGGTGGCCAATGCAAGTACGTGGTGGAAAGCCTGAGCTGCGACAATCTTAGTGTGCTGTACCGGAAGCAATAATTCCTCGAAGAACACCACTGGCCTTGGACGAGAACCGCCCGAGAGCTCATCTTCTGCTTCGGGCAAAATGGGTAGCTTGGCAGCTACCTTGTCTTTTACAAAGTCCAGGAAATTGCTGCTCTCTCGATCCAATGTTGCTTTCATCCATTGAGACTCTGCTGCTGTCTGAGTGTCAACTCCAGCAGCAGGACCGTAAAGCTGAAAGTCATCGGCCGCGTACGAACTCGAGACTGTGGGACCGCCTAAGAAATCATCATCATCGTCATGTTGAGGAAGTTCGAGACTGCTCAAACGCTGAAGTCCACGGCCAATTAATGGACTGGCGCTGGTTATTCGACTGGCGCGTCGATCGAGCGAACCAGGCATTACAGCTGTGCCCGGAAGGGAGCCTGGACCTCCAACGCTGGATCGAAAGCCGCCGACACTGCCTGCAAAGCCACGACCGCGTGCAGTAGAGCCTTGACGTGAGCCAGCTCCCGAAGCACTCATGTTCCATGGGAACTGAGATGACTGATCTTCGAGCGCTGGCAGAGCGTGACGGCCAACTTCGATACCCTACTAGGAAATGAGCTACCGCTTGTGAGAAACACATCAAATGACCTTACCTCACTACCCATCATACCCATTGCATCATCATCATCCAGTATAATCTCCTGACCACGGCCAATCTGCGCGCCATCGCCCTCCCTCATGCGTACTCGCCGTTCTTCACTGTCGGATCCATGGTCATCTTCTTCCTCACGAGATCGCTTCTTTCCACCCATGGGCGCTTCAGTTCCAGTCAGAGCCTGCATCAATCGGTCGCCGGCAAACATATCAAGAGGACTTGTGAGCTTAGAGCTGCCAATTCCGGAACCTACGCCACCAATGCCAGCACCAACGACCCAGAATGCAGCATTTTTCTTCGACAACGCTGGGGCCTTGTGCTGTGACTTGCTATGACCTGCACTGGTCATGTTCGTAACATAGTTGTTGTTCCACTGCGCTAGGTCCGCGTTGCGGAGTTCTTGCATCATGTCTGTTGTCAACTCTCTGGGTTCGCGAGGCTTGCGACGTTGAGGAGCTTCAGCAGACTCAGATGGTTCTTCCTCGTCAGGAACAGCCGATGAAGACCTTAGAAAACCCGTTTCAGCCGGAACTTGAGGCATCATCTCAGGAAAAGCTTCAGCTTCTGGGAGGAGAATCCCATCGTCATCGAGTCGTGGTAGGTCCAGATCAAGGTTCATGGCCCTAGCGAACTTGATAATATCAGTATGTTCTCACTAATAGACGGTGTGCCACCTACGTCGAGCTCTACCGCTTGCCGGCCCTCCTCAAACTCTTGTCTAACACGAGCACTTGCTGCAGATTCACTACCGATTCTCACTCCGACTGCTGCCGGTGGCTGGTCTTGCCCAGTGAGAACAACATTGCCATCTGTGTCGATAGTAAAACCAGGATCCAGATTAAAACCCTCTTCTTCATCCTCAAGGAGACTTCGAAGCCTAGAGCTAGGCCGAACCGAAGCGTGGTCATCACCTGGAAGGTCAAATCCACCAATATCTCCAGCACCTCCAGTATCAGAAGTAGGTATAATAAGGCCAAGCATTGATCCGTCGCCGTCCGCGTTGCTTGAGAGGCTTGAACGTAGAGAATGCGGCGACAAGATGCTGGAACGACAAGATGATCCATCAGTAGATATGTCAAGAGCTGACAAGTCAATGTCAAGACCGGGGAAATCTGGGAGAAAAGCTGGGTCGTCTTCCAGGACCAATTGATCAGGACTAGACGGCATGATTAGTCGTCCGAACAAAATAACACGGGCACTTAATATACCGCGCTTTTCCAGCATCAGGGTCGAGTTCCGCAGTGCGCACGACCTTGAGAAGCGCTCTTATGTTGCTTTGGGCCGTCTGTGCATCCGACAGAACATACCCACACTGCTGGAAGTAGACGCGAGAGACGCCATACCTAGCGCGATTCATCAAAAGTAAGCATACATAAAAGTCCAAGTAGGCATTGACAGGCGTACAGGAGATTGCTTTGTAACCTTAAGGCCATAGGTGCTTCGGGAGTGATGATGATCTCGCACGTCTTAGGGACATCGACGTCTAGGATCGCCTTACGATTGACCTTCTTCAAGTTGGACTTGGATCCGAGGGTCGCGACGAGCCTTTGAAGGTAAGCTTGCGAAACAGCTTCGCAGATACGTGAGACCATTAATTCCTACCATACTGTGGCCACTCCTCCCTCGCGAGAGGTCAGGACTGGATAGTGCAGCGGTCAGCTGGAGATTGTCTTCTGTAGCAAGGAATGATGATACTGCGCACTCTCATGACTGTAGAACATGGCCCCCTTGTATGATAGCTATCGCTAACCTCTGGCACCGTCGAGAACTGTAACGAGTTGAAGACCTGCAGTATTGTGATCTGGCAGGAGGGTAGGGGATAGAGAGAAGACAGCTTCGGCGCGACGAATTTGAGACATGACGCGCCAACAGTTAGGTTGAGGCTATTTCGGATTTTCTGGATTAGACGTTTCGATTAGGCTAGACTTCCAAAGGATAGAGACAGTATCTGCACATAAGGTAGCTTGATATATTGAAGCAATGAGATTCAACGATAGAAAATGCAATTTCTCAGCATAGAAACTCTATTGAGCAACCACAGGGACATAGTGAAGACAATACAGATACTGGCGAGTGCCGAACGTCGTTCTCAATTCTAACATACTGCCCGTCCCATGCTGATAGTTGGTGCGACTTGATCTCATCCCAATTAGTGGTTGATGAGGTGAATTTTACAGCAAACTCTACCATCGTTCTACATTTCTCTCTACAAGAACGTTCTTGGCGACTCGATACAACAAGGAACGTAGGGGCGTGGGCACGAGGTAACCCGTGTTGAATGCTCTCTTGCCTTTTAAATGACGTGAAGGCTGTGATGACTTTGTAGGCATTCGAACAGAGGGCTATCTTGCTTGTTCATCCAAATCGCTTGGGTTGGCAAGGGCGCTACAAGTCGGCATCTCCAGGTTGACAATTAGTTCTTTCGATCAGTAGAGATTGCGCTTCCGCATATCAAGATTCACCATCAGAGACTTGGGTGACACATAGAGTATCGTCAAATCGGAAGGAATTGGCAAAACTGCCAGCTGTCACTGGTTAAGAGCTCCTACTTCGTATTGGGACACCAAGTCCTTTCAGAGAGGTGTTCTCAGCTTTGCGGTAGCAGGTGAGCTTCTGTTCACTGTCATTCGGGTCTAATTTGGGTACTCATCCGTTGAGAGATGGATAAAGTAGTTGATGAAGGATGTTTGGAAAGAAACCCCTGGACGCCCTAGTTCTATATTCAACTTAAAACACGGCACGTGACTCGTCGCATAGCCAACGCTTACGGCAATAAACATACAAACCACCATCCACTGTCTCCTCCACATCAGCACTCACCCCAGCTTTCAGTGCATGCACTTGAGCAGAAATTTCGGAGAGGAATAGGTGAAAATTCACCAAAAACTCTGGCATCCGTTTCTTCCTTACCAGCTGCGCTGGGATAGCAGTGTAGGATCCAGCGAGTTCTTGACCACACCTTGACAAGTTCCACTGCCAAAAGCAACTCCACGCAACATAACACAACAGTCATGGCAGCTAACGGCCCATTTTCGCCTTCAACAGGAGCCAAAAAGCTAGATTTTTCACTTCCAATGCCACCACCATTATTGCATACACGTTCCGGTAACGAGCTATACGATGCGCCCACAACACCTACGTCAGCAGGCTTCACATCGCCGTACAACACACCGCAAGGAAGCCCAAGCAAGAAACAATTACCACCAGGGGCCAATGACCTGCCGAATGTATTTGACAATGCAATGAAACTTACGCCAACCAGTCCAACGAAGATCGGAAGACAACAGTTGAGCCCACATTCGCCGAATAAGGGCGCTAGACAAACTGTTGACGAGACGTTAGATGAAAGTATTGTCCATCAAGAACATATACCAGGCCCTGGAAGTCCTGTTAGGAAGTCTAATCAGGAAAACACACCACCGGGCATTCGGCTGGGCAAGCCCGGTACACCTAACCAAGCTGCTGTTTCCCGTCAGGAGCTATACCAATCGAGGGAGGAGACTGCTGGAAAGGGTCGATATAATCCACAGCGAGGCTTGACTCCTGAAGAACTGGAGAAATTGCAGTTGCCAAAAGTAAAACGTCTTGCTAATGTCACTCAGCTCTGTACGTCTTCAATAGAGCATCTGTACAACAGCGCTAACGAGGTCAGATTTCCTTGACCACTACTTCGATCTCCTCAGTTATGTCCATAATCGACAGAACCGCACAGCTGCCTTTGAATCCGAATTTCCTGCTCCACCAACCACTTCACAAGAAGATTATAATGCAGCACGACAGAAGTATCTCGGTAAAGAACGGGCAAATCTACGCAAACGCCGTACAAGACTTCGCCATGGTGATTTCCAGATTCTCACACAAGTGGGGCAGGGTGGGTATGGACAAGTCTACTTGGCATCAAAGAAAGATACAAGGGAGGTTTGTGCGTTGAAAGTGATGAGCAAGAAGCTGCTTTTTAAATTGGACGAGGTCAGGCACATTTTGACAGAGAGAGATATCTTAACTGCTGCTAAGAGCGAGTGGTTGGTGAGGCTTCTTTACGCTTTTCAAGACGAAAAGAGCATCTACCTGGCAATGGTACGCAAGATCTCCATAGGCTCAAGAGCAAGCTGACATCTCCCAGGAATATGTTCCAGGGGGCGACTTCCGTACCCTACTCAACAATACCGGCGTCCTCCACAACCGCCACTCCCGCTTCTACATCGCTGAAATGTTCTGCTGCATAGACGCTCTCCACCAACTAGGCTACATCCACCGCGACCTTAAGCCCGAAAACTTTCTAATCGACTCTACCGGTCACGTGAAACTAACAGACTTCGGCCTTGCAGCCGGCATGCTCTCACCCATCAAACTCGAATCTATGCGTATCAAACTTGAAGAAGTTGGCAATATCTCCGTTCCATTCGGCACGCCCATAGACCAACGCTCCGTCGCCGAGCGTCGCGAAGGCTACCGGACCTTGCGTGACCGCGAAGTCAATTACGCGAAGTCCATTGTTGGATCCCCTGACTATATGGCCCCTGAAGTGCTGAAAGGAGAGGAATATGACTTTACAGTCGACTACTGGTCCCTCGGCTGCATGCTCTTCGAAGCCCTTTCCGGTTACCCCCCCTTCGCCGGCTCCACCGTCGACGAAACATGGCAGAACCTTCGGCGCTGGGAGAAAGTTCTCAAGAAACCCAGGTTCGAAGACCCAAATTACTTCTTATCCCCACGAACCTGGGACCTCATCACACGCTGCGTCGCTGGAAAATCTAAACGCTTCAAAAGCATCAACGAGATTTACAAACATGTGTATTTCGCCGAAGTGGACTGGGCGAGGCTTAGGGAACAGAGAGCGCCGTTTGTGCCGGAACTCGATGGCGAGACGGACGCGGGCTATTTCGACGATTTCAGCAGTGAGGCGGATATGGCCAAGTACAAGGAGGTGCACGATAAGCAGCAAGCACTGGAGAATATGGCGGATAGGGATGAGCAAATGGGCAAGGGCTTGTTTGTCGGGTTTACATTCAGGTATGCATATCGTTGATCAGAAACTGGGGTATTTAGGGAGAGGCTAACGTGGGGTGTAGACATCGCAAGCCTGCCGCCGATGCAAATGGTGCGCCGAGCAGTCCGAGGAAACCTTTGCCGGTGGATGAGGCGTATGGGACGATATTCTAGAAATGCTTCTTCCGGGCATGGATTGTTTTGCTTATGCTTCTCTTGATGTGTTACAAACGATATGGGCTTTGCTGTGCTCTGGTTCTTTGACTACGGACCGATAGTTGCTTTCCTACTTCGGACTGCTGGTAGTATTCCGTGATGGATGGGGGGTTAATGGACTTGACTGGATTGGACCGGGACATTATGGTAAATGAAAGGACGAACGGCGTTTTGCGAGGCTTTGTGTATGGTTAACGCTTTGAGCATAGAGGATAGGTTCGGGGGCGAGGGAAGTAATCAATCATGGCTCGGAACTCGTGGGATCTCAAGGCATAGTAGGGATGGGCTGTATTGACTCTTCCCTCGCTTTTCCTCCGTTGAAATTACAAGATGCATCTCCAATATCCCCCTTCGAAATGTCCAATCTGATAACCCTTCACACCCAGCACCCCCTCAACACCTCTATCGACTACTCCCACTTCCCCACGCCTTCTCCCCCCTCGGCACCCCCCACGGATCGACATCGTTGTTGTGAGCCAACTGACGCGCCGCCATACTCCAACCCTCCTGATCCCGCCTCTCGATAAACGGTCTCTCCGGTCCCTCCTGTGTTCTCCTTCTACCCCTGCCCTTCCTTCCCAACTCTTCCCTATACGGCCCCTCGGATCCAGCGCGAAACGGTCTCTGCAGTGGTCCTTCTCTTGTCATTCCCGATGTGAGCGTGTCCATGCCCAGCTGTGTGACCTCTACCGTATCTCCTGGCTGCAGTGATGGTAACTGTGCTGATCGCCGGAGTGATGATTGTAGTCGTACGGATCCCTTCGGCGGGGACGTAGCGACTTCAGAGTAGGAAGGTAACTTCTTATGCGCTGGACGTGGTGGTGGCGGTGGGAGGTTTTCTGTACTCGGCAGCGACTGTTGTTGAGAAAAGGTCGGCGATAGCTGCTTGATTGGTGAAGCAGGAGGACTGGGGCCCTGTGCGACCATGTTGATCAAAATCCCCCTTGATCTCTCGGTGAGCTTGCTCGTCTCCTCGGCGATCTTATGAATGTGCTCTTTAGACGGTGATTTCGTAAGAGACTCGTTAACTTTCCTTAGAGGCAGACTTGCTCCGGCAAATTGTGCTTCTAGCATTGCGAGTTCTCGACGCTCCTGCGAGCTGAGGGTCTTCACTTTAGTGGCCATGCTCTCTAGGTCCTGGCCATGTTCTAGGATATGCTGTGCAGCTGTTTGGTGACCATCCGAGGTATTGAGTTGCTCGTGGACAGCCATTTGCTGAGGTGAAAGGACTTGGCTTGTGGAATGTTGTAGATTAGTTGGTGTGACTGGCATTGAGGCCTGTGCTGAAGGGACCATTGTGGGATTTGACTGAAGGTCGTGGAAGATCTTTTGTGCTTCTGGGGTCAACTGTGAGAGGACCTCTTCTTGGTTTGGATACCGTTCCGAATTGACTCTGCTTTGAGATGGCAAAGCCAATTCTCGTGTTTTGCGCTTCTTCTGCATTGCAGTATCAACTTCGGCCATCTGCTTGTGGAATGGATCGTTCGATGTTAAGGACTCTCCTCCAAAATCTTGAGACTCTTTATGTGCTTTGTGTAGCTGATCAGCGTTGGACTCATCTAAGGCTCCAAGCGTGCTAAGGCTATCCTCGCTATCACTAGTCTTACGCTGTCCATGGCTGTCGAAGGCATTAAGAGTTTCGCGAAGACTCACGACACGAGGACCAATTTCAATAGGCGTATCCATTACTGTCCCCCATTGTCCCAGATAGCCCAATCTCCTCGCTGTTTCTATAACGTCGTAATCAGTGTCGTCAACCTTGGCGCGCTTTGGCGGGGAAGTATCGCTGGGACAATCTGACGGTGCGGTGTCCGTAGTCAAGTCATTGTTATGCATAGCTTGACGCAGCTTGGGATCATAGTCTTCCGCCTTTTTGCGATAGTACTCTTCGATTCCAGCGGGGAATTGACTGAGGAAAACACTCTTCTCCACTGGAAGACTACTTGAATATTGGGCATTGCTTCTGTTGTTGTTCATTGGCAATGGCAATGAAACAGACTCATCTATAATGAAAGGTGTCTCGGGTTCCGGAAGCGTTGTATGAGCATTTGAAGCCGATTCTATCGAAATCGGCTCCACTGCGGCAGGTTCAGACGCTGTAGAGTCTTTGCTGCCTTTTGACTTTGACTTTTTCTTTGTTTTAGTCATCGTCTTCTTCCCAATCTTTTTGGAGTCGGCTGACGGTATAGGCATATTTGATTGAAGTGTACAGGCTTCAGCTTGTTCTGTCTTTGGCTTTTGAGAAACCTGTCGATCATGTGCCGACTCAAAGGGCTGCAGTAATTTGTCGGTGCCGATGGATGCTACATCACTCTCTTTTTGAGCTCGTAAAATGGCAGCTTTACCTAATTGGTCGTGCTCTAACGACCCAACGTGTCCTGAACCTTTCCCACTCGGCTCTGCTAAGTCGCTATGAGGTATTCCTTTCCTCTCCGAAAACGACTTTTCTCCAAATGGAGTATTCGAGGCTCTGGAATTTGAGCCTGCATAAAGATTATCTGTAGTAGTCTTCGGAGATTTGAGATTTCGCTGCTTTTTCATGTGCGTTAAAATCGGTGTTGCAGGGGTCACCAATGAACTCAATCTTGGCGGAATCTGGGGTCCATGCTTGACATCGGGAATCTTTGATGAAATGTCCAGTTCTGACGATGTAATCTTATCTGGCGCAGTTGAGGATGCATTGGCCTGTATCACTAAAACCCGATCCTCTATCTTTCCTGTAGGCGCTGAATGGGGGGCGTGTACGGTGACCTTCGATCCACCAACACTTGTGCCGAGGCTCTGTTCTTCGAATGTGATTGTCTCGGGATCTGACTTGTCAGGTGAAGGGTCTTTCAGGTTCTCCGTCGACAGTACTAATGGTCGATTCTCAGAAATTGGGTTTACCGTACCATTTAAAGGTGATGGCGGAACTGACGATTTCTTGTTCTCGTCCAAATAGTCGAATTGTTCTGTAATTGTAGCTAGCGAATCTAACCTATAGGAGCTACTTGTTGCTGCTTTCTGAATAAGCTTATCGTCGGGTCTGGTAGAATCATTAGACGGCTTTGGAGGTACGCTCTTTGTGGTCGAGTTGGCGATAGGTATTTGACTTTCAAGCGTGCCGCTGTCGGACTGCTCGGAGTGAGCATATGTCGTTGGTTCCGTCGACATGAAAGGAGAAGGGCCACCCATTTCACTATCTTTGGTAGAGCTACTGTCGACCCGAGACATTGGTGAGCTGACTGGTTGATCTTGCGGCTCTACTGTAGCTGCTTCTTGCTTTGGTCTAGCGCCCATTGACTCAGTTGAAGCAGCCAAGGTCATCGAACCATCTTTTATAGAATAAGCTTCCCCCTCTTTGGAAACCGCATGAGCAGTCCTGTCAGGTCTTAGGCTAGGTTGCAAAGTTGTTGTGATTGCCGCTGTATCAACTATACCAGTCTTGGTAATTGATGGCTTCGCTCCACCATCATACTGTTGAACACCCTCACCGGCTATTTCTTTGGTATACCTCTCGGGATTCTTCCCTAACGGAGCCTGAGTAGGATTCCTCACATCAGTCTTTGGCCTGGGGTAGCTCTCAGCTGCCTTTTGTGGCTGAGCCGTGGTAGTCGATTTTTCTCCTGTTTGCGGCTGGGTAGACTTCTCGGGGCTCTTCTCTACCCGAGCCGGTGTGGGCTTTGCTCGCGCTGTACTAGTTTTGCTGGCAGCAAGCTTTGGCTCTTTCTCTTTTGTACTTCGGGGAGCTGTGGGCTTGTTCTCAGCTCTCGACTCGGTGGGGCTCTTGGTATCCATGTCTGCCTTGTCAAGAACAACCCTGGATCCAGTGTTTCCAGATCGTTCCTGACTAGCCTGTTCCTGACGGCTGTCTTGCTGTTCCCTAGCTGAAAGAACATTCGCCATAATGGGAATATTCTGTACAAAAATCTTCAACTCCGTAGCCCTTTGCCTTCCACGTTCGTCATTGCCTGTAGACGGAAGTTTTACAGCGACCTTGCGTTGACTGATATCGTGTTCTGACGTTATAGGATCTATATGCGGTGGTACTTCCATCGTCTCTTCTGTTAGCTGTGTGGCTATTTTACCATCTAGACCTGGCTGATTATCCAAAGTGGTACTTCTAGTGAAGTCTCTATGATTCACATCGGCATATGCTTTAGGCGTTTCAGCATTGTGCGAAGGTGAAAAATCACGCCGTTCACAATCTCCTCGGTCGAATCTACCTTCATTTTTGTGATGCTGCTTATATGGCGAGCCACCAGATTTAGAAAAGGCAGGAGTCCTCACACCCTCACGATTGTACCGATCATCCCAAGGACCATTCGGGGGCTGAACTCTGAGCCTTGAATCACAAGGACCTCCCAAAAAGTCAAGCGGCTTTCTATGAAAGACTTTGATAGCCTCGGTTGCACTACTCGCATTCGCATATCTGTGGTTCGCCATCATTAACAAAAACCCAAGGTTGGGGTGGAATGAATTACTCTATAAACGCGTAGTAGTTGCAGTCTGGTTTGAACGCATTGAGGGAGGCTCGTGGGCATGAAATATGAAGAATAGGGCCGCAATGAGCAAAGATTCTTCGCAGCATCTCGGAGTCAACGTGGTTCGGAAACCACCCGACGTAGAGGGTTTTATTATCGCAACGTTCCGAACCTCTCTGTACTTGATATATATTTCGCTGTGGACCGTTCTGACGAGGCCGCTGTCGTTCAGAAAAGCCGGCCGCGCTTGCAAGGTTTGTTGGGGTGGAAAGATCTCCATCTTGAGACCAAGCTGCCTGAGTCGATATATGCCCAGTAGAGAAATGCCGGTATGGTTCAAATACAGGTGGTAACATAGAAGGCACGATTCCCAGGTTGCTGGCGGCGGCTGGCAAATGCAATGCCGATTGCGACTGGTTTGACGAAGAACGCCTGTATTGTCCTCTACCACTAGTACGAAGACTAAAAGGTACAGCGGCCGGGTAATCGTTTGCAAGGAATCTGGCTTGGTCTAAGTGATTATCTTCACTAAAGGGCGAAGCAGCAGAATAGACACTAAAAAGCTGTTTAGTATGGTCTGAATCAAAAGCTGATCTGACGCCACCCATGTCCCTGGGATAGCGATTTTCAGCTGCTGGAGTGTGAAGTTGATGTGGCATGTGCATGGCTTGCTGTACCGGTGACACTGGGACAGTAGTAGCACCCGTCGGCTGGTTGATCAGATTACGAGCATCATTAGAGAATCCCATAGGAGGCGGCTTCTTGGCTATCGGAATTCGCACCATCGGATGGGGCTGAGAGATAGGTGCCTGAAACATGTCTTGAGGTATTCCAATGCCCAATGCCGTAGGATGGTGAGAGATAGGTATGGGTGGTGCTCGCGGTGGCTGAGCCGCAGTGTCGCTGGAAAACCCTTGCATGGGCACTTTGAGTGTATTGTCCGGAAGATCACTGTAGCGGTCTGTGCGGTCTGTCGCAACCTGCCCTTGCGAAGGTGAAAGACCCGAGACTTCCTTTGGTAAATCGTTTGACGGTATGTCTAAGGCAGAATTGGAGCGTTGCACAGGGGGTTGAGGAATTTGTGGTAAAGCATAGCTGACTCGTGAAGACTGTGGAGCGGACGAATTGCGTTGCGGCTGCACGGACGGATTAAGGAGTGACGTTTGGGAATTGGTAATATTCTGTGTGACGTTGTGATGAAGACCCTCTTTTCGATGCTGAGCACTAACGGCTGGCAAGAATCAGTGTTAGCCAAGTTCCTCTGCAAGCGCTAGGCAAAACATTCAACGATAAAAGACGGGCGATGAGTGAGTGAGTGAGTTGAGATCCCAGAACTGATAGGCCTCACGAAAAGCAGCAGATGAGCAAATGTTTGGGGCAGCCGATGACCAGACGAGTGAACACGCGAATCTACCTTCTCTATCCGAATCTAGCCTCACAAGGTCCCCAATCTTTGCAAAAGCTTCTCCCAGAATATCTTCCCCATACTCTGCGATCTCTGTCTCGGTAAAGATGTCGTGCAGCGATTGTGCAACTGCCATCCTATCGAAGCTGGCGAGCTTGCCCTCTTTCGAACCGTTCACAATCTCACGTACGTGTTGTGATCTGGTGAAGTTACGGAAAACAATGTTTTCGAGAACTTTGTGAAGAAACCCAGTTCCAAGAACGTGGCAATCGTAGTGGTCAAAGTATTCATAGATGTTCTTGATAGGTAGAGTGATTGCCCTGCTCTGGACAGGATAGTCTCGCTCCAGCCTTGCAATCATGCTGTCTAGGTCGTCTTCTGGTTCACTCCTTAGGGCGATCGGACCGCGAGGCTCAACTGCTTCACGAGGTAGAAATCGGCCAAGCCGTGTCGAGAAGATCGCCTTACCACGGCTAGAGACAGACATGATGTTTGCCTTGTGCTGCATGAGCGGAAGCAATGGGGCAAAGTGCTAGGTCTGAGCTGGTGTTAAGGGTTGGACTACTTTTAGTGTTGTTGACATGAAGCAAGAACGTAAGATATCCACGAGTTGGTTCTGGCCAAGCACGAGGGAAATTCCCTCAAGCACTTGCCAGAGAACGGAGCAAACGAGTGGTACAGGTATGGTAGTAAAGGTTGCTTTCGTCATCTATCGTACTTTCCAATAATCGGTTGATCCTAAATATTTAAGATTTCGTTACTGGCAGTACCGAGCCAAAATATTTGAAAGATAATAGTAGAAGATCGTGGTTTACAGAATTATTGTCAGGCTTCATACATAGCTTCAGGATACTTCACAAGCAGTTGAGGCTCATCACACAATAAGAGAGGAGGTAGTAAGGTAGCCGCTTCCAATGAGCACATATATCACTGACTGTGTCAGTGATATTCAACCATGACTAGTGAGCAGTAGTACGTGATGATAGGGAAAGGGTCCCCCAAACGTTTCAGTTGTTGGAGTTTACTCGGTTTTCTTAGTGGCTGTGATCTTCATCTTGAAGAAAACAACCAGATGTGGTAAAATCTACCGGGCCGGAAGGTAAGGGCTTCTGTTAAGAGGTAGGAGCTTATGTGAAAGGCGTTCGTAGCTGGCTGCCTCACTTAAGTCGATGAATGACATCGATCCTTGGGATACGGCTTGCATAGATATCTCTCACGTTATCGGTAGTACCACAGCTTGAATCGCATATGGATTCATGATTGCGTTGGCGCAACACTTCGGCCTACTTTTTGGGTAGCTGACCTATCATCTTCATGATTTCAGATTCATTATCTCCGACGACTAGATCTCTTGTAAGCATGATGATTCACTGGTCTAGACAGCTAGAGTCCTTACCAGCCCGACCATTGTTCCAATCAACAATCTACATATAAGCTTAGCGCAGCCCTTTTCCATGGTCAATTAAGGTAGACTCACAACCGGTGCCCTGAATTTACTGGGGTCCTCTTTTAATCTTGTCAGCGCGTCTGCCTCATCTCTCGCTCCATCTACCACCTCTCTAGCTTTCTTTGGTCCAACATACTCCAATATACTCCTTAATTGATCGCTTGTTGGAGCCTCCTCGGTAACATCTAATTGAAACTCCGACCTTTGAATTTTGTTTTGCGCTGTGTGATCTGTTGCCTGGTCCATGGTTGCCGTATCAGACGCCTGAGCAGATATCTGTTTCAAAAGGGCATGGGCACGCATGGAGGACGGTAAGGAAGGACGGTGGAAAAGAGTTATGACATCGAGGGCTTTATGCTAAAGGGAGATGTCAGCGATGAAAATCCTTAGATTGCCCTAGATTACGAAACAACTTACGAAGCGAAACATTTCGTGTTCAACGGGGCCTATGTAGCTGCTGTGGTGAGATTAAGAAGTCTTGGGCTCCAAGCTGTGAGCTTGATCCACTATTTGAGTCCTTGTATGGTGATGCCGTATTTCTTAGATGGCTGAAGGTCCTCGAGGTAAGCAACATAAACTTAGCGCGGCAAGCTTCCGAGTCGGAAAACCTCACGCGCGTTTGTGACCAGGTACGGTAATATAATCCTGATTTCAGGTTGTTACATTTCGATCTAGTGGTCTATGGGATGCTTTCTCTATGCTGACGACAAGGTCTTGCAGGAAGTCAAAGGATGCCAAGTCTCTTCCTCCACAGATAATCCCCAAAACTTGGACCAGATGAAGGCCTGCCAGCTCAAGCGCCTCAAAGTTTTGCAAGTACTGCCTCGGCGCCGGAGACCTATTAATTGATTAGCTTTTATCTTGCGAATAATCGCCTTCCCAGTCTGAAAACCAACCGTAACATCTCCTCCAGGCTCGTTCTCGGCATAGGTACTAAAAGATTTCGGAGTTAGTACTGCTTTTTGAGGGTAGACTCATGAGCTATGAGACGTGTTTTTAGAGTGTACACTCGCGACACATGTCTCAAAACTCTTCATTACGTCTGGAAGTGGGTATGAACAACTTCGAAAAAATGCTTACACCTTGCCATGGTCGATGATCATAGCATATCGGCCAGTACGCTCGCCTCTTGTCCAGCCAATTGACTTAGAAAACTTGGCCTCAGGATCTGTCAAAAAAAGCTGCGGGACGGTAAGCTTGTGCCCGATTTTCCTCGCGTCTATGGCCAGACTACTGACGATATCATCTCCTTTGATGCCATTGGCCTTGCCCCAAGCGCTCATAACATAAGGGTCATTGAAGGCAAGGACCGCAATTATATCGACGCCTTTCGATTTGATCTGCGGCAGATTTTGAATGTAGCCTGGTAGATGCCTAACAGAGCAACCTGGCGTGAAGGCTCCTAGAACGTTGGAAGCCTCGTCAGCCCCAGAGTGCCATATCCCGTTGGAACCCCCTCCCCACAGTGGCATGCTTACCTGGAACAGCAAATAGCACGACCTTCTTATCTGCAAACTCCTTGCTAGCTTTGTACGGCTGAGGAACGCCGCAAGTTGTGATCTCTTCTTTCTCCTCAGTATAAGGGACATAGCTTGAGGTAATGTTTTGTTAGCTAACCCTTTCGAGACGCCGGCTACAGATAGCGATCTTACGAGAATTCGACTCCTTCCGGGAACTTGTCCCCAGCTTTGAGGCCAGACATCTTGACTGGTCGAGAGGCTGATAGATTTGGCTTCAGGTAACGACTGACGATGAGACCGATCAATGGGAAGTTCGCCTTGTTAGGTAAAGGCAAAACGAGACCGGAGTCTTTGAGACAAGTCGGTGTTTGTCAGCATTGTGGGGCATTCTACATTCGATTACCCCGCGGTCCACTTTAGTGCATCGACGTTCATTTATCTCAGCAACGGGAATGTGAAATCATCTATGAGATTTCTCGGAAATTACTATTTCCCTCTATTCCTTTTCTCTTCTTTTCCAAGCCACGGTCTATTGTACAAGAGAATAGCAACAGCAAACACCAATCCAATAAGGGCTTGAAACACTAAGATACCACCATCCGATGGCATTTCTTGTCCTAGTCATTTCCCCAAAGGAGCCTTGTCACCTTGAGGAGGTAGTCTCTCTGCGATGTACGCCTCTAGATCGTCGATTTCTTGAGGATCGGCTGAGTGAGCCAGACCCTGATAAGTGTTGAAGTTCACAGTCCACCCCATATCTCTCAATGCCTGCGCAGTCTGTACGCCCCATTCGTGCTTGACAAGCGGATCCATGTTCCCGTGACCCATAAATATAGGGGTTTCCTTATTCGGATTATTTGCTGGTACATAATCCTTGATCTTGGTGTGCAGGAGGAGGTAACTCGAGAGCCCAAATATCCCAGCAAGCTTATCGGGACAGGTGACTCCTGTGAAGAGTGAGATGGCTCCACCCTGAGAAAACCCGCCTATACCAAGTCAGCGTCTAAAATCTGGCTCCCACGCCACGTAATAGCTAACCGAGAATTATCCTTGATGATGGGATCCCCTTCTCTATCTCAGCTTTGATGAGGGTGTTAAAGTAGTCTCGAGACTTGAGGATTCCCGGTTGATCGTGGGCTTGTGCAAGGTCGCTGAACGTGGTCTGGAAACCGAAGAAGCGTTAGTATCTTCATAATCAGTGGAAACTTGTGAGACGAGCAGTATGGGGTTGCTTCGTGCATGAAGAAAACGAACGGTATCGCGTGGTCTCACAATGTCATACCATCCCGGCATTCTCATTCCGAAGTTCTAGACACATGGATGTCAGTCTTGTAGTTCATGTAAGTATATGGAAAGTGGAACCATACCACTGTGATAGGTATCGTTGGAGCATTTGGGAAGACAAAGGCGATTTCTTCGAACTTCCCCCTCCTCCTAAAGTTCTCAGCAATAGGCATCCTGAATTTCGTTACTCTTAGATCATTCTAATCGTTATAACACAACTTCTCATACCATCCTGCACCACTGCCATCAATTAGCTTAGAATTGAAATGCTAGGATAGTATTTGCCATTGTACCTGTCTCCGAGTCCATGTGCCCAGATCACGGTTGCGGTATGTTTCTTGAGCGCTGGAACAACAAGTGCTGCTGGTCCTGCCATTACATCTAGCTAGTCGGATCGTTATAAAAGTCCTGTACAGGAAATTGATGAACGGGAAGGGGTTGAAGAATTCTAAAGGTGGTGTGAGCAAATGATTGACAGGGACAGCTTAAGAGCTATTGTTGCGATGCGGGGAAGGTACTCCGTACAGAGGCGTGAGAGGGTGAGAAGCACGTTTATCTAATCAGATCATGGCCGGGATCTAACAAGCTCATCGCAGGGTTGTCACAGCGTCATCGAGCAATGAAGCTGCGAAGACGATACCGTTCTCAGAACAGTCGTTTCGCCGAAGCAGTCAGTGAATGAATTGTGCGAGCGGTACCATTCGTTGATCTGATTGAGTAAAGGCAGCCTGCAGGCTGCAGCAGATATAAATCAACTTCGCTACAGGCTCCATTTGCGGTATAAGCCGAATATACCTTAAGTCCCCGCCTTGAAATGTGGACGTCACCACACCGCGCGTCAGGCAACCGCCTGAAGTGCTTACTTTCCTACATCACTATCTTATTCCTTTAACTCTTTGATCAAAGTACCTAAAGTATTCACCTTGCGCTTTATCATATCAACATGAAGCTTACCTCCTTTTTGCTGCTCGTGGCTCTTACCTCCGCCTTCGTCATACCTGACGAGCAGGTAATGAGCGAGATCGCTGTTGAATCACACAGGACCTCAAATTTGATTTTTTACAAGGACCAACTTGTTAGCGACTTCGAGAATACCTTCTCCAAGGTTGTACAGACCTCGAAGAACGCGATCGATTCCGCCATCGAATGTATTACCGAGACTGGTCATGAGTTCTCCCAGAAGATCGAAGACACTGCCTTCGACACGAGATTGTGGCTAGAAAGCGAGACCAACAGCATCGATGGCGGATATGGTCATCACGGAGACCATGGACATCACGGCCACAAAGGTCACCACCATGAGCCAAACATGACCGTGTACCAACTGATTGCGGAAAGCAAGTACACAACTAAACTTGCAGCCCTCATTAACGAGTATGAGGACCTTGTCACTCTCCTGAATGGAACTGCTGCAAATTACACAGTCTTTGCACCAACCGATAAAGCTTTCGAAAAGATCCCTGAGCACGCTCCCAAGCCGTCAAAGGATGACCTCAAGAAGGTTCTATTGTATCATGTCTCAGCAGATTTTTATCCAGCTGGTCGTGTCTTGGTGACACATACTATCCCTACAACGTTGGTCGGCGAGAACCTCGCAGGCGAAATGCAGCGATTGAGCACCAATATCGGTCTGAGGGGTTTGACTGTTAATTTCTATAGCCGAGTCATCGCAATCAACATTGTAAGTGTTTCATAGAGTCTCGATTAGCCGTTTAGCTGACATGGAGTAGTTCGGAACTAATGGTGTCATCCACGGTGTCGACAGCATTCTTGTGCCACCCCCAAAGGCTGTTGAGATCATCCAGCTCCTTCCTAGTGAATTCAGTACCCTCGAACTCGGTTTGACAAAAACCGGCTTGATTAGCGCTATGAATGACACCTCGAACCATGCTGGAGGTACTATATTTGCCCCATCGAATTTTGCCTTTCAGAAGCTCGGACCGAGAATCAACGGATTCCTGTTCAGCCAATATGGACAGAAGTACTTGAAGGCTCTACTGAAATACCACGTCGTTGCCAATCAGACTTTGTATTCTGATGCGTACTACACACACGATGGTGTCTCTGAGACCCGAATTCCGAAGGGATACTTTCACGTACGTAGTACTTTCTTCTAGTTAAACCTTGGCACTAACAGCTTTGCGAAGATCGACCTCCCCACACTGCTTAAGGATAAGTCTTTGAGCATTGATGTCGCACGCTATGGCAGACTTATCAGCATCAAATTAAATGGCTTCTCCCGGGTCACAATCGAGGACGGCATCGCCAAAGACGGCGTCATCCATGTCGTGAGCAACGTGCTTATCCCACCAAAGCCAGTTGGCGGTATGAAGCAGGAATGGCAAGGCGAGGAGATGAGCGAGGAAGACTTAATGGAGAGACTGGACCCGTATGTTGAATATGATGAGTTATAAAGAAAAGCTTTTGGTGTATAAGGAGGATATGAAAGCGACAATGCGGAACGAAGGCTTATGGTTACAAAGGGATTAGCTGGTCGTATGTGTAGCCATGGCATCTAAAAAGCCCAGTCAAAATGGATACTATAAAATAACTGGTTCGAACCCGTTTCCACTAATTTCTCTTCCCATCAAGTGCTCACACAACCTACTTATGCTTGGGGCTTTTCTCGACTCCACCCCCAATCCATTCCAATTCTTTGTGTATATCCACACTATCCACATCCATCACATCGTCCCCAAACCACCTCATCCCTCCCCTTTCCCCTTCGCCAATCCTCACATCATTTCCACTCATCATCCGGCTCTCCATCCTCCCATCCGGCGCAAACGTCCAATGTTCAATCCCGTACGTTCTCATCCACCGCATTTGTGATCTTGCATCTTGATACTCGTACCAGAATTGGACGGCGATGCGGTTTTCGTGGTAGCAGAATAGCTCTTTGCGGAGACGGTAAGATATCTCGCGGGCCCATTTAGCGTTAAGGAACGCGATGATGGCTGGGTGGCCACGGAGGAAAGTGGAACGGTTACGCCAGGTGGTATCGGGGGTGTAGGCATTGGTTACTGCTTGGGGGTCCCTAGGAAAATGGCTATTAGTAGAGGGTAGGAGTGAATGGACAAAGACGAGGACGGGGCAATGGATTAACAAACATGTTTAAGTTGGTAGGATGAGAGAGTAATTTACCGAGTGTTCCACAGCGCTTGAGCGGCCTTGACCTTCTGATGAGCTGTAGCTAGGGTAAAAGGAGGTTTGAGAGACATTTTCGATCTTCCGCAGTTCGTTGGGGGAACGACTGAGAGTGAGAAGTCTGCAAGACTGTGGTAACCACGTTGCTAAGCTTGTCGACAAGAATTACCTTCTACTCTAATTAGTGATACAAAACCCGTCTTTGATCACGCTAAACCTAATACTATCAAGAAGTAGCTAATATAGGTTAGCGTGCGCAGAAACCCAGTGTGCGCGGGATACCCGTGGATACTAGCGTGGCGCGCGTTGCTCGAAATACAATTCCTCAGCGTAATCGTCAGATCTTCAATACACCCTCGACAGTAAGTCTCGCCATTAGAGGCAAGGCTTTACGTGAAAGATCTAAGGCAGCCCCGTCTTCTCCAGTATGCCGCCTCTACCACCTTCAAAGCGAAAACAACCCCCCACCTCCGTCGACCCCCTATCGAACCGCGCAGCAAAACGCGTTAAAAGCTCTTCAGCAAGAACAATTCTAGCCCAAACCTCTGAGAAAGCTCTCAATCAGAATGGTGATCTTGATGTGTCTGCCTTCGTCAAGGCCCGGGAGTTCGAGATCAAAGCGATGGAAGCCAGCATGGGCACCTCTAAGAGGTCATTGACCACAAGGGCATTTCAGTCGTTGCCGAAGAATCTGAGGAGAAGAACGGCAAGCCATAATGTGAAGAAAGTGCCGAAGAAATTAAGGGCGAGGGCAGCTAAGGAGGTGGGTAGGCTCCAAGGCTAGTGTGGGATATTGCGTTGCTAACAAGAGTGGAAGGGCGAAGATGAAAAATGACAATACTCCAACAGTGTCTGCGAGGCGCCGAAAGCCCTCCCCTCACATGCGTCTCCGCTTAGAAACCGCAAAGAAGCTACAGAAATTGGGAGGTCTCACGAAAAAGAAAGGGATCAAGTCGAAGGAGCAAGAAGCTGGCGAAACTGTTCCAGAGAAAACAGTATCGTTAGCTCCTCGGCCACCTAAATTCAAGAAGAATGCCCTTACGAAACCAGCCAAACCAGCGTCAAAGTTCCGTAAACGCCAGATCCACAAGTCTTGGCTCCCTACGCATTTATATCATGCTAAGAGAGCACACATGACAGCACCTAAAGAATCGTTATGGCGATTTGCAATCCCACTTACGCCAACGGACAAGTGCTACAGGGCGACCCATCGTGCGGGATCAGAACGAGGATGTGTCGCTTGGGATACAAGCTACATGAGTACAATTGGAGTTGAGGGTGCGGAGGAAAGTTTACTGGGGCTTCTAAGGGGGCTAGGGGTTGAGGAGAATATGGTGACAGGGAAAAGGGAGAGAAAGTGGAGGAGAGGTTCGAGGGGGTGGAAGGGATGGATCCGGGAAAGAGATGGCGAGAAGAAGTGGATATCAAAAGTGAGCGTTGTGTGGTGTGTCGAGAATATGAAAGGCACAGAACCGCTTGAAAAGAGTGGTTCAGCCGAGAAGCCCATGAGGAAGCTGTTTATCCGCGTTCACCCTTCTGCATTCTTACAGGTTTGGAATGAGACCTTGAAAGTCTCGAAGATTCAACGACCACCGGCTATGGTTGAGGACCTAAGGTTTGAGATTGGGAGTATAGAAGTTACTGGTCCTGGGTCCACAGAAACATTGATTTCTGCGCTGCAACCAGTCGCCACCATTGGGAAAGACCCTCCGGATTTCGATAGGCCAGAGGATATCTGGCCAAGATTGGTGGCTGTCACGAATCCAGCTTCACTACCTTCCAACGCCCTCCTAGGTTTTAACGTCTGTGACCCTCGACTACACTATCCGCCCCGGACGTTAAAGTGTTCCTCCTCTCCAAATGCAAACGAAGAACTTCTCCACACCCTCTCAGCATGGTCACCGGACACCACTCAACTCCTTCCCAACATCTTCTCTGGCAAAGCCCGCTTTGAAGCTTCCCGCCTACTACCCAGCCAAAAATCGATCAATCGCCGCAAAGGCGCAGCCCTTCCTGGTGCCTATCCAGACCCTCTTCCCCGAGATCCCCAGATCCCCGTCCTATTACTGGCATCCCGTTCCTCATCAACCAGCACCCAAGGCTCCTGGACCCTTCTCCTTCCTTGGAAAAGCGTCCTCCCAGTCTGGTACTCTATAATGCACTACCCCCTCTCCTCAGGCGGAAACCCGCGCTTTGGCGGACTTCGGGAGAAAAGACAGCTAGCGTTCGAGCAAGGCGTGCCATGGTTCCCGGGTGATTTTCCGGGAACGAGTTCTGGGTGGGAGTGGGAGTGCATGGAACGGGAGAAGAGGAAGGCGGAGTGGGAGAAGAGACCGAAGGGGAAGAGGGTGCAGTGGGAGAGTGTGGATCTTGGGGAGAGGAGAAAGGGGGAGGTGGGGAGGGGGTGGGCTTGTGATTGGGAAAGGCTTTTTGAGGGACCGCCGCTTCCTGCATCTAACGATTCGGAAAACACAGAGCCTCGTGCTCCGAAGGTTCCCAACCCAGCGAAACCAGCCGGTAACTCATCCGTCATATCGACCTCCCCTCCTACACAGTCTACCTCTTCCCCGACTCCGCCTCTCAATGTCGTACACATCCCTTTCCCCCACTCCTCCGATACCTCCCCCTTAACCATCCCCCCCACCGCCCTAACAACCATCTCCCTCACCCTCCTATCCCGCGGTACACCCACACCTTGTACCAGGATCTACGGCCTCCCCACCAAAAACCCTTCTCTACGCTCGAGATGGCTCGCTCTTGCTTCCCCTCCAAAACCGACCAGGACCCAAAAAGTCGCGCACAGGCGAAAGAACGTGGCGGATAAAGATATCCCGGACCATCTCCGCAATCAGCAACTCGCTGCTTCGTTGATCGCTCCCCCTTTATCAGTAATTGATGAAAATATCAGAGCCGGTTCTCCAGCATACCCAAGTGTACCAGACGAAGAAGATCTAATCGGATTTGTCACGACGGGGAATTTCAACCTCGGAGAAGGGCGATCGACTGCGATTGGTAGTATTGCGTTGGCGAGAGTGATACAGGATGGAAATGATTTAAATCTGGGCAAGGAGCAACGCCTGTGCATCCTTCGCGAAGCAGGGCAGGGATTGGGGAGGTTGGCGAGGTGGGAGTTTGTGTGATCGTGCAGGGGAAGGGGGAGATCCTAGCTATCAGATACTGTGTCCTTTATCTTCGTCCCTCCTCAATGAGAACTCCCTTCTTGGGGGTAAGAGGAAGGGCGAGAGTAGATAGATCTAGTTGAGGACGAATTCGAGTTGGGGCTGGGGTATGAAGGGATATCAGACAGAATTGAGAAGTTTGTAGCCTAGGGAAGACAGCTCTATCTATTTACAAACCCTCTCCCCCACCCCTCACCTCCTCTTTTTCCTCACCTTCCCCTTCCCTCTCTTCCCCTCTCTTCTCTCTTTCATTCTCTTCCCCTCTCTTCCCCTCCCTTCCCTCTCTTTCATCCTCCCCCCCTCTTCCCAAGTCCTAAACACCCCCGTCTCATTAAAAAAAACGCCATTTCATTAAATCCCACATTTTCCCCATTCCCTCACACGTTTCTATCCCGAAAAAACCCCCCCAAAATTACAAGAAAACAAAAAAAGGGGAAATCAGAGACGGGAAAGATAGGGGTTTAAAGACACTCGCGCTGCTATATCTTCACAAAGTGCTTTATAATTAAATTATTTTCGAATATTCATTTCATCTAGTACTACTATCTATATATGTTAGTACTAGCTTCACAACGGCAATCTCTACAATCATACTTATACATTTCGTGATTTAAAAATATATACCTATGTATGTAGTCATGATTAAAAGATAGCGGGCCAACATGCATTAACGATGAGAAAACGCAGTTGGGCAGATATGTAAGTTGAAATAAGTGGGGTTTGATGTTCGTCTTGAGACGGAGGGTAGGATGGTGAATGAGATTTTTGGAAGTCTTTTTTATTACAGTACTTACTCGTCTACATATATTTCCTTTTTTTCCTTTTTTCCCCCTTCTTTTCGTTTTTTCCAAATTCTTTCATTTTTGATCTTGAATTAAAACCCTTTCATTTGACATTACCTCATTCCATCGCACTCAGATCATTGAAAAAAAACATATCAAAAACTCAAAACTTCTTTTTCGATGCTCTGGTTTCTTTACTCTTTCTTTTCGTAGTAGCATATACTCTTTCTCAGGACGGCCCTCGTTTTCTTATATAATTTTCTTCTCTGGAAAAACCATCTCAATTATTTCATTTCGTTTTCTTCTTTCTTCTCAATTTCTCTGTCTTCTACCCCTCATCAAAATATCTTTGTACACTCACCCACATCAGCTCAGCCCAGCCCAGCCCAATCAGCTCACTCCCTTCCTCGCCCATCTCCACCCTTCCACCCCTCCTTCCACCCCTTCACCCTTCCACCCTTCCACCCCTCCACCCTTCCACCTCTCCTTCCACCCTTCCTTCAACCCTTCCACCCCTCCATTCCACCCTTCCACCCTTCCCCCCTCACCCTTACCCTTCCTTCCACCCTTCCACCCCTCCTTCCACCCCTTCTTCCACCCCTCAACCCTTCCACCCCTCCACCCTTCCACCCCTCCACCCTTCCAACCCTTCCACCCCTCCCCCACCCCCACCATATCCTAACCACCCACGCACTCCATTCAAACACAATCAAAAAAATCCATAGATCCAGCCCTGAGGTGAAATTATCTTTTTCATCCTACACATGACTGGAACGATGGAGTGAGCGAGAGTGCGAGAGTGCGAGAGTGTGTGGAGGGAGGGGAAATTGCGGGGGGAGAACGAAGTACTGTAGGGGATGGAGGTGGTGGAGGAGGAGGAAGAGGAGGAGGAGGAGGAGGAGAAAGAGAAGAAGAAGAAGGGGAAAGAGCAGTATGAACATCAACAACATCAACAACTCCATACTAAGG
>JAABUO010000186.1_pt1 | contig 162355 bp, 156 predicted proteins | sample 5559291 | NCBI WGS metagenome assembly JAABUO01 (sample SAMN10711878, study PRJNA513372) | rock metagenome | isolation source: Antarctica rocks | place: Antarctica: Victoria Land, Finger Mt sud
TGGTAGGGAGAAGGGAGAAGGGGGGTAGGAGGGAAGAGGTAGGGAAGAGGTAGAGGAAGTAGGAACAAGGGTGATGGAAAGGAGGGATGCGGGAAGTGGAGGGAGGGAGGGAGGGAGCTACATAGCTGTGTTTTTCCCGCCAACTCCGAGTATCGAGTCGAGTTGAGCCGAGAGAGAGATGAGAAAGAGGTAGAGAAGTGGTGTTGAGGTATTGACATATGTGTGAAAAACTCTTCGACGGCAGTAATCAGCCCAGACTCTTTTTTTATCTGTCTTTGCTAGATGAGTGAACTGTGTCGTAAATGCAAACTAGGATGCTAGAGGTATCATATCCATGTGTCCTTTCCGTAAACCGATTTTTTTCCTTGTTCATGAGCAAGAGGAAGAAAAGATGAAAAGAAAAACAGATGAACAGATGAACGCCATGCCAAAGCCCGCTTGAAAAATTGGTGGAATCCTGGATCCGCGTAAACGCCATGCAAAACCCCCTGGCAAACATATCTTTCATCCAAAACACCATCGAGTTGTCCCCCTTTCCTTGTTCTTCCCCTACCCCCATATTTCCCTAAACACGCCCCTAACATTCCACCCCCCAAACAACCACTCATCCCCATGCCGCCCACACCTCGTCACCGTGCCCGACGTCCTCGGATCCCTCTTCCTCTCCTTCCCGCACTCCGTCGATGTAGACGTTGCTGTGGTAGAGGACGAAGAGCGTATGTGATGCCGTCGGGAACTGGAAGAGGCGGGAGCGATGGACGGTCGCGAGATATGTACCTGCGAGACGGCGGCCGGGGCGGTGTGGCTTCGTGCGGGCTTCATGCTTGCGAACAGGTTTGTTGTTGGGGATGAGGGCGGGGAGGATGCGGAGTTGGGGGTTGAAGGAGCGGTGGAGGAGGGCGTTGAGGCGTTGGAAGTGCTGAGAGCGGGGGGCTGGCGGGATGCCGGTGAGCGTGGGTGGGTGGCGTAGTGGGCTTCGAGGGCGGCGCTGGAGATGTATTGTTTTATGCAGAAGGGGTAGAGGCAACGGTAGGGTTTGAAAGTTCGGGGCGGTGGGTAGGTGAGGTTGAGGGAGGAGGTGGGGGAGGACATTTTGGGAGGGGTTTTGTTGAGGTGAGTAGGTGTGGATGTTGAAGACTTGAGATTATCCAAGGTGAAGGGTGATAGGAATAGGTATTGGACGTCGTGGGTTGTAGGCCCTTCACGAGGCTCGAGGATGGTTTGGCTGGTTAGTGCCGGAGGATAGTGCTCGTACTCGTATTGATGCCAGAGAAGAAGCAATGGTAGCGCTGATGGTAGAGAATTATAGCAACGAGGAAAAGTAAAGTAGATGATTGATGGCAACGGAAGCTCAACAACGATCAATATCCCAGAGCATTACGAGGCAGAAACATCCGAGCGAACAGGCAGCCTTTTAATGCAGCGCAACTCGATCGGACAAAAAGTCACCCACCGAGTCACACCGACTCAGCTGCCTTATCTCCACCACAAGGGTGGGGTGAAATAATCATACAGTACGGAGTACTGTACCTTGATACATAGTGGGCATCGCAAGGTGCATGAAACTTAGCGAACAGTCATACTCTCCCATGCTGCTGGATATGCGTAGCGAATAACAAGAAGACCGCCTCTCTTACCGCTACTTGGCCAGCATCGACGATGTGGATGATGCAGCACACTCTGTCCTGCATAGCTCACTTCACCTACAGTAGTAAGTAAAACAGCACGGAGTACTGTAGTAGTAAAGTTGGGGGCGATAAGGGATGACGCCAATTGATCTCGTCTCTCGAGAGCAGAGCATTGTCGGTGCAGCCAGTGAGAACGGCAGCTTTACGCCATCACTCATGAATGCCTGGGTGAGGGGCAAGGCTGAGTGAGAGCTGAACTTCCTTGTTCGTCGCGCTTGCCTCATTGGGCTACTTTGTCGTGGCCGGGCGACAATCGCCGAGCCCCACGTGGCAGTCTGGTGCCCTGGAAGCCCTACAGGGTGTGATGTTTCTACTAGCAGAAGGATCAAACAAGTATCGAAGATAGAAGCTTCGAGCGAATAACCATCAAGGATCTTGGTTTGCTCCTTCCAAGGCGAAACATCACCTTCCAAATCATTCATGATTCGTTCTCAAACGCCACAGACACGTGGGAAACGAGAGTTAAATCTACGCGAAGATGAGGGCGTTGTACCGTTTCGATTCGGGCCATCCACCGCCCTCGCACGAGGTGGAGATCCATGAATCTGACACTCCAAAGATAAGACCCGGATCCTTTGGCCTGAAACGCCACGTGCGACGGGGAGGTATACATGATGCATACCTTGAACTCCAATCCTAAAGGATTCGGCCAGATATCCACCTTGTACGGATGTACCTGGGCTGCTGACCGACGTCTCGGCCACCCAGGGAGTCAAGCTGTGTCAAATAATAGAAACGTAGCATTAGAAATCAATCAAGCTGGCGTGAGCTTCGTTTCATCTCTATCGGAATTGAGTTCCAGGTACTCTACCCGGAATGCCCAATATGCCTTGACAAGAATTTCTGTGTACAAAGAAAGATAGAAGGCGTTTCAAAAAAATACCAGTCATCAAAGAAGACACATATGATGGATCTCGCAGTTGTCCTTCCAACCATGCGAGTCCCAAATCGACCCAGGCCCACATACTCGCCTGACTCTGCGAAATGTGTATCGATGGCGTCGACGCCATCTCATTGTCCTTGCAGCCCCCACAACAAGAGACAGTTGAGAAAAGAAATGCTGCCGTCTAGATGTGTGCAAGCGAACGGGTCAAGCGCACCGACCGACTGTTGCCATGTGAGATGATAAATCCGTGTACCCCAATATCTGTCGAACACGCCTTTGGTATCTTGAGAGGCGTTGGTACTATATTTTGAGAGGAAAAGTAGGGCCGCAACCTTGATGGCTAGCCGAAGCAGCCCGAGCGAAAATCCATAAGCACGGAACATCATTGACTAGGGTCATTACATCCTGCCATTGACACCGAAAACCATCGAGCGAAGTCCTTGCATCCTATACACCAAAAACGCCTCGACTATCTTCCTCCGCTTCACCCCTGAACCACCCCATCCACCACCAACGCACCCTCCCGCGCCAACCCCCACCTCCCTCCCGCTCCTCCATACGCCTCCGTATCCCCATCTCCTCGCACCGTATCCTCTCATCCCACCACCACCCAAAAACCCATCAACCTCCCCAGAACACTCCCAAGCCCCATCCACCCTTCCACGCAAAATCCTTCAAATCATCCTTTATTTCCTTCAAACCCTCCTCTACCTCCCCCGCGCAAAGCTCAGCAACGAGCGCTTGTTCGACCGGTACGTGAAGGCTGTCACAGAGTGGATTACTCCCGAGCCGCCGGAGACGGTGGCGTGCTGGAGGAGGGCTGGATGTGTGGTTAGCTTTTGTTGGGGGGGGGGGGGGGGGGGGGTGGTAAGGAGGGTTTGGGGACGCAACACTTGAAGTGTGTCCAGAAGGTTGGGGGTGGGGGGCATTTTGTCTGGGGTTGTCGTACGGATTGCGGTGTTTAGGGAGTGCGAGCGAGAGTGGGCTTGCTTGGAACGTAAGAACACAGTGAGAACAAGTGGTTCGATTGCTTCAAGAACTACACAACGAAGGTGAGACCCTTACTAGCAGGTGCTAGTTTCTCAAGCACGGTACAATTTGAGCATTTCCCAATCCGTTTCCGCTTCTGGAAAAGACTTTGCGGCAGCAACGCCTTCTGAGCACAACAACACCCAACCTAATGACTTCCTGTACGAAGCGGGCACATGCCCTCTTTCCCAGGTCTACTATTCCAGCATTGCCAGCAGAATTCTCTCATAGTTTCCGCTTGTCTCCCCTCTAATCCTCGAAGCCAGGTCTTTGTTGTACTTGACCTTGTAGGCCCCCTTGACCTGCGCCATATAGTTGGGATTCCAGTGTATAGCCACCACTTGGCAGACTAGCCTCTCGTCCTTCGTTCCTGGACCTCTCATACAAGCCTCCAACAGTCTCGCGTCTCGCATGGCGCGATCAGTACCCACTCTTATCATTTGGATAAGAGCATCTTCCATGTGACCGGAGAATTCTCTTTCAATCACTTTCTCGAGCGGGATACGGTATTTGTGCTCGTAGGCATTAGCAATGGCTCGGATGTGTCCGTTGCTACGATTGCTGAGAATCGAGCAAACAGTCAACTGTTCCGTGCCGACTTTGCCTTCAGTTGCGCGATGCAATTCCGTAACGTCGGCGTCGACTTGCTGAGGTATGACAGGTGCAGATTCCTCTTGCCGTGAGGCAGCGAGTATCATAGAAAACAGGCGCTCTGTCTTCGCAGAAAGGTCCCCACGAACGTCCGACTCAAGAGAGCGGTGGTAAGTCTGCTGATATGCGTGCTTGATGGCATTCATGTCGGCATTGCTCCTCCCGATAAGAACGTCGTTTAACACAGATTCCTTGGTGCCTGCACCTCTCAGTGCATTCTGAAGGCACCATACGTCCTGCTGTAGAGGTCCACGTAGGATTGAGAGTAGCGTCATCTTGAAATATGACGAAGTTTCCGAGTCGATATCACCTTCTAAGGAGCGGTGATGACGTTGTTGGTATGTCTGTTTGAGCACGGGGATTTCGAGCGGTCCCATATGCGCAAGCACGCGAATGAGGCTGGCTTCATCTGTGCCGAATCCCTTCATCGCCTTGCGGAGAACATCCGCTTGCCCAGAAGCGTCGAATTGAACCATTTGATTGGGCGCATATCCTGGGGATGGAGGCGTCGGTTGAACAGGAGGAGCACCGTATGACTGCGGTGGCGGGGCTCCATAGGGCGCCTGGGGTCCACCGTACGATGCTTGTTGCTGTTGCGGCTGTTGAACAGGGTACGGAGTTACACCATATTGACCTGGCGGGCCTGGCGGGGGCCCACCGTGATACTGTTGCGGAGGTTGAGGTGATGGGGGACCATATGACTGCGATGGGGGATATGGGGAAGGTGCCCCATATGGTTGTTGTGGAGGATATTGACCCTGAGGGGGCATGCCATGATGTTGTTGATTTGGAGGAGGACCTTGAGGAGGAGCGCCATATGGCTGCTGATTTTGTGGCGGGTAACCTTGGGGTTGCTGATAGTAGCCCTGAGACTGACCATAACCCTGAGGGGGCCCAGGAGGAGCAGCATGTTGTGGCGGGTACCCTTGCGGCGGGTATTGGCCAGATGGGGGCTGCTGATAGCCCGGCTGAGGAGAGTCTGGGTGATTGTGAGCATTAGAAACTTTGGCAAAAGTGGGTATAAGACTCACGAGAAGGAGGGCCTCCATACGGTGGGTAGCCGCCGCCCTGAGGGGGAGGGTACGCCATAGTATCTTTCAGATATGCAGACGAAGCGTCACAAGGCAAAAGTTCGGAAATAAGGAGCAGTGAAGGGGTATTGACAAATGCGGAGATGTTCAGATTCTGTATGATACGGTATGCGGGGTCTAAAAGAGTCGAGTACTGCGCCACCAGAAGCGGGGGCGATAGTTGCAATGCGGTTTGGCCGCTTCAGTACTTAGAAGTAGGATATGATGAAGGCGTGAACAAGAGTATTTTCCACGGATAGCTCTCGGTGACGAGGATTTTCGAGCGACGGTTCAAGGCAAGTTATAGGTTGATAAGGCCTGAAGAAAGTGGCATTGCAAACCTTAGCGTGCTTAGGTACGCAGTAGGTAGTGGGGCTGGATTCTTCGCATTACGAGTACGGAGTATGTAGTCTCTGTGCAAACGCGGCAAATCCAACTGCTGCAAGGCTGAGAGGTTGACCTCACCAGGTTGGACAAAGTAAAAATTTGAGTGTAACCATTCGAGATCGGTATGTTCCTATGCTCACTTCTTCTAATCGCACAAGCTTTGGAGAGGAACCCAAGTCAATGCTTGTGTTATCCGCAAGATAATGACGAATCGAGCTGTCCATGTGGACATATCTCCCCTGGCCGGTTAGTGTTTGATGACGTCGCGCACCTCCTAGTGGCTCATTTGAAGATCAAGCTGCGACTGAGATCTGAGATTGCTCCTAAGAAGCCAAAAACATAGACCTCGACTTTTTGCGCTGTCAGTTATCCTAAATTCGCAGTCAATTAGCATACCCTCCATGGCCCTGCATGATTGAGATTGCTGCAATGGTATTGAGACAGAGGTGGACTGCAAATTGAAGCCATCCAATTGGTATATTCGCTTTGCTTAAACATCTTTCACCCAACTGCCGTCCTCCATTCTACCTTCTTGTTTACTGCCTTCCGCTCTCCATGTGTCGACCAATCCTTCTTTTGGATCTTCGTCAGGAAGCCCACGTAGTCTCCGGACTTTCAGAACCGCTGCTCTCACTTGCCTCGTACATTCTTCCCTCAGCTTGACCGCCTCGCTTCCATACTTCAGTTCATCATCCAAAATGCCCGTCTCTTGATCTGCGGCTCCATTGCGTATCCTGTTTCTCTCGACGATATCTTGCCATTTCTTTCTCAGCTCATGGAAGACGTGACTTCCCTCCCCTTCTTCCCCTCCCACATTTTGTCCAAACCAGACACCACATCTTTTGCCAGCCCGAGGTATAAATCTCGGCCATTCTCTCGCCTCATGCATAATCTGATCATTTCCCTCGATCCAGATTGGTACAATATCAGGGCAGACATCCGGCTCCAGTATCAACCTCGCGACTCCCCACTTGAAGTAGCGCATAGTCTTCTTGGCGTGTTGATGGACCCGACCTTCCGGGAATATATGAACCCACGAATGTTGCCTCGAGGCATATGACGAAGGGGCGGGGAAGGTATCCTCGCCATTTGTGGAGTAGGTATGCGTGGGTGAGGAGAAGGGGTCTGTAATGTCGGGCGATCGCAGTGAAGAGTTTATTAAAAAGGTATTATCTGTGTATGAGGGTGCAGTGTCTAATAGAGGACGAGAGAGAAGCCGAATAGCCTCCGTCATAGATGGTTGGAAGAGGCCACCGAAGGGGGAGTGTGCAAGACGGTGAATTGGGATCACTTGTCCGAGAGTGAAAAACGAAGATAACACTCTAGATATGACAGAATCCTTAGCCGTCAATCTTTTCAGATGATGCTAGATTGAGGAACACACTTATTCGTGAAGCATATGTCGTGACTGCCCAGACCCCAGCGATGGTTGCTAGGATTGAAGTGGTACCGAAATGGGAGCGTTCCAAATAGCAGAGGATCATCTACTCTGCATATTCAGGGAGCGTCAGGTCTTATGAGTAGTAAAGTTCCAAAGGTAGGTATTTGGGATACATACGTACATACTAACATGATTGGAAACTGGGGCGCGCAAAATTAACGCCAAGCCCAAGAGCTTTTGAATGTGACAGCTTACTTGTAACTAGCCCACGCTGTCTACCTTCTATATTGCGTTTTCCGTCTAAGAGCTCTAGAAACTCCTCAAGACCATGCACTTCTGTTCTGTTCGCCCCAAACAATACAACACGCGTGATAGAGCCTACGACGCCCATGACGAAGGCAGAACCTATTCGCCATGGCAGGCTGGGCTGTTCAAGAGGAGAGGCCATGGACTTTAACGGAGTGGTAGAAATAAATTAACATCGTGAATTGAAGACCAAAAACACGATAGTCGCGTTTCACGGCTACCGTAGTAGTAGTGTCAATGACGATTGACGGAATGCTTCTGCCTTACATTACAACTAGTAATCACTAATGGTATTAGCCCATGGTAGCGTACAATTAAAGGATGAGCCAAAACCCGCAACTGGTGGAAGCTCAGATGTGATCAGATGTCGCACAGTAAGCTTACACCTCTCTCCATCCCAGTACAAACCATTTACGTTTCAGCCAGGCAAACGTAATACCTCACTCGCCTTTTTCACCTCTCACGAAAGATCACTGCTCAAATCTACCTGGGGCTCTCAAGCTACCCGCCTATCGCGCGACTCCTTTATCCCCTTTGCGTCATGCCAGCTTTGCCTTCAAGTTGCCCGTGATCCGGTAGCGTGTGCCTCCAATGCCGATATTTTCTGCCGAGAATGTATAGTGAGTAATTTGCTAGCGCAAAGGAAAGAGATCAAGCGGTTAGAGAAAGAGGATGCAAGGCGGCGCAAGGAAGAGGAAGAAGCGAAGAGAGCGCGAGGGGAGGAAGAAAAGGGAAGGGCTGTAGAGGAATTTGAAAGGGTAATAATGGGGATGGAGGGTGCGGTGAAGAAGGGCCCCAATACAAACCAAGCTGGTATCGAAGTCGGGGCGGAAAAGGCAGGTGGGAGAGGTGTAAAGCGGAAGTTCGAACTGGATGAGGATGAAATGCTCAAGAACGCAATGGAAGAGAGAGTAAAGGCAAGGAAAGCTTTAGACGAGGAAAAGGTATTGTTTCGCGGCTCTCCAAAACCTACACTAGATCTTAGGAGCTCACATTGCTAAATATGAGTCTAGGCCGGCAAACCCAGCCTCCCATCCTTCTGGGTTCCGTCACTCACCCCATCCTCAGCTAACAATCTCCCTGTTAAGCCCGCCAAACTGTTTCCTCTTTGCCCTGCCTCCTCTCCCGGTCATTCTCATTCATTATCTCTCAAAACCCTGGTTTCTATCCACTTCAATACATCATCTTTTGAGTCTCCTTCGAGCTCCGCCCCCTCATCCGCCTCCCTCACCTGCCCCGCATGCAACAAAAGCCTCAGCAACTCCATCAAAGCAGTCCTTACCATTCCCTGCGGTCACGTCCTCTGCAAACCCTGCGCTGCAAAATTCATGTCTCCTGCAACAGACTCGCCAGACCCTCATGAGTCCACTGTGGAGCAACTTGATCATAACCGGATCTTGTGCTATGTCTGCGAAGCAGATCTTACCAGCGAAGGGGCTGGGATAGGTAGTGGAGGCAAAGGTACGCAAACTAAAGAACGACAGCGTAGGCCAGGGCTGGTACAGATCAAAAGTGAAGGTACTGGCTTTGCTGGTGGGGGAAAGAACATGGCTACCAGAGAGGGTGTGGCTTTTCAATGTTGAAATGTTGTGTCGAGCGACATGTTCAAGTTTTGATCTTGCACAATAGAACTGTGCACACCATAGGTACTATAGAACGAGGCACAATGTTGAAGCACATCTAATCTGGTGACTTTGCTCTATGACAGAGTTTTAGAATTAATATATATCATGCACTTTGCTAACCGTGTATAGCAACCTATATGCGCCTCAAAAGCAAACAGCAGATGAAACTTTCCACCGAACATCCTTCCCTAGAACCCTAAACCCCGTATACAAAGAGTCAACATTATAATACAATGTCTGCCACTCAACGTCAATCTTATCTTGGCTGGTAGTGGTCCCTGGCGAGGCCAATCAACTGCGTAATTGGGCCTCCTCTTCTACCGCCCCTCCGCAATTCTCTCTTCGGAAGTGTGTCTGGATATCCATGGTCTGCGCGTACACCATGCTGATAACCGGCTGCTCCTGCGACACTCGCTGCTCCATTCTCTTCATAAACAATGGAATTATATCCATGATTGGATATATTCTGAGCTGGAGCTGCGATGGCAGGTTTGGGAAGGACGCGTAAGGTCAGGCCTGTGCCCAGAAGAACAGCGACGACCACAAATTCCTCGATGAGAGCCATTACAACGTTGAGGACCACAGAGCCAGAGATGGAGGAGAATTTCCTATTCTTGGCAAAGGAACCGAGGAGCGAGTAGAGGAGCCGCACGAAAATAAACGGGACGGAAGCTGCGACAGCGAGAACGACCCGTTTTTCGCCGTGCTCAACGGGGGATATTCGTGTTGCAATAATGGCAAGCAGTAAGCAGAGACCAAGCCATGCTACGACAAAGAGGACGACACCAATCTTGGTTTTTGGGTCGACTTTTGTGGGAATACTGGCGGAGCTGCTGTTGATCCCGCCTACAATAGCGAGGATTACGCCCACCAATGAGACGAGTTGTATGAGACGGAAGGCCAGACCATTGAATGGGCGCTTGCTGGAATCGTTACTTTGGATATAATTAGTGGTTATACGGACTGAACCATTGGAGAACTCACACTCGGGACAGAAGACCCAGGCAGGCAAGGATCAGGAACGAAAGGCCGACAGATGCGCAAATAAAGGCTACGGTTTGAATGCCTTTGGAATGATTGGTCATGGTGTCAAGCTGGCAAGACGCCCCAACTATGCGGGCAATGGAGAGAATGATGAGGTATATCCAGCCAGAGCTTCTATTGAAGCCATGGCGCAGGGAAATGAAAAGGGCGAGGAAGGAACATGGAATATAGACGACGAGTTCGACAATGGCGACTCGATCACGGGAGTCGAGAGTCATTGTGCAACTTCTCTAATAGCAAATGAGGGAAAGCAATCAAGAATTCACTGGTCAAGGACAGTCGAGACTGGCGGAGTGAGTCGATATGAGTGTTTGTTGGATGGACAATCTACGAGATTCCTTGTTGTATATATATGAAGATTTCCTCACATTGCGCGAAGATGAGAAACTGTGGCTTGGACTATCAGATTGGGATAGCATCGCGAGGTTCAGATGTATCTAGACGAGCCCTGAGGCACATGGCTCAGGGGCTTTTGATTGCATCAGGAGCATGAACGCGACAAGGTTGAAAAAGGCGAATTTATATCCTTAGAATGAGAGTAAGCTTATTTTAGCATGCATACTGTATCTTAATGCTTTGCCTCCTCCTGAATCATCAGAAGTCAAACAAAAGCCGTTGCAACATCGGCAGCGGCGGCATCAGTGGCATTACTCTCTGCGTTACTTTGAGGGAACAAAAGTTTCATCATCTGCAAACCTCCTATCTTTCTCGTTTGGCATGCACCAGGCTTCAATTTTAGTGACATCTCTTCTTGACGATTCAATAGTCGGCACGATTGCTATTCTTCCATCCTTTGGCAATCCGCGTCCGTGGAATACATTGGATTAATACGAGTAAGTACGCACAAGTGCGGCTGTGAGAACTTAGAGCGATTGTTCATCTCTGTAGTCTGTACACTTCGTCAGCACTAAGGTAGGTTCTATGACTATGGTTTTTCGTGATACCTATTTCTGCCCCTAGCGTGGCTGAACTGATGACTGCGCAAAATCGCACAGCATGCCCGATTTGGTCTAACCTTGTCCACGTATCGACACTCTCCCAATTCCTTCTTGAGTTCTTCCTCACCTTGAGGTTGTTGTGTTACGATATCTAGTATTGGCAAGGTTTTCCTTATCCTCGATCTCATAGAGTAGGATTATCAAGTATCTCGCAATGGTCTTCTGCGGCAAACCTAGTAAAGGATGCAGCGATTGTCGGGCAAGGAAAGTTAAAGTAGGCATATCTGTTGTTCCAGAACGGCTTGAGTTTCGCGCTGCATGCCTATTTCAAACATGAATTCTTCTTCTAACCAATTGTTAGTGTGATCAAGCAAAGCCGGCATGTGCCCGGTGCGTTAAAGCTGGCCGTGTCTGCCCTGGATACAGAGACCCCCTGAGTCTTTCATTCCGAGACGAAAGCGAAGATGTTGTACGCAAAGCAAGTGTTCGGCAAGATCATTCGATTAAACGCAAATCTCGAAGAGCGTCTCCTACGCTAGAAACTTCTGCGAGCCTCATTCAACGGACTTGCAACAACACTAAATCACCACTTTCAGAAGATCTCGGTCTCTCCCGTCAGACCCTCTCAGTTTCCGTCCATGATCAAGCAACATGTTTTTTCTTCTACAACTTTGTTGTGGCCGGACAGGATTCCACCAGGGGCCACTTCGGTGGGCTGCCATCACTTCTTCAGTGCCCCGGTAATGGGGCCCTAAGCGCCACCGTGGCCTCAGTGGGTATGGCAGGGCTAGCAAATACAAAATCTGCCCCTCAAGTGATGATCGCTGCCCGAAAAAGCTATGCAAGGGCGCTGAGATTGATCAATACTGCTCTTCAAGACCCTATAGAATCGACAAGGGACCAAACACTCTCAGCCATCCTTTTGCTCGGCTTATTTGAAGTAATTTGCTCCGTCAAGAGCGCTCCAAAGTGACAGAGAGCTAACTTTGGCCCAGATCATCACTTGCAACAGCGAACAATCAATGGAGTCTTGGACCAATCACATCGATGGCTGCAGCGCTTTACTACAATTTCGGGGCCCGGAGCAGCTCCGTACCAGAAGTGGGCTTACAATGTTTATGCAGTGTCGCTCTCAGATCGTATGTATCTTGCATCTCAACTCTATCACGCTCTAACAGCCCCGTAGCTCATCAGCAGCCTTCAACGAGAGCTAAAAGTCAATTTTGACATGGCCGCATGGGGTGGTAGGTTTTCCGAGTCATATTTTCCTCACTTGAGTCTCGCCCTGAGTCACTGGACATGTTTTGGGAGCACGTCGAGCTTGTATTCCCATTTTCTCTCTCTTGGTCGATTATAAAGCTCGGTCCCACAATCGATTAGAACAATGCTGACTCCGAGATGAACGACAGATATATCTCAATACTACCGAGACGATTTTGAATTACCTGCGCACCAACTAGTAATCATTGTTGCTCGATTCAGTGACTTGCGTGCTGCCCTGAAGTCGAAGGATATCACCGACCCTTCCTCTATCGTCCTTTCTCTTCTTTCCATCGACGCTGCACTGTTGGAATGGCTTACACTGCTTCCGCCAAATTGGGCCTACAAGACTATCGACACAACGACCGAGTCCGACACGACCTACGGAAGCCAATCCCACATCTACGGAGATGTCTGGATAGCATCAGTGTGGAATAACTACCGCTGTGTACGTATGCTTTGCAACGAATCAATCTTAGGCCACCTCGGACGTATACCTTCTTCGCAGTCTATACATGTTAAGGTAGACTATAGCGCGCAGGCTCGCCTATCGCGCAGTCTTCTCAATCAGCTTGCCTACGAGATCTGTTCGAGCGTCACTTTTCAGCTTGGCCCTAGTAAAATGAAGGATGGTCATCTGTCATTCCAGTGCATAGCCCTATACGGCTTCTATCTTCTATGGCCGCTATACATTGCAGGAAGTGCAGTGGGAACGCCCAATCCGCTCAGATTATGGGTGATCCGTTTGTTGGACGGCATCGGGTATAGCATGGGCATCCGACAAGCATCAGCATTAGCGCAGATGTTACAAACTAATATGCTTCACTCACCAGACTTTTCAAAGAGCGATGGTCAGGAAAGTACTGAAACTTGTCACCACGAAAACAGTGATGCCGCGAATGCTACCGAGGAGGAAGTCTATTTACCTCGGAAATGATGGATCACGAGCATCTGCAGCTCTCACCCACGACCGAGAAGTATAGTGTAAGCGCTATTAGCAGATCGTCCTTTAAAGGATCTCCTTGTATGTTTAGCGAAGGAGCCCAGAACGTGGGCGTCTTTAGCTACAATCATTTAGATAAGAAAATGTACATCCAGGGATGCACGAGTCCACGTGGTAAGTGTCAGAGGACACATCTAGGAAGAGGATTTGAAGCGTTGATACAGTTTGTGCGTGGAAGAAGGTGCTCGAAACGACCTAGCTTGCCGTCGTGACGCCTATTCATCACGAAAAGGGGGACTGCGCCCTGGAGCTTGAGGTCGCTTCCTACAGAGGTCGTACTGTTGTACACATCTTGCGGAACGCCCAAAACACTCATGTCCCTGGATAGCACATCATATGAAACATACTGCGTATGAGTGGAAAACTGGAATGTCGCAACCTCCAAGACCCCAAACCAAGTGGCTTGTTCTCTACATTCGGCGCGACCTTGTTAAGCTGGTGGCATACCAATTAAAGGACCTTAAGGGATCTATTGACCCTAGACTGTAAAGGCGCTAGGCCGGTGAAAGAGGTGGATTAAGTTTTGAATTCAACAGCAGATCTTCAAGGCAACCAACAAAGCATAGGATGTTCGCCCAGCTTGGCATAAGGAACATAAATGCTTCGATTCTTAGAGCATTCACAGCTTCTAATCTATGGCTACAAATCGCTACGTCTCTGATGAAAGGAATTCTGCGTGTAATCATTCTCTTTTCTAATGGCCGCGGAAGAATGCCCACTTGTACTTCTTACACCTACTGCTCTGAAAAGACTATCAAGATGGTGAGTAAACTTCGTGATAATGAGCTTATAAGATGGTATCTTGGTAGGCCTGCTGATAGCTGAACTGGAATTGCGGCTCTTAATTAGAGTGTGTGACTTCGACAATAAACGGCTACCTACAGTCTACAGATTGACTACGAGTCTACCATAACAACGACTCGAATATGCCTTTCAACCTTTCCCGTTTCAAACAGAATAAAAAAGACTCAAAAACTCGGAAGCGATTCAACAATGGGAGTACTAGCCTGCCGAGACCTGTTCCCTCATTATACAGACTGCCTTTGTTTGATTTTCAACCAGCGCAGCCCTTGCGCTCTTCGCAGCTCTTACGTATCCCCTTTGAACTTCGATTTATGGTCTACGATTACCTCTTCCGAGGCAACGTTATTTATCTGTTTACCGCATTTAAAAAGCTCGCGTATATCTGCTGCAACTCTTCCTCGTCACATGACCTCACAAAAGCGTGGTGTAGATCGGCGGCCCATTTCGACCACACCCGGCGAGTCAATGTCGAGGCATCTATATTGCCAATTCCCCTCTTACTCAGCTGCCGAAAATTATATACAGAGCTAATTCCAATCCTTTACGGTGAAAATGTCTTCAACATTGAGGATATGAAAGCCTTCATCCGGTTCTGCGAAATCATTCCTTCACAGGGCCTAACCGCCATCAAACATCTCAACGTCCACTGGACCGCTCCTCAACCTCCTCTCCAGTATCCCGGGACAGGACTAAGATTCTTGCGAAAATTACCTTATGCCAATGTCACGTACGTTCAATTCTGGCACACTGTAGCCAAAGAAATGCCCGGACTTCGAAAGTTGCAGTTCGTTATTGACGATTGCCGCTGGCTTGGCAAAGTGAGTATTGACGACGCTTGGCTTGGTCCGTTGAAAGAGGTGCGTGGACTAGGGCGTTTTGATCTGGGGACTGAGGGGGGCTGGGCGAGGATGCAAGTGACGGGTATCGAGCATGAGTTGAGGATCATCATGTGTGCGAGTAGGGAGACATAAGTGCTTCTCATCACACGCTTATTTGAGCCTCCTATTCCCTCGAGAATTTGTTGGATGGTCCTTCGGCTTGATATAAAGTCAAGCCAACAACGACAATAACTAAATGGACCAACTGAAGCTCAAACCACATCCTGTGGCACCAAGCGCCCAAGATCTGGCTTCTCCCTCAGCATTGCTCATCCAAACTAAAAGATGGCGTAAACGATCGGCGAACGCTTACTTTGCGCATTCTCTTTTTCATTCTCGCCAACGTCACTTTTCACCAAGTTGATAGGAAGTAGATCGTCCGACGATTTGTTTAGTCCACGCATACCGCATCAGTTCCTAGACTACACAAATGCAACAGGAGAGAAGAAATGCCATTGTGAAGGTTCTCAATTCGTGTTATCGTACAAGCTTTTTGGACAAGAAGCTCTAAGGAAAGCAGAGCTATTCGCAGCTTTCGACTAGTATCCCTGTCCTTAGCAGTGATAAACCTATGTAGTCGGTGTTTCCGAAATTCAACTGTCTAGCTCATCAAGATTTCTATATATGCTTTCGTGTTGCCATCTAATGGATGGTATGAAGCTAAATCACGTCGACCTATTAAAGATCGTAGCGTCCCGCAGTTCAGTAAGAGAGTACAGGAAAAGGGGGTAGAATAATATACTTAGCTCCCAACTAAGTGTCTCAAAGAACTCGAGGAAGACGGAGGTATTGGTTATCGCTAGAGGGACTTTCCAGCTCTGTTGGTTCTTCCGTATCTTTTCTGGACTCTCCAGTGCAAAGCTTGGAGCTACCCTTAGCTTTATGGTCTGTAGGATACTCCTCGTTCCAAGTAGACTTCTCCGAGACATCAAGAAAGCAATGCGGGAGAATTGTATCGCGCTTTTCTCAATGGATTTTTCCACATTCCGCAATCCATTAGAGAAGGCTTACAAGTTCCCTAGTCTGGTCGTTGCGTCATATTCTGCCAACTCATAGAGGACGTATCTATTAAAGTCGCTTGGTACTGAAGGCAGCCACTCGTCTGCTTTGGGCAGGACGCTAGGACTAACAATGAGTCACGTGACGGTTTAGAACGCTTACCTTAGTACGAGTATTGCCTGTACTGAAACCCCGCCATTTGACCTCACTCACATGCACTGGGGCGAAGCTCTACGCATGATAGGATATAGTCATGGACCACGATTATCATCTGATAAGGTAGTCTCACCACTGATCATGCGAGACCCTTCCATCCTACCTGCCCTTCAAAAGGCTCGCTGTGACGCATCCCCAGACTAAGTCCTTTGTCTTGATCTTCAGTCGTCGGATAGCTAGAAGCTTCACAAACGGCACCCTGCCGATAAAGCTTGTTCTAGAAGATAAGGAAGGGATCTTGCACCATGGCACCACACTTTGGCGGAGCGATCTCTAAGCCGGATGTCGAGACAAGTCGACTTGTGGAAGATTTGGATCGGAAGCGGAAACAGTTGGATCTGGAAATTGCGGAATTCAAAGCGAACAAAGATGAGGAATACAGGCTTTTCGAGCAACAATTTGGGGCCGTGCGAGCCGCACAGGATAGGCGAGACGTAGGCGACGATACGGGAAAATCGTTGGAAGAGCGTGGCCGGCATCTAGAGCAAGAATCAAGCCTGGGCGAAGCTGTTCTAGAGAACGGCTCGACTGGCAAGATACAGAACGGTTCCGATGGCGGTGGTATTGACAGCCAACCCCAAATTTCGTACCTCTCGGACGTGACAAATGTACAAAAGGATCCTTTGGTAGGGTCGTTCCTTCACGAGCACGAGCGAGAAAAGGAATTCCGAGGGCTATTCACTCCAAGCTATCTCCCCCTCTTGGAAAACATACCTCAAGGGCAACGGCGGGGCTCCAGGGAAGCCCATCTATCGCCACTATTCAATACCCATGAGCCGTCTACAACAAGCCACAATACCGCCCAAGGTTTCTCTTCATCAGCCACGCTTCCGACATCTAGCTTTAACGCCTCGCCGCCTCCTCCACCCGCTCGTCCCTTAGCGGCAAGTGTCCCACACGGCGAAGACTTGCATGAACGAAGAGACAACTCGATAGCGAGTCTCCGGAGCAGCATGCGAGATCCGAAAGCATCTCGTTCGCCAAAGCGTGTATTGTTCTCTATAGATGATGTTGTTATGTCGCCGAGCACATCTCCAGTTGCCCAGCGATCGAACAAAGGGCTTTCGTCTAAAACAGTCAGGCTCTTCGATATGCCTCCTATATCTCAGAAGGATGACAACGCGAGAAATGGCAAGTATCAGGGCTACCGCGTTATGGATTGGGAGACGAATTTATCCACCACGTCTGAGAAATACGGCTCTCATGGTGTTCCACCATCTGCCATCCCTAATGGACGTCCGTCCGTCTCCACCACCCTAACTCAGCCGCAGCCAGCTGGCAATGATTCTCCGTCCACTGGTGGAGAAGAGTTTGAGCATGTGAATGACGAAGATGAACTCTTTACATTTGATGAAGATATAGATCTGGGAGATTTCGAGGATCAGAAGGAGAACGGTGACGGAGATCCCAGGTCTGACGAGGAAGAAGACAGGAAAGAAGAAATTCCGGAAAGCTCACCTCATGCGGGTAGTTTACCTATCGAGATTAGATGGCCAGTCAAACATGTTTCAGGGAACTAGATGGAGACGGAAGAGTTCTTTAGCACCGCAGGATACTTCTAGTCTGCAACGAGCGAAACATAACAATGGTTTCATGACGCTGTTAGAAGTGACGAGAAAGAGCTTGAGATGTATGTTAAAAAATTCTATATTAGCCAATATATGAAAGGCAAGCCGCAGCATGTTCTCTACTGTTGTTAGCTTTACCTCAGTATTCCCAAACAGAAATATCAATTCGAAACCTCATACCCTGCGAAGTTTCCGAGCACACTAAACGCCAACATCAAGCAGCAACACCAGCCACCAGTTTACGGCTCCGAAAGCAATATGGAGAATAGAAACGCACCCGATCAACCCTCCAAGGGTGGAGCGGAGGACAAACAGGCAAAATTCACCGCTGACAAGGGATCCCAAACAGATCTCGCCGAGCGGACTGAAATCTGCGAGAAGGATCAGTTACCCGCCTCAGTACTAGAATGGAGGAAGAAAGTCAAAGCACGAGAAGTGAATATAGGAACAGGCTTATTTGTAGATATCAACAACATGTTGGATGAGGAGAAGACACAAAAGAGAGCAGCAGCGCGCGCGCAACCAAAGGCCAGGGCTTATATACACTCGTCCGATATCTGGATGGTGAATATCAAAACCAACCCTCCCACTCTAGACGGACCAACTCTGGATCAGCAAGCCTGTGTGTCTCGGGACGTAGCCAATGAGGTTCGTCATCAATTGCGTGTCTCAGAAAGCTGTTGGGGAGCTAACGTATTCTGCAGATCGCCTGCGGAAAGTGGCTGGCAATTGCAAAGTCTTCCCTAGGCAATGCACAGAAGGAGATGGAGACACGGCAAATGTTGGGGAAGTTGAAGGACGATCAGCAAGGGTTTGATAAGGAGTTCTCCTCTCCACCCCCTGCCCAAACTGTACGTGTTTTTGTGGTCCGAATGCCTGTTCTGTGGCGGGACGACTCTTCGGGTGATTGAACGTATTATTGTATGGGTCTGTGGCAGGGGACTTCCTCGGTGTTTTTCCTTGTAGAGTTTATTCTTATCTTCTTCTCTGACCGGTGGTTCTTGATAGTGTAGCTTTCTTCTAGGCCTCGGGTTATCTGCATCAATAGAATTACATCTCATTTCTGCCCTCTAGCTTTGCAGCATCCATTTCTATACATGTGAGGATTGAGGGTAAGAAGATGCGAGGCCTTATCCCAGTGCTTGTCGAAGTTCGTAAGTACGGAGCCATCAATTACGTGGGAGCAATTTTCCCAACGCTGCCAAAGTTGTCTGTTTCTATTCTGAACAAGTTAATTTGGACACCACTTCTTTAAGCTGTGAGAAGGTTAAGAAAGAATAGTACAAGCATGACGATAGCAAGCTTGATAAAAAAGTCTAGAGGCTTTCACAGCAGCTTCAACCGCAGAGTATCTCAAAGGTCCAACGACATCATTAATCACACCGCTAAGATCCCCGTCAAATCTCGTTCACACAGTCCGTATCAATCGCACTAGAAAGGACAAAAAATACGAAAGGCCCTATATATTCCACTCAACACGCTTCGCTCAAGTTACATACACCATCGACACTCGACCCAACATCCAAGATCACTACCTTTACGAGCTTCGTCTACCTGAGACAGTCGATTACCAACATGACTCGGAATGGGGTATCAGCGCCGTCATCAGGATCCACGATGCCTAGAGTTGATCAAGTAAGCTACATTTGTTGCCCTGACATAAATCCTTTAGTGTCACCTACTTACACCCTTCACCAGCCTGCTGCATCCAGCTCTAAGGAAGCTGCCAAGCAAGCATCCGTCTGGGAAATCATTGTAACGATAACCTGTCTCGAACCAAGACGGGTTTTATCCTCGACAACGGAGCAGGCCCAATCGCGAACTGAGGCCAATGAGGCAAGTCCCCTCCTCCCTCATCCACTGCCATTCTCTCTCGTTCCTCTTCCTTTCTCTTCCCTCTCCATCTCTCCCTCCCATCTTTCGTCTCCGTCGCTTCTCAACCTGCTAACAAAGAGACACCAACAGAAAGCAGCAGGGAAGGCGTACGATCTACTCATTGGATCATACGTCGCCGATGTGTTCTTCCCAGCCCCAGCCCCCGCCCCGGATTGGTATCAGTGGAACCAGAGACACCGTTTGTCGGTGAGGCACGATATTTTGGAGAGGACGGGAGCTTGCTTTTTTATGGTGTTCGTGGCCAGCGCCGATGAGTACAAAATCGAAGTGAAGGAGGTCAGACGTTGAAGCCGAAATGGCTTCAACCAGCAAGATGCAGGAAGTCAATGCAGCGACCAAGGTTCAAAATGCGTTGGCACGCAAGCACTAGGGTTTTTCATGCATCACGCGTACTAGAGGCTCCGAGCTCCTAGTTGAAAAGGCTTGGAATTGTAGGTAGCTACGTCCGTTACTCACTACGTCAATAACATTCCGCCTACGATTAGAATCTACGAGGGAGAATCTTCAAGCCGCCCCCTTTTCTCCTGGTAGGCTTGCCTACTTTGTTCAATGCCTCTTAGTGAATGGAATGAGTTTTTGGAAGACCTTGGTTAGGTGAACTTGACGTTGGGCGAATCTTTAATGCCATCGTTTGGTGGACAATCACCCCCAAGTTTTGACTTTAGCCAACGCCCCAACCACGCCCTACCCTTCACACCCCCTTCAATCCCCTTGCCCACTCATCAACCACCCCCCTAGCCTACCTATAAGCCCCCCCCCCCACACCACCAAGGCCCCCCCCCACTCCCCCATTACAACCCTTCCCTCACATCCAAAAACCCACCCCTCACCCCCTAAAGCCCCAAACGCCAAAACCATCACCCCAGCAAAAAAAAAACCCGCTTCTCTCATGTGAAGAGATGATATGGGTGCAATGAGGGTTGCGCTCGGTGGAGTTTAAAAGATCCGGGTGTTGGGAGGGCCGCGCAAGGTGCTGAGGGGGGTTGGGGGAGGGGAGGGGCGGGGGTGGGGGGTTAGATGGCGGTAATGAGAAAGGGAAAGGGGGGTTTCAGTATTCTTAACTCTTGAAAGACTGCCTTTGAGCGAATGTGACCGCCACGATGGCAATGCCAACGCTGCTAGTTGTGGGATTTATAGACTCATTTGATGTGCTAGCTCGGTATCCGACTAGTCACTAGTCACGCTCTTCCCACAACGGACAGAAACTTCTTCAGAGAGAATGGAGTGCCCTGTTGCAGAGCCCCTCACAATGTAATATTACTTCATCGACTGTTCTCATGCTCAAACCTAGGCACAAGCCCGCAAAACGAACGGCCGTATGGTATTAGTATTGGTTCTCATGCCGCATGCTCATACCCCTTTAAGGCTGTAGGATCGGTTTACAGCCAAAAATAGGGACGGATGACTGGCTGTAGGGATTGGAATATGTGCGTGAGGGAGCTGTACTGACTGTATTTAGGAAGTCGTTTTGGATGCGGTTATGAATTGGTTTGATCATCCCCTAATCGTACCATTTTAACGGGAAACATTCCCAACGGTACCTAAAGATGAGCTTAGGTATACCCGAAGAGTAACTGCATGCGCCATGCGTCTATCTACAATACTTTAGTTCTAGGTGTAACAATGCAAACCACGACCCCTGGTCCAACCTCGTTGCAACCGCCATTGAAGGAACGATTTTCCAGCTCTCTCCCTAGGGTTCAGAAAGGACGCTTTTAATCCATCTTAAACATGTCCTCCCCATGCGGAGCCGGCAACTCTGCGACCGGCCGGTCACATTCCTCCAAATCAGGTGGTATCAATGCCTCCAACTCTTCTGGCGAGCCTCCACGCACTGGTGTGCCAAAAGCACCGGCTGTAGTCCCCTCGTCTTCTGCAAAATCAGCAAGAAGTCGGCCTCTACCGCTACTGGGCGAAGAAGCGGCTTTAGCACTCACTCCGTCGTCGAAGAGATCTTCATCTGGGTCCTGGTCACTTCCCGGTGGCGCAGCGATGACCTGCGTCATTCCATGCATTTCCTGATCTGCGTTGGTGAGATTATCAAAACTCCAATTCGGAGTTGATCGATATGGCGTAGCCGCGAACGGTCCATGGATGCCACCAATCCCTTCATCTTCCTCCAGCTCCATACTCTCCAACATCCCTGGCTGCGGACCTTCATATCCTGGTAGCTCATCATCCACTCCGGTCCTCCTCTCCGCTGTCCCTTCCGTTAAGCCACCACCTCCCGCTTGGTGAATTGCTCCTACTCCTCGTAAGGCGCTCGACGAGCCATTGCGGGAGGAGTCGTCGAGTCGCTTGCCTTCCCCCGCCGGTGATTCAGTTCGGGAGGCATCATGAGAGTCGGAGGATGGGTTTTGGGCAGCGTTGACCAGCTGCTCAAAAAATGGGCCACCCAAAGGTTGGGGGGCCCGACGGCGATAGAAGAGGAGATAAGCAGAAGGTGTCACAACAGCCTTAACGTTATTGCGCAGTATGACCGAAGAATCTGTGTCATGTTAGCACGGTCCGAATGAGGGACCGATTAGGCGAGCTTACCATTATACTCATACCAGTTCTTGTCAATGAAGTTCTGTGCAAAAGCCGTGTAATGTCCTCCACCAAGACCGCCGTAGTGGTTGTCCACGGCGAAAAGGTCGTATATTGGACTTTTGCCTTCTTCCTGCATGGCCACCCTAGAACTCAGATCAAGGCCTTCGACTGGGAAGTCCACGAATATATCTAATTTATCGCTGAAGCGACCTTGCACACTAAAACGCTTTAGGTGAATGACAAGAATATCCGGCGCTTTCCATAGCTCAAAAGTCTTGCTTGCTCGGCGATGTTCCTTACAACGTGGGCAATACCATGCGTCATTCTCGGACAGCGTCTCTGGCTTTCCAAATTCATCCAAACAGTCGCCCAGACTGATCCCATTCCTCTTCCGACTAGCCCGACGTTTCCGTCTTTCTTCAAGCTCAGGGTCAGGCATCGTTGGAATGCTTTCCCATGTGGGCGCACCTCGCAACTCATCGTCCTGAGTAGATTCAATCCCAGTAAATAAAGCGTCATAAGCCTCCGGACTCCAATCAAGGACGATGGCTTCGCCGAGTCGGATTAACGGGACGTCATTCGTTCCAGGTTGGGGTTCTTCGCGGTCGGAAGTCGTAGCAGCATCCTTACCTTTCCGGGAGTATGTGATTAGCTTCTTGCTGTCTCGAGACGTACGCTTAATAGACCTACTGTAGCGTCCACGATGCTGGACCAATCTCTGCACAGGGGGCAGGCCATCGGAATCACTGCCAGAGCCATTACCAAAGTATGAGGCTGGCGCTACTGCCGGGCTTTCCTCTACAATGTCCTCGTCGCTGGAGCTGGCACTGTCGAGCCTCTGTAGACGACGTTGAAGTTTTGATTGCGTCTTCATCTTACGATCAGTCACAGGCTCAGGCATCCTCGAAGCAATGGTAGGGTAGTCCTTGTTTTCGTCTTGTAATGTTGACCAGCCGGTCGGAATCATCTCTGATCCAGAAGAAAAATATTTCATCTCAAATAGATTCCTAACTTCCGGCGTAATGAAATTTGCGGGCTGGAGCATGCGAGCGAGCGGCTTGGATTTTGGCGCCGCTGAGTTATCAAGGTTCGTAGGTGCTGATTGAGACCCATCAACAGAATCCCGCATCGATATATCAATCATCCCATCCTCGCTCTCAAGAGACGTGGCCTGGACCTTCGAATCGGACGACGAGTCTTCATCGGTGGCCATCAGAACAGTGTCAGAATCTTCTGGAGCTGAATCGTCGACCGAGCCATGGTCTTCTCTTAAGAAGTCTCTGGTCGTCATTGTTTCGACTTTCGCCAGAACTTTTTGTAGAATAGCGTCGTAGTTCCTAACTTCGTCGCGCGTAACAATAATGTAGGAAGGGACCCCAAAGACAGCCCGATGCTGATACCTCCATGAGCCATCTTTGAGTTGGCGGTTAAAAACGGCTACAAGCATCTTATCCGCTAGCCCTGATTCGCTATCGGGAATGTCGCTCTCTTCGTCAGAGTGAGAATTATGGAAGATTAGAGGTCGAATCTTTTGGCTCTTCTTCTTCGGTGGTGGGCAATTGGTAGGCTCATCCTCAAGTTCAAAAACGGCGATGTGGTCACTTTCGGCAATCCGCTCTTCACCAATTGTAGCTTTGTCGTCAAACATCTTGTAAATTCTGTTCTTATAGATCTCCGCAACAACCGTCCGTTTAGCGTGAATGCCCGCTTTTCCAGCCACGTACTCCTTGAGAGCAGCGAAACTTGCATTTTTGTCAATGTCAACTGAAACCTGTATGGGCCGTGAGTGCAAGGGAAAGAAAAATATAATTCTAGACCACAGGTTTTCAATCGGAAGCTGCAGAGTAAGATTATTGAACGGATCGAAGATGATGCTGACTTTGTTGCAGTTCGGACAGACAACGGTGGACTTGTACATGCCAGCGAAAAGATCTGTAATCACCGAATCGTTACGAGCCTGGTATATCTCCCAGCATTTGTCCGCCATAGCGCGTAAAGCCATCGGATCATTGACCATCTCGTCGGTGGAGTCCGGTTTTTCCACATACGGCTTCTTCTGAATGCGGTTTAGGTCTTCTTGTAGACCATCCAAAAGAAACAATAGGAATTCCTGAGAATCCTGCTGTCCATAGCCGGAGAAAGAGGGTCCGTATTTGCCAATGACGTTCTTGAAGTTCCGGGGAGCGAAGGAGGAAGTTGCATTTTCACTGAACATCTCCTTAAGTAGTGACGCATAAGCTTTTGCGACTTCGCCGTTGTGAGACAATGGGTTGCTTGGATTTAATTCTTTTCTGTATTTGTCCTCTAAAGACGGGTCAGCGGATGAGTTGATTGATATGTTTTTGGAAATATAAAGACTCACGAAGAAAGTATTGGGTCAATTCCTCGATACTCCTGATGCATTGCAACGCTGAGTTCATGTAGCAGGTGTTGCCCAGATTGTTTAGCCCAGTCATTCCACGAGTTCGGCGATTCTTCTGCGCGCGGCCCCTAGTCATCATACCTCCTGTCCCGGGGGCTGGGCTTGTCCTTCCGCTACTGGTGTGCTTTGGCCTGAGTGTGTCTCTTACAGTTGTAGCACCACTTTTGGTGATACTGACCGGCACACCATTGGCTTTTGCTTGTTTAGAGGGCGCATCCGAGACCCACTCGCCACCAGCGGGACCGCCGATCTGCTCTTCGAGAACGATTACCTCATCCTGCCGCAGGCCGACAACGTCCAATGTCGAGTGCCCGTTGTACTTCTCATTTGCAGTTTCATCTTTAGCCTCAATCTGCTCACGCTGCGAGCCTAACTGTAGCTCCGCAAATGTATACACATCCAAAACAAGCTGCTTTCCTGCATCTACTTTTGTGATAGCGTTTGGCGCCGGAGAGTTACTCCGAGACTGGGCGGGAGTAATTAAGCCGGCCTGGGCATCTCCTCCTAATCCACCTAGAATTCTCCAAACTCGCACCTTCGTTCTAAGATCCACGCCAGCCAGAGGTTTGACGCGTCTTAGGAAATGTTGGAAGAGCTCATGCCTGCTCGCGAGAACTTTGATAGGTATTGCGTCCTTCTCTGCGAGCGTTTTCTTCGTCGCCCCCCCACTTGTGTCAGGAAGCTTCAACAACGTAAAGACGGGAGGATACAGTTCATACTGCAAGTTGGACGTAGTTTCACTGGTACTCGTATTGTGGCAGTACCTTGGAATGACTAGGGATCCTTTAGCAATCCCATACCAGTTGATGACCAGGTCCCAAGCTTCTTGCGGTAATATTTCGAAATCTTCTCCTATTTGTGATCCCGGCCTTAACGGTATATACGGCTCGCCCTTTTCGTCTTTTAAACCTTTAAGTGTCTGGTCCACAACTAGGTTGAGGCCTGAGTTATCTAACGGCCCGATATCTCCTTCTCTTGCTTCTTTCCCATATTTATCAGCACCTACAGCATTAGAGCCCCTGGAAAGTACCCTGGAAAGCCATTTGGTGGCGACGATATAACCTTTCTGGCCTTCTTGAAAGGGCCGTTCTGCCATTTGCATGACTTGCTTGATTTGATCATCGATTGACGGGATGTCTATGTTCGTAGTACTTGAATTTGACGAGGCCCCAGATACGTCGCGAAGCCCATTGCTGGAATTTGTCGTGGAATTGCCGCTTCGGGAAGTATGGTAAATGCTGTTCGGTAATGTATCGGTCCTATCTGCGACCGAGTCCGACGTAGAGCCTTGAGCAGATGAAGGACCTGGCTCCTGGGAAAGCATATCTACGGAGACCTCCCTTTTATGCCGCGCTGCTTGGCTTTGAGATTTCCTTCTTGGCATTATGCTCTCATCCACAGGACCAGATTTCGGCTCCATGGGAAATTGGTTAGGTACATCCTCTTCCATGTCAACATCCTCCCTGGGCCGGTCACCTTTTAACCCTTCCATGTCCGATGCCGGTCTTTTGGCAGCAGTAGGAGACGATGGTCGATCCAGCTGACCCATAACACTTCCTAGGCTCTTCTTTCTGACTCCAGCGGTATCTCTTGCCCCCAACGATTCGGTGCCTGATGTCTCCGCAGTACCTTCTCTATCAAGCGTTAAACCAGAGTATGCCGCACTGGGTGAGCTTGCGGCCGTGCTCGATAACTCTGGTGTAGGGGATCGTCCCTTTCCAGCTTTTTCAACTATCAAATGCTGCGGGAAAAAACGTGGAGGTGAGGGTGACGAGGTGAGGTTCGTTACACGGTCTGGCAAATGGATCTTTGGAGGTGAGGATAACCGCTGTATTTGTGGACTGGCTGGCGGGCTCGAACCATCCCAAACAGATGCACGTGTCGGCGATTCGGATGCTAAAGTAACTGGCGGTGAGAGCTTACGCTTCTTATGGGAAGACGTCGTGAAGGTGAAGGCCTTATTTCCCAAAGGAAATAAGGCTTGGTGTATGGGAGGGTGATCGTGTCAGGAACGAACATATGATAATGAAGCCAGGACACAGTCTAAATGATACAGTAGATGATAGACCGACCTCTTCCGTCTATCATGTGTTTCGAGGTGACTAAGTGATAGCTTGGAGGCTCTGGACTTGTGACAGTTTGTGTACGAATACGTAACTTCTAATTTTGACTTATTTGATGGCGTCGCGATTTGCCAAGCCCTTGTTCAGTGTGGTACAATGGATGAAACTTTACCGGTAAACTTCACTTTTTTATTGTTGAATCATGCATTTTAGCCCTGCGAAGATTGTAGACAGCATATCAGCTCAGTTCTAAAATCATCCTATGAGGAACAGTAGAATTTGCCATTCTTCCGCTCATCGTCGGCACTTCACTTCCCGCTTCACACCAGAAGGAGGGTAAGATAATTCACCATCCTCAATATAAAAAATAGTATGGAATTGACTGTGGAACGACACTCGTTTCTAGCTGTGATAACCAGCCCAGAGTTCATAAAAGCCAAACATCTTACATCTTACATCTCTCTCGCCAGGAACCAAAAAAGCCCAAAGTGCCTGATATGCTCAATTATATCCATCCCGTAATGACATAATCATCCATCAATAACCATCATATATACAAGCCCATTCTCCCTATCCGCTCAAAAATCGATACATATCCACACAACGCACCCCAAAAGGCTTATTAACGTTATTGCTGTCAAGATGCCCGCTCCGGCTCGATCACCGATTGTAATGAGCCTTGTCGTCACCGTTGCACCAGCCGGATGGCTATTGACGGGACCCGTTCCAGCACTTGGGTTGCTTTTGCTCGAACCTCCGTTTACCAATGATACGGGCGGGTATACCTTCTGTATTAAATTTGCCTGTATAACACTCAATGCACTCATCTGCTCTCCCACCCCTTGCATATTATCCCACGATCCTTGATACCATTTCCGCCCACAGGTAGTGCCGCCATTTGGTGCTCCGCTACATTGGCCTGCGGCACCGGTGGCAGAGGTGCGTAGTTTCTGCATAATAAAGTTCTCGGTGAAGGGAGCGATTTGCGTTGTGGCGGCCATCCACCGGGCGAGATAGGCTTTGAACGAAGGCTGATCGTTGTTGCAGCTTGCTTGCGGTTCGCAAGCGACTTCGACCATAACATTTCCCCCTCCATACTGGCTCGGAAAGAAGACTGCAGAGCCATTGAGGAAACCCTCAACGCGCGTGCGCCAGGTGGAGGAACCATTGGTCTATATGTAGAAGAACGGGTCAACTTCCTAGTCGGAAAACCAACGTTGAAAGAGGAGACTTACATAGTTGTACATGTTTGCGGCGCCCATCAGGTACGTGCCCACATTATACGTCCATTGAAGTTGTGTGGCTTGGGTACAGTTGTTCGCGATATCAGCTCCATCGTAGACTAAGTATTGCTTCGTAAGAAGCGGTGTCGTCAACGCCCAATCGTAGGACTTCTCGGCCCATTGTGCGTAAGTGTCGTTGCCCGTATATCTAGCAAGGCGAGCCGCAAGCTGGAAAAAGCCTCCGTTCGAGATGCTGTTTTTGTAGTTGTAACCTTTGTTGAAGGTGAAGATCTGCCACCGAAGTCCACCTCCACAATTTTGTGTGTCCCATCGTTCGACTTGCTCGTTGAAGACTGCCTGAGCGAGAGACAGCCATGACGGCTGTTTTGGTGGAGGATCGGGGAACTTCATCTCAGCAGCAGACATTGCTGCGAATGCCCAAAAGGCTTGGTCATCATTGCCCTGTCGGATAGTCAATGGATGCTGTATAGGAGAACGCTTTCCCGTTGGCGGTTTCTTATAAGCTTACCTCTGTTTTGGTCTGATTTGGCGGCATAAAGTCCTGGTTGGGTCCAATCTGGGCCAAAAGACCTTGCGTTACCACGTCATTGTATGTATTGTCACCCGTATAGTACCAGTATTCGACCATTTGACCAAACATCGCCCCGGCTTCCCACCAGTAATATGGGTCTGGCAACAGGCCGACAGACATCCCCGACTCGTTACCGTGATAAAATGACATCATACCATGCGCAACTGTGGCAGCCGCTGCTTTGATCGAGTCTGCATAATTACCAGTCAGTGGAGTGTTCGGGAAGTCATTGTATCATCACGGAGGAGGCCAGCCTGAAGCTCGCGATCGAGTCTTACCAGTACTGCTAAGATCCAAGTTTATCGCCATCGTAAAATGTCCGCTATATACCAAAGCCCCCAGTACTCCAGCCAGTGGAGATCTCCATCGTAGGAGCATCGTAGTATATTATAGTATAGGAATTATATTGAAGAATATAGATGTGTGCCGTCCGTTATGCGACGAAATGGGGTGCGATGGAATGGAGTGCGCTCGAGCGGGTTGTGGAGGGGAGAGTGGTTTCTTGAGCCCGCTGGGCATCCATCAGTGTATATGCAGCTGAGGCGCGCCGTGGATGAATTGCTTTGGATTACAGTTAGGTTCGTGTTTTGAACTGACGTTGCTTCAATCAAACATATCCTGCGAGGGTGGCGCGGTGCGCCCTTGGCTGAAGAATAGAGAGCCTGGCACGCCTGGTCAGGGCGCCTTAGCCCTGAAATAGCGCCGGAGTAATGATTTGTACCTTTTACAGTAAGGTACAGTATGACAAGTCGCCGGCGAGAGGGACAGCCGACAGCTGAACCGAGAAATTGATTCCTCGACTTGTTCTGCCACAGATTTATTTAACGATTCTTATTTACAACAAATGTGGAGATTTGTTCATGTGGTCATGAGGACGAATACGGAACTGTCGAAACGTACTCACTGATACCGATGCAGCGGCACAACCGAGATTCGACAGCGGGACTCCTGACAAGAAATACCTTAATCATCCTCGGAGCACCCGAAAATCCCGGGGAAGCCATTTCACGTGTACTCCGTCTCTCACCAATTGTTGCGAGAAATGGAAGGAGGAAGTTGCATTGTTATGGGTAATGGCCGTAATAAGGCTAGAAATATTAAACATCTGCCAAGGTGTGCTTCTCTTTCCCAATTAATGCGGCGGATACGTCGTGTTCATGCTCATCTTCATTCATTAAGTAATGGAGTTGCTGTAAAGCAGCTTCTAAGCTACCAACGAGGGGTAGTACTGCTGATCGTGGGAACGCTTGCTATACACCTATACTACATGGTGTACTACCTGGCCTCGATCTTATCAACTTCTTCCTTGGCTTCCTTCCAGGTGTCAACGTTCTTCTTGGCCCAGTCTATGTGACATTTCGCGTATGCAATCTACTCAGTGTTAGGGCAGGTTAAGGATTTCAATACGGCTCGAAGACAAACCATGTATCGCTTGAGGTCTTCTTCCTTCTCAAGCTGGAATCTTTTCAGATCCTTCAGAATGCCTGCGCTCGCGTCTTTGACGTCCTGCTCTGATACTTGAAGAGCTTGCTCGAGCTGGCCATGATTAGTAAACATATAGAAGGACGATATTGAGCTTTTATTACCTGGACCAGACTTTCTCTGGTCTTGCCAATCTGATCCCGCCTTGTCCGCTCCGGATCGACGTCAACGATACCGTGCACTGCATGGCTGATTCTCCCAAATATTTTGTTGGCGACGAAACCACCACTTTGACTCTTTCTGTGGTTAGTCGAAGGCGTGGGCGGCTCTTGCCCTTGGGGACCCTGCGATGCTGACGGCGTCGATTGACTTTCGCCATGCGTAGGGGGAAAGTCTGAATCTATAGACGCCGTATCCTCGGTGTTCCCTTCTTGTCTCATGTTTACAGAGACCTCAGATCTAGTGCTGCGCGCAGAAGCCGAAGATATAGAGCGCTTTGGTGGTGCACTAGGCGCTCCAGTGCTAGTAAGATACTGCTCAATTCTATTGGCTTCCTGTTCGCTTCGTTCGAGGGAGTCAAGAAGTGCCCTTTTGGAGGATAATTCGTCTTTGGTCATTTCTTCCTGGACTCTTTTCAAGACCCTGAATCGTAGCACACTTCGAACGACTCCGGCAAATTGTGCACTTTCACGCATTGGTTCGGCGAAATTGGCGCCAAGGGTAGATGACAATTCTTCAGTCGCGATGTACGAAGAATCTACGGCCTGCCCTATTCGCTCAATGGCAGCAGCAACTGTTGGCGATTGTTCGGAAAGCGAGAATCCGTTATACCTCGCGCCTAATTCCGCCATGTCTGTTGACAATGCAGAAAGATGCGTTAGTGTTCGTCGGTTGGCTTTCTCGATATTGCCTTGTAGAAGTAGCTCTAATTCTCGAGTGGAAGTTTCGAAGTTATTGAAATAGGGATCGAGGTCTTGCTCTGATAGGTTCTCAGATGAGGGTGGAAAACGGCCGAAAATTTGCGGACCAGGAATTGTGTGAGCTGCCGATGATGCCATGACAGAATAGCTAGGCGGCGATGATGGAGTTGCCGAGGAAGAAGTTCTTGAAGCTGACTTTAATTTTGCAGAGGACGATGGTACTGGAAGCCATTGGTGTGCAGGGGTTGGTTTTGAGGGGTCGAGAGGAGGCGCTTTCAGATTGCTTTTTGGTATTGATGCCACTGGGTGCGAGTTCAATACTTCACTCTAGAAATACGTCATTAATCGAGCCGATCTGAAGTTCGAAAAGGGTGCCTTACCCAGCTAGCATTGGGGTCCAAGAATCTCCACCATACGCCATCCTCTCGAACCTCCTGCATCTTTCTACAACGATTCAAAAAAACAGTGAGCATTCGTTTCCTTAAGTCTATGATACCCATATCCTCTTTAGCCTTTGTAGGTTTAGCTGCGTAGTCCGCCATCGAGTGCTTCTCTGGGATCGGCGGTATAATAAGTGTCGGATGTAGGCTCACGAGCGTGGCTCGTAGAGAGTTGAATTCTGAATAACGTCTTTGTACTTCGAGTTCCTACATTATGTCAGCTTGAACCCGGAATCTGATTCTCATGAAATGCACACTCCAGTCCTGATTGTATACACTATGTAGCTTCCGCCACTTTGGTGGCTTTTACCCGCGTCTGTAATAATGATTTGTAGATCTGGATTCTCGTATAAAATTTTCTCGACGCGGCTGTCATAACTCCCTTTCTTCCTGGTAGGTAAAGAGGTACTCCTCTGCTGATTGTAGTGCTCGTCATCATCGTCACTCAGATCTTGCGGCCTCGAAACAAACTCTGGTGGCTCGTTAGGCGGGGATTCGTCATCAAAAGTAGGAGTCGACGGCCGTTCAAATCCGGAGCCTTCTGTCCGTCAGTAACCTGCTCCCATGAAGTCCCGAACAACTGTAGGATTAGATTACTCACGGTGATCCTGTGAGCTGACGTTGGGAATATCTGAAGAATTGCGGCGGTCGAAGGACCCATAAGGGTTGTTGTCCTCGTCATTCCACATCTTGCCCAAAAGTCCTATCCTTGCCCATGACCTTATGGAGTTGCTAATAGGCGTTGTTTAAGGTGTACCTTGGGCTGTTTGTAACTCTAAGTGGAGCTTAGGACCTGACAGCGGGGCGGCAACTTCCGATTATGTATTCTATATTCTAGCGCAATCGTCACTGATATATTTCGTGCAGGGGAGTTCAACATACGTTTTCCCTGGCTACTCATCCTTCGCTTTCGCAATTCATTGTATTCAGCAAATTCATACATACTACAGGAATTCTTAAAGGAAAAAATCAGTGCGACAATGAGGGAACCTGCTGAGAGCGATCCATGGAGATATGGTGGTCGAGAGACCTACTGTACATGTAACCCAGTTGTGCGACCGTCCCCTATTGCTCAATAATACGAGGTGATGCTTTAAAGTATTGGAAATGGCCACCGTACCGCAATTGCACTATACACGAACATCAACAAAAGATGCAAATATTAACATATACGAGTAATAACGTCAAATATATATAGAGACATTAGATGATTCGAATTATAATATATATCTATCCGTGAAAGTTATTGCCGCCCTGTTTAACGATGACTTGAGCAATCCGATGCTTCTGATTCAATATAAAAGGATTAATATTCTTTTCTATATCGAGCTTGTCTCATTCATTCATTCAAGCATGTTCTAATTCAGCTCTATCTTTTATGAAAGGCCTTCGGTTAGCTACACGGTTCTTGAGCAGATTTCAGACGTGTTCGATAGGATTCAGATCGAGACTGTTGCCTGGTCAATTCAGAATCACGATGTTCTGCTTCGCAAATAGAGGTTTTTGCCATTGAGAGGTATGACAGGAGGCTTCATTCTGCATTAATAGAGTAGTGCTCATAGGGCAGTGGGTGGCCTGAAATCGATGATAGGCAGGTAATAGTAAGGGTCGCAAGACGCATCTGTTGTATCTATACCAGTCAATCCCTCCCCTTTTGGAACGACAGCACGGCGAGAATCTGAACGAGGGAGTCTTCAAGTCTTGTTGCAGACAATTCGCCTTCTTCTCTGCATGAGCTGCCTGTTCTATAGGGCGTCGTAGTAGATTCTCGGCAGCAAGAGCTGAGATAGAGGCTTCGCGATCCTTTTTATCCTCGGGCTGATAGATGTAACAAGGGCCCTTTCAATTCAGAGCTATAGAATCTCAAAACATGAACGTTGTATATTCGGAAAAGGCCTTCTCACAGCAATCTGGCTTCCACTCTTCTTCTTTGGTTCGTGTAACGTGTATAAGGCTTCGCAATTCCCCTAATTTGACTGACGTTTCATTCGTATAGATGACTCTACCCCATCTCTGCCTCGATATTACATCTCAGAACTCTTTATCCCTACACCAGTCTAAACGCTTCGTTTTCATGACCACGGTAAGATAGGGCTTTTGACGAGGTGAATAACGATCGTATCCGGCTTCCTTGAAGGCCCTCTCTATTGTAGATCGTGAGGCTAATACTTCACATTCGCGTGCAATCGTGATCCAGGATCTGCGTCGTCATTCATAGCTAGATGTGGCTAGTTTGATCATTATATCAATTTGCTCCTGGCATAACAATGGAGGCCTTTCAGAACGCGATCCAGGAGCAACGTTTTCCCCGCGAAAAGGCTCTGTTCCATGAATTTTAGCCTGTTTGCAAGCATGATTGCTGATATTTGATATTGATGTCAAAGAAACTCCGGTGCGAGCCTGTATGACGCGTAAAGGTGATCGATCCTGATATCGAGCGTAGGCAATAGCTGCTCGAGTGGCTGGACTGATCTCACGATCGCGTTTTTGAGCTGACATAGTGATATAGGGAATAGAATGATTATAAGGTAAATATATGATAGATATAAATGCTTATATAATAAGCTACGTTGGCCCTTAAGGCTGTACGGTGGCCATTTCCAATACTTTAAAGCATCACCTCGTAGGTATTCATCACCCCTATGGATCTATGTGATATCCCAAGTAGGCCAAATTCGCAGTCTATAATCTCCAATTTATTCAAAAAGATTCTCGATAGCTTTGCGCCCCAAAGCCGAAAGAACCACAATGTAGCATGACACTGCATTTTCCGGAACTTTCTGCATTTTCCTACCATCCCTGTCCACTCCCTCTCTGCTGCGCGGCAATTCATTCGTGCTAGAACTTCTTCACCAATGCCATCAAGTTGGCGAGGTCTTGAGAAGTACTATATCTGTTGGCCACTCATCTCAGGCTGATATGGACGAAGCTCGAGGGTTCACCGTTGCCGCTCAAGGACGAGATTACACTTGGTATAGACCTTGCAGGAGAAAGTCTTCGATCAATCTCAGAGCTGTCGTCGAAACCTTGCTCGTACGGTGCAGTGTGAGCAGAGTCGAAACTACTAATAAGTGTGGATTGATTGGATAGACCTGGTGTGGGCCCGTCGCTACCCCATCGACCTGGTCGAACGCTGGAAGATGAGTAAGACATTGGCCTAGGTGGTCCATTGACTGATGGTACCGAGTACTCTCCGTGATGGTCGCTTCGAGGGCCTCCTGCACCATATCGTTGTCCCAAATCTACAGTGGTGAAGCTCGGACCACGGGCGCCGTTAAAAGGCCTGCTGCTTTCCGAAATATCGCTTTCTTCGTCTCGCCAGGCTAGACCCGCACCTACTTAGGTAAGGTATACCAGTCAGCTCATCTAGGTTGAGATCAAAAGGTCCTGCGCTCTGGCTTCTCTATCACCGTTCTTGAAAACATGGAAGGGCAAGAATATTCAGTAACTTACTAGAATATGATTCATTACTTGCAGTAATCGCTGTTGAAGAACACCCTATCGCCTTGTTCCATTCTTCGTCAAAAGGGGCTTGCCCGGTCTGTGATCCAGGTCTATTAGAAGGCCAATTAGATAATGTTTGACTTCGTGTCGTCCGGCCTGAAAGTGCAGACTGATAAGACGATGCAGGAGAAGAAGACCTAGTAACGGATTTGCCATACTGCGAAAATGGGGTTCCGCTTTCTGAACGGTATGGAGAGGGATTGCAATTGCGTCCGCCCCAATAAGTCTTAGAAGGATAATCAATCGCCTTCACAGGACCCTTCAGAACTGCTCCCGTACTGCCTACATCCGTAGACGATGTCGTGGATGTTGAGTAATCTGATGAGCTTGAAGATATTTTCGATCGAGGTTTAGATGGGCCTATTAGAAAAAATACTCAGGTGATGATCATGACATCTTACAGTGGCCCTTACAAGTAGTTCCTTCAACATCAGCACCTCGAGTTCCGGTTTTTATCGCTGGCCGTCTTGAGCTTGGCCACACCGGGCCTCGCCTGGATCCATGCATTCTAGACTGCCGATAGTGTTTACGCTCTTCTTTATCCAACTTTCTCACGTACAACCAATATATGACGAAAAGAGCAAAAGCAATGAAGACAACACCAAGGACGACAGTGACTGCGATGAGAGTATTGACAGTCCCGCTAGACGCAGCATTGTGCGCCAATGCCGCGGGTATCGAAGACATCGATGCCTGTATAGTTGCAGTGGCCGCCACAGGCTCGTTGATGATTTGCTGGCGTTTCAGCATAGTGCATGTGGTATGTCGTGTGTACATCGGTCTTGGTTTCTCTTGTCCTGTCTTGAAACTCCAAGCAATGCCCGTTGACGTGTTGGAAGATCATTTGTGAGACCTTTCAATGCTCACTATGAAGTGCAAAGAACAACAATAGAATACAGGGCAGTCCGCAAGATGCTCAGGCCTTACTCGTGAAAGTGTACCAACAACACAATGGCTCAATGCCACAATTGATTGCTATTTTCTGTGCTGGACCCAGTCAAGCAACAGCGCAAATGTATCTGTCACGCCACCAGAGCAGACACATCAAGTTCAAAGCGGATTAAGACACCGGCTCAACGCATCTAACGCAATCACCATAACAATCTCTTCTCTTCTTCAATGCTGCCTAATGTCCATTCTCCACCTCGAGCTAATCTGGTGACACGATGCATGAGCCCTTACCCGACTATACCTTTATCCTATCGGTCAGTCCCATGGTACTGGCAAACCTGCAACCAACCGCGGACCTGGGAAGGCCACAGGTATGCCACTAGACAGCCTTGTACGTCTCGTGCTGTACTCGACACATTCATATGTGGAGACCTCGAAAACCCCTTCTCAAAATTACCAGCATCCAGCACAAACTTCGCTGGTAGGGTAACATACAGTGTTCACAGCAGGACCAATCAGCCAGGATACAGTTTTTCACACCACTCCTTCGCCCCATGCCGATCCCCATCTTAATCCTTGAACGGATCACCATCCTCATCTCCTTCATGGCTCCCATGTATTACTGTCACCCCGTCAATCCTCACTTTCTTCTGCTTTTTGGTTGGCTTTTCCCCATTCAGCACCCCTCCTCCTAGCTCACTCATCGCTATTCCACTTTCCCACCCTTTATGGTCCCCCGCCGTCGTCAGATCCTCCCAAAACGCCCTGCGAGCTGCGGGCCCTACTTCTATGGTTTCTAGGCCTTCGATGGTGCCCTCGCTTCCACTTTCGTCCTTCGCTTTCGCTGGGCTCTTCTTAAAAATATTCAAGCCCTGGAGCTTCTTTCTCATACTCGTACTGCTTCTGCTGCTTCGCTGATAATCACTAGAAGGATCCCATCCCATCTGCCTCTCTTTCATCCTTCTCCGTCTCTCCCCATTCCTCCAAAAACCCCACATCGCCACCGCCATCAATGCCAGCCCCGCCAACACGCCGACGACCATAACACCATCTCTCTGTCCCTGGCTCCAAGCTCCCCAACCCCTACTCGCTGGCACCACCAACACTACTTTCTGCCCCTCGCCATCTCCTGCAGCAGACCCTGTCTTTGCAGCACCACCAGAAAATCCTGCCGAAGTCATATGTACCACCCCAGTAGTGCCCGCCCCTACCGAACCAGCTACAGTAGCAGCAGGGATCCCTGCGGAAACCGTCATTATGTCTCCAGTCCCGCCCTCCCCAACCATCCTCGCCGTTGTCGCTGTAGGCCCGGCAGCATACACGATCACGGCGTCCAGTTCTGTAACCAAGAAAATCGAAAGTGCGGACGGAGGAAGGTGGATGGTGGACAAGGAAAGGGTGGGGCCTGAAAGCGTGAGGGCTTCTCGGGCAAAGGGTATGGTAGGGGTGGTCCGTTGAAGTGTTGTTGTTACCGTCGAGAGTAGGGTAGGAGTGGGGGTGGTGTTGGGTATCGTAGAGGAAAGAGTAGGGATAGCCGGGAGGCTGTAGCTATAGGAGAGGTCGGTGGGGTACACGTTGGCAGACATCTTGGGTCTTTACTTTGTTCTCAAGATGGATCAAACACAAAACTTTCGAACCCTAGATTCAATTGCACAGGACAAATGTCTTGAAGAAACAAAGGGTCATCTGAGTCAGTGAATAATGTCTCTTCTGAGACGATCACCGGCTGAATTTACACCGTGGGTGAATCGGTCCATTCATGCTTGCTGGGTACTGAAGGTAGTTTGTAAAGACCGTTGGGTTCTTTCCAAGGATACTAAACCGTCTGGTCATATGCATCGGGATTTCAAGCTGGATCAATGGTGTTGTTCCCGCATGCTTAGGCTGGGATGTCTGTTCATGCCCGTCGTGTCAGTATCTTGAGACCGAAGCCCCCCATTTATTTGGATGCCCAGATTCCAGAAATCACCATCTCATCCTTTCAAATCCCCATCTGAAGCGTCCGTCACATCGCTGCCATGTTTACCACACCGCCTACCCCCCACATCGATCCAGCACAGGAGTCACTTCGGTGCAGGAGTCATGTGAAAGATCTGTCCATAGGTACCGAGATTGCAAGCTTTGATGGTAGATGGATTGTAAGATCTGCCTGCTTGCTTGAGCTTGGGATGGCTGTTCATCGTCGCTGCTACAGATTTGGAACGATCGTCAGCATGATGCTGAAGTCCCCTACGCACCGCCTCATCCTCACATGTTTCGACTGTAAACATTCGTCACCTTGTTGCCATGGCCAAGAAATCCCTCATGAAAACCCCTCCTCATCCCCTCTCACTAGCCAAGCACCTTCGTCACCTCCCCCCATCTCCCTCCCTCAAACTACCCAGTCATCACCTCACCCTCCCAACCTCCGAATCTGCACACTCGTCACCTCGTGGCCATGATCGTTGAAAAATAAATTCACGTGAATCGACCATTACAGGCACAGAGGTTTCCACCTCGTGGTTCTCGCTTAAATTACTTCATTCGTAAAAAAGCCCTAAGGCCGCTAAACAACCCCTTTTTCCCTCACCCCCAACCCCAGCACAGACAAGCCCACCCCAACTTACACCGCCGCCGCCACACCAGCAGGAGCACCCGCACCCGCACCGGCGCCAGACCCAGCAGGAGCCCCAGCCACAGAAGCACCGCCGACAGGCACCGCAGCAGGCGTAGCCACAGCCGCCAGGTGCAAAACCCCAAGCGGCATACCCCCAGCCGCCGCGGGAGCATTCCCACGGCGGGAGTAGAACATGGCGCGCTTCAAAAAAATGATGGCCCCAAGGGCCAAGAAAAGGACGGCGAGCAGTATTGATCCGACCAAATTCAGGTTCATGGTCAGGGCTACACATGCGAATTAGGGCTGACATTTTAGCTTGCATATGACCTTACAGTAGCAAAAAGCGCGTGGAAGAAGATTGGTGGGTGTTGGGGGTTGGTTGGGTTGGCTTTCGATATGTTAGTAGGTGTGCATGGAAGATTCAGTGGTGAGGAGCTGCTTACAGAGAGGGGCGACGAGAGGTATCGGTGTCGAATCTTTGTGATGTCGTGTGAAATTTTGGGAAGTAGGTGATTTTTTTATGTTTGTGTTCACGCTTGGGGGTTGTCGAAGGATCGTGGTTTCGTTCGTTATTATATCTTAGCCCTAGCCTTCACTATTCGCCCCGACGACTAAGCATCATCGAACCAGCCCTATAACTTCTTCAATCCTTTGAAGCCATAGATCATGCACCATATTTTCCCTCCCTACGTCTAGAAAGGTGCTCAAAGAATCACGGCATTTCTCCTGTCTCTCCTTTCTAGCTGGCGAACCATCTATTTCGTGGCCATCTAACAGTAATTTTGCAGCCAGTATAACTCGTATACCGATTGTAAAGGCTTCCGGTTTGGACGTCCAGCCGAGTGGACCATCAACATTGTTCCTGATTGTTACCGTAAGTGCGGAGATTCCATCAAGTGTCCAGGTACCCAGTGCTGACTTCGATATAGCATCGGGTCGAGCATTTAGGTCAGCAAGGGCGCCAGCCCACATTTCGGCTTCTTTCACATCGTCAACAAAGAGATTCTGCTTCTCTTCGACGAAAAGAGCGTTGTCTGTACGCATGGCCTCCTGAAGCAAGACCTTGACGGGACGGAGCTGCAGGGTTGGTGGTTCTTTGATTGGCAGAATCTTTACAGATGGAGAAGCCCCAGTCAAGCGTCGTATAGCTTCTGACCACAAGCATACCGATTCGTTGTACTCCCGTACTAAGAAAAGTAAGAGCCTAGGACTCGCCGCAAGAGAACTGAGCGAAAGGCTTGTGGTTGCCTTGGAATCTCCATAACGACAGGAGACTGATAGCAGAGAAGACACTACTACTGAGGCCTGGTCTCTAACATATTCATCGTCGTCTACCAGTGCATCGTAAAGGGCAAGGTATACACCAAGCAGCTCTGGAATTGTGTTGGGGATTGAGTCGTGGGCTTGGAGGACGGTTATAAAAGTTTTGATCGAGGCGACGGCTGCCATTCGGGACGAAAGTTCCTATTGGTACTGATTAGACAAATAGCTCGCTGGCGACGTAACAACATGATATATTTACCGATCTGTCGCCTCCGGCCAATGCAAGCGCGCGAACCCAAACAGAAAGCTTACGTTGTGTATCACTATCATTAGAGTTCGTTATGTATTTCTGAACGATGCGACCTCCATCTAAGCGTAGTACCTCATCGAAGTCCAAAGGACCCTTGCGCTGCAACTTTTCAGGCCGAGCGCCGCACTGTAGGTCTTGACTGCTGGTGGCATCATTTTCTTCAGGAGCGATTTCTTCCGGGTCGAGACTCGTCGAGACCTGTGTCGCTTGCCTTGCGGAGCAGCATGCATTGTCGGTCAGGCCTAGGCACCGTTTGAAAGCACTGGCAAGAAGGCTCGAGGAAGGCTTTCTGAACAACTCTTCTTGACTTCCAGGCGTTGATACGGTTGGCCATCCCTTAGAAAGAGACTCCCTGCATTTCAAAGCGAACGTCCTGTAAAATATACCTATGTACAAGATGAGCAGGCAAACTTGCCAAACCGGGTGTCCAGAAACCCACTACTGGAACCTATCATTATCTGTAAAACGTCTACTAAAACGTTAAGGTATGCCGTAATGGTGAAGGAGCAATTATTCAATACGACTACGGTTTCGAAGGACTCGTCAAGCAAAGGTAGCAAGGCCTCAAATTGATCTAGCGAACATTAGCATAGCAATAAAATAGGTTAGTCTATGAGACACTCGCCATGTGATCTGGCCGAGAGTCGACTCGTGTTCAGTAATATGATCTGGCGAAGGTACAGAAGTCTTCCATGCAATGCATTCTGTGATGGCCAATCTGGACGAAGAATTGTCTTAATGTCCGCGAGATAATCTTCGTCACTCAAGACAAGACCAAGGGCTTTAGCAGCCTTCTCCCTTATTGGCCAAGCTGAACTTTCCATCTGGTCCCAGATGAGCTTTTTAATTTCGAGCCTTTGTTGAGAAGGCAAGCCTGATCTTTCTATGATTTCTAATGCGGGAAACACTCTTTGAGCTTGCATAGAAGCAGCGATCTCGGAACGGTCAACAGCCATTGTTGGTTTATCGGCTTGTCGAAGCATCTTGACTAGTAAATCTGGCAAGCTGGGGTACTTCTCGTATATCAAGTTCGAGAGCCTTCGATGAGAACTGGGCACTCTTGTCGAAGAGGTATCGGTACCACCGTGTAACCGACGAATGAGAGCTTTGAACAGCATCAAACCGCAATTCCTAATTTCCCATCTAGATACTTTTAGCTCTAAAACTCGAATGTGAACTCGATAGCTCCTACATGTTGCTTTCAATACAGGAAGCGGCAATGTCCAACGTATCCGCAACATGCGGCTCAGTACCAGGGCCAAGACGAGTGTCAGTGAAGATGTCTTTCAAGCAATTTAAGGCGTGTACTTGAGGCAGCCGCAACATCTTTTCTCCACTGATACTCTGAATAGGTTCATCAGCTATAGCTTGCAAATCAAGAATCACTTCTATGAGAAAATCGCCGACTGGAAATGCGGCCAGAATGCCAGTGATCAACGATGGAATGCCTGCTGATCTCCTTGTGAGCGCCGAAGCATTCTGCTGGATACTTTCTAATACGTCCTGGCACTCATCAGCTCAGATCAGTTGGGGTTAAGTGGCATAGTGCAGGCTTTACTAGGTACCATTGCTTGGGAAGACGTGTTATACTTGAATGATTTCTTCGAGCACAAAGCAAGCAGCAAGCAGCAAACGTCTGCGAAACTGTAGAGAATGCACCTCGGTGACGAAGCTCGACCAGTTGCGTAAAAGCAAGCGTCCCCAAGTTTTGGAGCTCATCATACCAAAGACCCGTCTTTGGGTTTGGCGGACCATAGGCAGGACTCGTAACCATAGCGTGACACAGGGAGCTACAAGTAGAAGTGAGTCAACAAAAGGTTAGGAAGACAGTCTGAACTGGGAGCTAACCTCGCCTCTTTCAGGGCACGCCAAGAAAATGAAAGTGTATCTTTGGTTCCAATATCGAGTCCGTCCAGTTCGTCCTCTTCAGAAGCATGGCCTTCAGGAGAATCTATACACAGTACCTCTTTCACAGCTTCCCATACGTCTTCACAATTCTTAAAGATTCTTTGGTTCAATCGCCTCCAGAGAGCCGGCCCAGTATCAGAATCGTCTATCAGGGAGCTATAGAAGTCTGGCCGATTGATAATGTACCTAAGCATTGCTATCAGTCACCCATGATTAGCGCGCTACCGAGGATTTTTACCTCAATGCAATCAGATATCCATGGAGGGTGTATTTTCCAACGGCCAGACGTACGTTATCGCGTGCGACCCTGATGTCATGCTCAAGGCGTTCCAAAATGTGGGTCAAGATCGAAAGTCGACGTTGATACCAGTTATCGGGTTTGGCACTGTTCTGGCAAGTCCCATACAGTAGGTTGTACAGTCTACCAACACCATCGGCATGGTCTGCTCTACCAGTATATCGCATTATAGCTTCTGCTCGAAATAACGTATGGATTAGTCCTCTATGATCAGAGCGTAAAATGACTCTGTCGTCAACCCTAGGTTCTATGGCCATAGTAAACCCACCAATGTCGCTAGCTGGAGCTAACAGGGTTGACGGAGCAAGCTCGAAGATTGCAGCGGCCGCGTTGCGGACATCGTCGAAAGGGTCCAGCATGAGATCCAAAGCGCATCGCAAGAGCTGAGGGGTGAACAAGCTCTTTTGCAATGGTTCTTTATCTCTATTACTGGCAAACTCCGGTGGCAGCCTTACAGCACCTGCGCCATCATCTGGAGGAAGGAGCCAATAAAGTAACTGTAGAGCCGCAATATGGCGTTGATATGAAGATGTAGGGTGCAACTCCCGGGTCAAGAACTCGGCATACCAATCTAGAAAGGAAATCTGCGGGGCCATGAGGCTGGGATCAGAATCCAAATCCTCTCCAACGCGCTGAATCCACCTTTGACGAGGCCTATCATTTTCTCCGTTTGGTGTCTGAGTAGAATAGTGACTGGTCTTATTGAGAGAAAAGATACTACTTCGCAATCTTGTACAAAGCTTCTTCATTTGGTTTATAAACTCATTTCTGGCCCTAGTGTTGACCTCGGCGTGAAATAGTGGCAAGGTCTGACGTAAAGCACCAAGTAATCTCCTGGAAAAAGGTTCAATAGAAGATCTAGAATATGTAGCAAGATCGAGTGCGGCGATCCTTATGTCAGGCGATGCATTTACAAGAAGTTTAATACCAAGGTCTTGTAAATCCGAACCGTTCAGATCTGCTTCGCTGCAAAGATTTGATCCTGCACTTTCTTAGCTATTGATCCTACGCTGCTGTGTGCCAAAACAGTAAAGGATCGTGCACACCCACGTGAGTTATAATTCGAACCGAGCTCGACCACTATCCTTGCTGTTAGGAGACATAACTTGGTATTACTAAGAGTATGCGATCCAATATCACCCTCTTGTAGATCTTTCAGGGGTAGAGTGTCTAAGAAAGCTTGTGTACCAGCAGGACATAAGCGGAGCAGGCCTGGAAGTATGTGCTTTGCAAGACCCTCAAGAAGCTCAGGTTCCTCATTGAGAGCCTTCTTGATCGGTGGCAACCAGAGCGGTAGTGCTAGGTCATTGCAACCCTCTGACTTATTTTCTTCTAAATGTCTTTGCAACGATAGGAATAATGAAGAAATAAGACGGCCAGTAGCGGGTGCAAGGTCAGGATACTGTACCCACTGGAAGATGCTGAACACAAAATTTTCCATTGACTTCACACATTCTGCGTCCGAACCGTTTAAGATTCTATCTGAATATATATCTTCAGCAGTCATATCGAACTCCCCTGGTTCTCTCTTCTCAGTGAGCATAAAGACCAGCTGAGAGGCATTGATCATATGCTTGTTCAAGAAATGTTCTAAAGCTTGTACAGCTGCTTTGATCGAGGATGACTTAATATCACCAATAACAGTAAGAATTGCGGAGGACACAGCATATCTAATCAAAAACACCCTTTCAGATGCGGTAGGGTAATGAAACGCAATCTTGGCCAGAGTAGAGAGTAGATGCCTCATCGGCTTTGATTTGTTGGTTTCTGACCTGGTAAGATAGACGTCAAAAGCTTGAGTCCACATAGACGAATCAAAGGCCAAAGCACGAATCTGACCATTACCTGAGGCCTCGCACAGTTCGAGGAGCCCACAAAGAGCATCGCAAGTTGCGGCGCCATGTCCCAAAGATGTTTTGCTAGACGTTAGAGTCGTTAACAAGGCCTGAATAAGCGCTTGCACCTGCCTTTCATACTCTAAGTTAAACCCTTTTTGGAGGATGGCATCTTTCTATACCTTAGAAATTTGTCTTCAACTGCATCGTCATTCTTCAATCTTAAACTCGCAAGGTTCTTGCTCAGCAGTCGCACTTTAGCTTCCGATAAAGTACCTGAATTATCGCCTTGCATCTCGGCGATGCTCTTTCTGCGTTCGATCACGGAGTGTGAGTTTGTGTCCTTATGGTCCATCTTGAGTAGAAACACATGCCATTGTATCCTTGTATCCCTTAAACCATCAACCGAGGGGAGACAAAAGTCATAGGTCCATAAGGCGCTGCCAAGATTTTACTGACTCCTGATGTGAAGGGGACTAAGCCTTATAGGGCGCCCTACTAGGATATCTGTTTACTGTGTATGTACGGAATAGATCCGACCTGCACTCAGCCTTTCAGCCCCATTCACCTATTCAGCTCACTCTCTTCAATTTATCCAGCTCACTCACCAATTGTTGTTTTCTTAGATCAATGCAAAAGAAGTTCCCGTACCAGACAATGCATTTGCTGCTGTTTAACGACTATGAAAGACTGACACCTGTTCAAAACATGTTCGAATCTTCCTCTTTTACCTTCGTACATGTTGAGTTATTTAAACGAACATCTTTCTGATTAAACTATTCTTATCCTAACCTGCCGCACTGTTCTAGGTGTCTGTGTTGGGTGTAGGAAGAAGCTATGCATCCACTATAAACAGGCCGAACACGTTGGGCGCTTTCACAAGATCGCTTGTTGTACCACCGTTCTGTTCTGTTGATACATGATCCACCGTGTCTTTTACAACAGAGTAAAAGGCTGACACCATGGTAGGCCGTTCAGGCCTACGGACACTGCTCTCATATTCGAAAAGATGGCTCTCAAGACTCAATCCACTATCCAAAGCCTCATCCACGAGAAGATCTGTGCAGATAGGGAAACCCCATCCCCAGCAACAGTCGTTTTTCCTCAGCCGCTTATCTATTGAAATCCGAGTGGTCATCTATCAACATATATTCGGGCCTCCACTGATATATATTGTGGATTTGGGTTACCGTCTAGCCCACGTGAGGTGTCTACAGTGGCAGACAGGTGAGGTCTGGGACGGAAATCGACGTGCTATTGATGGATTTGAGGGGATGACTATCCTGGACGAGTCAATTGACCCAATTACTGGCGCATTGTATAATCTCCAGGCTGATGTGCGTCACTTGAATTCCCACATCCATGCCAGTCAATTCTCTATCGCAGCACAACGTATCAAATCTACAGCGTATTGGCTCGTCACTGCAGTTATATCGAAGCCCTCTCAGTCATGTATTCAACGCCAATATTCACAATCTATCGATCCTCATTCTTCTCGGCAATTTAAAATTCTCGTCGCTTCGTCACCTTCCATCTAGAAAAGCATTTCTACCGATTCCCACAGCTTGAGACTGGCGCAACTTCCGATATGGCAGCCTGGAATCGAAGTTGTCGTAGCCTCGCTTCGATGGGCAGTCTTCGAAACCTACGCAACAGTCTCAAGGAGGCACGGTTCTTCATCGACACGCGGTTGCGGAATGAAAACGCCAAGCTCGTAGCCGGCGTCCTGGAGCCATTGAAGTCTATCAAATTGGGGGAGACAGGGCACTTCGACGTCGTCACTAGGGACTGGGGACTGCTGTTTCCGCCTAGCAACGTGCCATTCCAGCTCATAACTGAGTGAACATGCTCTTTCCTCAGAAATAAGATCGATTCAATGCCCGAGTGAAGAAGCTGGTATAATCACGGCGAGGTTTATGCTAATACCACTGTGCTGAAAGATCCGTTCCAATGCTTGCGAGGACGCTTACGATAGGGAAGGAGGGTGCTCGCATGTCAACAAAGCAGTGCCTAGCCTGTCTATGAAGAAGTTCTTGGGAACTTGTTAGCGACATAAGGCTACTACTTCGTTTTCTTTTAGGTCAGGGGAGAAGAAGAAGAAGAAGAAGAGAAAGAAGAAGGGGATGTGTAGGACAGATATGAATTCAAAAGCCCCGAAATTTCAAGTCAACAAGACATAACTGGGATGGAGATGATGTATCCTGCCATTATCGTTATTTTTCTCTATTATATTTGAACAGCATTAGCTCCCGGCGGCTCAATCTGCTGGATGATCCCTATTGTCCATCACAACACTTGCTGTTTCTCAAAGGTAACTCTAGCGTGTTCACTGTCTTTCATCTTCTTCTATCACTAGCAATAGCAGATGCAAGCCCAATTACTACGCACGAATTACGCAACGTTGTCTTTCATCCCACGGATGAATGCATCGATACTATGTCAGTACAATGGTAGATGATGTTTAGACTGTCATTGAATCTCTCACAACCGCTAATATTGGTCAGCAACAAGTGCCACCTGTACGTGGTGCTGATTACAGACCTTCTATCCCGCTATAGACGACTTAAGAGATCTCAGGTTGAAATATTAGAGGCGCTCGAATTAGTAATATTGCTGTTTCATTAGATTTGATTTGATTTGATTTGATTTGATTTCATACACCCTTGTGACATCGGTTTAGGCCCGACCCATGGGGGAAACTATGCTATGTGTATCGAACGGACAAAACCCTCTGGGGGAGAAAACCGCTCGCCGACTACACAACGACTTCACGCCGTCGAAACAATAAAATTGGCACTGTGTTACCAATAATGAACCTATAGCTTCTATCCAGCGCGTGACGCTCGAGTAAACTCTTACGAGTGCCTGTGCTGTTTGTTGTAACGCATCGTCTTTGCCCTGCTCTTCATTGACGGTATTCTATACAACGATGTTCCGGTTCGATTCCCGATCCGAAGACGAAAGACGTTCCTTTGCACCCGTGGTGCTCGTGGTTGTAACGCAGAAACTGTGTTCTCTTGCTCAATGATTGCCATTCATTGAGCAGAGAAATGTGTGGTGGAAGAGAGGCGCGCACGATGGAGAGGTAGAGTGTGGTTGTACTGAATAACCCTTTCCTTCTCTTGATCTGGCTTGTGTCACGTAGACGTTGAATAGATTGTTAGTATAGGCGTGCGGTCGCAATCGTTCGATGCTTAGCTGATCGATAGTAGAGGTGCGTTCTGATCGTCCTCATGCGCTCTCGATTTTCCACGTAGATAGATGTATGACTTGGCGTCAAGTAAAGAAGGTGGGCTCAAGCCCCCCCAGTATATCAGCGTGACCGACGGGTCACTACTCCTTCGGGCACATGTAGTCACAAACTCAAGGCTCATCACCTGGTTCGTCTATTCTACCTGATATCTTTCCATCAATTACTCGGCGGCACTGTCGATGTGGTGAAGACGTTTCAATACCGATGCAGTCGACGGGTCGCAAATCCCTTCGACCACTTGTAGTCACGACTCCCAGACTCTTCACCTGGGTCGACTATTCTACTAGTAGTATCTTCCCATCTCTTACTGACATCGACATGTCATTAATCTTCTTCGTAGATCGATTGTGGCTGTTAGGGGGGGGTGTTGTCGCGTGGATGAAAACTCTGCACGGCGGCTTTCCTGGTCACGCAACGTCCTAACATCGTTCGAACTGCGTCGGATTGAGATCTCTTGGCTCTTCTGACTTCTATTCGGAACAGAATAGAATCAAAAGGTTCGTAGCCGGCACCACGTACAGGTGAATCTCGTTGCCAGCCGCTGTTTCATTAGATGGTGACAGTTATTTTGTTTAAAGAATACAAAATTTTGTATAGAGTCAGAGATTTGTGCTGAGCATTCATCTATACAAGGCTTTGAGTAGCTGTACGCTCTGAATCAGCGCCAGAAGGGACTTCGATGAGTAGAATACATCCTGGGGAGAACGTCGTAACAACAATACCCCGGAGGTCTTTTAGTAGAATAACGATACCTTTAGAAGGATGATCAAGAAATCGAAAGAAATCGAGAGCAGAACTGTAAGGTGCAGACGCGGAAGGTCTAGCCGGGTCCGCAGATATTAGCGCAATAATTTTTGGTATTTCTCTACGATCAAGTACGACATCCACCCAACACAGCACCGTCGCAGCCCTCACCACCCACCCCCACTCCCTCTTCCACCCAACCCCACCTCACCATGTCCATCTGGGAAACCCTCACCGGAAAACGGCGCCCCACCGACCCCCCCGCCTCCTCCTCCTCCGAAACCCTCCACGACCCAGCCACAACCACCGCCTTCCAACCCTTCGACCCGACAACCGCCCAAGACGTCTCCTCCTTCCTCTCCACCCCCTCCCTCCCGGACCCCTCCCAGCTCCACCCCCTCGCGGGCCTCAACGCCCAAACCCTCGACTACCTCACCCTCGAAGAATCCGCCCTCTCCGACCTGCCCGGCTCGCGCTCCGCCCTGCCCTCGCGCGGCTGGTCCGACGATCTCTGCTACGGCACCGGCGTCACGTATCTCACGGCGCTGACTTTAGGGGGCACGTGGGGCATGATGGAGGGGCTGCGGAAGAGCCCGGCGGGGGCGCCGCCGAAGCTACGGCTGAATAGCGTGCTGAATAGCGTTACGAGGAGGGGCCCGTTTTTGGGGAACTCGGCCGGCGTGATTGCGATGGTGTATAATGGGATTAATTCGACGATTGGGCATTATCGGGGCAGGCATGACGCGGCGAATAGTCTGGTGGCGGGGGCGTTGAGCGGGATGCTTTTTAAGAGTACGAGGGGGTTGAGGCCGATGTTGATCTCGGGGGGGCTGGTCGCGGGGGCGGCTGGGGCGTGGACGGTGGGTTCTTGTCTAATTGTGGTATGTTTTTGGTATCTGAGCTGACATTCGCGTTTCTTAGGTTGCAAGAAAGACGCTTTTCTAAACTAATTCGGACGAACGCCGCCTCCTATCCTCACACTCCAGACACGATACGGGGCTCCTCCCTCTCACACACCAGCTTAAGACCTTCTGGGGCACGATTCCGGCATCTTTGACTCTTAGCGTCTTCTGCATCTTGTCGTACATACTTTGGGTGCAATCCTCTCGGCGCAGGGTCGGCCATTAACCTCTTCACTCCTACATTTAGCTGTCTTATAGGGCCCCTTTGTATCTATATTCTCTTCACGGCAGAACGGAGTTTTTTTCATAGAGACTACTTAATGCAAGCAAGGAATCAGAGACCTATGCTTGATTCATGGTCTATATGTCTACTTAGGATGTTTTTGCTTGAATTGACAACTCCTAAACGTTGTTTCTGGCGGTTGAAATAGCTAAGACGGAGGAGGGTTGGAGGATAAGTGTTGCGATGGGGCAATTCAGGATGTGAAAAGTAAGGCCAAAGTGATGTGCAACAAGTGGGAGTCCTTCTGAATGTATGGGGGGGATCGAAAAGAAACTGCTTCGACACTGTCTGTACATGATCTCGCACTGAGAACGAATGGTGTAGTGTTGCGACTCAATGTATATCTTTTGTGTTTTGTGGATCTCAGAGTGCCAACACAACATCATTCGTAGCTTCAACACAGCTCATATCGTTCCACCAGAATGCTGTCAGCGCCGCACTTTTAGCTCCGTCAAAGCGTAAGCTACATTGGCAGACTCATCCTACCAGAGCACTTTTGACTCCATTGATACGTACTCGGCTTCGGTAACACTATTTCTGCTAAAACAGATTTTGATTCTACCCACGCGGACTTAAATTGGGCAAAGCTCACTGGCGTCTGCTGAATCTCACTTTTGATAGATCCGAGCTTTCTACCATGGAGAACGACCATCAAGAAACTGCAGGTAGTGAGCCACCGCTGACGAAGGTGGCTCGCCAGTATCAAAAACCTCGCGCAGCTTCGCCGGACCTTGATCCTATCTCAAGGCCCGTGAGACAGAACTCCCCTGCGGTTGATCGCAACCAGGAAAGACAGGCGAGGAAGAAGATACCGACAGTAGATGAAGCCATTGACTGGGTGAAGGAGCAGAATGTCCGACTAGGACGTTTCGGGCTTTCGCAAGGTAGATTCCCGACATCAGACTTCTTCAAAGATATGTCCGTCGATTCGTTTGCCAGTCCTTACGCCAGTGATAACGATGTTGTTTCTGCTATGGAGCAGATGCATGCCGATGTCAGCCGCGTGAAACAGCGGGCGGAGGTACTAGGAGTTAACGAACCTTTACTAGAAAGTGTAAATATTGAGGTCAGTCGACGAATCCTCGCATTGAGCAGCAGCCCAGAAGAGACGAAACGACTCGGTAGACCTCTGAACCTTCGTCGAAAGATTGATCTTTTGCAAGTGCTTGAACAACCCATACCAGATCCACCGACAGACAGCGTGGTAGGTTACGTATCCCTAAAACCACTCGCCAAACACACCGTTCAAGTCAACTTACCGCTTGATGCCTCGGTTACGGAGGTATACAGCCTACTCAAGGGCCTATTGCAAACGGAGAAAGCGGCCCTCTTCGAACCAACAGGGGAGACATTCAATGAACCGACATTTTGGACTTACCGTTTCGTAGTGGGATCAACACCGGAGTTCAAGAAACCCGCTTTACCACTGTCGAGCGATATTGACTACCGAATAATGATCCGCGAAATAGTCAGAAAACGCATTCCACGTCTGACTTCAGTGCTTTTGGAGATGGAAGGAGCTGGAGGAGACAAAGGACAAACGCACAATGGCGAAACAGAGCAAGGTACGGACAGCATGCGCCAGGGCACTCGGTATGAGACTCAAGGAAACAAGTCTAAGGTACGCCTCGGCAGGAACAGGATGAACCGTGGCCTAGATACTGACCACTTTTAGGAACCATCCTCGAAGACCGATACTGCGCCTTTTGGCAACAGTCGGAGCGGTTACGCCCCCGAAGACAACATCTTCGATGAAGATGGCAACCCTTACTTTGATGAAGGGCCAATCGACTGGAACAAGGTCTCTTGGAAATATCAGAATGGCGAGGCGGGCCTTTCAGATGAAGTACTGAAACGAGACAAACAACGGAGGACCGCAGTTCCAGACCAGCAACAGACTAGCAAGTATGACCTGAGGCCTCGCCGCCAGAGGTAGGGACGATTCGTCCGCAGCTTAGATCAAGTCCACGCAAACATAGTCGACTGCGTTGGAGGCTCGTGAAATGGGTCAATCTGCAAACCTAAGTACCGCAGGAAAAAACAATGAAGGGCGTTCCATCTGTCTTTTCTTCGATCTGTACAACGCTCTTTCCCATTAAGTAGTAATAGAGAGAACACAAGGAACAGGTTCGCAGCCACGTAACGGCCCCAAATACCACAATATCATGCCTTACTTGACAGAACACAACCGTTGTCAGATTAGATCAAGTAATTCAACCATCATCGACCGCATCGTAGACCCAACATCAGCAATCCCACTACAGCCGCTCGACGCCCCATCAAAACCATCAGAGACGCCCAAAAAGAACCTCGAGGCTTCAATCACAGCGATCTCGCTCCTGTGTAGTAGAACCACCTCTATCGTGTCGACACAGTCATCAAGCGCCTGTGCTATCATCATTCAACAGTTATGTGTGTGTGTGTGTGTGTGTGTGTTGATAGAAAGGGAGTCACAGTGATCGGCATCGTTTCTTCCTTCTTAGCGCGCTAAAAGATGATTACGCGACAGTGGGGCGAGTCACAACAATCAGAAAAAAGGAGTGAGGAGGATAAAACCGACTGCGTCCCCCGCTCGGAAATCCTGCTAAAGCGAGTTTGAGTTTTCATAATTATATGCAAACACCCTCGCCCCAACTAAGGTACCTACAGTAAGGTACCTTTACTTTTCATTTGCATAAATCCAGGTACTTTCCTCGGTTAGGGTTTGAGCATTTGATATTGAGGTGATTATCGTTGGGTTTTACAGACAGGCCATTCACAAGCTTGGAGGTTCATGCACACCGCTTATTAGCTCGCTTACACGACCTACCGTTATTCCGGAGTCGAACATTCACAATGGATGAACCCGACAGCACCTACGCACCCCAATCACCAGACCTATCAGCATACCATTCCTCATACGCGGTCCCAGAACAACAAACACCCCCCTCATACTACCCGCACCACCAAGAGTCACCTTACCAACAACAACAATACCTCCTACAACAACAACCAAGCCCATACGAATATCCGCAATTCGACAATCAAATACCACAACAACCCTCTTACCAAGAGTCACCGAGCGCAATGCCCGCCAAAAACGGACAAACAAAAAGTGAACACAATGACGGGAATTGGGCGCCTGGAACTGGCCCATCAACGGGCAAAGGAAGGAGATCAAAGAAAGCGAAGCTCGAACAGGAAGATTATGGCGCTGGAGGAAAATTGGCGCCGGGAGTGGAAGAAGGAATCGAAGTAAAGACGAAATTCCCCGTCGCGAGGATCAAGCGTATCATGCAAGCCGACGAAGACGTGGGCAAAGTCGCACAAGTGACGCCAACCGCAGTTTGTAAGTTGCCACTTCCCAAAGACTCGAAATAAATTGCCCTTTTGCTGCCCATGTCAGAGATCAGCAAGCTAACAGAACAACCCCCCCCTCGCCACAACAGCCAAAGCCCTCGAACTCTTCATGATCTCCGTCGTTACCAAAGCCGCCAACGAAGCCAAAGCCAAATCCTCGAAACGCGTCACGGCCGCGCACCTAAAAGCCGCCGTGCAGAAAGACGAACAGCTGGATTTTTTGGCGGAGATTATCAGCAAGGTGCCGGATGCGCCGGCACCGAAAGTGAAAGAGGAGGCGGCCGATAGCGAGGAGGGTGGTGGTGGGGAGGCAGGCAAAAAGAAGAAAGCGGTGAGGAGGAGGAAGAGGGAAGGGGAGGAGTGAAGGAAGGAGATTTGGTGGTTGAGCATCGAGGGGTCCCTCGCGCATCTGGGTGCGGGCGGCATCGGGAGAGGCGCACTGTGATGGCCGGAACCAGAGGTTTTATGGATTCGTGAGATGTGAGCCCATCATAACCAAAGCTTTAATCACAACTATTCTGAGATCATACTTCGCGCTTGTTTTCGCGCCGTGGGTTGCTTGATCACAGGAAAACCGAGCGGGTTTCGCGATCGGAAAAGATGTGCGCCAGGATCGCACTAAGCCTTACTCTACCTGAATCATCACGTGACGAAAGTCCAGATTGGGCTCCTCCCAATAACTCACAGCCCCCCAACGGAAAAGCTTTTCAGATCCGAAGAGGAAGTTTTGCTATGCACGCATCCATCAAACAACCTCCCTCCCTCTTCCAAAACACCAAAATCCTCTCCATCCTCTCTTCCTCAACTCCACTTTTTCAAATGCCACCGTCGCCACCCCCCACACACACACACACGCCTGCCCGCCCATTCATCCTACCGCCACAATCTCCCGTATCCCCACGCAAAATTCCTCGACTTTTAAACTCCTGGCCCCCCCTTTTCCCCGCCCCCCCATTAAAGAGATCAAGAAGTCGCGTTCCCCGCTAATCTGAATGATGGACGGGTTTGGTTATCTCGTTGTAAGGTATGTAACAAACAGACAGACAAACGAGATTGGATTTTTCCGGAAAAATGTGCGGTGCGGTGCGGTGGCGGAAGAAACGGAGGGAGGATGGGTGGGAGGGAGGGGGGAGGGGGGTAGAGTGCTAGGTAGGGGGTTGAGGTGTGATTATTAGAGAGAGGACTTGCTGGTGGTTAAGGTAGGTGGGGGGAGAGGCTTTGTAAATGGTGGGGAAGGGAACGTGTTGAGGCGGTGGGTGGATTTTATTTTTTTCGGGTTCTGAAAGTGAACTTATGGAATATGTATACTTGTGCTATGGTAGGTTAATCATGGCCTTTGAAGATTAGGCAGTAAAGACAGGATCTGTAGGATAGGAACGTCATGGCTGCTACTTGGAACATACAGCTCTGGGGATCGATCCGAGGCTTTTGTACGATCGTGTCTTAGCCTAGGTTAAATATACGGAGTTGATGTGTGGACCTGGCCGAGAATGCCATTCTGCTATTCTCGGAGGGACTTGAAGCTTTGACCTTCGATGAAGTCTGGGGGTGGGTGTTTCAGTCCTTCAGTGAACAAAGTCAGTCCTGTCATCCTGTATGAAGCACCTAATCATGGGTTTGTTGGCGGTCATCTATCATATGAACAGAATGGATGGGTTGAGGATATCCAGAACCTTTTCGTTGGTATGGTGAACCAGCAACAACAGGTTGGTCGATTTTACCTGTAGAGTAAAACTCGAGGATGTTTTTGTTTTGCGCACAGGCATATTCTACTATTCCTTTCATTGACTCCATCAAAAGTCTGAATATGGCTATACAGGGCTGGTCAAGGGGCTTCCATCATAGTAATGTCAAGTTGACTTTGCGACCGGCTCCTGCTTGGGGTGGGGTTGTCTGTCTGATGGTGAAACGTTTCGAACGACTTTAGGCAGTCATGCCAAGTCGCCACACGATACTTCCCCTAAGACGGTATCTCCACTTCTCCAGGTCCATGATCAATCCTGCAGCAACAAAAGCAATGTCGAGGTAGATTGAGATGGCAGTTCAGGAGAGACAGGAGGTAGCGCAGCCGGTCTGTTTGGGTTTATGCTCGCATTGGAGGCACTTGTTGGGTTTGCAATTCGCTGAGGCTGAAGTTCGTGTTTCTACATTAGTGTTCTTAAAGTACGTTAAGCGATGACTGAGGTAGTACACCTCGCTCGAAGGCTACGCTTATGAGCAACATATCTCGTGATTGCTTCGTTTTCAGAGTCGACTTGTCTCAAGTCAGATACCAAACGTTGTGCAACTTGTGCTTGGGACAGAAGAGCCACTTTCAGAATCCGTAGGTGGATGAGTGCAGTACCGGAAGCTTTCCGAATGTTTGCTGTCGGCTTCCTGCATTTCCTTTCCGCCACTCTGGCAATTAACCCCCTCGGGTATTTCATGCATGTCAAGGTCTGTGCTTTTCCAACAGCATTCTTTCAAGGATGTAGTCGTAAATGGAATTTCGTATAGACCAGATTAGAAGTTACAACGGGCTCCGATAAGGCGACGAGAAAATTGCATCCAGAAAATCCTTGCAAAAGTGCTTAAACAATCCGTGGCCAATTTCCTTCACCGTAACGCCTGCAAAATATCCGGAATCATAACAAGCTGTCTACTTCGCCAGGCGGTACTGGCTCTGCAGCTCAGCTACTGGCTGTGGGCTTGAATGTATGTCAGTAGAAGACAGAGTAGAGTCGCTCATGAGTACATTATGAGACTTACGTTTTTGTGTCCAGGCTATCCATAAGATTGTTTGGCGGGGGCGGAGAATTGTACCGATGAGAACCATCATAGGCAGTAATATCGCTGTACGGGCTTGCAGGCCTGTAGCTCTCCAATGGCGGGGAGGATAATTCAGCCACCTCAGATTGTTCGGGGTTTTTCGGGTACGGTGGAGCAGCTTGTCCACCGAAATCTCCGAATCTCGCATCGCCGGGACTGTATGGCATGGATGAAGTTTGTGGTGAGAAAGGGCTGTGGTGAGCTGCCATCATATCTGATCCGGGAGGCTGTTGGTGATGGTCGCGCTTTAGAAACTGGATCATGGTCCTGTGACGGCCGAAAAAGTAGAGAAGAGTGCCAATCAGCCCTAGAATGACGACAGCGCCAATCACGATACCTGCAATGGCACCCGATGAAAGCTTGCTCCCATGATCGGGTACCGCACTTTGAGATGTTGTGGCTGCGGTAGGGGCTGTTGAGCTAGGCGAGAGTGTACTTGAAGGCATCGAGCTTGACACTTCCGCCGATGGGAGACTTTCCCCTGGAGCAACCATATACGGGGCTTGCTTGGCCTTCTGGACTTGCGTGGCAAAGGTGAAAGTGGCGTTCTAGGTATGTTAGTGATGAACCTGTAACCCACAGTAGTCACTGCTTACGGGATTTATGACCCCAACCATGCCGAAATTTTGACATGACCCCGGAGCCGCGCAATAGAAAAACACCGGACTTGTATCATTGACCGTCAGGTTCCACGCTGGTGGCTACGGATTCCGAATGAGTAAATTTATATCGCTCAATACCAGACGCTCACACTTACATTGCTGAGAATTGTGTTTACCGGAAAGAAGCCGGACCAGAAGCCGACCTTATTCGCTCCAGTGTCTTCGTATGGGAGGCATGGTATTTGATACTCGGCGCGAGCAACCGAGTGATTCGGTGGGAAGAACTGGAATTCTTTTCGAGGTTAGGTACTACTTAATCAAATAAGTCCATGTGGGACCATTCTTACGAATGATGTCGCCGACAGCAGCTTCGATAGTGCTCGGATCAAATTGGTTGACTGCCTGATGCCATTGTCTTTCAGTACTAATCATGCTGATGCGCTGCCAAAATGTAGGAAGAGAATATCCCCTTTACCTTTCCTACAGACACCGTATGCACCTGGATTGTGCTGGTCGAAGACGAATTTGCTGAGCTTGTCGCAGATGGTGCACTCTCGCTCGTGACCGTTTGCGAATATCCCAATTGGGATGAAACAGCAAGACAAAGTAGGCTTGCGATGAAGAACATTTTCATATGATTTTTGTCCGAATGCCGCCTTGAATTGAAGGTGTCAAGATTGCGGAAAGAGAAGAGAGAACGAAGGAGGAGAGATTATTTCCCGCCTTTCGACACCTGTTGTGAGAGGCAGCACCTTAGAATTCCAACGTATGTGCAATGCGGTAAACAAGAATCATAAGCATTTTTGATAGGCTGCGCCAAAGGGATTGACCAACGCCACCGGACGCGTTGGGGACAGGCAGATTCTTTTAATACCTTATCATTCAGCTCCAACTCGTACTGTCGTACACATGCGGGAACTGTGCATACATAGTAGTGCCACCGTAAGCACTAAAGCATTGAGCCACCAGACGGATGCTACCGTACGCCGTACGTAGCACCACCCCATTTCAGAGGTGTCGTCCTACCAGGCCTTCTTACCAGAATAAAGTGATGTGTACCTGGGATTGTCCTTGTGAAGATTTTTGGTGAGAAGAAGCAAAACGAAGTTAGCCTCAAGTAGCTAGCTCTAGGAGGCTCGGTAAGCTGGACGTCAAGATCAAGCCGATGCCACTAAAATAGCTAGCGCGATCGGGTGAAATTGCCTAAACCTCAGTTTTACCCTGAAAGCAGATCCTTATTATTTATACTACATAAGCCCGTCCCTCGCTTAACGAGCTTAGTGGGGGCTGAGGATAAGCTAACCAGAGCACTGTGATACTCATACAGTACCTTACCATTAGCAAAACATAACGATGTATCTTTCGAAGAACACAATACACCTCGCTTTACGAGTGTGTCAACGTTACCCTCCGTGAAAGGGCCATGAAGATGTTAGTGCATGGTAACCAGGCTTCATGAATTGCTGCTCATCTCAAAAGTATTGATTTTTACACTGCCAATTCGTTTCTTAAAAGTCCTTTCGATCCTTTGTCGCCAGGTCCAAGGACTCGGTAACGGTTCTACCACATCCCATCTCCTGCTCCGAGGCTTGTGTATGCCTAATTGTCATGTTTAGTACTCACCCATATCAGCATCCTGCGGGCCCAGTCTCCCACTCCCACCATCTCTCTCACTCAACCCTCCACCTTCCCACTCGTAGCGACCCATCCCCATCCCCATCCCCATCCTTACCCCTTGCCACTACTTTCCGCACTACTTCTACCACGCTGTTTTGTCTTCGCCACAGCTATTGTGTTTCGCGGACGATGCATGGAATGAGTATGACGAGGGTGAGATATGAGGATGGGGAGGGAAGGGAAAAAGAGATTTTGCCCATTCGTCCCTACGACCTTCAGCAATTCTAGAAACTTGGCTATGCAATGTCTAGCTCCATTCATGGTCTATGGACACACCTATATACTTTTCTATACCTCACCCATCCTCCTCCGCATGAACTCAGCTTGGGTATCATTCTCATCTTGCGTCTTTTCTTCTCTCCATGTTGTTCCATCCAAACCGTGCGAGCATGATCGCTATACCCAATCGTCGTGTACAGGGGTTTTTACGCGAGCTCTAGCAATCTTCAGTCTCCTCTCCAAAACCTCCAAGGCTGCGGGTCTTTTTCGTACCGCTCTTCAAGTGTCTCTCCACACCCATCGTCGCCGCCTGTCCCCACCTCCCATCCTATGTTACCACTCACTGCTGTACGTGCATCCCAGCCGCCCTCCTTACCGAAAGTTCCTCCTCGCTGGATGCAAGGGGCTTTGCGGCTTTTTGTCCTAGAGGACTTTCCGTCAAGCTGATTAGTTCCGCCAGCATTTTATCTCGTGTTGTGCGTGTGAGTTCCTCGACGTCGGCGGAGATGAGGCACTTGGTGGGGATTGGAGGGAGGACTGTGGGGTTCATTAGCACACGTATCGGATCAATATACTGCATAGCTCCTATAGACCAGGTTTGATACGTACTTTTCAAGGGTATCCTGCCGCCCCTAAACCTCCTTTGCCCTATATCCAATACCCCAGAATAATTCCCACATACTACTGGTACGATATCCACACCCGCCTTGACCGCCAAATGAAACGCCCCCTTCTTGAATGCTCCCAACTCGGGTCCCCTGGCATAACTCCTCGTGCCTTCTGGGAAGATGAACACACATTGTCTATGTCTGTTCATTTCTTCCGCGGCGCCTTCAAAGGCCTTGATCGCTCCTACCTTGTCTCCGCGGTCAATAAAGACGGTGCCGGAGAGGGCCATGAACCAGCCAAGGAAGGGGATTTTTTTGAGGCTTGATTTTGCAGTCACGGAACAATAAGGTGGGAATACTGTGCCGAGGACGAGCACGTCAAGCTCAGATTGATGGTTGCCAATGATAACACATGGTCTTGTGCTCAGGTATTGCTCGCCCTCCACAATCTCAAAGCGTACGCCGGTAGCAATAAGCATGGCATATTTAAAAGCCCGAGCAACAAGATACTGAGCTAAACGATGGCGGCCAACGAGACGCAGGAGGATAGAGACGACGACACCGTAGGAGGCGCAAAGGAGGAGGGCGGCGTAGGAGGTTAAGCAGCGGGCGTAGAAGGATGCGGGTTGGTAGCCGAGGTTTGAGAGGGAGAAGAGGGCGGAGGTAAGGCCGGTATAGAAAATTAGCATGCGGAAGAGGAAGAGGAGGATGGTATGCATGTTAATTAATGTTAGTAGGGCTCGAGTTTGTTTGAGTGAAGGAGGGTTGAAGAGGGTTGAAGAGGGAGAAAAGTATTCGTGACGCAGGTTTCTGCAGCTCTCGGCGTCTTGGACGAGGTATATGTAGCGGGTTTGGGGCAGAATATCTGTTACGAGCGTATGATCATGTTCATGTCATTATAGGAATAGGATTTGAAGATGAGAGAAGAGAGTTGGTAGGTGTGACAAGGTATTGTCACACGCACAAATTTCGTGGTTGAAGGGTGGTCATGGGCAAAGTCAGGTTACAGTCTAGGATCGCCTACCTATCGAGTAGCTGAGCACAAACACGAAAAGGAGTGGATTATGGGGCCACGACAATAATCAACAGGGCCCATAGCTCGATTAATATTGGCGCTTTCTCCCAAGTAAAAACTCCTGAAATCTTCATTTGCACAATGCCTTCTATTGAGATATGGAATGAGGAAAATCAGGATGTACAGGCTTCTGTGCATACGCTGTTATGCACAAAATGAGCACCCACTGCGTTCCCTCTTAATAATATTACACCCCTTCACGCTCCTGTCAAATACCTCAAAGTCTCTTCTCTCTCTTCCACAGGTAACATCTCCAAAACTTGCTTGATCCCCTTGAGCCCTCCCTCCTTGTTGCTCCTCAAGAGGGCTGCAATATCAAAAGCGACCCCTTCTGACCTCAAAGCTTCTACCTTGGTATGTACGACCTTTTTGTTCTCTTCATACCACATTGCCACAGCGCGATCATTGTTGTCGAAATTGTCGAGACCTGTCCACGCACTCAGGTTTCCCAAGCTGGTTGCTCGAGATATCGGACCCTTCACGGAAGTCGCAGCCATTTTCTTCAGGATGGACTCCTCGTTGAGACGGCGGCGAAGGCGCCAGTAGAAGAAACGACGGGCATTCTTCCACTGAAGTGGCTGGCGGATGGTATTCTTTGCTTTCATCCTACCTGAACGGTCATGGAGGTCGGCGAATTGAAGCGCGATCTGCAAGTAGACAGGCAATAAGAGTTGTTCTCGCTCAGTCATCTTCACCTTTATGTCGCTTTGCTTGTCTTGTGGCAAAGACTTGTCGGCTATCTGGCGCTTCAGCTCGGCGTAAGTGGGGTCGAGGCGAGCCATTGTCTCGAGCTGCTTGTCACGACGGTACTTGATATTCACTATGCCCTCTGGTTCAAGAACGCCACCACGAGCATCTTCATCGGCGTACATCTCCATGCGATCTGGATTGATTGTAGGGTCCACAACGACCTAGAAATTGTTAGCAACATTGTTTTCAAATAGCGCTATAAGAATTACCCATGATCCACCACGAAGCTCGCCGAATGGTGGAATGTACACAAACACAGGCTGCTCATATTTCACAAGGGCGTCGACAATGTACGATCCGTACTTGAGCACTTCATTGTACATATCGCGCTGGCCTCCTGAAAACCCTCGCCAGTTGGCCAGAATCATCAACGGTAGCTGCTCTCCATTGTTGAAATCATTGATAGCCTGAGCTGTTTTGAAAGCAGAATTAGGGTACCAAACTCCACCAGCCTCGTTGGTGATTGTCTCTATTGAGTCCGGATTGGCAGGATCTGCTGGTGTTACGTTCTCGACCGAGCGTGTTTCAACAGCAATGACACCGATGGGAATTCCTCCCAAACGAGCACGCCCAACCACAACAGTCCTGGCCCATCCACCGAGTGATTCTTGGAAGGAGTCTTTATCGAACAAACCAGAAAGGAAACCCTCCTCATCCTCCTTGCCTGCAACGAGCCATCGGACGTCGTAAGCTTGTTTTGGTGGAGGGTAGTAGGTAATGGTGCGGTCCCATGTATCCGTGCTTACACCAATCGGTATTGGGCTGTTCTTCTTGTCTGGGACAAATGACATCCAGTCGACAATCTTGGACACTCCTTCGAAATCATCGCTGGCTGTCATGTGCGATACACCGTTTCTGTACATAATCTGCGTTCCCCCAAGCTGGAGATTTGACGTGTATACCTCACGTCCCAAGAGTTTGTTAATAGCAGCAGCACCAGTCAGAATGATTGGTTGACCTTCGATTTGTATGGCTCTCTGACCAAGACGGACGAGATATGCACCAATACCTATGCCACATAAGTTAAATGATCGCACGTTATGTATTGCGGTACTTACCAACTGATCGACAAGTAACCAAAGTGATCGTAAAGATATCCTCGTACGCTTTCGAAGTGGCGCCAGCAATAAGACCGGATCCCTTGAGACATTCGACACCCAATCCGTCCTCGGCACCAATGATGCTGACTATCTTGTGCCTCTCCTGGCCATCATCCACGATTTGCTCGGTCATGACGTCTTTTGCTTTCCCACCTTCGAACCTCTCCTTCTTCTCTTTTGTGAGATACAGATATTTGAAACCGGCTTCCGGCTTCGTAGGGTCGTTCCAAGCAGCAGAGAAGTGGGGTATAATATCTTCAGCCATACCAATGCGAGCACCTGAGTTTGCTGACAGGTATATCCTGGGAATACCTAACCTACGGGCGAGTTCTGTGCATTTGAAGAAGAACTTATCTTCAGTAGGGCCGAAGGAGCCAATCTTGAAGGTGATATCGTTTGCGACAATGATAAACCTCCTTCCTTTCGGATACTCAGGAGTCTTAGCTGTGACAATCCACCCAACCATACCATGTGTGTTAGTCCCAGGCTCACGAGAGACTTCCGCCAATTCATCATGTTCGTCAAGCACCAACTCACTGTAGTCCATGCATTCGCCAGTTGGCGGTTGCTTGGATGCCAGAGATGAGTGTTTCGCAACAGCTTTCGTCCATGCATTTTGGAAGGCTTGCCGGAATAATTCAGGAAAATCATAGACAAACTGAGTACCCATTAGATGTGCTTTGTATCTCTTTGGTTGTAACCATTCCTTGGTCGGGTAGGGCGTTGACACAGGTCTCAAGTGCATGGCTCCGATCCTTGTGGTGCCGCCAATACTATGGAACAGCCATTCGCCGCCCTTCTCAGACTTCTTTTCCGCGTACATTTCGACTTGAATGACGAAACCTGAAGTATTGGTAATGACAACACGCAAAGGGTAGGGTAAGCCTGTGCCAGGCTCTGTACATATAATACGAATCTCTGCGCCCGTTACCCGCAACCTCCACGCTCGTCGCCCGAAACGGTCCAGGAAGCCTGCAAGGGCCTCTTCGACCTCTTGGGGCTGTAGTGGAAAGACAGGAGAGAAATTGATGAAAATATGATTCAAGTCCGAGTTGTTGTTGCCTATAATCTCCATAGCATCCAGGATGTCATTCATGAGTCTATCAGCTTCTGAAGTTAGGTACTCGACAGTAGGAATTTCATCGCGTAAGCGACCAGGCCGCACAACTGCACGAGTAAAGTATCTCTTGTCGATCGCCTTGTCGCTATCCGAACCTTTGCCAAATGCTTCGTAGATATGGATGTTCCTGTTTTCCGTAAAGACGGGCTTGATACGGAATTTTGATAATCTGCCAAGTTCAAGCTGGAAAGCAAGAGCAGGCTCGATGTGACGAATACTGTCGTCCTCCTGATATGTTGGCCCTCGGAAGGTAAAGTAACCTGGATAGGTACCATCTTTGTGCCCACAGATAAATGTAAGTCTTCGTACTCTACGAGCAAGAAGCTCTTCTTTGTACTCGTTGACAATTCCCGTGATCCTATCCAGGATCTCGGTGTCGTCAAAAGACTCGGCGTCTCGGATGGCAACGTTACAAACACCAGTGAGTTCCTCCTGCGGTTCACGTTTGGGAGATGGCATCCTACGCTTCTGAGTAGATGTAAGCTCAGGCATCGTCCCATTCTGGGAATCTTTCTTTGGATCGGCCAGAGGGAATGTTTCCAGAGCTCGCATAAGGTACTCTTCGGCTTCATCAAGGTATTGCACTGGTACAATCACACCTTTGCGCATAGGTTCATCGACGCCCCTACGGATCAAGTAGGACATGTCGCTGATGGAGCTGATACGTTTAAAAGGGTCGCCTTCTGCTGTGGGAGTGGCGGGTGTGGAGGGATAGGAAGATGTAACAGGCATACCAAATTCCGATTGGCCAACCTTGCGAAGTAAGAAGTCCCAAGAAACAATATAGGGCGGTTCGTAATCATTGTGGTACTCAATGCCTTTGAGAGAGTATGCTCGGTAGGCACGACGTATGTAGACCTCAAGGGCTGCTAATGACACCCACGGATCCGAATGACCAAAGAATTTCGGAAGAACGTCAAAGACTGTGTATTTGGAATCTACAACCTCTCGAAGCACATCAAGATCCGGTTCTCGATGGTCCCATCCAGTCTCACCGTATCTCGATTCCACTACGGATGACCGCAATATGTGTTCCATCTGCGCTTCACGCTCCTCAAGAGATGGCAGTGCGCACTGTATCAGGATTTCTCGGGCTTTGAGAGTAGCCTTGGCAGTTTGCCTTGATTCCAGTTCCGTAAGCTTTCGCAACGAGGGTCTGAAGTACTTGGCCACGTTGCCGGCGTTTGGTCGATTGGGTCTGTACATCTCCAGTATTGCAAGGATGAGATTGTTCTTGGCTCCAATCCTAGTGTGTGAGAGCACTGTTTGAACGACTCTCGAGACATCGTCTTTGTTCTCATCTCGTAGTTTGAGTATCACGTCTTCGTCTCTATTATTGCGGCCTGAGAAAAGCTTCTCGACGTTATAGTATTGGTCGATCAGATCACAGAAAACTCGGAATTCATGAACCTTCAACCCTTCGGTGTAACGTTCCATCACCTCGATGAGAGGGGCAACAGTAGATTTTAACACAGAAGCATCAGCAGGGCTTACACTCTCCTCAAGGAACCTCGACAGAGTCTTGATCAACTGCTTCGCAGGAAATTCGGTCTTCCTAGTCCTTGATCTCTCGACGATTTGTGTGAATGCTGTGTCAAGCTTGTTGGGCATCCTGGCATGTAGAGCAGAGAATTGAGCATTCCATTCGCCATACGGTAATTCAGGGTCCCTGAGCACTTCGATCAGTTCGTTTAGTGTCGAAGCCATGATGACTTGGTTGTCAAAACCTTGGAGGATGTTTTGCAAGATGCTGTACCGTAATGCGAATCGCTGGGGCGGCTTGTTACCTACGACCTGCGGTGGACCAAGAGCAGGAAGCTGTCCAGAAAAGGGCTGTGCATGCTTTACCCTTGAAGGGTCGTCTAAAGCGAGAATACCCAGGATATCTCCCGCTTCTAGAGTAGCTCCAGGCTGCTTGATGAGCTGGACGACGCCTTCCTCCTGCGTAATCAGAGGCATGTACATCTTCATCACTTCGACTTCGGCAAATGTTTGTCCAGCCTTAACATGCTCCCCATTCTCAACTGTGAACTTGACAAGTTTCCCTGGGCTGGGGGTGCGTAGCTGAGTCGGATCATTCTCTTGTTCCAGTAAGCAAGTCTTGCTGTCAACGCTGACGCGAGTAGCGCCAACTTCCTCTTTCCAGTAGACGTTGTGACTCCGTCCACTCAGCAAGAGCAAAAGGCCGCCGTCAGCGAGCGCTCGTACACCGACTGCACACTTTGACCCGTTGATAAATAAATGGTAGCTGTCTAGACTAGAACGGGTGGCGGTAAATTTATACCTCACGCCTTCATAGATGAAGTCGACTGGAAAAACAGTCTTAAGTACATCCTTCGAAGGTACCTGGCCCTTTTCCAGACTTGCTCTGTACTCGTTTATGCAACCTTCGCTGGCGACGTGGGCCTTGGTCACGGCACCGCATACCACGGCCAGCATGGGGTCTGGTCTTTCCGCAGTCAACCTATTCGAGATCAATTCATCAAGCCACCCAGTTGTGATTGTATTGTTTTCAAAAGCAGGTGTCTCAAGCAGCCTGATGAGATATTCAACTGTCGTACGGAAGTCGCCACGAATGCTTAGCTCTTTCAATGCCACAACCATGTGTTTCCGGGACGCAGAGCGATTTTCGCCATAAGCGAAAATATGGCCGAACTGGCTGTCCGAGAAGCTGTGGATGCCTCCTTGCGTTCCGACAGAGAAATATCCCCACACGTTGGAGCTACTTCGGAAATTCAATTCGTGCATCATTCCACTCGAAGGTTTGAATCCTTCCCCTGGGTCTTCGGAAGTGATACGACATGCTGTAGTGTGTCCTTTGGGTGTTGGTCGCCGCTGAGACTGAATGCTGTCTTCCTTGTCAAAGTTGAAGTCAATCTCGGAAGATGAAGATGGGTCTGCACCATACAGGATACGAATGTCTTTAATGCGATGGAGCGGTATTCCCATGGCAATCTGCAGTTGGGCTGCAGGCAAGTTGACGCCGCTGACCATCTCCGTTGTGGGATGCTCAACCTGTAATCTAGGATTCAACTCAAGAAAATAGAATTTGTCCTCTGCATGAGAGTAGAGATACTCCACTGTCCCAGCCGAGACGTAACCGACGAGTCTTCCCAGCCGAACCGCAGCTTTCTCCATGGCCGCAAATGTTGCAGGCTTTGCGATCGTAACGGGCGCTTCTTCGATAATCTTCTGATGCCTCCGCTGGACAGAGCAATCTCTACCAAAAAGCGAAATATTGTTGCCATATTCGTCTGCCAAGAGTTGGACCTCCAAGTGCCTCGCGTTCCCGGCGAGCTTCATTATAAATATAGGGGATCCTGGCACTTCGCTCGCAGCAGCATTGTATAGAGATGCAAAGTTTTCTTCGCCTTCGACTTTTCGAATACCCTTGCCTCCTCCACCTTCCGAGGCTTTCACCATTACAGGAAAGCCAATCTGGCGGGCCTTTTCTAGACCTTCTTTCGGAGAATGTGTACAGCCCTTATCGTAAACATCGTCATCAACCGTTACAATGCCCTCTGAATCAAGCCGTACTTGATCAACCCCTTCACCTGACCAAGGTATACATGGAACTTTGGCGTGTTGCGCGACTATCGTAGAGGAGATTTTGTCACCGAGGGACCGCATTGCAGAGCCTGGAGGCCCTATGAAGATGATCTTCTTCGGTGACGCTGCCAATGATTCTGGCAATGTCGGATTTTCTGAAGCATGTCCCCTGTACTGGTATTAGCAGTCCGCAATCAAGCAATATTTGACACCAAAGGGTACGCACCATCCTGCCCATACCGCATGTACGTTCATCCGCTCAGCAATGTCCACAATCAGCTCGACGTTGGCATAGTTGTTATTATTCGTGCCTCCAGGGACCTGTGAGCCATAGAATCAGCAACGAGCCTTGAGCGCTATCGCCCACGTTCTACAGGGCTACGGCCAAATCGAGGAGCTGCAATTAGATGCACATACCTCGACATACTGATCTGCCATTCGGATGTAGTCGGCGTTGGCCTTCAAATCCTCCGGTGTCGCCATCACCGTAAACTGGATCGCTCGCTCGTCTAGAAATGTGTCATAGGCCCATTTCCGTACTGATCTAATTTCTTTGACTGCTGCAATTCCGTTATTGGCGATAAGGACCTATTCCGAAGCGTCGGTTAATGAAGCTCGACTTTCTTCTGTTTTCCGTAAACTCACCGAAGTAATGACTGTGTGACCATCATTGCTAGCAATAAAGTCCTTGACGGACCCTGCTGGGGCAGCTGCAAGGTGATTACCGCCTATGAAATGAGCAGGGAGCTTATGTTTTGCTGCGTAGGAACTAATAATCTTTACTGGGCCATTCGTTTGATGGGCAGTGCCATTAACTTGCGGCGTCCCATTTGGCTGCGAGCGAGCCATCTTGAGAATCGTTACGCTCGATTCCGAGCAGTATATGGGCGACAGCTAAGCGGAGCGAATGTGCTAAGGAGGAACTTATTCCGTCCGTTCGGATAAGGCTCAGCACCGATATGTTCCCTGGTAGTACTTGCTCGTAGGAGTAAGTACTGATAGGAGAATGGGGTTCGATGTGGTTACGAAGGAAGATTGAGGTAAGGTAGATGTGGTAGCGAGTGTTATGCTCTGGGGACGGTCAGCTAGAAAGCTTCAACACAGCTTCCAAAGCTGTTGAGTCGCGATAAGACACTAGTGGATGATCCTGGCATAGATAAAATACCGGGTACGGAGTGCTACTCTATTCCGTATCCGTCGCTCACCGAAAAGTGTCAGATTGGTCGGTGCTATGTATTCGGGTCACCGAAGAAAGATTCGGCAAAAGGTATAGTAGTCACAGTACCGTATTCCAGCTTGTACAAGGTCGAAGCCAACTATGAATTCTGTTTCTCAGTATTATCAAGAATTTTCTTGTTGGGGCTTCAATAATCTGTTCATCGTCAGAGCCCACGAGCAAGAATGTGGGGAGATGGAGATACCCGGCCGACACATCCCTGCGTGTTGGGCGGATTGCAACGAGATTGCCGCATGGATGTCTACACTTGCACGTGACTCGGCGAATAACGGTCAACTCTAAGACTCTGGCTATCCGTATGTACATCTCATGATATAACCAAGGCCAGATATCGAATATATTGATATTTAAGGTGGCGAAGACTTTGAAAGATGTCGTTGACCTTACTGGGTAGCACTTTCTCATATCGAGATATTGGACGAATACTCTTGCTCCATTCGACTGCAAAACCAAGATCACCAATCATACAGAAATGCGTGTGGCGGTCCAGTGCCTCTGTTATTACAACGACAGCTGGATACCAGAGTTGAGCATTAGGTGAAGCGGTGCGATTCGAGAAGCGGACTCCTGTCTTGCCTGGCTAGCATTGGGACTCGAAAATGAGTAGATGTTCTCCAACGGTTGAAATGGAGAGAAAACAAGTACATGGAAAAAGTCTGTGGGTTTCTATTCGCAGCATGAGGTAGCCTGGCAAAGTGTATATGCTATGTGCAAAGTATCATGGAGAATCTATCCATGTGGGGAGTCGCAATACAAGAACAGCGCCCAAGCCAGAAATTGTCAATCTTCCACTTTGCCATGTCAGCGAATAGCCAACACTGATGTTAGCAAATGTCAGTATGTTATGATTCTTCCGCCTACTTCCACCTCCAGCCGCTAGACATCAATTATTACACGAAAAGATCTGAGATCTAGTCCACATTTAAGAGAGGATACTTATACAAAAGCAAGGAACAGTATATTCAAATTTCGATTTATATTTCTTCCTTTACATGCTGTGTTGGCCTGCCTTGCTCATTGCCACCGCCATATTCCATAGGCCGAGCTTCCACTATATTCACATTCGCTATCCCTGTCTGCGGCCCTGTGAAGTGTTTCCGACCCGTTGTGATCCAGGTGATTGCACTTATAAACGCAATGACGCCAATGGCCGCGCTCGTATAGTTCATATCGTCCTTATTTACTGGATTGAGGGTCGGGAAGTTGAAGGTGATTGACGTAAATAGGAGGAAGATGAAACCGATGATATTAAGAACCACCCCCCATTTCCCCAACGTGTAAGGGCCTGGCAGGACTTTGGCGTGGCCGGTGAAGCGAGCTAGAATACGGACGAGCAGAGGCATGGCGTACGAAAGATCTGCAAATTGTATAAGTAAGTAAATCCGGGTGGAGGATGAAATTTGTCTCACAGAAGCCTTCTGTAGCTATGGATATCACGGTGTTAAATCCCGTCACAGTGCCGAAATAGATCGAGTTCAGTGCCATTTGTACTCCACAAGCGAGGAGAATGGCGTATACGGGGACTTGACGCTTTGGCTCGACTTTCGCGAACACTTTTGAGAAAGGTAGACCATGATCGCGAGCGAAGGCATATAAACTTCTTGAACCCTCGGCGATTAATGCATTGGCGCAAACCAAAACAATGACGACGATCAACGAAGATAGAAAACAAGCGCCAACTACAGACTGCGTGGAGTCATAGAATATCTGGATAAGAGGCACCCCCGTGGTAGATTGAGCCGTCTTCGTGATATCTCCAATACAGAAGCAGATGGTAATAAGAAAAACGAAACCAGTTACGGCGCCAATATAGACCGACATAATAATCGCTCGGGGTGCTTCTTTAGTGGCATTTTTCAGCTCTTCGGTCATGTGAGCGGGCGCGTCATAACAGCACATGCCAAAAGAGCTCTGTAGCAGCCCCAGAATTGCGGCGAACCCCGTACTAAATCCTGTGAAGTTCTGAAAGTCATGGAAGACAAAGCTGGCCGGCTGCTTGTGGTTGTTAGAAGCAAGAATGACGATAACCACAACCACGAAAGACAGTATATTCCAGATCAGAACACCTCGCGAGATCCTATCTAGTAGATGCGGGCCGTAGATGTTAACAGCGGTGCCAAGGAGAGCGATGAGGTAGGCAAGTAGCACCGAGTGCCAGCGCTCGACAGTGTAACTAGGAAATGAGAGGTTCGCTTGACCAAGGATGAAGTTCGCCCCAATTTGGTTATTAGTTGCTCCCATGCTAAGAATTCCTATGCACATCCGTTAACTGAAGCTTAGGGCCTTTAACACATAGTTCATACCGGTGATCATGAACCATCCAGTGATCCACGACATTCCCCGTGCGACCTTTGGAGGCGCAAGCACCGCAACCCACGAATATTGACCGCCAGCCACTGGATAAGCAGAACACATTTCTGCCATCGAATACGCCACTGCAAGTGTCAAGATGCTGACGCCAATCCAGGAGTAAATCATCACCGGGGGACCCCCGGACTCAACGCCCACGATCAGGACTCCCCCCAATGCCGTCCAACTTGTCACAATGCTGAAGCTAAATCCAACCATGCCCAACAGGCCGAAGGAACGCTTTAACTCTTGCTGATAGCCCAGATTCTCCAGAACCGTCTCCTCCTGGACGTCATCATTAAAGACCTTTTTCTCAAGCGACATGTTGACCGTGGATGTGCTGAAAATTCAAGAGGTCCAGAGTGGAAACTGGTCGACAATAAAAGGCACCGTGGGGTGTAGCCAGTACTAATGCTGCCTCTTCGCAGCGCGCATTAACCCTTGTAGAGGCTTGAATGATCTGGAACGTCATTCCAGGCTTTTCGATGACCTGTGATAACCATAATCATGTCAACATCACCTTGCTTATCTCGATAAAGTGATAGATAGCCATGACTGAGATATTGGCAGATGAAAACCCCACAAGTGCCGTTAGATGCAGGGACTTTATCTCCTTCCAGGACTGGATTGGTCTACCTCCGCACGTAACATGTAGTACAACGGCGGGAAGATTTAGATCACGTATGCCGACCCTACAGCTTGAAAGGCAGCCCGTTTCTATATCCGAATCAATCCGACGTGCCGATTAGCTTATAGAAGGGCGCAACAACATGTTATCCATCTCTGTCCCAAATTGAGACTCGGAGAGGTTTATTTAGTACACGATCACACACCATACGGGCCCTCCTCTACGCCTGCATTACAACAGAATACTTATCGAAGCGGGAAATCTAGATGCCTCCTTCTTAGCAGCATTGCATTCATAACTTGAGAATTTTGGATGATCGAACCTCCTTACATATGCGATGCTCTCGGACGAAGAACAGAACCAGTAATACAGCACCAATTAACAACATGTGATTCTGGTATTCAAATTTGACAAATGACTCTTGAGAAGATATTCGTGGTTTCGCAAAGGCAATTGCATGACGAAATCTTGACTAGCAGCGAGGGATGGGTGGCAATTGGACTTTCGAGATGGGCACTTACCTTCATAGAACTTCTAAGGTGCTCCAACAGCTGCCAGGATAAAGTACTTGACTTAAGCACAACAGGAGCGACCAATTGCTATCGCCAGTGCAGCTCTCGCCATTGGGTTCTCTTGTCCATCACCAAAGTTCAATATTCGCTGATCCTAACTTACCTGAAACTAATCAAGAGCAGAAGTAATCGAGCATAGGAAGCATGACACGCTGGAGTATTCGCTCCTCGTAGTTTAGAAAGATGCCGGAAATTCTACAAGGCAATCAAACCTTTACTCCATGTTCAGACAGAACATTTCGCACCACAAGTCAAGGAAGTTACGAGGGTAAAACCGGTGGGTTTGGCTCGAAGTACGGAATACCTCACCGTGCTTACCTGCAGCAGCCTTGTGTATCGATTGATTCGCGCTAGTTGTTGCGGAGGTAATAATTCACTGAAAGTAAGCTAGCATGGTCCAGTCTTGGCGTGTTCGTGACCATGAAGCAAGATCAACAATCATTGCAACAACAGTTCGACGACAACGACCACCTGGGCCTTGGGGCAGCGACATATGGGGTTATAAGAGTCGCAAGAGAAGGGAGAGAACGGTAGTTCTAGGGTAGCATCGTATCCTATACCCCAGAAACCCACTACCTCTATCATCTTCCGAAGGTTCTCCCTGAACATTGCAAAGTCACCTGAACAAAGACTTCTCTACAACGGGCTACTGCGCAACAACGCAAACCTGGAAAGCGCTCTATCAACGTTCGCGATAAAAATCCTTGCTTCGTCCTGGCATCTCCATTATACAACTACCTCCCACGAACTACGGCCGAATATGTCACTACCAGAAGAGCTACCAGAAGATTCATTATCATACTACAAAGCCCAGTATGAGCAACTCGAAGCTGAGCTTGCAGACTTTCAGGCTTCAAGCAGAGAGCTTGAAACAGAACTGGAAAAGGATGTAGAAGCGTCGGAAAAGAGAGAGAGGCAGCTACAAGAGAAGCTCGAGGCATTAAGCTACGAAGTTGAGGAATGGAAAGTCAGTCTGCGAAATTTCTTTGGTGCCTCAGACCCCATGGCGATGAGATGACGGTGTTTGCTGGGGCGAATCTTGGCGTTGACTGGATGCTGACATTTTACATTAGACCAAGTATAAACAGTCAAAAGCCGAGGCTAACACGGCACAAACAACGCTTCAGAAGGAGATTACAACACTACGGGACACAAATAGGACCATCCAGATGAAGCTTCGGGATACAGAGGTAGTAAATGACGATTTCGAACGCCAAGCAAGGAACACAACATCATCATTAGAGGACCTCGAATCCAAATACAATGTGGCTATCGAGCGGGGTGTGATGGCCGAGGAGGAGATTAGGGCCGGTGAGCAGGAAAGAGAGGCACTCAGAATCGAGACACAACGATTGCGGGACGAACTTAACGATCTTAGAGTTGAAGCAGAGATCAGGCAAGACAAACTCCGTCATGCAGAAGCCGTGGTGCAGAGGCAGAACACCAGGAAACCCCCAGACCTAGATTCCGATATCACTCGTCCTCAGTCAGCGATGTCAGGTCATTCGCCAACAACAAGTACATCCTCCCCCACCGTTGCCACCCCACCAACAAAGTCGACTTCATCAACAGTATCGGAGACGCCTACTCCTCCTTCGCCGCCGAATTCGGACCGTTCAGATATTCCAGCCATGAGTACACCCGCCAATAAACCCCCCAAAACCAGATTGTCGACTGGAGACTCAAACACTACGCCTCGGCCCCTTCCCTATTCCAACCATACAATCCGCCATTCCCGCGGCAATTCCATACTCGCACACAACGGCCGCCCCACCCCCTCAGTCCCCCGCCGCACTACCATTTCTCGCCCCAACCACCTTAACCAAGACCACAACCTCCCTTCCTCCGGCTCCCTGCACCAAATCCGTGGCCTGATTGGCAAGATGCAAAAACTTGAACAGCGCGTCAATTCTGCCAGGTCCAAACTCCCCGCTCCCACCAGCACCCCTCCTCGGGCCTCCCCCCGCAGTAACTCTGCCTTGGGTCAATCGTACATCCCCGCCACCGTCACTATGCGTAGCTCCAAGCGCCGAACGGGGGGCAGCAACGCTTCTGTCTCTCTTCAATCGCCCTCCATCGAACCAAATCGCCCTTCAAGCCGCCTCTCCTTCGGCTTCTCCCAGCCCACCGGCAGCCCTACCCGTGAGGCCGCCCAAAACCCAAGCAGACCCAGCTCCCGCGCCAGCATCTCTTCCCGCACCTCACTCGCCCACCTTCCAACCGTCACCCCGTCCAGCAGACCCAGCAGCCGCCAATCCGTCTCGGGCGCCCGCACGCCCCTAGGCCACTACGCCACAAGCTCACAATCCGAGTCCCGCCGCCCTCGATCGTCAATCGGCGGCTCCTACGCCGCTACCCATGGACACACGCACTCAGCCAGCGTCAGCCGCCTGAGCTACCACAGCAACAACCCCCCACGGCAATTCCAGGACGGCGCCACCGAAGACGAAGCAGCGGATGTGCTGACGCCCACGCCATCACGGCGAACGACGTTTGGAAAGGACACCGGGTCTGCGATCCCGACACCGGGGAAGAAAATCAGTGGGGTGGGGCCGGGCAGGAGAATCAGTTCTGGGCCTGGGAATATGGGACCGCCGGAAAAGAGGGCAGGGATGAAGCTGAGTGGGGTTGGGGAAACGGTTTAGACCTTCATTGAGGGATGCGAAGTGGAAGGGCGCTTGGTGGTATATCCTTTTAGGACTTCTTGGAGAAGTAGCGATGGAGGCAGCGTTTTTGTTCTCTTTTCCATCGTATGGCTGGTGTGACGATTTACGGGATGATTTATGGGTGATGGCTTTGGTATGAATGAGGTTATGCTTACGTTTCCACTGCAGATGGGGGGGAAGTGGTGATATCGATGACGGGCCGGCGACGCTTTGATTCGATGCTGTAGATGTTGATTGGAAGAGGTCTGACAGAGTGAGGAGGCTCTGAGAGGGGGGGCCCAGGAGGGATAGATAACATGAGATTGATACTCTCACTGAAAGCCTTGACAATAGCCGGTGCTGTATTTTGGATGCGTGTCTGTGATCTGAATGTTCCTTGGTGAGTAGGGAAAGAAGACAAGAGTGCTATGGGTTCGCAAGTCATGAAGCATGTCGAAAACAACACGTTTACAGCAACACACAGCAACCACAAATGCAGACTCCTCTTCAAAGCACCTTCATTTTCTCTCATTTCTCTCATCCTCACTTTCATCACCACACCCTCCCAAAACAGGCGCCAAGCTTTCGCCTCCCACCCAAAACGCACCCTCGCTGAACCAATCTACTGTACAAAGAGCGGTTTCCTGCCCCCTCCCAACTCCGTCAATGCTATAACGCCATGCCGTATGCTCGCCAAAAGACTACAGAAAGAGTTTTTTCCTGTCGCTCCGATGCCAAGAAATCGTGAGAATTGAACACCAAGGCTCCAAAGCCAGTTGTGCGTTGTGGAATTTGCATCTAGCGTGTCAAAGTCCAAGCGCTAGTTTTGCCGGCCAAAAAATCGCTCAATTGGTTCATGGTACCATGTGCCCGTCGTCGTCGTCGTCGTCGTCTTCCATTTGCTCCATTGCCTCTTTGATGTAATGGGACGCCTTGACTTATTATTAGCACTTTGACCAAGACGTTTGGGAAGCCACGCAAGAAGATCAAGGAAGCACAAACCTTTGGATCCAAATTCAACGCCGTCGTAAAGTGCTTAATCGCATTCCCCTTCTGCTTCAAAACCTTGTACACCCTTCCCAACAAGAAATGCACATTGGCCTCGTCCGGCGCAATATCTTTCAGCACCCTCAGGTCCTCCAAAGCCTTCTGTGGTTCGTGAAGTGCCATCAAGACTCTTGCCTTTTTGAACCTGCTCAACGCGCTCTTGGGTGCTAGTTCGCAGCTTCGAGCGTACTGTGCCAATGCTGCTCTGGGGTTCTTCATTTTCTCTAACACAACGCCGATGCAGCAAATGAGGACGGCATTGGTGGGGTTAATGGTTGCGGCGGTGCGATAATGCTGTTCTGCGAATTCGTATTTCCCTTGCTTTTCGAAGACCTTGCCCAGCCCATACCAGGCGTTGTAGTGGCGGTTTTCAGCAGCTATTGAGCTGCGGTAGGCGGCGAGAGCCTTGTCGTATTCTTCGTTGGCGACATGCTCGTGGCCTTGTAACGTAAAGGCGTAGGCAAATTTGGGGTCGAGTTGAGTGGCGCGTTTGAAGCATTTGAGCGCTTGATCATGGTCTTTTTGCAGGGAGAAAGAGTTGCCAACAGCGCACCAGGCTTGAGGCGAGTCTCGGTCTATGTCAATTATTTCATGAGATAGAAAGGCGAGGTCAATCTCCTTTTTTAAGTGCCACAGGATCGTGGAATATACTTCCATATCTGCGAGTCTGGCTGGTGCGATTGTTTTTATTCGGGTGAAGTACTTTTCGGCTTCGGCATACGACGCCTGTTCATAAAGCGCACGACCGATCTGGGCAAGAACCCAAGGTGTTTCTCTTTGACTTGGTATTATTGAGTTAAAGATTTGCAGGGCTTCTTGACATCTGTAATGACTCAGGCAGAAATAGCCACTACCGAGCTTTGTAAATAGCTCTAAGAGCCATTGTAGACTGTGGTATTCCTTCGCTTTTGCACTGTCTTCTGGCTTTCTTGATGGAGGCACGTTGGAGTGAGCATTTGAAATGGGTTTTTGTTCCTTGCCATCAATATCCATGGGATCGCCGTGCTTCCGATTTCCACTAACAACGCGCCCAACCGTGAAGGCATTGGCACTTCGGCCCTTCGTCCCTGTGGCCTTGGCCTTTTTGAGCTCTCTGCTGTCTTTCGTACCCAAGCTGCCAGATGATGACGAAAACTTACCGCTTTGCGGTCTAATCTGGTTGAAAAGTCGGACGCTTCTCCGTTGAGGTGCCATCGGATCGTTCAAGTTCGCGGCAAGAGTAGTGTTAGAGCTTATTGATGCAGATTGTGCTATTTGTCCGGAAACGGTCCGTTTCCGCTCTCCGGCTCCAGTGTTCAGTGCAGGCTTGGTGACATTGTTCGTTTCCATGTCCTCAGACTCGTTCTTACTTCTAGACTTTGATCTTATTGTATTAGAACGCATTTTGGGTGGTGCATGAATGCTAAAGTCCATTCCCAGGCCCTGCAGCGTCCGGGCTTTCCTCATAGGAGCCAAAGGCGGTTCTGTGGATATGGGCATCGCTGCGGTGACTCCTCCGACATCTCTTCCCAACAGAATCTCCGCGGTCGACTCTCGTTCCGGATCTGTTGGTGTATCCATCACATGTATATCAAGTCCACCTCCACTAGTGATAGGTGTGACGGTAATTTTGCTGCCATTCAACTTTTCAAGCAAGGCAGAATTTCCAATGTTGTGACGCACATCCCCATTGATTCGGTTCTTGGAAATGCTGAAAGGGTCGTTACTAGGAGGTGGTTGAGATGGGTTATGACTGTTGACCTGGGTCTGTGCAAGACCAGATGAGGGAGGCGGTTCGTCAGGTACTTCTGAAGAAGACTCTTCCGCCGTCGGTGTCGCTAGACCACTCATCATTTCTGGGGTCATCTTAAATATGTTCGGAACTCGAACGTTGACGCCTGCAAAAGGTTAGCAGTGGTTTCTTCTAGATTTTGCTAGTGACACACCCAAATCACAGAGATCGAGGAAAGCATCCCACATGAAGGGATTAAGCTTCAAAGCCTCGGCATAGCATTCTATTGCTCTGTTTGTATCATGGTAAGCACGCCATAGCTTCCCTTGCAAGCACTGAACAGCTGCGGCGTCCGGCATAGCTTGTCTTCGGGTATCCGTGTGCTTGTCTTCAAGAATTAGAATGTCAGCTATCAGCCGCTGGGTCATGGCTATGTGATCTTGAACTTACTCCAGCTATTCCTGTTTGACCACAGATTTTTACTTCGGTCTATTGCAGCAATGCCTTCCATGCATTTGTCCAGTCCCAGACACGCTTGCGCAAAGACGTATGAGCAGCCCAGATGAGTTCCTCTCGACCCATAAGTTCTGCTCCAATCGTAGGCGGCCTTCAGTTGCCCCAACCGCAGATGACATAGTGCTAGGAGATACGCTGCTTCTGATGATCGGGGCTCGTAGGCATGCAGTCGGCCGGCAAGGAAGAGGGCGTTCCGAATGAGGTTGCAGTCCAGATGATAGTAGATAAGCTGTCGTAGCTGGCTAATGATATAGGGGTTAATGGGCGACATTGCCAGAGGAGGCTCTGGGTCTTGAGCGCGGTCGTGCGGCGGCTGTTACTAGAAGATGTAGGGGAATTCCGGAAGCAAGAGTGGGTTCGGAGTGGATAGGATTGTAGTCGACAGAACTTCTGTGGGACCGACCATCTGGACCCAAGCTCTTCAATCTGGGGGTCGATTAGGATTGCTTCGGCAGAAGTGGAGATGACTTCCGCGTTGTTGAGTACTGCGACTGAGCGTACCTTCCTCAAGAAGGTCTTGAGGTCTTCAACTCCTCGAAATTAGTTGTATTTGTGAATGCTGAAGCTGTATTGACAAAGAGAAGCCCTTTCAAAAGTGATTAGATTCAGCGCCGGAAATTGGTCATAATGATGATACAGTAGAAATCAATGAGAGCTGTGTCCTGCTCATTTCAATATTGAAGAGACCTCCTGGCTAAGTGTGGTTACTCAAGAACGTGATGTTTTGGTGAGGGTTTAGATTTGGAGGGCCTCTCGTTGATTGGTCAACAAGCAAGCGCTTGAAGTTGCTGCCAGCAACCTGAGGCTCATTCGCTATTCTACTTCACTCCGATTCATTGAAATAATTTCTTCGCGAACAATTGACCAATGGCGCAGGTAGACGGTACATTCTGTATTCAGAACCATAGACGACTGATTGTATTGAGTAGAAAGCTGCAAAGCAGCAAGCATCGCGCAACACCGCAATTCTCAATCGCGCGCACCTGATCTCCTTCGGAGTCAACACATTCTTTGGCCTACTACGCTTCATATTTCTCCGAGCTTCCTGTACTCGCGCTACGTATCTGCTCTACCTCATACTATCCACGCCGGCCTTCATTATAGAATTTTGGTTGGAGAAGATAGGGCGACCAACAGCCGCACAAAATGGGGAACTCAAAAAGTCTGGTGAGGATCTTGAAGCCCAGGGCTTGACCGAATACCTGTGGGATGTCCTCTACTGGTCATGGGGCTGCACAAGTACGGCGAGCGTTTTTGGCAACAAGGCGTGGTGGGGCTGGGCTGTCATCCCTATGTACTCCGTCTGGCTTGCGTGGACCACTTTTGGCGGAATAAGACAGGGTATGGCAGGACTACAAGGTGGTGAAGAAGCAGAAAATGGCGGCGGTACAAGCAATAGACAGAAGAAACTGGAGAAACGAGGAGGCCAAAAAGTCCAGTATCGATGATAGGTTATTGGGTTGGTACTCCGTACAGGGAAATCTGGCTTGGGAGGTGGTCAAGCCTATGACAAAGGCCAGCTGAGCGTTTAATACCACCTAAGGAGAAGGAGGGCCTCTTTCCTACCAGCCGTGTCGCCGGGTGAAACGCAAACGTCAGAAGGGTCCATTGTCTACAGTGCAAGCTGTCATATATTTCAAACCCTTAAAAGATGGGCGCCATTTTGTAAACGCCTGGATCTATAAACGAGGCTGTGGCGACTAAGGACATTTGATTAAACGCCTAACGCTTATGAAAAACAAAAATGGCTGATGCGCTGTACTGGAGTTCTCCAGGCATTGCAAGGATTGGCGGCATCAGAAACAGAATACCTGATCAGTCAGCCTGCTGACAGGTCGTGGTTTCTCGTAACCTAGCGACTCTGTTGCTTTCTTCATGGCGCTAACCATAGGGGGAGGCCCACAGATAAGGATCTTGATATCGTTGGCGGGCGCAGGTAGTTTAGCCTGCAATTTGGTCAACTTTGAGCCCAGATGTGTCCGTCCTTCATATTTCTACGTACCTTGATCATCTCTGGTGTAGCGAATCCAACACCGCCGTCCCATTTATCTGGGGGGTTGTTGAGGACGTAATGTACATGGAATCCATCGTCCTCTTTCGCAAGTGCATCCAAGTCGTCCTTCAGTAGTATGTCTTCCAAGGTAACATTTGCAAAGATCAGATCCACCTCCGTGGTGTCTTTGCCACCGTTTCTTGGCCTCCCTCTGATAATTGCCCTTATAATTTGCAGCATCGGAGTGATACCTGTTCCACCAGCGATCATACCAAAATGTCGTACTAAACTGGGAGTATACACCATGGCGCCCTTGGGGCCCTTCACTTTCAGTGTCTGCCCAATCTTGAGGGTCGCCATGTGCTTGGAGATGTTGCCGGTGGGATATGATTTGATGAGGAGATCAAAGTAGCCGGGGTTCTCGTCTCCGGAAATGGGTGTATACGAGCGAACCACTTCCTTGGGCTGGCCTTCGATCATTGCTGCCACAGACATGTGTTGGCCAATTGGCAGGCCCAGTATGTCGGTAGAGTTTGGTAAATTGAAGCGATAGCTGCGTAACGTCAATTCGGCCCGGCGTATTCCACAAATTGGGGCGCTTACATAGCAACGTTATGGGAGAGGACGGTCTTTTCTTTGAGAGGAAATTCTTGGTAGACTTCAGGCTTGAGGACTTTTTTGACTTCTATTTCACAAACCTATCTTAGCTCCCATGCAGACCATTGAGGATTGGCGGCTTTGGCCGATTTGATTATCATAACTGACGATTATTGTAAAATTTCCACGCTCCAAGCAACACTGCTACCACTGCCGCATATGGAAGCCATTCCTTCTTGACAATCGCGACACCGACTAACAGGAGACCTGAGGGAATATAGACACCATTGATATATTGGGGGGATAGGAAAGAAGCAGGTCGGATCTGATGAGCTGAAGACATGTTCTCACGCTGAAAGAAGTGAGACTGGATCAGTAAGTGGTTTGTCACCCCTCAAAGTACTGTGATGCTCCGTACTCGTTGCGCAGCCCAACAAATTATCACTTACAGCTCCCCTCCTCCGGGCTTTCCGTGCATCTTCGCTATCTAATCGATAAGCGCGCGCCCTAGTGTGATGGAATTCGCAACTGCAGACGTACAACTTACCAATATCAAAACCATGTTCTTTCTAGCCAGAATTTTTAAGACCGTTTAGACGTCTTTCCTTTTAGTCTCTTTTCAAGAAAGATTCGCTCGCTTGTATGGTCTCTGTTGCCGATTGAGCATTTCTGATATGAATAGCACTGCGTAGATCTGTTATGTGTTGATTAAAAAAAATCGTGGCCGAATTCTTCCTCTATAAATTTCTCCCTTGAAATGGCATCTGCTTCGGATATCGAGGCCATTGGGTTGATGTTGGATGATAAGGATCGACATAATCTCAGTATAAGAGACGAAAAGTATCAAGTCCATACATGGGAAAATCTCAAGCACACCATAGGCATGGGATCATTTTCACATCGTCAGAACTCTACTGATACCCAGCAGCAACCAATAACTTGGGAATATTAGACCGCTTTCCATCTGACTTGATCCGCTACAAACTATGGACCGAACAGATCAAAGCGGAACACGGCTCAATAATTGATTTTGTTTGTCGAGAACGCTTGCATTGGGAGCCGCTGCCTCCGTCGCCTGCAACCAATGGTCCAATATTTGTGTGTCGCAGTCCTATACCTTTCGCCAATGCCGAAGATTATAGAATCTTAAAGAACGACTGGCCCTACGGTGTAACGTCGAATATCACTCACTTGGTAGTGTGGCTCAAGACAAGGATACCAACACGGGAAAGCGATGGTGATCTAACGTTCGAGTCGCGTCAGATTCTCCAGGACTTTGTGCGGAGAACATTTGAGGAGAGACTAGCGAAGGATGGAAACTCAGAGGACCGAGTTCTTTGGTTCAAGAATTGGAGCAGACTGCAGAGCGTCAGAGGTTTAGAGCATGTTCATGTTCTTGTACGGGATGCACCACAAAGCATCTTAGATGAATGGACTAAGGCCAAAGGATGAATTTTCAGCGATTGTAACCAGTGTTTGCCTCTTATCAGGAGTTTATTCTGGTCTAATCTATACCTAGGATTCAGCCGCATCCGTGCTCGTTCAGAGAGCATTACGATGCCCGCTTCTTTTGGCTTTCCGGGAGTTTCGGAGCAAGTTATCTCATTGCATTAGACCAATCAAGTGTTCGGAAAAAGAAAAGGCTCCCTGTCAAATGAAGTGGCAATTTTGCAAATCTGGGCCGTTGTTTGTATACCTTCAGTAAGTTGGTGTAGCCGAACCTACAATTGATTTTTCCGACTTCTGAAGCTGTATATCGACCTGTTCGAGCCAACATCGAGGGTAAGACAGGAATCCATCGCGTTTGAGGCTGTCCCTTGAAGATTTCAAATCCGATTAGCGTGGTGAACAGATTACTAGGCGACCCTTAACTTCCAAGACGCCTGTCCAAATCAGTGGTAGTCATGCGTATGTGCTGGTTCGGTCACTTCACTACGAGTGGAGAACCATGAACGGATACATTGGTTGCCCGACAGATATAGGGTCTATACTCGATCGTTCATATTTCCGTACAGAGAAGCATGAACTAAACCATTTGCAATGTGATAGTTTTATTAAGTTTGCCATTGATATTGACACGCAGTATAATGGTCGCCATAGGGATTTAATAGAAAGGCCAGCTGCACCTCTTTTATGCCTCTCTCGATTTGACGAGAAGCCAGTATTAACAGTTCGAGGTCATGAACATGCGTTCAAATTCGTGGCAAGCTGCAGCATGATAAGAATGCAGGGCCTATAAGAGGCTGTACTACACAGATTCGATGAAGAGCAGCTGCTAACATCTTTCCCGCTATCGGTTCTAAAAAAGGCATCATGAAAGGTCATTGTATAGCGACTAGGTCTGGTGCTTGAGACATAATTGGTATAATTTAGGAAGCACCTGTCTTCAGGCAGGCTGGCTTCAATCCTCGACCCGGTAGATTATGCCATAGCACAGAGCTCCTCTGATGAACACAAATGTGCCCGAAAATCCATAATGATGAGCATGTCCAATTAAAGCCACGCTGGTTGGACCTTTACAGGCGCCACTTATCATCATTTCAAATGAATACTGCCATAAAAGGGGCATCAGGTCTCGCGCTTTCAGGCATTTCTAGTACCGTAGCGAAGGAAGGTGGTGGCATTGCATTGACTCTCGGTGGAAGCACATTGCGAGGTAGCGGAGCGGTGGACTTGATGAACGCTTTCCTTTTATCCGAATTCAGTACCAATCGGGCCGGCTTTTCTGTATAAAAGTGTTTGTCAAATCAAGCGTCTGCATGTTAGGATGGTTTTGGTAACCTGTCAGAGCCGTTCGAAGGCGCACGATACCCCAAGAATTCTGGCAGGATCGAAAGATTGTACGTATGTCAAAGCATATATAGACTGAACAGGGCCATGCTGACCGTGCAGGGTTGTAGTGAGGCATTGTTTTGCGATTCTCCCGTGAACCAAAAGCTCAAGAGCCTACGACTTATTCTCACGATCCCACCCGCTGTTGGAAACAGGTCAATTAGAACCAAAGCTCAGAGTATTCGGCGGAGTCGCTATTGAAGGTGCTCGAACGTACAACAGACGGTATGCATGTCCACAAGAAACAAGGTCAAGCTCGACAGCAAAGAAACTGTCAAAAATTGCTAGACTATCAAAAGCACTCGCGCAGGCTAAACTGATCGTACAAATATATTAAGTCTAAGATGCTAAGGATAACCTCAACCGTACCATAACAGCATACCTAATCACCCGCGGATAGAAAGCTCGGCAAACCAAAGGCCCCCTCAACATTCCGCTAGCTTCCACTGCTTAGATGTCTGTCAAAAATGGTAGAAGTATCTCGGGTGGACCAAAGTCAAGGTGTTTCCACTTCTAAATTGGCTCCGCTCTGATGACTTCTTCTTCTTCTTCTTCTTCTTCTTCTCCGTCTTCTTCTTCCTCACCCCAGTGCTTCCTTCCCTCAAGAAATCCTAAAGCCAATCGCAAGACGGCCCAAAATTTCCCCAACCTCCTTTTTCCCCTTTGGTATCCTAACCATTCATGCTGCTCAACCAAGTGGCCCAAGATTTGCGCTCGGCAAAAGCAAAGTTATTTGAAAGCCTTCGTTCCTATCTGTGTAACGAAATATGGTCTCCTTGATCCAGACAGAGGTTCTCAATGTCGGATTCGGTATCGCTCCGTTTTTTAATCTTCGTACTTGGAGTTTGGGAAGGTTTTGGGGGATGGGAGGATGATGATAATCTCGAGGGAAAAGGGGGTTGGAGCGGGGGGCTGGGGGTGGTTGTGGGGTGTGGGGAGTTTGTGGGATGGGGGGTTGGAGGCTGGGGTTGACTGGGTTGACTGAGTGGAAGGGAGAGGGGGGTGAGGAGAGAATGAGAAGAAATGTGGGGAAAGAGGGAGGGAAATGGAGAGCGAGAGCGAGAGGAAAGGGTGTCCAAAACGTAAGAGGAAAAGAAAGCAAAGAATAGATCGAACACCAGTCCCCGAACAAACCCCACCAACGCTCTCTAGCAAACGATCTCCTCGCTCTGAAACCTACCCACACCGACTATATCCCAGCTACACCACACCACACCACAACACACACACACTCTCTCTCTCCCTCTCGTTCCGAACCCCCCAGACCTCACGAAAGGTCGTCCTTAAAAAAACCCTTTTGCCCTGCCCTGCTCCCACCTGCTCCAACACCTCCAACAATAAAACCAATGCACAGCGTCAGTCAGCAAACAGTAGGGAAAGAAGGTGGGTGGGTGGGGCGTGGAAGCAAGCGCGGTTGGGGAAACGCCGAAGTATTAGGACATTTAGGGTTGGAGATTGGGTGCGCAAGAAAGATGGATGGATGGATGGATGGATGGTATCGGTCAGCACCATCGAAGATCTCATTGCTTACCCCCTTAAATGCCCCAACGAACACAGATACATTCCGAACCGACCGACCGACCGTCCAACCCAACCCAGCGCATCCGATTCCTCCTCAAGATCTCTCTCAGTGGCGTAATTTCCTCTTAGCTCGCTAGTCCAGGAGAATTCTCAAAAAATCAATGACCATAATAATCAGTATATATTTATCGCAATAAAGCTCCCCCTCCCCCCTTCCTCCCTCGTGCCTACCACAGAGATTTCAAACCGCTTCTCTCATAGTAAAGAACATCATCCATCCCCTCCCGGAACCCCGATTTTTCTTTCTCGGGAGCAATGGTAAGGGGTTTGTTCTTGCCCTCATCTGCCGGTGTCGACGGGCGAGGTCGGCGTGCGATGGATCTGCCTGCTGGATCGAATGGGTGTGCGAGGTTGGGCCGTGAGAGTGGGGGGGGGGGGGGGAGGTTCACGATGGCGGGTAGGGTGAGTGGGGATGGGTGTTGTTCTTTGGTGGTGGGGGTTTGGGGTTGGGTGGGTGCGTTTGAGATATGGGGTTAAGGGGGGGGGGGGAGACGGTGGATTAGAGTTTCCCAGGGAGGGATGGAGATGGAGAAGTTGAGTGCTTTTGTTGGGGTTGTTGGGTTGTGGGTGATGGTGGTGGGAGTTGATGTTTGGGGAATGCTTTTTTTTGGCATTGGAGCTGGTAACGGGATGGTTGTGGACGGTGGTGCTGGGTATGAATCTTGTGTTCGCGGTATAGGAGGAGTTGGGGGGCTCGTGTTGTTTGTTGTAAAAAGATTTTATAGGAGGGGGATTGAATGGTTCAGTGGAATTGACGGATGATGAGGAGATCTTGTGTAGAGTTGGAGGTTTGTGCTGAGCATTGTTTGTGATAAGTCAGTCTCTTTATATGAGACAGGATATCGTTATGATGATCCTATTGGAAAGAGCTTTCAGATACATCTATTGCGTTGTTCCGCTTGTTCGATATCTCGAGCCGTAAAGGAAATAGATATCGAATTTTTCATGCGTTGGGGGAGTATGTTAAAACACCTCAAAGACCGAAAAGGAGAGATTCAAATCCTCTACACGTATTGTCTACAGGTGTAGCCTGTGCCAATTGATACAATAACAAAAATGAGCTTCTTGACAATAGCAGGGGTTTTCGCTGTTGCTATTGCTGCAAGAGCGGTAGGATAATCTTTCAATTCAGGGTGGAAACTGTTCTGTTCTGAGATCCATCGACGAGAGATGGTTTTGAGAGGTTTGCTATCAGGCGAGGTTATTTCGGCGTTGGCAGGGTTTTCCCTGCTGGGTTTTTGAAGTCATGATGGTGGAACAGTAGGGATGTGAAAGTGATAGGAAGATCTTGGTGGTGAATGGAGATTGGGTGTGATGGCAGCGATACTAGAGATACTCTCACGCTTGAGCCGAAAAAGGCTGTCTGTTTGGCCATGGGCTGTCTCATGGGAAATGGATTCGGACTTGAATCTTGTGAATGCTCATCGGCTTGAGCGTCCTGTAGAAAGTGCTTCTTTTTCTTTTTCTTTTTCTTTTTCTGGACTTTTACCTACAGGATAATGATTATTATCAAAGAATGCACGATTCATGATCCTCAACCATACGGGGGACTATTGATGGCACCGAAAGAGAAATTCGCTCCGGACCTGGAAATGCTGCTAGACACGGTTTCCACTCCGAAGCCTCATGTGTGCATTCCTGGCACGGATCTTCACTCCCCCAAGATCTGGTGATCTCGGTAGATAGAGCCGTCATCACATCGCTCAGAGCAAAGGATGACTACGCACTCCCTCCCGTTCCCCGACCTTCCTTTGCTTTGGACGGAAGATTCTTCATTGAGTCCATTCTCAGTGCCGGTGAGGGTGTATATCCAGATTTGCCCGAAGGAACGAGGCTTGCACGAAAGGCTGAATCTATACACTCAAGAAAGAAATCATGACGATGGGCTGCTTAGAAAGTACGGCCAAAAAGCAAAGCTGTGATGAGGAGAGATCGAGACCTATCTGATGACGATGGAGGCTGCCTCAAAGACAGTTCAGACCATCAAGGCATCAGGTGCTCCATCCTCCAAACAGGGACGGAATCTGCTAAATGTACTGGGTTGAAATACACAACGATGCGGTGAAGAGCTTCTGACCCGGCGAATACGCCTTGACCAGGTGTGTGGGTTTGCCGCTTCTAGAACATGTTGGTTGTGCTGTGACGGAACTTCCCAGAACAGCAATGCCGGCAGATACATTCCACAGTGGTGGACGAGGCTTGGGAGGGCAATGTTACTGGAACGGGGAGTCAGTAGTTCAGTGGGATCCACGCTTTTCAACTGCGTTCGTGTTCGCTTCTACATGTTGGTTACACGCAAAGAGTCGGGTCGCACAAACGGATAGCGCAAAGACAGAAGCACATTAACGATGCTATACGGAATACCGATTCCGGGGACCGGGGATATTGAGTGGGGGTTTGTTCCCTGAGATAGAGTTCGACAGCCGAATCGGGTCCGGGACACGGGACAAAGGCCGCACGCAAGATGAAGATGTTTATTATTGTTGTTTATTAATTTGTTATTAATTTATAATTATTATCGTTATATAGCAGCAAGGGGAGCAGATACTGTACATCATCCGTTGCCGAGATTGGTGCGGGAAACGGCAGTTGTGTGGCCTTACAGATACAACGTACTGTACTTACTTACTACATACAGTATGGGATGTGTGATGAATGATGAATGATTAACGACCAACGATTGAATGCTGGGTGGACAGGTGGTGAACGGCCAGTAGATGCAGCATGCACCGTTCATCTCAACCATGGTCCGCGAAAGCGGCGATCCCAGATCTAATGACAGGCCCAGCTGGTCAAGGGTGAATTGATGTGCGGCAACTCCCGCTCCAAGACCCCACATGATAAGCGTGCACGGCGCGTGTTCCTCCTGTCCGCCGGCCTTCCTTTCGAAATGGTCCAGACCGCTCTCAGGTCAAGCCTGATATCGATTTGGGCTCTTGAGACTCGTCTTCATGGTCATACCAAGCTGAAGGCGCCAGACGCCCGGCAACGCACATACCCTCTCACCCTGCTAGACAATAATCGAACGGGACCGATATTCCATTGTTCGTATTTCCCGCTAGTTCCAGTTTCCAGTTCCAGTTCCAGTTCCAATGCCGGATTGATGTCTGAGTGCCAAAGGAACTCCGAATTAAAGCCGGCGGCGGCACTCGAGCGCCATGATGATACCGTCGGCGAATGCAAGGGAAAGGATGCTGAGGGCTGTAATCTCGACGGATCGATGCCCTTGACTGTCTCTTGTCCAAGTCTGCCCCAGGGTCCCATCTTCCAGGGAACAGCATGATACGAAGTTAAGCTTGTCTTGACGCGGAACTAATGCATGCACCTTGCAGTACTGTACCAGAATTCGATAGAGTTCTTTCGGAGAACGAGAGTGAGCAGGAGTTTGTTTACGACGATACTCCCATTGCGAACATTATGATGATACACGCAATCAAGTCGACGATTGATTGGTCCCAGGCGCGACGCACAACATGCGCCCTGCCGGACGATCATCATCGAGATCTCAGATGGCCATCTCCCTAGAGTAGCGTAGCTGACAGCTGACAGATATCTGTTGCTGCCACATGAGGCAATCGTGCCTCCATCGCCATCGTCCACATTCGTTGTTGTTGTGGTGGTGGTGGCATTCAATTACTCTATATTTATCGTCATCGTGACCCAAAACTCTAAAGTGAATGAGCCTTTCAGTTCGCTTCCACCATATGCGGTATTGCCAATGGATGGGGTCCACGGCCGCAGATAATCGGCTCCTGTAGCAGGGATGATAGATAGGTAAAGTAAAGTAAGGTATGGTAGCGGCTCGGGAGATGACGATGATGATGATGATGATGATGATGATGAAGTTCAAGAACGAAGTTCGCGGGTGGGACGGTTCTCTAGGATAGTTCTAATAGTAGTGGATAGTTCACTCGGAAAACGACCGTTTTGAACAAGATAATCAAACACCGAGATTTGCATTTGCAGATGCGCCTGAATTTTAATAGATGATATCTAATATACTAATATTGCTTTTGTGGGATTTTATTTATTTTCCAAACTCCGAGTGCGACTGGGGGAGAAAAAGAAAGAGAGAAGGTAGGGTTGTGTGGCCCGGTCGGCAAAGAACCAATCGGGTATTAGAACGAAAGTTTGACATGACAAATATAGCCATGGATGATGATGTACCGATCAGGCTATCACTGTCCGTCAAGCCTCCGCTGTCAAAACCCCAAATCAGTAACTCCGTAGGTACCGTGTAGTAACGGAGTATGGAGTATGGAGTAGCGGGGTCCTTTTGATTCAACCGCGAAACATGCTGGAGATTCCGATCCATCATTCCATCATTCCATCCTTCCCACCCTCGAGTCTCAGCTTTTCCTTTCAAGCCAGATGAGCAAGGTTCGTTCGATATCTGCATGAAGGTCCATGTTCCGTCCCCATGTGATCCGTCGTTCACCATCTAGGACCAATTTCAGTCGAGGCGTGTGAGACTTCAATTTTAACTCCCGGCTTTTCTGGAGTCTAGACACCCACAGGCCTTGTTGAGGCTTGAAGACAGTTGGCCAGGGATGTAGGAAGACTCTATGGGAAGCCACAATCTCATCGGAAAAGATATCGAACCCAGTTCCACCCTCCCCCCCTCCCCCCCCTCCCCAACAACGGAATGGGGCTAAGATGGGTAGTTTGGTACTACCGCACTTTTTTGCCCGCGGCAAGCAGGGCACAGATCCACCACATGCAAGTAAGAAGGTCGGTTTGCAGGGTTTGCAGGAACTGGAGGCGGTGGTGGAAGGAGTGACTCGTGTCAAGCCTGCATGTTCCCGGTTACCCTAGGCACCCTGTTACCGATCTGAGTCCCTTCCCTGGTACCTGGGAAACCCAAAACTCTTAGGCAGCTGCAGCATGCCTTCATATCCGTGCACGCCTACCTGAACCACCACCACCACCATCATCGTTTGATTTGTTCGTGAGTCCTTGACCCGAGTCCATTGAATTTGACGCTGGCCTTTAGCTCGCCCGGGGTACTACGTCACTGCCTTGACTGGTATAATGTACAGTATTCTCCATTTCCCTTTCCACTACTGCCGGTCTTACCCCGAGGCCGGCACTTCCCACCAGCCGCGTCCACCGGAGCCTGTTCAGTTCCCTCAACGTGCTCAATTGTTGCGATTGGCAGATGTACCGTAATCCCGTGCAATGGAGCCAGAGTCTCAAGTCTGGTAATGTAGTGAGTGGTACAGGCGAAGACGCTCCAGGGAGGAAGCACCTCTGGGCAGACAAGAAACAACCCTTTCCCATTGGCACGGCGGATTGTCTTGTTCCTTGTCGAGCCGAGAACGGGCTAGGGCCCAGCGATTGCACTCGAAATGGCACGGACGCAACTTGACCATCTAATCACAGCTTGGAGTTGGGAGTACTTACCGTAGGCTACTACTGACTAAAGCATGACTTACCGTCTGATGCTCGTCCGCTTGAGCTCGATGGTCGATATCATTCGCCCGAGGCTTGGAGACCAAATTAAGGTAAACGAGGGACTACTTTAGGTAATCCAGCACTTCTGGTAGCCAACCAAGGGAGCCATTACTATTATTCCCCTCCATCTCTCTCTCTCCCTCTCTCTCTCTCCCTCTCTCTCCCTCTCTCTCTCTCGTTCCCACATTACGACATGGGCATAGCCTAATGCGTCTAAATCCCACCAACATCAGTTCCTGTGCGGGATCCCATCACCCCCATCCACCCCCCCTGTACTTGTACCCTTTCATCAGATCTTTCTTCCCTGTCTCTATCTCTGAACTAAGAGGTATGCCTTAGCATGACAGCCGTGTGTGTGATCTGTAGTAGTATCCTGTCAGATGTCAATCTTGGCGGTAGCTCCCCCCCCATCTGGATGACGATCACTCGAAACACTGTCACAACTCTCGTGTCGGAGGCTACGGTACTACTAACTACCTACCTGTGGTACTTTGCCTTACTGCTGGCCTTTCAGGGTCTCCCCCCCCGTATATTACTTGCTCAAACGACCCCACGAAAAAGAACCTCAAACATCATTCGGACTCTTATTTCACCAGAAGCCTCAAAAGCCCCCCCCCCAATGCAGCCAATCCAGTCAAGCTCGCTCGCGCAATTCCGCTAGTTCACATCAAGAACCCACATGTGACTCTGCAAGCCAGGGAAACGGTCGTGCTTGCCTTATACGGTTATACCTCTTCCATACCTTAACGTACCTTAGTCAGACCGGGGCCATCTGTAGCCTCATCCATCATACCTACCTTAATCGGAACACTCCATCGGCACTATCTCTGCGCCGCCTTGCCTTCCCAGGTTTGCTGAACCCCAGACTAAACGACGCCTGTGGAACGCCTTCTCCTTCCTCGTCCCTGGTTTTGGCTCTTTTCAGCCATCCTGGGCTGCCTGGACTTGGTAGGTGCTCTGCCCGCTGTCAATTTCTCCTCTGAGACCTCTGACACACCCACTTGCACACCATCTTATCTCGTTTGGGGCGCGGCTTCGTGCATTGTACCACCATTGGAACTCGGAGACGAGGTCATTGATGTCACCCGGCATACGCTGTGGAATTGGTCTCCGTTGATACTATTCATACGGCGCTCTCGCCTCATCCTATCCGCAGCGGTACTGTGCCTCTTGAGGATTTGTTCGGATACACAGAGTCAAAAGGGAGGAGATAGACTTCGGTCCACATACGTTATCGCCATTCTTTAATCCTTGAGCCACAGCGCCCCAAGGGTTCACATCCTGACGTCCACCGAATCTATTAAAACACCCCGAACCTGCTCAAATTGCTTGCTTACCTGAGCTACGGGATCTTTGAGGTAAGCAATTTGTTCTCAGTGCGGACTTTACGACCCTTGGCCTTTGATTCCTACAAACGCAAACTACAGCCGATGCCACGGCATGTTCTGCTCTGTGGACTTTGCCCTTGACGTCGAAATTCAGACGAAAGCTGTTGGCTTCCATTACTCACAAGGAGCATATTGCCGGAGGCTGATATTTACAATGCCTAGATCTGCGAAGCCAACACCAATACGCAATTTTCAGGACGGAGAAAGCGAATCTAGACTATCACACAGTCCGACTATGAAGCATATATCTTCCTTCGAAGACGATAGCCGTAGGAGAGCTCCCCGCTCACTTCCCTCTTCACGGCATGATGTTGGACAGCATCGATTGCCGTCATTAGTCGAGGTCAGTTCTCCCCCTGCGACATGAAACAGCCATCGATTAGAACTGAACGATTGATTCTAGGCCGTCCCAGAGATCCGACGGACGAACCCCACGCAGGACAACATAGCCGACTGCCCTCGCCAGCTTAGACACTGTCCCAAAGGCCCGGGCCAATTTCCCACCGTCAGATCTCTCGCCTCATCACCTCCAACGGCCAACGCGGCCAGGCCTCTACCGGCTATGGAACCATCAAGGCTTACTGAGCAACCGGGTCATGGGCGTCAAAGGTATAACGCCTATGACATCCGACCAGAAGTGCAACTTCCGATCCTGCCGGGCCCTCCGACCCGAAACAGTGACTCGTCCTTGTCTTCCGGGTTTTCTGACAGGCGCACCAGCCTAGCTTCGGTGACGACGTCTACCACCTACCCAGGAACCAGACATGGAAGCCCTGCCCTGACCAGTCTCTCTCGAGCACCAACGCCCGAGCATCTGGGCTACCCAAGTGGAGATGCTTCTGATCCACGCAGCATACCCTCACTCTACCGCAGTCATGAACAATCAGCTTATGGAAACGAGCGAGTGCCGCTGAACGGAGGCCTCCGAGAGTCGATCGAGTCATATCCATCGTCGAACCAAAGGCAAAACATGGCAGCTCTTGAACACCCGTACCATCCGGCTTATGGGGCTGGGGCGCCACGTAACCTCTCCTTTGCCGATCGCCAGCCGGTGGACCCTTTGTTTCTTCGAGAGAATGGACACCACCATTGCGCTGTGGATTTCCAATCGGTCGAGGTGGATCAGCAAAGACACAAACGACGCCGTGGGAATTTACCAAAGGCGGTGACGGACACGCTGAGGGCATGGTTTCAGGAACATGTCGCTAATCCGTACCCTACCGAAGACGAAAAGCAGATGCTCATGGACCGGACAGGGCTGACCATCAGTCAGGTTAGCTCGGATCTTTGTGGACGTGTGATTGAAGTAATGAGTACTGACGCGAGCAATAGATCAGCAACTGGTTCATCAACGCCCGGCGGCGGAATCTGCCTCAAATGACGAAGCAAGCGCAGGCAGAATCCGAATTGACCAGAGGCCAAACTGGATCCAGCCACGCATCGCCTCAGCAGTCTTCACGGTTCAAGCGCGAACGTTGAATGCGCACACGTTGAAAACGAAGCGAGGTGTCCTCGGCCGGCAGTCCACCATTGCACGATCATGTTCAGCTTACATGGAAGCGTTGGTGTTTTGAGGGCATGTCATCAGGGAGCAGATGGAAGCTTTGAATGCGTTTTTGGCTGCAGCCACTTGGGGACCGGGGGCCAGTCCGTGTGATGAATCAACGGCCTTGACCTGTGGCTTTGAACAGAGGCCGAGGACATCCGACTTGAAGGACTTTCGGAGGGCAGCAAGGCTCGAGTGGAAAGTAAGGTCGCACAGCCGGTGTCGCTATTGTTTGCAGTGGGTTTGATGAGGATCTCTGCTCCAGCGAGCATAACGACGCCATTGGACGTGCGCAGTCTCTCGGAGCTATACTCGATGCTGACAAGCACAATCATTTGGACCAGAGCATTTGGGGATCCATTGGTCAAGTGTCTGCCTCTACGAGGATTTCTTTACCATCATCATACGGTCTCTTTCCACCTGTGAGCGCGCCAATCTCTCCAACGTTTTCGGTCAACGAACGAGCACCCACCCAGTGGCAGTCAGCTCAGAGAACCGACTGCGTTGATGGTTCTGCTTTGTGCAAAACCAATGGACAGCACGTTCACAGTTGTGGCTCCGTCGCCGTGGCCGCGAGATACGCTTTCCATCCTACCTAGAACACTCCAAGAGTCGAGGTACCTCCAACAGGGCGAGTAATCTCACTGATCTGCGCGTACCGGTACTTTAGTTTCTACATGTTTTCGATCGGAAATTATCACCGGAGCAGCCTCCAATGATCGAAGCCGGGGGGACTTGCACTCCGAACCAGAGGCGATCTTGGCTCCACGCGCGCGATTGATGACGATCCGATGGGGCGTGGAGGGATCTACTAGTTCGGCATGTTTACGGCTACGATGGAACTGTTGCAATGAAAACCCGGTCGACTTCAGGTAATCGATATCACAGTCGGCTAAGTAGGTACTAACAGCAAGGGTCGAGGTAACTTTACTTTAAGGTAGTATGCGCGTGGGAGGTGGGGGGGACTGGTGGGGGATGGATCGGATCTTAGCTAAGCCAGATGGTAGCCGAGTCTGGTAGATCGTTGCGCTTGATTGGGTGCTGCCCGTTCCTTCACTTGGGGCCTTTCAGCTTGGATGAGCCCTTCCCCCCACCCAATCACAACACCCCATCTACTGTATGTATGTACAGTGTAAGCGATCTCCACTTGTTTCCCTGCTTTTCGGTTAGCCGGCCCCGCTAGAGTGAGGATGGCGCTAGGGGATCTCGGGTCTTGGCATCAAGAACGAGGACTTGGAGGCTGGAACTTGAGTCTGTCTCTCGAGTCTCTTTTCGACACGCGGAATTATATTATTATTGTTATTATTGTTATTATCATTATCATCATTATTATTATCGTAATGATATTAGGGGTTAGGCTTATGATTGGGGGGTTTTTCCCCCCAGATTGTTGTTACAGATCTTTTGTCTTAAGCTTGGGCGTAACCATGAATACTTACTGTGTAGTGAATTACAATACATCATATGTGTATTAGATGACGCTGAGGAACTATTCTCTGCCGAACAGTTGTTCCTCTCAGGCACTTGACGGTACTTGACGCTAAAATAACGATAAGGATGATCTCCTCCGATGTTACTTGGATAGATTGGTTGGGATCTCAGTCCACCCGACTCTCTGGCTTCGGTAGATGGCGATGCAGGGTAAAATGCAAGTAGAAAGGAGAGCTTTTCACGAGGCAAATCATGGTGGTCGACCTGCTTGCGACATTCCCATACTACTCGCACTACTACTCGCCACCCTGCTCGCCACAACTACTCGCCACCACCGCTGGGTCTTTCAGCTGCTATGTTATCGGTCTTGTCCGAGTTGCTCAGTACGGTACACGTCCGTTGCATTGTTGTTGTCCCGAGCAAGCTGATGTTAGAGTTCAGCGTGTTGTCCTCTTTCGAGTTGTCCCCACTATTACTACTACGACGACGACGTGTTCAGGTGTCAAGTGTTAAACCTTCTGATACTACCTTACGGCCGTGTAGTGTGGTTGATAGCTCACAGCAGGGAACCACGGTTCAGCTTCGATGGTGCAACCATGGTGCCCCAAATTTTATGGAGCTGGTTACACAGCTTCAGTAGTCACAGGCTGTCGACAAGCTAGGGAGTCAATGTGTCGTTGGAGGGAAGCTTATCATACTTTCTACTATCAGCTTGGACCGCATGTCCCGCTCAGTCTCTCAGCAACCATGGTTTCGACTGGGTACTCGATAGTCTGTGCTGATACAGACAGAACGAGCTGAAGAATGAGGCGAATCGAGAAACCTGCTCAAACCCATGGAATACCGGACCATCATCGATGAGAACCCACATCATCATCTTTAAGGGGTTAGGGTATCGGAATACGCCCTTTGAACAACTATCCATGTCCTGGCATATTGAGAGTTCAACCAAAGTAGCGTACCAAAGTACGACGACGTCGACAAGACGTCGCCCTGTCACGCCGTCGAAGGATATCCACCTAGACCTCGAGGGAAACCTTGGCAGAGCGAGAGTCGCAGTAGAATGCGTACCAAACTCGAGCTGCTTCGATCGACTGCTGCCTACAACTGCCGCACCGCAATATCGACCTTTGAGCGTACCAGACTTGTACAGGATCAAAAGGGCAACAACTTCCGGGCTTCGCGTTTGAACTGAAACCCCGAGGGCATCTCGATCGAATCCAGAGCATAGAGATGGAAACAGTGCCTCGGAAGTCATACATTCGCATGCCTTGTAGGCTATGGACAATGTCTACCTTTGCGCTCACTGTGAACGCACCCGTATCCTCACTCGCTACCTGTTCTACCTGAAGCGTCTGGCTACGTTTAGTATCCCTTTCCTTCAAACCTAGTCAGCGCTAAGCTGAAGCCCTAATAGAGCAAGTCTTCAGCGATTCTCGTTTGAATGAAGAACTGTTCATGAGACGAAAGAAAGCAGGTTATGGAGACAATGACTTTGAGCTGATAAAATATTGTAGAGCTTTACCTCGAACTTCCTAGACCATCGTATAAACTCCGGCTCGTCGAGTGATTCTGAAAAAGGAAAGGCAGGATCTGGAATGTGATCAAGTCCACCACAACAGCCTTCTTGGCATGTAGCCTACATCACAGCACTAGCATACGAAAGCCTACTTCATGCTTCATCTATTGAGCGGAAGCACACAAGTGCGTGGAGTAAAGCATTCAACCGTGACTTCGGACATGGCAGAAAGGAAATGCACTTTCCAACAATAAAAGCATCGAGATATCTTGCCCGAATAACATGAGGTTCGGCGTTAAAGCAAGCACAAATACATCTTAGGCAACGCATAGCACATCTACTTTTATCATGGCCTTTAGAGGCAGAATAAATCAATTCAACGAAGAGCGATGAAGGACTGAACAATCAGTACAGCAGCAATCTTGCAGACTGTCAGCTGGAATCATTTGTGGCCGGCTGCCCCCATACTCTGAAGAACAGGAGCTCTATCTTTCTATCGCCCTCTTCGAACGTACCAATTCCCTACCCTTTGCCGGCCGTAATCTTCAAGCATCAGCAGCTAAACCTCCAATAGTGAGTTTTCCTCGCACTCTCGAGCTGTGTCAGCCACGCCACTTTTTTTTGGGTACCAACCGCCTTTCAACATACCATTATTGGAGGTTAACATCTCGATCCTTGAGCCCGAGCGCTGGACTATAGTTTGCATATCGTCTCCATGTTCTGATTACCTCTTCGCTCGTATCAGTCGTCTTCGAGGCAAGGATCGTCGTGATCTCGACCCTGACGGTAACAGAGACAGAAGTCTATGGAGCCTAAGCACATATCGTATACAAAATAAACAGCGACGGACTCTGGATATGAAAGGTGAACCAGCAGAGCTTAACAACAATCCACAGTATCGTGGGTCAGCGTGCATTTTCTATTCCATATAATGAAACCTTTTGTACCCACATTGTTATCCAGAATCGTCATCTCAACATTCACTATCGGTGCATTGATGTCCATTGCATCAGAACGTCCAGCGATAAGGTATGCTCATTAATATTATTCACACAGGTCACAGTATTCCACAGATACCAAAGCTCTGACAGAAGGCACCGAAGAAATGTTGGAATGATAAGAATTCGGGTATAATTATGCATAAGCAATGAACGCTCCAAGCACCAGCACCAGCTCCCGATTCACAGAGCCCTAGAGCCAACTCCGAACCCTTCCACTCCTTCCCTGTCCATAACTAGAACCAGGTATTTACATTCCAACATACCACTCCACAGCTTGGCAGAGGAGGATACGCTTCGGACGAGACAGCCACGACCAATCTACAGAACTGTACAGATTTAGCGTCAGATATCCTCCCCAATCCACGCCTTGCATTCCAACAATCCGCTCCTCGGTTCACATCGAAATACACCTCCTCCGAACGAGAAAGTCATGTCAGTCCCTAGTCTTATACAAACCCGCTCGGATATTTGGTCCCTTTACCGATCAGACGCCATACAATCTCTGCTTGCGAATCTATCACCGCTATTACTCACACCGCGAAAAGAACAAGCAGATCGTCAAACTTGGTCAAACACTCCAAATCATACGTCACTGGAAACACAACACAGCTTTGACGTCGGCAATTGCATCAAAACCATACTCGGTGCTTGATACAACATATAGGGGATACCAATGAACAACTATCGAACAATATCCAAGTAGCAGATAACATGACTCTATCACACAGCGATAGGAACCCTCTCAATTTCCAGCGACGCCGGTTTGAGAGGGAGGAACATGCGAACCGTAAAAGAATATAGACATCACTAGCAATAAAACCTCATGACCGCATCATGAAGAACCAGAAAAACTTCTCCATTCTATCTATCTACTCCATCAAAAAGTTTACCTGGTCAATTATCGAATCATAAAAGCCCCACCAGCACAGTGACTGGCAACTCGACACCCCAACACTCCTCCAGTCCTCCATCTAATCCACAACCCCCATATCCGTCAAGCCACACATGCCCACCTACCCCTCTCGCCTTCCCCTTGCTCCACCCCTTCTAAAACCCCAACCGAACGACACCCACAGGGTCCAACCATCCTTCCATCCCCATCCCCATCCCCATCTCCATCCCCACCCCCACCCCCACCCCCACCCCCATCCCCATCCCCATCCCCATCCCTCCCCGCCACACCCCAGCCACCTTCCACGACCCCAACACCCAACAACACAGCCCAGGCCCAGGCCCCGTCCCGCATAATTCTCAAAACCGAGATGCTCGGAGCGAGTTGAAAACTCAAACCGCAAGGCCCGCCAAAGCCAGAAAAGCGCTGGATCGGAGAATGAAACGGAAATAGAGCGAGGGTACGTGTGTTGCATGCATTTCATTCATTGACAGTCAGTCTCATTTCATGAATCAGAAGTTCTCATCAAAGAACCCGACCCCTTTCTCGTTGAAACCTCGTTCACCTGACGATTACTGTAAACTAAACATTCCCCACCCTTGACGGTCTTTTTTCATTGATTCATTCATCCATCGAATGAGGGTTAACATCCAAGACATGAATCGCATCGGCATCCTCATCCCCATGCAATCATCAAAACCCCCAAAAAACTCCCTCCCTCCCTCCCTCCCTTATATATATATATGTACATACAATAGATCAAAAGTATCTTAGTTACCTACATACCTCCTCATAACAAAAAAACTTTATAAAAAAAAACTCCCGTTCCTCGCTTGTTTCTTCTCTTCTCTTCTCTCTGTCTCTTTCTTCACTGGTTATTCCGTTTGAAGAAAGGGAAGGGGAAGCGTTGAATTGATGATTTGGTATGTATGTGTAGATAGAGACTAGGTAGGTGGGTAGGTGGGTAGGTGGGTAGGTAGGTGGTAAACCCGTCCCGTTGTTTTCCCTCTGAATTTTTTTTATTTTTTTTTGGTTAAGCACCTAAGTATCTAAGTAAGTACCTAAGTAAGTACCTAAGTAAGTAAGTAACTAAGCAATCAATCAATCAATGAATCAATCAATGAATAAATCAACGAAAGAAAGAAAGAACAGAACCACTCCCCTTGTGATTGAAAATATTTTTATATAGTAAAGCGCGGGGTTGGTTGGGGGTTCTTTCGTTTCGTTGAGGAAAAGGGGTTTTTTGATTTGTTGTTGTTTGGGTGGGATGGTGATGGGATGGGATGGGATGGGATGGTGATGGTGATGGTGATGGTCATGGGATGGAATGGGATGGTGATGGAATGGTGGGATGGGATGGTGATGGTGATGGGTGGGATGGGATGGGATGGTGGTGGTGGGTAGATAGCGGTGTGTGTGGTGTCGATGAGGAATTCGCACGGTCGTTTGGCGGTGTGGTGAGGGTTGCGTTGCGTTGCGTTGCGTTGCGTTGCATTGCGTGGAGTGGTGAGATATGTGCTTGGTGCTTATGCTTATGCCTATGCTCAAAAGACGATACAAAACCAAACACCGAGAAGGAGGTTAAAAAAGGAAAAAAAGAGAGCTAAGAAAGGGAACAGAAGAGGTGTCGAGTGTTGTTTTTTCTTCTTCTTCTTATGGTTTGCTACGAGCTGTTTGTTGGATCTGGTGGGGAGGGGAGGGAAGGGAAGGGGGGGAAGGGAAGGGAAGGGAAGGGGAGGCAAGGGAAGGGAAGGCAAGGGGAGGGAAGGAGGAGAAGGGAGGAAAAAGGCCATCCAGAAAAAAGAAAGAAGAAAAAAGCAGAGGTTGGTATACAGCAATCATTCAATCATTCAAATATCTCACAATACAGTACGTTGTGATCAGGAAACGAGAAGGAAGGTTTTCTTCTACACTACAATAGCTATCCATATATATCCATATCCCAAAAATAAAAAATCTTTTTCCACTACTAAATATACATACTGTAACCGTGCGTTTCGAGTGAGCTTAGTTTGGGCGGATAATATACGTGGCAAGGACGAGGAGGAGGGGGAGAGGGAACGTGGTCCTTAACAACCAACGCCTTACAGTATTTATGTACGCGTTTGGAAGGTATCGACGACGCTGACATTTCTGAAGAAAGAAAGAAAGAAAGAATTTAGGCAAAAATCCGCCAATTGCTCGATTGTGAAAGAAAGAATAAAATACAGGAAACATTGGAACAGAAACGGGAAAAAGGTAGATATGAAACGAGTGTACATTAGGCCAGCGCGCTGCTGCTGCTGCAGCTGCAAAAAAGCTCTTCTCTTTCTCGTGCAACGCTCTCATGAATACGGTAGCGTGCTGAGATAAACTGATACCAGCACATTCCAAACTCCAGCATGAGCTCCAAAATCGACGTCGATACTGTCGTCCTCCAGCACATATTACATCCACCCCCTTTCCCTTTCAACCACATTCTACAATCTTCATAGCTCATCCTTGGTGGATGTAGCCTTCGCCACACTCTCCGCACTACTCGTCACACCCCCAACCGCTTCCCTCGCACTCCCCATGGCCTCCTGCACCCCCTCTTTCGCATCCCCACCCCACTCCGCCATCCTCACTCTCGCACTCTCAACCACAGCCGCGAGTCTGCTCGATGCGCTCTCCATGGCCTTTTGCTCGGGGCCGTAAACCGCTTCGCTGATGCGGGCTTGCGTGGCATCCATGACGGAGCTGGCGGCCGATATGTTGTCTTTGACAGCGGATGAGACAGAGGCGTAGGCGTTTCCGGCAGCACTGGCGATGGAGGCTGTTGCGGCCGTCGCGGTTGGGGTACCGTAGATGGCCATTGAAACTGCGTTTTGGGCATCCGTGGCGACATTGTTGAGAGAGCCTTGGACGCTTTCCATGAAGCCAGGTTCGCTCCCGTAGAGTGCTTGGCTGGCGACTGATTGCACGGAAGAGTAAGAACTTGCAGCCGCGGAAGTGGCTTTCTCATAAGTCCCCTTGGAAGTACCATAGTATTGTATACTAGCCGCATCGACAGCAGCGTTTACACGCTCGCTGGCCGCGTCGATGATAGCTTCGAGAGTTGCCGGGGGGGTGAAGACGGAGGAGACGACAGAGGTGGCGGAGGCGTAGACATCGCTTGCATAGCTAGACGCAGAAGATGCGGCCTTGGTTGCGTAGATAGAAGCAGACGATGCGATGCTCGCATGGGCACCAGTGTAGTAAGCGGAGCTGAGACGATTCATGACGCTCTCAGTATAATCCGGTTCTTTGCCATGGACGAGCTCTGAAAACAGAGCTTGTACAGCCTCGTATTGGGCTCCTGCGGCAGCGGTGGCTTGAGCAGTGTAGTCATTTGCTTGAGACATGACGGATTGGGAGAATGGGGTCGGGGCACCGTAGACTTGTTCGCTGGCTTTGGCCACAAGAGATTCCCAGTTTTCCGAGGCTTGGCTGGCGACAGATTCGGTCCAGGGGGTTTCAGACCCGATTACTGCGGTGCTGGCGGCTGAGGAAATGGAGTTTGCCCTTTCTGATACACCCGAGACAAGGCTCTCCATTTTGCCGGTTGAGGTGCCATAGACTTGGGCGCTTGCGGCAGCTGATAACGAGGATAGAGATGCTGATGCCTGGGATAGAGCAGAGCTGTACTGAGATGAGGCGGAATCTAGCATGGATTTGGCAGAAGAACTGCTAGGTTTCCCAACAGCAGAGCTGGCAGAATCAAGTACACCTCGAAGTTTGTCCGAGGCCTGGCCCACTGCGCTGCTATACTGCTCTTGTGCCGCATTGAGCAGACTCTGGTAGGCTGGGACAGGGGTACCGTAAACGGAACCAGAGGCAGCGCTGTATAAGCTTTGATAAACTGGAGTCGGGGTGCCATATACGGCGCTCGAAGCAGCAGTTATAAATTCAGAGTACCGTTCATGTGCCAGACCAATGGCTTCGTAATACCTGCGTTGCCCGTCCATAATGTACTGTTGATGCATTGGAGTTGGAGTTGCCCCAACAGCAGTCTTGACACTAGAGTATTGGGCTGAAGCGATGCTGAGACTATCCGCAAGACGTGAAGAAGCCATGGCGGATATGGAGTCCAGTACACCCTGACTTGGACCATAGTAGGCGTTACTGGCAGCATTTGTGGCAGATGCGTGGACTGAGCTCGCAACACTAACAAGGCTCGAGTACCGCTGACCTGCCGCTGACAAGACAGAATCAGGGCCTGTGGTAGAGCTGCTACCCACAGCACTCTTCGCTGAGCTATATTGAGATGACGCAGCCGCCATGGCCTGTGAGTACTTTTCGCTTGCCACAGATACAATGGACTGTTGGGGGCTCAGTGGCGTGCCGTACGCTGCGGTTGAGGCAGCACCCAATGCAGCCTGCAGACGCTTGCTAGCCGCCGCCAGTGATCCCGAATAAGCACTGTCAATAGACGAAAAGATTTCTTCATGAACAGGTTTGGGGGATCCCGATGCCTGTTGCGAAGCGATGGATTTGGCGTGTGAGTATTGTACTTGCGCCCGACTGGCGGCGTCAGAGTAAATAGATGAAGCTGCCGCGGCGGCGGAACCGGTGAGAGGCGCTGGTGTACCATACAATATCGAGGATGCACTGGTATCGTTAGCACTCTACGTTATACTGAGATTAAGAATTGCTTACGCGGAAACAGCAGACGCATATTTCTCCGAAGCCATGCTTGTAACACTTTCTCCAGTGCCTCGTTGAGTTCCATAAAGGGCACTGGAAGCTGCTGCAATAGCGCTTGAATACTGTTCGTTTGCGACAGAGGTTACGCTCTCTACCGTGCCTTGGGTACTTGTTGCCTTGAGAAGAGCTTCACTGACGGCTCTGGTAACATCTGCATATTTGTCACCGGCTTGGTTCACCATAGACTGAATCTTCTCAGAATAAGCCATGTTGTCGTCATCGCTGATAACATCGTCGAGTATCGGCTTGCGTTCGCCAACCTTTTGCGCCATTGCCCCGCTGAATACCTTCCTTGACGCGTTGCTGGCGACGGACGATGCGCTAGAACTGGCTGAACTTGCCATACTGGCAGCGCTCTCTGTAAGTGGTGTAGAAGATCCGGATATTGCGTCAGAGACTGCCGAAGCACCCGATGCCACGCTCTTGGACGCTTCTGAGGCGATGGACTCATGGACCGGTACTGGTGTTCCGATTATTGCCTCGCTTGCCTGATTTACCACTTCACTGGCCTTTTCACTGGCTGCAGAAACCACACTCTCAGTTTTTGGTTGTGGAGTCCCCGCCACTGCTACGCTCATTTTATCGATAGCGCTGCTGCCTGCTTGTGAAATCTTGGAGCTTGCTTGTTTGACCATACCCGGCTCAGACCCAATCGCCTGGGAGGAGGCGCTTGAAGCGGCTTCAGTAGCTCTTTGCGTGGCCTTGGAGACGATTGATTCCGCACTGCCTTGCGATGTGCCTATAACCTGCTCACTGGCTAGTTTCGCTTTATCCACCACCTTCTGAGCTGCGGCTGCCACTGCTGCGGACATGTATTTGGTGCTAAAGTCATCGCCATCATCTTTTGCTTGGAGCTTCCACTTGCCGACATCCTTTAGCCTCGCTAGCTCTTTAGCGGTCTGTTCCGCAATAGACATGCCTCTAGACTCTAGCTCTTCGCTCTTATCCTTTGACCTCCGGAGGCCTTCATGACCCTTTGCAACAGCTTCGACTTCCACCCGCCACTCATCAAATGTCTGCTTCATTTCATGGTATTTGGCCCAATCCTTGTACGTCACTCCATCAAGGTATGCCCATCTCATGCCAATCTCCTGAAGTCCAAGGTCACGGATAGAGTCAAGCACATCAAGCGTCGAGCCTGCTGCAGCAGAAACCAAAGATTGAATTTCCTCATCAAATTTCTGCTTCCATGCCCGTAAGGCTTGGGCCTTGTTCTTGACGGCTACTCCAGTATTCCTGGTCGCTCTAGAAAGTTCCTCCTCTGCCTTCTTGATATCGGACCCAGTCGTATCTTCGGGCAGTGATTGGACGATTTTATTGATGGACTTCCTTAATTTTGCAAGCTCTGACTTGGACGTCTCTTCAAGCTGGACAACTAGAGCTTCGCCGACTCCACCAACCTGACTCTCGATTTGGCGGCTGGTAATATCTTGTACACGCTCCTGCAAATCTTCGGTCCCTTTATCAGCAGCTTTTGCAAACTTATCTTGCCAGTTCCTAAGATCGCTTGTAACCTTTTCGCGAACCTGCTCAGCTTCTTGTTCGGGCGTCACTGAAGAAGACGCACTAGGCGCTGCTGCTTCTGTTACAGAGCTGGAGTCACTCGTGTCACTCGTATGTGCAGAAGCGATAGAAGATGATACCGATGATACACTAGCTGAAATCGACGACGATTTCGACGATCTATAGGATGTCAGTCAGTCCATGTTCAATGTGCAAGATCCGCAATGAATAGTCGAGTCGAAGATCGATCGACGCATCAACGATCTAATTGCATCTCCTGGTCCTTGATATCATCTAGGAGTTTAGACAGATAATATTCCTTTCATGCAACTTTCATGAGAATCTTTGAAACATTCAAGTAAAGTTTGGTCTCAAGTCTTCTTTTGGAGCGAGAAACCCGGATGCAAAGTACGAAATTTAGAGATTTGTGCAGAGCAGAAGAACCACAACTTACATATCGACTTCTTCCGCAGCGGCTTTGAGCTTCTTACTGTCCCTATACCTGCCAAGCCTCTCGCCAATGCGGACAAGCTGAGGCTCTACATTTTGGCCGTACAAAACTCTGAGTTTGGGCCATAGCGTTCGATCGACAAATACAATTGTCGAAGCCCAAGCCGATTGCGCATACGGAAGACAGTTTTCGATCGCAACCTTGCGGCCCATAGCATATGTCTTCTCAGCATAAGGACGGGACGTAGTGTAGGCTGGCAGCAGATACATATCGTAAATGTCTAATAAATTGTCTCTGCTGGCGGTGTAGTACGGTGCAGCTGCGGCTGAGACTTTGCTGACTTGAGGCGCCAAAGATGTTTCATACTGGCTCTTGGCTTGAGCTTGAGCGGCGTCGAATTGTGGTTGTATGACCTTCACCCACTGATCCTGGCCATATCCGCGCGCCTTATCAACTTGCGGAGCCCCGTATCTCGCATAGTTTTGCTTGCCAAATGTGACCGAGGGAGTGAAGATCTGTTGATCAAGTTTATCGACGTATGGACGTGCTATGTTGACATAGGGGGCTGCATAAGTATCGTAGTACGATTGCAGATATGGGGTGACATATGATCGGGTATTTAGGTAAGGTTTGCACACTCTTGGAGACTGATCCGTAAGCTCAACAGCTGATGAAGGGCATCGGAAAAGGGCAGTAATGACGGTATACCACAAGAGTAGCCTGTATTGGTGGCAGTGATGTTAGTACAAGAGTTCTCACGGGCATCTGTGCCATACCGAGAAGTTATGCTGAAGCTTCGTCTTGCAAAACTTGGCTTTGCTGTAGCTTTCCCACCTGTATACCTTCGTTGTGGAACTAAATGGCCGTTCGGGGTTCCACTTGCTTTCGGCGGCTCTTTCGACCACCCGTTCGCCTCCACTGCCATAGCAGAACTGTTAGAGGAAACGGGTAGCGAGTATAAATACACTTCGTCAACAAATCTCTAACAGTATACCCGTAGTGTGATTGATCCAACAAGGATTTTACTTGTTCCTCCGGATGCCTAGGATATGGAGCTGTTCGCAGAAGCAACCAGGCTTCAAAGGATGGCAAAGAGATGGAGTTGGTCTCAAATCCCTTGGCTACGCCTAGTATATCCTGAGGAAAGGGATGTGATTTGAAGAAAGTTGATGAGATGACGGCTTGGGCTTGTAGATCTGATAACAAGATTTCCTTGGAAGCAAGCGAGGTGTCGCGGCTGCAAGAGCTAGCCCGGCTGTCGTGTGCTCACAAAGATAGCAAATTCCCAAGGGCCGAAGATGGTTCCCTTTATGCTATATACCGTCTAGATGCTCGAGAGGAAGCGTTACAGCTTTGAAGTAGTAAATTATCCTTCCTCCTGATTTAAAAGTACAATCAAGGAGATTCTGGCGTCATACTTGAAATTGGTGCGACGCGAAGATTTTATGTTTGACACGTGAATTTAAGGTTTCAATTGTCCTATCCTGATCAAATTGTCGGAAATATTGCATCAATCGTGCCAAATTTACACATCCTCACAGGCCTTCACTTCCTGCTTGCGCGGTACACGTTCGCCAAGTCCATAACACCTCACATGTGGCTCCGTCATACGCCACACACTCCGTACTGAGGGACGAATATATCTGCCGGCTGATAACAGGGAAATCTGTTCATTTGGGGGAAGACATGAGAACCTTCCGCCGGCTTTCCGCTTCGTTCTACTCGTACACCCACTACAGTCGACACCCTCCTGTCAAGATGAACTTGATCTGATTCTGTTTTGCATCATGGACTCTACCAACGCTATGGGAAGTACCGAAACCCCACAGACTCAACCAGGGGCACCAGACGTTATGAATGATCCGGCATTCGATACGAATTCCAAAGGCAAGCAAAAGAGCGTGGATGAACCAGATACCTGTAGGATATGTAGGGGAGAGGGCTCAGAGCAGGAGCCTCTATTTTATCCATGCAAATGCAGTGGTAGCATCAAATTCGTTCATCAGAATTGCTTGATGGAATGGCTTTCACATTCCCAGAAGAAGCATTGCGAGCTGTGCAAAACGCCTTTCCGATTCACGAAGCTCTATCACCCGCACATGCCGAATAGTGTTCCTCTACCCGTCTTTCTCCGTCAAGCCGCAATACACTCCTGGAAGTCTTTCCTCACTTGGTCACGATTCCACTTGGTAATCTTCGTATGGGTTGCTTGGCTACCTTGGTGTATGCGGACGGTGTTCAGAGGTCTTTTCTGGATTGCTGATGGCGGCTGGATCAACTGGCAGGAGACTCAGAGATGGTCTGCCTTGGCCACTAAGGAACACTTGGAGAAACTAGCTAAGGAAGGTACAACACCCGCCACCCAGGGTTTCTTCGAGTCAAGAGATGCCGCAGCTTCAGCGGTGGTATCTCATATGGCTAAAGCTTTACCCCATATCTTCTCACCATTAGCTCCCAGTCGGAATGTTAGCGAACCGTCTATGTTAAGACTTGTGAAGAGCTTCTTTCAAGGCGTTATCAGCCGTAGCTCACGCGAAGCGTTGTCATCGAATCCAGCTGTAAATTCCAGCGTTACATCAGTACAGTACAGCCGCTCATCATGGCTTTCCAATTTCAGCTTTCTTAATTCATTGACACGCTCGCCTACTCTGAACAACATCCTTATTGATACGCTTGAAGGACAGCTCATTACACTAGTGGTTGTCATTTCATTCATTCTCATTTTCTTAATCCGTGAGTGGGTAGTGCAGCAGCAGCCAGGCATGGACATGGGAGCAGGCGTCCAAGCCGATGCAGCAGCAGCTAGGCAAGGCGAGGATGTCCCGATGTTGCAACAGCTCGCTCGTCAACATGCGGAGCAAAGGCTGCGCCGGGGCGCGCAAGGCGAGTTACCAGCAGGAGGTGATAATGAACCCGCTCAAATGCCTGAACCACCAAGGCGAGCTAGGGTAATGGCAAGGCCAAGACCAAGGCGACCAATACGAGCACCCAGTAACAACGACAGAGACCCGCAAGACATGGCGAACACAACGATACCCGAATCCGATGCTGAGCCTACAAGTCCCACCCCCGAATCAAGCGGAACCACGGAAGGTGCCAGTTTTGGCAGCACCTCAGGATTATCTTCGTCATTACAGCAAAGACCGGGTATGCCAGGCAAGGATACATTGGACACAGCTGCGGAAATACGGCGTACCATTGATGAGCAATCCCAAGCATCCGGACACAGCAATTGGCCTGGTGTGAAAGTTTTCATGGAATTATGGGACCGTGCGGAAAGAAAACCAAGTGAAGTCCTGAAGATCATCGAAGAGGAAGGCCGCAATGAAGAACTTAGCTGGATTGTGGCAGCTATGAAGCGATTGGAAGGTACTTCTTCCTTCGACGATACTCATCATTCAGGTTCTGTTATGGCAGAAGCATTCAACGACAATCAAGATGACCTGGGGCATAGCGCCCAACAGGGCACCCACCAGAACAACACTTTACGTAAAGAAAATACTGCAGAGCCAAGTGAGACGGTCAACGTCACAAATGTAGGGACTTTGAAGTCGCTTTCAGACCCAGAAAAGGCAGCAAATGAACACGATAGTAGTCAATTCTACACTGAGGACAGTCGAACCACGGGACCCGGGCTTGCCCTGACACCTGGAGGCCTTGACCGAGAAAGTCAAAGACAAAGTGCTCACCCCGATTTCAGCTGGCCAAATATCCCTTTAGCTGGAGAGCCAGATGCTGCTGAAAGCTCCAAGTGGTCTGGGGAACCAAGCGAACATCTTTACCACACTTTGCCGAATGACGAAAACACCGTGGAAAGGAACAACAGCCCTTTCCATCCAGATTACGTCGAAGACGGCTCCCAGAATACAAGTGGAGCAATAGATCAATCTGGTACAACCGACCGAGTCATTGCAAGCATTGGGGATCGAGATCGAGCAATAGAAAACTTACAAGGAGAAGGCGTACAAGCAGAAAGCGGTGAACTAGCAGTGCAAGATGCCCATAGCGAAACTGCTCCCGATGCCAAATTGGCACACCAAAGCCTTCTCGACAAAGTTATGGATTGGCTCTGGGGCGATCTCACACCAGTCCCAGGTCAGGTTGAGCAAGCGAGAGGAGACGATGAGCACGTTGTAGACGATCTTGCGGATGAAGCACCCTTTGTTCCGATCGAGCACGGACAGCCAGTGATCGAAGATGCCAATATTGCGGCAAATCCAGGTCGAGATCCTGAGGTAGTCGCGGCCGCTGTTCAAGCTGGACTGGACCCGAACCAAGCTGAAGCGGTTGAAGATGGTGAAGATCTTGAAGGCATTATGGAGCTCGTTGGTATGCAAGGTCCTTTGGCTGGACTTATACAAAACGGCATGTTTTGTGCAGTACTTGTCTCTCTGACCATATTCTTCGGAACGTGGATTCCTTATATCGCGGGCAAGATCTTCCTAGTATTTCTGGCTAACCCAGTATTACTACTGATCAAACTGCCACTTCGATGGACCTCAACGTGTGCGGACTTGATCATAGACATGTGTGTATTTAGTGCTGGACTGGCGTACTATTGGGTCGATACTGTGGTCCGGTTCTTATGCGCACCGATAGGATGGGCTGTTCCTGTTCTCGGCAAGCTCAACGAAAATAAGATCTTGGCGGACTTTGCAAAGAGCTATGCTGAGAGCGCACTGGAACGACTAGCAAATACCTTTATAGAAACTGGAGGGAGTCTCTCAGAGTCCGACATCCCTACGTTCTCTATCCTCGCTCACGAATCATTGCGAGTTATTCAACGACAATTCATAGATCTGATAAAAACACTACGTGACGCTTCGGTGGCCGGTGCTGCTGCTATATCGACCGGTACTTTCGGCTTTGCGGAGTTCTATGAGCCACTCAGCACGGAAATAGCTGCCTACACCAAGAATTACACGAGCTTAGTGATAAATTGGAGTCGTGAGCTCCTAGCACTTGTACCCTCTATCCTCAAAATCAATCCTCTTCGTGTAAGTCTGACAATCCCCAAACGCACAAGACCGCTTGATCTCAGTCTGGCGTATTGGGACTCGAAGGACCGAGTCCTCGCAATCCTCTTCGGATACCTATTTTTTTCGCTCATTGGGCTTTTGTATCTCAGGATCAGCGCCATTGTTCGAGGTACAAAGGCGGATGGTAAGGTCCAAGGAGCCCTTGCTGATGTGCTGTATCAAGCCGGTGGAGTCTTGAAAGTCATACTTATTATCAGTATTGAGATGATCGCCTTCCCTTTGTATTGCGGCTTGCTGCTTGACTTGGCTCTATTACCGCTTTTTGGCAAAGTTACAGTCATGTCAAGACTCGGCTTCACCTTGAACTCTCCATATACTTCTATCTTCGTTCATTGGTTTATTGGAACGTGCTACATGTTTCATTTTGCGCTTTTCGTTTCCATGTGCCGCAAGATCATGCGCAGCGGCGTTTTGTGTAGGTACCTGCAACCTTGCTCCTCTCCCATGCTAACGTTTCGTGCAGACTTTATTCGCGACCCCGACGATCCTACTTTCCACCCTGTCCGTGACGTTCTCGAGCGCAGTGTTTCCACTCAGCTTCGAAAGATAGCTTTCAGTGCATTGGTCTACGGCGCGTTGGTAATACTCTGCTTGGGTGGGGTAGTCTGGGGGATTTACTTCGCATTCGATAATGTCTTTCCGATCTATTGGTCATCAAACGAACCAGTCCTAGAATTCCCAGTCGACCTTCTTTTCTACAACTTCTTGATGCCCGTAGCCGTAAGGTTTTTTAGACCTTCACAAGGATTAAACAAGATGTACAGTTGGTGGTTCCGCAGATGTGCTCGAGCACTACGGCTATCCCATTTCCTTTTCGGCGAAAGGAGAGAGGACGAGGAAGGTCATCATGTTCGCCGTACATGGAGCGGGCTACTTTGCAGGAAACATGGAGACATATACAACCCCGTGACAGGAAGCGACTCCCTCTTCCTTGCCGAAGACTGCGACCGCGATGCCATGTTCCTCCGCGACGGTTGTTATGTCCGCGCCCCTGCCTCGGACCAAGTGCGCATCCCAAAAGGCGCTCCCACATTCCTTGAAGTGGACGAATCGAACCAAAGAATTGACGGCCAGCCTGACTCAGAACAGGGCCTTCACGGCCAAAAGAGCGATATGTTCTCTAAAGTCTACATCCCCCCATTATTCCGCCTCCGCGTCGGAACCTTCATTTTCCTCATCTGGCTCTTTGCCGCTACAACAGGCATCTGCATCACCATCCTTCCTCTCGTCTTCGGTCGCCTTATTTTCGCCTACATGATCCCTAATCACATCCGTATGAACGACATTTACGCCTTCAGCATCGGCATCTACTTCCTCGGCGGTCTAGCCTACATCCTTCTCCATTACTATCACATCCTCTCTTTCCTACGCTCTACCGTCTCCACCCACCAGAACCCCACCATGGTCACCCTCTTCAAAAAGGCCGTCACGCATACTGTCCGCCTTTTCCGCCTCACATACACGTACTTCTTCTTTGCCTTCCTCCTCCCTTCCCTCTCCAGTCTTCTGATAGAATTCTACTTCACCATCCCCCTGCACACCTACTTCGGCAACGCTTCCGACCGCCACATCATCTACTTCATCCAGGACTGGACCCTTGGCGTACTCTACGTGAAAATGGCCGGCCGCTTGATCCTGTGGAACACAAATTCCCGTCCCGCAACCGCCCTGCGAGGCGTTGTGCGTAACGGATGGCTGGATCCAGATGCGCGGCTCGCGACAAGGGCTTTCATCTTCCCCTCAGTCGTCCTCCTGTCCACCCTCCTCACTACACCCCTAGGTCTAGGCTACATCGCCAACTCCACCATCTTCTCCGGAGCCGAGGCGAGTTTCCAAAACAAGGTGTACCGGTACTCTTACCCCGGGATACTGGGGATTGCAGCAGGGGGGATGGTGGCGTGGGCGGTGGCGAGGGCGTTTAGGGGATGGAGGCAGAGGATCAGGGACGAGGTGTACTTGATTGGGGAAAGGCTACACAATTTTGGGGAGAGGAAGGTGCAGGGGAGGGGAAGGCCGGGGAGGGGAAGGCAGAGAGTTTTGTAGAAGTGGGAGTTTAAATTGTGGGGATTGTAGTTATTACTGATGGAGGGTTCCAAGCGGGCGTTTTACTTTTTTGTGCTGTATGCAGGAGGGAGCTGTGGATAGGTGGTATAGGTAGGATTCATGGATCTTGTTGCCCTGTCTGAGGGCTGTTGCATGTCTGATATCTGGGAAGTTCTACATGGGTACTACATTCAGCTAGTCCACCTCGCCTACCGATCCTTTTGTCCCTTCCTCTCTATCCACTCCCACCCGACATTTCAGATCAAACCTCTCCAACGAAGCGACGTGGTATGCACTATGCTGCTTTCTTGAGTTCTTTCCTCGAGTGCACCTTGTTAGCCCAGGGGCTCTCGTCCTATCTGCTCTACACCATTTTCTTGCTCGGCTTATCTATCTAGGTTATTCCCTTGAGCTTTCGCGTCAGCTGGCCTAAAGAAACGCTATTTTCTGGTTTTGTATAGACTCGTGTCTGGCTCAAGGCGAGATGACTATCATCTTTGTTCTTCAATAGAGATCTTAAAATGCCTTCGGATAATTTTCTGGAGGAGGGGGGGTAGGTCGGTGAAGCAAATAATTAGTAGCCTAGTGCTATAGACCTGGGCATGTGAGACCGTCGTGAACGGTGTGTATCGACATATTTTCTCCACCGCCTGTCGGGCGTATCTTCTCACGAGGAAGCAGAAACGGATTTCCAGCCTGCTCGGTGCGGTCGTGGATGTGTTCCCATGCACCATGCGGCATGGATTGCGGAAATCCTCTCCTTATACCCATGAAATCAAGAAGGCTGCTTGGCACCTTATCATGATCAACACATGCCCGCAAGCTTCGAACCACACCTTCAGCATCCGATCATAGATATTTCTTCCCGGCAGCAGCGACCCTTCCCCGGAAAATCGGACTTCCCAGCCCCCCATCTACCCTTTGAAACGGATTCATCACCGCCTTCAACCAGACCTCAAACACCTCCAAGAAAAACAATCGAATCGCCTCTTCCGTCTGCGGGCTCGTGGGGTTGTTAGGAATTGAGGTACTGCTGCCACTGCTGGTAGTTCGAGAAGAGGAAGTGGTGGAAGGTAGGGACGTGTATGGCGCAAAGGGGGGAAAGGACGTGGGGGAGGGGTGGTGGGAAGGGGCTGTGTTGGGTGGGTGCGGGAGGTGGAGGAGGAGGAAGCGGGTTGAGGTTGGGGTGAGGAAGGCGGAGATGTGGGAAGAGGCGAATTGGTCGATGCGTTTGAGATACCTACTATAGTATTAGAACTACGGCGAATTGAAACCTATTCAATAGCTAATATGATATTCGAAAGCGAAGGCATAGGGATGGTAGGAGTCGGCGAGACGCACATTTGATTATTGAGCCATTGCATCTCATCGACGATATCCAGACTACTGTGTACGATGAACGGATTCATCTGACGTGCTTCCACAGTGAAACGAGCGATACCATCGCCGCCTTGTTTCGAGGTGCCGAATTCGAGCTCGAAGAGTGGTTTGTCATTGGTGTTGACAATGCAGAAATAGTAGGACATCTTCGACCTCGTACCTCTTGAGCTCCCCTATAGAATTGACTCCCTTTCAGATGCTAGTAGGGAATTGTTTCAACATCACAAACAATAATTGGGGAATGATAGGCAGAATATTAAAGCTTCACACCGCCTTGGCTGTGATTGGTTGAACAGCTACCAGCCCTACGAATATCGTCTCCCACTTCCTCGTCGGCAGTCTGGATCGTTCCCATATCCAACAATGTTCGGCCCCTTTAAACCCACCTCCCCCCTTTCAGGTGGTCTCCTCTGGTATTCTCCGCTGCTCCATTCTTCTAAAAGCTAGATTTGCTAACCTCTTTCTAGGAAAATCCCCTGGCGGCTCTCCGCCCCCCAAAAAGCCCGCCAGCGCAAACGCCTCCGCGCCGTCGACGCCGTTATCGCAACTGTCGACAACGCGCTAGCAAAACAAGGTACCAGCACCAAAGCAGTAGAGAGATGGAAAGAAGAGATGCCAAGTGAGGGGGAGATGGTGCCGAAAGACAAGTACACGATGTTTGATCGGAAGGAGAAGCGGTATCGGAAGGGAATACATAGTGAGTTTTCCCTTTTGGGATCGAATGAGGGTGGGAGGAATGTTGAAGGGGCTAACTTGAGGGGTGATTGATAGAGCTGCCGAAGTGGACAAGGGTTAGTCAGAGGGTAAATCCGCCAGGGTTCTAGTTATGGGAGAGAGGGTTACGTGTGGCATAAGGTTCTGGTACAAGGGTGTATATTACGGATCTGTGATAGCATTGCGTGGTGAAGGGATTGATATTCGATAGGAAGTACCAGTGAGCTCGTTTCTCGATCCTAACGAGGAATCTGACCCGTCTTATACTTCCTGCGCCCTCGTGTTTCTTGATTTTGTGCTATCTACTCCTACGGCTTAAGGAAGTCGTCACTATAGCATTGGTATATGTCACTATTAAGTATTCAGCTACAATGTATAGGAAGAATTAACATCACTACTTTCTGCTCTCTATCTTAAGCTGTCCAAACGTCATTTTCGCAAAAGGTCCGGATTCAATCCCTTCATGCCCATAAATACACTAACCGCAGACTGCGTCCACTTCACACAGATTTCGATAGCCCTGGAACAACAGAACTGTCTCGGCATTACTTCATACTCGCCTGAGTCTAGCGATGCCACGGACCTGGACGTCGTTCCCTTCAGCATTGTCGGGCAAGCTCTGGCACAGCAAACAGTATCAAGCAGTGCGTCTAAAACACAATTTCCATACCGTAGAGGAAATTTCAGCGAAAGTACCTGAAGTCGCATATAGACCCCCAATTATGTAACAACCATGGATGCCCCTTAGTCCGTGGCTAGATCTCATAATGGAGTCCCCAGGTATTTCAGATACAGAAATCCATCGCATCAAGCTTCCTAAGCGGTTTCTTAGTCAGATTTTGCTCACTAGCCAGCTAGGATTATATTTGGGTCGGTTGTCAGAGAGTGATGCTGAGGATTTTGAGAGAGAGGTTTCCGAAGGCTACTACTGGTGGACTTTTGTTTGCTGGAGGTAAGAGAGTCTTTGTCCGTCTTATAACTGCAGCCTGCAAGATGCGCTGGCTGGAAAGGGACCGGTAGGAGAAGTCCAGGAGCTTTGGATGCGATTGATTGATGGGGTTCGGACGATCCGAAGGGAGGATCTGTTGCGGCCAATATATTTGTATCTCCCCAAACCCTTCTATCGAAACGCATTGAACGTTGGTACATCGCCTCCGACCTCAAACACTTATTCCCAGTCCAACATCTTCCCCTTCCTCAACTACCGTCCAAATGCCTTCGCTGGGCTCCCTCCAAACCCGTGGTTTTCGAGGAGGTGTTCTGATAGTTTGTGAGATTCGGTTATGTGAGCTAGACCTGAAATCGCGTCTTCCCCGGATTGAAGGTGAAACTGTCTCCCATTGCTTAGGTTCGCGGACTTCGATGATCGGAACCTGTGGTTGAGGGCTAGGCGGGCTTCGGTGGAAGTAGTACCTTTCCATTCTTTCGATCCATTTCTTCAGCCTCAGTGTAGGCGATTTGGTTGTGGAAATTTTGGCATGAGATTTCCGGTAGACCGGAGTTGGCGATAGAGAGCGTGATCGTTGCCTACTGGCGATGCCGGCGGCCAAATAGCTCTCGGTGAATATGTCGCGGTCTTCTGCAGGAGAAATAAAATAAGCGAATGGGTCGTCATCAATCTTTTCTTTGGCATAAAGGACTCTGGGTCTGCGTAGTGGAGGCCAAGAGTGACGCTTCCTGAGGGATCGCATCGTCGACTGGATTAGGGTACTGATCAACGGGAAGAGAATAGACGTAAGGAAATGACAGGATAGGGAAAGGTTTATGGGCCTTGGTACAGGAACGTCAACTGAAGGAAATGGATAGGTCGATAGTGAGGATCGAAGAGTGTACATTAGACTGAGAAGAGTGCGCAAAGAGGGAAGCAGCCTATACACAGGCAACAACAACATAACGACTCGAACAGCAAGATCGCGTGAGGCACCATATTTGCAGGTGCGAGCAGGGTGTGACTTGACTCGAGACATCAAGGCATCCACATAACATATTTGACTCAAGGGCTGCTAGGATTCGGTCAAATGTACATTTTAACAAGGTCATACCATCTCCCATAGTTGTCATACGAAAGGTATTGCCACTTTCACTTTGGCTAACGAAGGGAGCCTTGAGTCAGCGGATGTATCAGGGAACCTCTGAGTACAAGTACGGTGCTGCGGTGGCAAATCAACTGAGATAGATGTCACACTCTTTTCGAGGGATCACCACAGCCGACCAAGGTCCTGGGGGGAGTGTCTTATCCAGGTATGTCGGCGGTGATGATCATCTGATGAGGATGGAAGCGAAACGCCTCATGCGGCTCAGTATAGAATACAAGGCTAGACTAGCGCGCATCCAAGGCAGTGACCCAGCAATATAGTCCAAACCCATCTGATGTATGTTCTAATGACTACTCTTACTGGAATAGCTGAACCTCACATATTGATAGCAGGGACACCAGTGGCCCAGGCAGCATACCTGTCGTTCCACGTTCGTTGGGAGGCCGTCTGCATTGAGTCGTGCGATGTGGGCATAGCTTGGAGGTAGCGGGCATGATCCAAATCATGGGATGAGAACATGAAATCACAGCTCGCAGGTGAAATAAATATTTTTGATGGTCCGCTCGTTTGCCCCAGATTTCTTTTCAGGGTATGGTTCCCTAGTACTACGGTAGTGGTCTTTGAAGTACTTTGATTATACCGGTAACATGACGAAGGAAGATGTGCTTCTTCTTTGATCGTGGAAGGCTTGTCCTACACGCTCTCTTGGCCACTTCATCCTTGTTTTCAACACACCCTACCCAGTCAAAGTATAGCACGTAATTAAATCACAGTTTTGACTAGGGGTTTTCTCATATCTTGGGCACCGTGCAAAAAGAGCACACCTCTGAACAACTCCCCAACCCCCAAAACCTTCTCCATCCAGATCCAGCAACTACCCTCGGCCATAGCTTCCTACAGTACCCCTTCAACCACCCACCCCTACCCTTACTCCAACCCTCCTATATCAATCAACCTTCATCCCTAAAACCCTCTCCAACAACCCCCTCACATCCTCTTCTCCATCTACTTCAAACCCAGTCTAAGCCTTCCCTTCCCGACCATAGATCATACGCGCATGCCCCTTGTTGCAGTTGCAGTTCCAGTTCCAGTTGCAGTTCCAGTGCCAGTTCCGGCAGGGGGTGAGTTGGCGCGCGGATTTTTCAGGGGATAGAGGGAAGAGGGAAGAGGGAAGAGGGTAGAAGGGGGTTGGTGGTTGGGATCAGGGGTTGGGTGCTGTTTACTGATGCTAGCGGTTTTCGTCTCTGCTGAGGTTTTTCGTTGGGGGGGAGATGTGGGTGGGGGTGGGGGTTTGTGTGATTTATAAGGGGGGGGTTTTGGTTGGATGGTGGGGAAGGTTTGTGGGAGGAGGGTGGTGGTGGAATGGGGGATTTATACTTGGGAGAGGAGAGGGAGAACGAGAGCAAGGAAGGGTGAGAACGAGGTGTTTGTTGGGAAGATAGACGAGTTCGCTTCGGGCTTGTGGGGGCTGGTGGTTGGGTCGCAGATGGGGGTAATAAAGGTACGACTGTCGATGTCATCCATAATGTCGAGAGTTGGAGGTTTCAGAACAAGAATGGTAGGGACGGGATAGTTTGCGGGAAAGGATCTGGCATGAAGGGGCGTTCTGGGGGGTGATTGTGAGGGGGGTTTGATTGTTTGGGATAAGTTGTGGATGAAGTATCAAGTATGCTGGAAGTAGTGGACTAGATACACTTTGTTGTGGATTCGTAAGAACGAGTCCAGTCGATATTTGGGGACCTTTAATATCGAGACGACGCTGGACGTTCATCTGCTGTGTCTGAAACTGGCTACTTACTCTTCAGTTGGATCAATTTTAATTGTGTGCGTGTGTGCGCACTACGGGAGTGAGGGCAGCTGTTGGCACGATTTCTGGTTCATGGTTAGCTGGAGATGAATGGTAAAAGCTGCAGAATATAGAAATGCGAACCTGCTAGTTTTGATCCCTGTGATAAACTCCAGGTCTGATCTAAGGCTGTAAGAACCCTGATAGGATTCGGTGGCATTGCGGGCTTCGGCTTAATGACCTCCCAGACGCGTGAATAGGCAAAGGTCCTGTAAATGGCGATGTCCATGATCTAAAGATCTTATTGGAACAACTTGATTTTGGCGTGTTGAATCCAATCTTGTCCCTTATCATCGTGGACCGCGTCGTTGGAATATCCGTGGATGTGACGGTGTCATCTCACGAACGGCGTCCTCAATCCACCAGCTCTCCCATCCCCTCTCAAATTTTACTCGGCAGGAACGTGGGCTAAGTTTCGAATCAACAAGACGAGAATTGTGACCGTAATCCCACCAAGTTCCAGGGAGAGAGGTCGGCGCCTCCTCGGCGACGGTATCCCCTCCGCCCATCGTTCCCCGAACCGGCTGAGCAATCATGTAAGCCACCTCTTCCTCCACAGCTTTGAGATTCTTCTCGAACTCAACCCACGCCCTAAGCTCCCGTTTCATGGCCAATTTCTCGCTACTCCAGTACTCCAAACCAATATCCATCCACAGCTCTCTCCACCTTCCACTTCCATCTATCACAGACTCCGGAATAGCACCATATCCCACCTTGACGGTCTCGACTCCTCGCCATGCGCCATTCCATTCGATCCCAGATTCGGCACCCAACGCCCGGACCCATACAGTGCATCCAGTAAGATCCAGCCACTTCAGGCACAGCAAACTCCTGCTCAACCGTCTCAGGACTCCCGCAGCCTCGCTAAAATCACAGTCATAGAGACTGTAGAAGTTGCTGGCGCCATAATCGACATCACCCCGAGGGGTTGTTCTGTAGGCGGTTTTAGAGTTGGGAGTCAAGGATGGTATAGGCCAGTAGGCTAGAGAGAGGTGTGTAAGGGTTAACAAACGAGGCGCTAGTGCGAGGAGTGAGCGCCAAGATCCAGTGGATGGGCGGGCTAGGGAGAGGTGACTGAGGAAGGGAAATCGGGATACCGTAGGAGAGGGGGCGATTGAGGGTATTTCCCAGCTGTCCGGGACGACTTCGTTCTTAGTCGTGGTGATATCATCGTTAACGCTTACTCGTTTCTTTGTAAAGAAATCCTTCAGTTCTTTCAGGCCAAGTGGACGGCCAATAGATGTGGCGAGGTCTAGATGGGTGAGACCCTCACTGCCTGTTGCATCCTGCAGCTGGGAGTCATCAAGGAAAAGAACGTCAAGACTATGAAGAGTAATGCTCTCTGGTTTGTAGAAGGCGATGTAGCTTAGGAGTGCTTGCTTGTATCGTGTCGGGAGAGTAGCAAGGTAGAATTGATCGTATTGGACATGCCAATCCCATCCCTTTGCCAGTGCTTTCAATGCTTGATGTGCTAAAGAATCTACACCCGGAAAGTATTGATCTGGTAGTCCTCCCAGCTGCTCGACCCGTTCACATGGTGCTTGTGTATCATGCAACCCTTGCTTCTTCTGCCTCATATGAGCGGGCGCGTGCATGCTGTCGTACAGCCAGCTGATCGGTGGCGGAGGTCCAGCTGGGCCTCTCCCATGAGGACCTCGAGCAGCACGCATACCAGGCCGTGGCCTTAGTGGAGGAGTCTCTGGGACTTGAAGGATCGATCTTAAGGAAGGGTGTACTGTTTGGGGATTCAAGGGCCCTTGAGGTCGCTCTATGGGAGCTGGAGGTGCCTGGTTTATTCTGAGGTCTTGTATAAGTTGGTTGACTGATTTCTCAGCGCTCGGGTCACTAGGGTTGAGTGAACGTAGCCCATTCTTATTGACAGATGATGATGGTGACAACGACGGATGAACAGGACCAGCTGGCTTGGTATACTGCAGTGGCGCTCTTTTCTTAGGCATGGGACGATGTTAACAGAGACACCAGATACCCTTGCTGACCAGTATTCAAGGTTATCGAACAGTTAATGGTGAGTGAATGCAAGAATGACTGGTTGGTAATGGTAGAGGAATAGTGTCACGTGGGGTTTCTGCGCTTATCTCCGGATAAGAGTTAACTCCACGCTCTCCAGGTACCGAACAAAGGGACTCCAGATTATTCCAAGCACATTCAAAACGAATCGGTTAAGCAGATGTGAAACATGCAGGTTCAAGAAGAGTAGCTATGGCTGTTCTGTGGTAATGGTAGGCTATTTGTCTTCTAAGACACTTACATACATACTTCGACAGTCGTCACCGGAATTTACGTCAAGAATCTCACAGTTCCTCCAGCGCCAAAGCTAAACTGACATATAATGGAAGCGAAATCAAAGATATCTCCCTTATCAAATCCAAAAGCCCCTAAAGCCCCAAAAGCTTCTACACTCTGACAATGCGCAGCATAATCGTCCTTCATATGGTTTTGCAATTCAGACTCGCCTCCCTACTTCGCAAAAATGTTTCCTGGCTCGTGAGCCCAATTCGGATCAATCAATTGGTCTGATCCAGAGAGGTCTTCAAGGTCAATCGACGCTCTGGGAGAACGTTTGGGTAGCATCTGATTATTAGGCTCGTGAGCCCAATTCGAGTCAATTCTGCTGGATGATGAATCGGACAAGCCTTCGAGAGCCGAAGAGATCGAGACACCGGGAGATCGCTTGTCGAAGAGTGCCTCTCCGAAAGAAGTCACGGCTCGCTTGACATTAAGTAGCTCGTCGATCGCTGCCTGGTTGAGTGAGATCGGGAAGGCGAGCGAGGGCGTAAGGATGGCGAGGAGCGCGAAGGTAATGGTAGAGGAGACTTTCATGATGATTTCGAGTTCGCTATCTTTGTATCGCTGGGTAGGATAATACACCTTGAGCGGAACAAAGGGCTGTAGGTGGTTCTGAAGGTAGACCTTTCCGGAAGGACGTGATTGAGTCTGGGTGGGATTGGAAGTTGGTTGAGATGTGAGTTGGAATAATCTTCTCTAATAGTCTTGATATCGAGCTGTATTTGGATGCTGTGGAGGTTCTTGGGGGGGGGGAAGGTGGTATTTATTATAACATTCCCTCAGGCGCTGCACCGTAGATCGGTGCACAAAAGGCAGTGAAACTTTAAAACAATGTTTGCATTTGCCCGCGTAAGGGCACACGTGGGCAGCGAAACACACAATATGATTTGAAACACAATTCAATGAGATGCTTGGATCGACAGTGCTAACGTATGACCGGTCAGCTCGGATTGTGGGGGGAGACTACGTACGTTGCGGGGTGGTATGCACCCCGAAGATGGCCACAGGTCCACCCCGTATAGAAACAATGACGTTGAAGCGCAGCAATACTGTTAAGGAGTCGGGGTAGGAAACACAGGGGGGGAATTGAGATGGTAGGAGAAGGCAAGGCGAAACGCGGTTCGCGTCAGTCGTTGGTGCGGCTGTCGCTTGTTTGTCCTTCTGGGGAGTACGTACCTTGATTCTGATACATGCTGTGGTTCTCATGAGTACATGGTTGAAGTACCTTCCCAATCAAGGACTACCTACGCTCCGGAGCCGAAGAGCGCATGAGTCTTCTGATCTCCCCAATATCCATCGTTGTTTGGAAGCAGAAGCAGGCCTACCACGTGCGATCTGAAGAACCTAGCTGGTGATCATTAGAACACTTTTAACCGTTGCGGCTCTGGTCATGACGATGCCCCCAATTAGAACCTTTTTGTCAGCTTGTTGTTTCTATACCAGGTTCTGACAGAAGTCATGGGACCATAAGTGGGATTGGCTTAGTCGCTTATGATCCTACAACTTCTGTCGGGCCCTGGTGTAAGTTTAGTAAACATAGCCCCGACTCTCTTGCTTCGCTGTAGTATTGGAGATTTGTACCGTCGCATTCGACTTGACTTGATTCAACTCAATATTGCCTAGAGTCCTCAATTTGCGATACCTACAGATCTCATCATAACTTGCGCGCAAAGGAACTGTTTAGGGCATTAGTGGAGGAAATGATCGGCGCATGTGATAAATAATCCCTACCTGGGCACATCAGAACCAGGGAAGCTGTAAGAAACAGAAAGTGCATTCTTTTTTGGGTAATCAAGACTTGTCATGTATCACAGACATAGACCTCGGAGAAAACAAGGGAAATTGTAATAAACAAGACAAATGGACGCCAAACGCCATGTCGTTGGACAAAAGGAAAACTCGAGCCAAGTCTCCTAGATGTAATGAAGCATGTCATTGATCCCAGCCTCAACCTTAGGGAGCGAATACGGGGTAGCGCCTAGCTTTTTGTCGTCCCTCACCATTAGGAGCAGAGCGCGTTTGGAAGCCTATGAAATATCAGTACGTAAAGTAGCTTTGACCGGGATATGTGACCCCAGATCGGATTCCGCTTACAAGACGTGCAAAGTAAAGAGGGGCCACTACTTTGTCAGTGGTGACTCCAACGGGGTAGTCGTAACTAGCTTCGAAGATCTGATTTGAAGTTATTCATGGTGACCCTTTCCATCATCGAGAGGTCCTAGATTTACATACCATCTTCTCAAGCGCTGTCTGTTCCAAGGACCCATTTAAGCTGTGGACTTTCAATCGCAGTGGATAGTGTCGGTTGACACCCTTCGTCTCTTTCATAAAGAAAATCTCACGGTCGGCAGAATCTCCAACGTCGGATTGGATCACCCAAGCTACGCGCTCGCGCTTCCCGGTCTCTGTGTTCTCTGCACCTGTGAGAGGGACGCCCTCCTCATCGTAAAATTTGAGCTTGGTGGGCGTTTCCACGGTGATGTAGACTCCGGTCGTGTTATGCAACTCATCGGTACAGTAGGACCTGAAACGCTCTTCCTCTTCGCTGATGATGGAGTTCTGGAATGTTCTCCGCTTGTGAGACCCTTGCTTATCGGATCCTTGGGACCTAGTGAAAAGGGTAGCAGAATTATCAGAGTCTGCGGCGTCTTCCTCCCGTTCTTTCTGAAGCTTGAAACCATTCGATCCGGCGTTCTCTCGAGCGGTGAGTTGGCTTACACCGGATCTAAAAATAATGATCCGAGAATCAGGAGTCCCCCCAAACACACAATCGAGCTTCTGGATGTGATTCTTGAGGACCCTATGCAGACCGTCTTTTTCTATTGCCAATAGCTCTGTCGAGACTTTGTAAGGGCCATCTTCTCCCAGGAATTTTGTTGCAACAGTAACGGCTGACATGCGAGGATATAACTTTCCCTCGTTCTGCATTGACGCCACAGACGAAGGCAGATGAGCGACATGGAACCCTACAAAGAGAGTAGCATGTTCCTGGGTTGGGATGACTTGAGCCCCATTTACGGCGCGTTCGTCTGCTTGGGACTGGCCTCGAGCCTTTGCAAGAACCTTTCGCAATACAGCGCCTGCATACTTATCCAATCCATCATCAATATCTCTGCTATGAGCCTTCTTGACAGTCGATGTCGAAATGCAACTACTTTGAAACCCGTGTTGAATTGCGAAGGAAGTTTTGACTTTCTTGTAGGCCTTTTGATTCGATTCACCGCCGTCAATGACGGCTAGCACCATTGGGATTCGGTCTTTGCTATAGCTATCCAGTTCCATCATCGTCCTCACGATATGTCTCCACTGATCTTCACTCTCTGAAAGCTTGAGTGCACAAGTACCGTGTGTCGCAAACGCTTCCGTCATGCCTAGGTCCTTCACTTTCTTCTTCAGAATCAAGCTAAACGCCTCGACTGTTCTCGACAACGACGGCCCATTACCTACTTGAGCAAGGAACAAAACGAAGGGATTATCGATGACCCTGGTCTCAGGCCTTTTTGGCACTCCCAGCTCGAAGGAAAGGCGTTCGGGCTCAATCTTAGTCAGTCCTCTTGGGTTAACATTATAAGCCTCAGGCAGCCCGCGGTATGTGGCAGTTTGATCAAGTTTTTGGAGGCGCCGCTTGGAGACAGATCTATCAGCAGTCTGGCCTTTGTTAACCTGCTTCGCATTGGTTCCATTGCTGTGTTGCCGCTCAGAAGTTTGGAGCTTGTCGACGTCTACCTGGGCCTGAGGAGGAAGGCGTTTGCCAAAGCTTTGCACAAGCATGATGTGGCATGCACTGGTAGGAAAATACTGAGGGTTTCTGGCCGAACCGACATTGATACAAGGCTGGTCTACACCGGTCAAGCTAACGTTGTGCTTTTGAGCGAAGTAATCCTCCACACTGCTCAGGGTACCGCTGTCTGCAAGGCGAAACATTGTATCGGTTGGGCAAGTGGAGCTAACTTCGCATATCGATGTAAGCCTTTCAACTCCATTTGCTTGCCTGATCTTAACGCGCAACCCACGGAGAACATCATTCAGGTCTTGAATGTCCTTACTCGAATCCATGACGAAGTTAGGTTTGTGTACGGCAATGAAAGTCGATAGCTTCAATGGTGCGTAGAACACTCGTTTGCAAGGTGTAGCAATGTGGGTCAAGCCATTAGAAGAAGGACGTACCGAAAGTGTGGTACCAAACCGACACTCAAGTCCGGAGCCTATAGAGCGCCCTGATTTAGTAAAATCAAATGTTTTGTTGCCGTGAACTACGAAGTCCTCGCTCTTTAGTAATTTGCCAGGTATCACTGCTGGATTCCTAGGGATATAGAATTGCTGAAGGGCTGACGCAAATTTTTGTGCTGCTGGAGCTTTCCCACCCATTTCCACGAAGTCCAAGTGCTCAATAACACGGCAGCTTGCCCAGGCCTGGAATGATCCCAGTGAAGAGCTAGCCCCGCCGTTCAGATCTTCAACGACATGGCTTTCGCCTGTGTCGTTCGTGGGCGAGGCATTGGATAGCTTACTCCACACTTTCTGACCGCGAGTATAGGTCCGTTTGTAAGAATCATCTCGCCTGTACTCATGGCGGTCGATGATTCCCTTATAAATCTCGCCATCGAAAGAGTGAAGGTGATTGAAGGTCATGAAATGTTTACTGTCAACGAAGACCAAGCGACCGTAGCAAGGTTCAATGTGGCAGCATTTGAGGAAAGCCTGTACTAGCCATTGCTCTTCTAATTTTGTGAGAGTCACCTTAGGCTGACAGCTGATTTCGTACAGTGACAACTTGACTTTAGGGGCGAGAGGTAACACGTTTGTCCACAAAGCCGTGCCTGTTCTGGTCTTAATGTCCATACTATTGATCCCGGCATGTGTTGGTGTGTCCTTCCCGAAGCCCTCCGTAAGCTTCCCCACCGCTTCGATTCCGGGCTCGCCGGTACCTCGTATCTCAGGGAGTGAAGTCGGCTTCCAGGGCTGCTGGTCCTTTCCAGTATCTGCGGCAATCTGAACGGCGGTGTTGTCCTGGGTCTTGATCTCAGATAGCGGTGCTGTGTCGCTGGGCTGCGGATTGTTGCCAATTGTCACTGCCGCCTTTGTATCGTTTTCTTGCTGCTTCGGATGCTTTTGCGCTAGCTGCTTCTGCTGCTTCTGTTGCTTCTGCTGCTGATCCTTTTTGAATTTCTGTTCTCCGGGAGTTCGGCCAAGATTAGGTTTATTTTGGTCAGACATACAGATTGATTCCGCACGGCTTTTTGAGTACTGCTAGGGGATGGACTCTTAAGGGGCAATGGTTTACCGGTTTCTGTGCAACTTGTGATTGGTGATAATGAGGTGAGAAGTAGAGGGCGAAAGTAGCGCCAGGGAAGCTTCTTAAGTATTTGGATCTGCATATCCAGTGAAGAATGAGCACAACCACGGATTTGACAATGCAGTTACCCAGATGTTTGACAGCAAGACTTATAAACAAGCTAGGATATCTCCCATCAATCCCTTGTCAGCGCCGCACCTTGGCATTGAAAGTCTTCAAAGGATTCGCCTTTCGCCCTCCAACCATTCTGCCTTTGCCCTTTAGGCGATTCTGCATCCTGGCCTTCCTAATCCTGTTCTCGCTGGTCTTCCGTACTCCTACGAACCCAATGTCTTTTGCCGCTATTCCGTTCTTGCCGTTGATGGGCATAAGATAGTCTGGTACGTGCTTCAAATGGGATTGTAGTCTTGCGGCTCTCAGCTCGCCATCATGCCTCAAATGATGTAGATCTCCTGGATTTTCCTCAAAATGCCTCTTCAATTTTTCACTCTTCAAGAGTTCTTGCCTGAGCTCGCGCGTTCGTGCTTCTCGGATGGCTATGCGCGTTACTGCACGTAATGCATCATTCATCCTGTAGCGGAAGGCGTCTACCTGCTTCATGTCAAAGTGGTATGGTTTGACGTCCTTTCCTTGCTTGCTTTGATGCTTGACTATCTGCGCTAGAACCTCTTCGTCGTGTTTTGCTGTGGAAAATGATATTGACTTATGCTTATGATAATGTTCTGTGGGCACGACAAAGGAGAGGGCCATTCCAGTCTTCCCCGCTCGCGCGGTCCTCCCAATGCGGTGTGTGTAAGATCTCGACGTGGTGGGAAGGTCAAAATTCAGCACACACGCAACATTGTTAAAGTCAATACCGCGTGCTATTCCGTATTCCTTGTTCATTCTGTTGAGTTTTCTCCTCTTTTTGCCAACCTCTGCATCCTCTTTGCTACCCAGGGCCTCTTCCTTTGCAATGTAGTTAATCGTTTTAGACGGGACTAATCCATTAGGTCCCGACTCATCTGGTAGAGATTTAGCTGCGCCCGAAGACGAAACCGACGGGTTGCCTCTAGACTCACTCTCAGCTGATCGACTTCTTTCATTCTCACCCAGAACTTCGTGCTCATCCGCAGCGATTATTATGTCATAGACGTTCTTGTTGAATTCTTCTACCACATGGATTCGTGAATTCACTGGTAGTTCGGAATTCAAAACGCAACTCTTAATGCCGAATTGCTCAAAGAATAGCTTCAGTCGGTAACATCGGTCGGTGTCGCCAACAAATATGATGCATTTCCCTTTGATTAGCTTGAGCTTGAAGATGACGTAGGCTAAGAGAAATTTTTCGTCTTCGGCACATCTACGCGTTCTCGTATCAGTGGGAACGTCGCTCTCTTGAGTTTGTTCGGAAAGACTTACTTCACGACATATTGACTGACCCTAAATTCTTCAACTGGTTCATCAAACTCCAATACTGCTGGGTTTCGGCAAAAAAGCCCTTCCAGTGTCTCCGTCTCTGTCGTCATTGTGGCACTCATAAGGAACGTTTGAACGCCTTGTGGTATAGCCTTTGCAACAGTTTGTAAGTCTTCGTCATAGCCGTAGGAGAGAACTAAGTCCGCCTCGTCGATCACCAGGTGTCGGAGACTGTCCACAGAAAGAGCTGAGGTGCTGATATTCACGGACGCTCGCGCCGGGGTTGTAACCACGATGTCCGGCCGATCGGCAAGCAGCGAGCGTTGCACAGCTTCAGGAACCTTCTGGGTAAGATTGATTGTCCGGACATCCTTGGTGCAGTACGCAGAGAAAGCCGCAATAGCTTTCGAGACTTGCTGGGCCAGCTCTCGGGTAGGAACTAAGATGAGAGTGGAGGTCACATTGCTGGATGGATCTGCCTGTGACAGGTGTTAGCATTGACTAGTCAGTGCAGGGTATATATTAACGCACAGTCTTCCGGCGAAGTATTGACTCAAGAATTGGTAGAACGTAAGCTGCAGTCTTCCCTGAGCCTGTATTTGCACGAGCTACAATTGTCTGATAAGCGCTACAGTAGCAAAGCATAAATTGGAGCGATCCTACCAAGAATGTCTTTGCCCTCGAGAGCTAGCGGTATGGCTTTCGACTGAACGGGTGTGGGTCTTGAATATTGCTCTTTCAAGACTGCCTGCAGCAGCCTTGAGTCCAGCTCCAGGGAGCTGAAGGCAGACCGGTCATACTGTTTGTGAGAGCCATCGACTGACACAGGCATGGGTACGTTTTGCTCGTCCAATTTGCGCTTCATCTTTGTGTGCGGAAGAATTGTAGGGCGGAGAATGCTGAGCAATGTTTTATCATTTCACGATGGGGGAGCTTACCTAAAGTTCTTATACCTCAGGCGGTCTAAATTTTAGCTTGAAAACTAACATCTAGCATTTCCATGATCCGTCGTAGTTCTACGGAATGTACAACAATATTATCGACAAAAAGATGAGACACAAAATATTGCTGTCGTTGAGCGCCAACAATCTTCTGAGAAGGTAATTCATTTGATGATCATGAAATTTCTGCAGTCATGAGAAACTGTGCGTGTTCTACGAAATACATATCATGTCTTAATTGAATATGCTAAACGAAATGTGGCTAGTCAAATACTAAGCGGCGGGATTCCCTCGCTTAGCTGGACACTAAGTCTTTAAACTGTCTGAGGTATAGAAGTACCCCCAAGAGCGCTTAGTAATCAAGGTGGTCCCGAAAATACCTGACCACGCTGACCTTTAGAAGAGAATTCAACCCCGCTCATATAGCCAAAACATTTACATACTACATCTACTTCTGGTTTCAGCCAACCACCAACGACGGTAACGCCTTAGCTACAGTTTGCCAACCCTGTGAAGATGTATTCCGTACGAGGTATCTCTATTGAGACGATCCGCCAAAGACTAATTCTGGCCCCAGCCGATACTAGAAGATCCAGTAAAGTCAACCAAATTCATTGGCATGTGTTACACAATCGCCTTCTGCATCCAGCCTGAAAAGGCTTTACCTTTGGATTATTCGAGCCCCCGAGAGTTTTCTGCCTTCGCAAGTACCAAGTACGCAGGCCTGGCGGGTGCCATGGTGTTGGCCTTCCCTGGGAAGGGTCCTTGATGCGCTCTGGAGTCAACACCTGGCCTATCTCCAGTCCTCTCCATTGAGATTTCTTCTCGACACCCACCACATATCAGGCATTCAATTCTAGAGACAGCTCGCATTTCGGATTTGCTCGCTAATCAAGAATCGAATTACGGCACAGACTATCTGCTGGTCGGACACTGGCTGCCGTGTCTTTTTTACCACCATGCAATGTCATGCACATACTGCATGCGTGTGACTAGAACACTCACACAGCACATCGAATCTCGGAACTATTACCCGGCTCCTGTTGTCGATGAGACTTTGCCCGGCCTAGATGTGGTTGACCTCTACTTGTAGGTTAAGCATCTGATCAACCAATTACTGCCAACTATATCAACGCCGACGGGCTTCTTGGGCCAGAAATTAGGTTGCAAAGCTATTCGTGGTTCAAGTCTCCGTATTGAGCATAAAGTCTCACGAATGATTATATTTCGAGAAATTAAGAAATTTAGTAAGCCTATGGTCGTAGTCATTAGGAGTCATCCATCGTAACAACGAGCAGGAAACCCCAATTACGCAGTCAAAAAGCGCCAGAGATCGAAAGAGACAAGATCGGCTAAAGGCTTCCAGAGGAAATAAAGACTTATATCTGAAAATTAAACCATCGCTGCTCGCTCAACAAAGTCCCAAAACACAGTCAATTCGAACTCTTGAAGTCATGATGTGTAATACTCGTGAGATATATGGCCGTTAATCGATTCAAAACACCACCAAATTGGCGATGCAACGTAATTCGTGCTTTTCGGTCTTGGTTCAACTGTCTTAAATTGCTTTTCGATAGCGGAGGAGCTTTGGTAGGGATTTCTCATGTACATTTCCGATCTCTTTAATTTTCCAGTTGTGTTGGACGACCTGGGCTTTTCCTAAATTGATGCGTGACAGAGGGTCCAGTTTCTCGTCCAGGCTCACTGGAACAATCCGTATTGGGTCTTTGGTCATGTCTTTCTCCCCTTCAAGCTTTTCCGGTGGTGTTTTGCCTGTGTAGACTATGGCATGTGCGTTTTGATCTACCCCAGGCTTCGTCGTTGCTCGGCTGTTATATGTTGTGATGGGGCTAAGACAATAATCAGCAACAAGAAGACCACAACACCGCAGACAAACTTACCAGCAATAACAGAAGTACTGCCTTGACACTTCCTGCACCACAACGAAACGCCTGAACTGATGATACGCGACTTCTCCGTGAGCGACAGTGGTAAAATGGGACCCTTCGAATATCTCCGGATTTGGCCCAGAATTCTCAATATACAGCATCATGAATACCTAAAATGTTTAGTATATGTCGTTATTCTGCAAATTTTGCGAACCTTTCCAACTACAAAGAACTTGTGAGTTTTATATTTGATCTGTTTGTAAAGCGCTTCGCATACTTAGCCGATTGTGTTGAAGGGGACGATAGTCGGTACCTACTAGGGTCCAAGTTATCCCTCCCGAAAGAACGTGTAGGTCCATTTGCAGCTGGCTGTAATGCCCCGTTGCTAATTTGAAGCGGATGTGGGGCGGACGGGGTTCGTGTTACGCTTGATGAACCAGTGGCTCGCTGCTCACCTGAATAAGATGCGCGGCTGTCGTGCTGCGCCTGCACAAGTTCAGCGCCGTTGTTTCGAGTCGGTGTTGGATTCTGGGGCTGGAGGTCTGATGCTGGTTAGAAAGTCTAATTCCATCACACGGGCAGCATACATTGCGAAGGTCTTCTGCCAGCTGCTGTTAAGTTCACCTGGTTTGCTACACTCGAGGAGGCCGGCGGACTTTGTCCATAATATGGTAGGCAAGTCGGAGACTGACTCGGCGTTGCAGGAGAAGTTGTCATCCGGTATGATGGTTGAGCCGCTAAAACACTTTACCACTCATTCACTACCGTTTGAGTGGATCTCACTTACAGCGGGGGTCTGCTACTGCAGCAGTTCGTATCCCTTGACCTACTATATTGCGAGTTGTTGAGTATTGCAAAGTGGAAGACTTGCCGAGTTTATCTAGAAATTACCTTGCAGGCCATGATGTTGGCCTAGGCCAAGCCTAGTCATTCCATGGGTGGCTTGGTCTAGTACTGAAGGAGGAGCCGATGTGTGGGTATAATTCCGGACAGCTTCTGCAGGCTGCGCCTGGGGACTTGAGGGTCTATTAGGAGGTAGAGCACGAGGTGTTCTAGTGCTGTTAGTGGTGCTCGAGATTTTTCCAACTTCCTTGAAGCCAGCTTTAGGACACAGATCAGCCTACGTTTGATCCTTGGCCCAGATATATTTCCATGTCCCTTGTTCAGATCAGTCATTGGCCTCTGCAGGTATCGCAGCGCAAGAAGGATGAATTTAATAACGAGAATCGCAAGGATTACCCACTGGTGTTTCGATCGATATCAGCGTGATAATAGTCAGTTCGAGCGCTATCCCAAGTCCAGTATTCGAGGTTTGGCGGGCTGGCCATATCCACGCCAACGGTATAAGATCATACCAATTGTCGAAGCACGTCGCAGAAGCTGATAATCTGGCGCCATGCCCGTTCTTGGGCTTTAATTCATAGTCGATATCTAGTGCGGCTCAAGTTGTTGTCGACCATCTTCGATGACAGATCGTGCGCTTGCAGTATTATGTAGCTTCCCTGCACCAATATCACATTGCACAAGTCGTGATAGGTTGATACTGCAGCCGACGGTAACTGATTGCAGTTGACGTTACACAGACGTCCCGCATTGCATTCTGCTCGGTAAAGTCCCATGCCACTTGTCGCTGCCCTATCGCCAATGACCACCAACAACGCAGGCATCCAAGGCCGGGAGTACGGTCCAAGAGCCCATGGATGCGGTTCAGCGTGTCTCAAGGTCAATGTAAGGATGTGATGAAAGGAGTTGTGGGACAGGAATGCGGCTGAAGTCAAACACAAAGCTGAGGCTGGTCCATTTACCCCCAGTGCTATCGCTATGTGTCCTCTCTTTTACTAGCAGAATAGTCTTTACCCTACTACTACAGATTTATCCCCTCCTGTGACCTGGCTTGCAAACGTCCAATTGGTAAATGACATGTCAGATTGCGTGGTGCTTCTGGCTAACGCTCGAAGCGGAGCGCTCAAGCATGAGCAACGAAAAGGGTCTATCTCAGGAGAACAAGTGCAACAACTATTCTTATGACAGATCCAAGTTTTCAAGGAGTGGTTTGCGGTACGTTTGGAAGAACGGAAGACCAGCAATCAAGGCCAGACAAGTTCGACAATAGCAGCCCAACACTCGGCATTGTTCTGGACAGCCATAGAGAGAACACTGGAGAATACATCACTCGGCGTGTCAATACTGCATGGCACGAGGTTCAAAACCTTCGTGGCTCGGTAGCAAGGAGCAGACTCGGACTTCGTGAGCATAGGGTTGGCCTGCGACAAGAGCGTGGCCGAGCCCGCGAACTAGAAGCTCAGCTTTGGAAGAATTTCCAGAGCCATTGGGATGGCAACGGATCACTTGATAAAACCATTTTGGATGGGCTCTACTCGGAGGTAGACAAGGCACGTGACGAACTTGGGCCGAAAGAGGAACATTACAATGAGCTAGAAGATGATCTAGACATGATGGAATACAAGCTAGAGAAAAAGGAGGATCGCTTCTACCGCCAATTTCCTGATACTCCCTACGACGAAACTGGCAAACCTTCCTTCACAGATTCATCATATGGAAGTGGCCAGGCGTGGTCCCTTAGCAGCACCTCGGAACATACGGATAACAGCTCTTCTCCATCAAACAAATATCTTTCCAAGATTGGCGACGCGAATATTATCAGGGAACGGCTTTCAGCACTTGAGGCTGAGCGATCTCATTATCTTGACCTAGAGAGAGAACGAGATGCAATGGGCCACCCACTGTATCAGCCAAATGTGGAGTTTCTGGACTCTTTCTCTGACGTTCATGCTAGTTATCTAGAAGAGTTACGCCAAATCGAAGATGACTTAGGAGCATTACGGATTGAAGCAGACCTGGAAGGAAACGTAGAGAATAGTGGGCCTTCGTCAGTGGCATGCCTCGATTTTACGCCAAAGCCTTCGAGTGTTCGTCAGCGTATCAATCAGTGGATCCTCGATAATCTGACTAAGTCTCGCCTAGAACGAGCAAGGCACAAAGCAATCTTGGACAACCCAGAACTTGATGATTCAGCGTGGCTTTGTCTGGTCCGCAGATATTGGGAAAACGACAACGCAGCACATCCGCTTCGCAGTCCCCCCGGAAACAAAACGCTTCAGTCGGGTTCTGCTGGTACAGCTTCTCCTGAAGCAGACATTGATATTATGTCTTTGCACGCCTCACTGAAGGCAAAGACGGAGAACATCAGTTCAGCGCAGACTGATGTAATGAACTTGAAATTCATGGATCAAAACTCCAAGGTCCCGCCCAAATCATCTGTGAGCCCTACTACAGATGGTAACTCCCTTCTTTGTTTGCAAGCTTTTCTCGATGCTATAACCACTGCTATCAATCTGCACATGGTTGACGAGGTTTCATAAGCAGTGATATGTGTATTGATATATGTTGTTATAATACAATCCCTTTTTGGTCCGTCCTTTTGCTGCTGTAATTCTATGTTTCTGGATCAAATGTTACAGTGTTTGGCAAGCGGTATACTACTGTTAGGATTAGGGCTTGTTGGTTAGAAGCGGGAATTTCTAATAGTTGGAACCATCTTTGTATTCTTGCTGTCATCTCACATCTGTCACGATTATCAATTCACCATTCCACAAAGAGACTAGTCTAACAATCGAAGTCTATGTATACCTACACACGCACACTCTCTCTCTAGCACCCACCAGGATCTTGGAAATTTGTTGACCACTCAGAATCGCTTCCAACACTCCAGGCTCAGGCGTCGCGTGTGCGACCTTCCCCCCGCTTTCCGACAAGGATTTAACGCGCTCTAAAGCAGCGCTGCTTTGACCCAAATCAGATCGCCGAAGGGTCCTGCAACCCAACATGCGGGCGGCCAATTGCAGACCGTGCTTAATACATACTTGGCCCGCGAATAGGGGGAAGCATAAAAAGCAAAAGATATTGGATGCATACTTTTCTGTTGGTTGCACTGTTTCACTTCTGGTGCTTTATTGTTATGCTTGGTCTGGATTGTTGATCCATGTCTGGTGTAGCCCAGCTGACTTTTTGGATGTTGGCATACTTCCCTGTCGTAACCCCCCTTATCTTCAAACCTGTAATCTTCCTTGAGGAAGTCTTACTTTCCGTGCCTTCTATCGAGACACGTGTCCCGGAGCCTTCATTGGGGGTTACCAGGATCGCGTATAATTTCTCTGCTTTCCTTTTGATTGTTGGACCTTTCCGGAACATGCTCTGTGCACCCATCCCATTCCTGCCGTCTTGTTGTCTCAAACGTGCGGACAAAGCGAAGAAAAACAGAGAGCGCGTGGGGTGGTTGCAACACTCGGCTTGTAAGAAAAAGCTGATTTGACGCCTTCATTCCAAATCTAGCATTGCGCCTTTCCTCTCCAGAAATTACACAGTGATTTCTGCCCTAGTTACGTCTCTCACTATCTGTTGGACGACATACAAGAACTCAATGCCTTGGTTTTTCTCTTCAAAGAACGCCGTAACCATTGGTTGAAATTATCTTACTGTGTTGCATAGTGGGATTCGTGTCACATCTTGGGCATTGGTTTCCTGTTGATTCTGTTTATTTCATAATGCGCTTGTGAGGACCAATACAATGAGGTGTTGCTTGTTATACTAGCAGACGATGATAATCGAAAGGTCTCGATATACGTTCGCCACATGTCTCCAATCGTCCTATCTTGCTTATATGTAAGAGAAGATGGGTCTTAGAAATGCCTTGAACTGAATCATATATTTCCAGCTAAACGGCATCCACTCAGACCGACCGACTCGGGAAATTCAGTCTCAACGCCGTTTCCAATCTCCTTCGCGCAGAACATGACACCGATTCTGACCCTCAACAATCGCAAGATAACAGCAGATACATAACCACGACCTCGAGAACCAGTCTCCAGTCAATACATGAAGACTTGAGCGCCACAGACTGGATCCTAGCAACAGTAAAAGCGCGATTCTTGGCGCAGCAGAGAAAACGGCAGCGAATTTTCCTTGCAGCCGGACCATTTCAAACAAAAGCAAAATCAATCCCAATTTGTACCTCCTTTCAGGCAACCTTGACATGGCGAGACACAACTTCAAAAACGACTTTTAGAACGGTGCCAGAATCCATCACAAGTCAACCGCAACCAACCCTCATCTATAAGTCTTCAAACACGGCAGCAAGCTCTCGCGCGAAACCGTCTTTCAAAAAGACTACTTCTACCCCACTTATTCCAACAGCTCTTAACTACCCCACCATCTCCCTCATTCGTGTGAGGCTGCCACAGTAGCTAACTTGTTGTTACCAGCTACATAGTCGAAGAAAGGGGCGAAATACCGACTCGGGGAGAGGTACCGGAAGAGGTCAGACTTACTATACTAGATCCTTCACATCCAATTTCCCTTTCCCAAATTCAAACACCCCTTCCCCTTCCATCACTCACCCAGACCTCCCCGCTACTCCCCCCCCCACCTCCCACTACCACCCCATCTCCTCCTCCGCCAAAAACAAGCCTCAAATCCAAAGCAACCCGAATATCAGAACTTGGCTATTTTTAGTAATCCGGGACAAGGGACAGTCAGTGGACAACGCACCGCTTTCAAAAACATTATCCGCAAAGCACAAGACCCCGAATCTCCTTTGTATCCAGTTCCCCTTACCTGCGCTTGAGAGAGAGAGAGAGAGAGAAAGAGAGAGAGAGAGAGAATGTGAATGTTTGATTGCGTAAAATGCAAAAACAGCCACGATATCTAGCGGGATCGATCTTGTTTTCGCGGTCTATATACGGTAGTGTGTGTGAAGAGATATAGTCACATCCAGCACGGCGATGGGGGGTGCGTCAACATTCAAGATAAGGGGGGGCAGGATGGGGCACGTGAGGGGCCATAAGGCTAGCTAGGATGGTTGGACGGGCGTTGGTTTTGATAGCAGTTCAAGTCCTAACAACGATGATGGTAGTGTTTAGGTTCGATTTTTAATCTGTACGCTTGTGGGCAGTAGGATTACCGTTCCGGGGTATTTGGACAAAGTTGGACGCGGGGGGGAGCTGAGAACTGTTGCGGAAGACTTTGCTCGGGTTTCAATCATGGGGTTGGTTTTGTAGATCTTGTGTTAGGGATGTTGATAATTTCAGGTGTCCTGGAATATGGGACGCGCATATATAGCCGCTTCAAAGAAACCACTCAAAAAACTTGTTACAATCGTTATATGCCCAAAACATGCGACTTGAAAACCCCCCCCCATTCCCATTCCCGCCAAGCAATCCCCAAGCTCATACATTCTCGAGAACCCCAGGCTGGATCTGTTCCAAGACCTCATTGATCTCTTTCCACAACCTTCGCCCCGTCTGCGCTCCCTTTTCAGAGCGCACAAACGCAGATGGCCTGTGATTTATTAGCGTACAATTCACGTGATGAGAACTGAAAGAAAAAGCATATTTCGACGCACTTCGTCACGACTCCATCAAACATATACTCCCCGTGCGTGCCCTCCACCCCATGCTTCACCACCGCCGCTACCAAGCTCCTACTCCCCTCCTCCGCGCTCCTCGCAATCACCCTCCGCGCAATCCGCACTCCCAAATGGTTCTGCTGCCGCAAGATCTCCGAGTCGCAGAACCCCGGCGAAAGGAAATTAAGGATTACGCGTGGGGAGGCGCTTTTTGTCATTTCGGCGGCGAGGATGCGCAGGTAGAGCATCTGGATGAGTTTGCTGTCTTGATAGCGGCGGCTCATCATGGCGGTAGAGGGGTCGTTCATGGCGGCGAGGATGACGGGGTGGGATTTTGCGGGGAGGGTGGTGTAGGCGTGGATGTCGGAGGAGACGATGGAGAGGCGGGGGACGGTGTTGAATATTCTTGCGGATTGGTGGAGTTTGGGGAGGATCATTAGGGCGAGGAGGAGTGTGGAGATGACGTTAACGGTGAGGGTTTGTCTTGAGGTAATGGTGAGCATGCTGTGGCTTTTGTGGAAGGACTTGTGACGTACTCGTTTCCCTCCGCCATAGTAAATGTATTCGTCAATAACCCAGCATTCTCCAACACCACATCCAATCTTTCCAACCCCTCCGCCCTCCTTACAAATGCCTTCACACTCTCATAACTCGCCAGATCCAGTGGCCATACTTCCACAACCCCTTTCCTCCCTGTGTTTTCCTCGATGTACTTCTTCGCCTCTTCGCCCTTGGAAACGCTGCGCACGCCCAGGATGACCTTTGAGGCGCCGAGTCGGACAATGTGGTTCGCGGCTTCTCGACCCAGGCCGGTATTGGAGCCGGTGATGATGACGTTTTGGTCCGAAAAAGATTGGGTGGGTTTTGGGACTTGGATGAAGAGCTGGGAGTGTATGAGGGAGAAGAAAGCGCCTGGGTTACGGTGGGCCATTGCAGTGGTCGGGGAAGGCTATATCCGATGTTAGAGCTTTTGAGACGCGGTAAGATTGTTCTTGAGATTGGGACGATGGAATTTGATAATAATGATCTCTGGATTGACCGATGCAATCACTCTGAGAGAACTGACTTGGAGATGATAAAATGGCATGTTCGAATGTCTATATATATTTCGCCATCACAAAGGCTAGATAGTAGTTCGGGCGACAATGAGACAGTGATTGTGTTTCCATCTAGAAGAATGTTCTGAATACGGACGAAAGAGATATACGTCCATAACGCCTGATAGCTTCTCCTGTGCGGCTTTAACTCAGTAAAAAGCAGATAACGGACGAAGGACTAGTTTTGTTCAGAATTCCAAGCGATGTGGAAAAGGAGGAAGGCCTTGTTGCGGCCGTGATACGTTTGTTTAGCACTGCGAGTTTTAATTAATTGTGCCACGCCTACGGATTAACACCTACGTGTAGGCGGGGCAGATTCAACGCACCAGCCCTCAAGTCAATGAATAACAACAAGGGGTGGTGGTGGTGGTGGTGGTACAAATGATGTTGGAGTTGCGGACGTAAAGATGTTCTCGCTACTCCGTACGGGCGGAAACAGTATAACTGGCGAGGCGCTAGCTTGTTTTGGCTCTGTATTGCGAGACGGACGGATCTCCCTACATCTTCCCGAGTCCCGGATTCAACACTGTTGCGAGGACCACCGTCGCAATTCTCATCGTGGGCTGCGCTAAATTGTTCTCGAGTAGTGGGAGTCGGGAAGATTCTTGCGCATTGTAGATTGGCAAGGGGTGATGCAGGCCGAAGTAATGGGGAGGACGAAGAAGATAAATAGAGACATGGTTCCTGCTAACTTGAATCCTCATCATTCACTCTCAACATCAATACAGACCTGTACCTATCAGAGCGCCATCCTATCTTGCATCGCCAAACCCGTCAAATAGAGAACATCTCTCTTCAGAGCAAAACCCAACAGATACTGATCGGACCGATACAGAGATGGATTCAAAGCTCCTGGACGCCGGCCACGTCGAACTCGTTGCCACTCCCTCCTACACAACCCTTCCCGCATACAGTGTGATTCCCGCGGAGGAGGACCAACCACCTGCCTATTGCCCTCCCACTACCAGCACCTCTACCTTTACCATAAATGTTCCAACCGTAACGCCAAACTTCTCCTCTGGTTTTCCATACCACCAGTCTCTGTTGGAACTCAACATCCTTCCTGCGGAATGGGAACTTTTCACACAGGAGCTTCACAAAGCCGCCGCCGCGACTCCTTGCCAGATGGCCTTGGCGATTCTCAGTGGCATTGCGACCGCGGCCGTAATCATTGAGCCATGGACTTCGAGCTGCGTCGGTAGATACGTATGGAACAGACAGGTGGCGAAGAACGCGATCACGGGGATGAAGCGGGATGACAACGACGACAGCTGCTGCGGGCACAATGGGGAGACCGTAGGCGCAGTAACGAAAAGGTGGAATGAGAGGTGGGGTGCCTTGGGCGTGGCCGTGGACCTGGAGGTTGTGCAAGCTACCAAAGAGACGGACGAAATCGCAAACGGAGTGGACATGGAGCAGGCGAAGACTTGCTGTGAGAGGAAACAAGGGCGCTGCTCAAGCAGAAAGTGCTGTGCTGGGAAGAAGTGTTGTGGAGCCAAGAAGAACTGTGCTTCAAGGAATTCGCACGGAAGCGATGGGAGCTGTGGCAGGAGGAGCACGTGCGGTAGAGGGGGGCTGAAGGAGCAGCGCTGCGGTGCAGGGAGGAAGGGAGTAAGCTTCAGGCTCGTGGTTCAGCGAACCGAACAGAAAGTGACCGAGGAGAATGTCGAACAAAGGACGAAATGAGAAAGATTCGATGGCAGGCAGGTCAGGCAAGGATTGGAGCGCACTTGTTCTTTTTTTCTGGACATAAATACGTTTTAAGAGCAATTTAGTTTTACTGAACCCCTATACAGCTTTTACGAAATAACATCTAACATCAAAGAATTTTCTTCTACCGCAATATTCCAGATATAAGATATGAAAAACCCACCGGCGCATAATTATCGCTTGGAATATACTAAACCGGAAATTAATAAATCTCTGCCTTCCACACAAATCAATCTCCTCATCCGGACCCACAACCATGCACTTCGAAACCGAACGTCCGAAATCAAGACGAGGTGAGAAACGGAAGATGCGGGCTTGCGAAGAGCTGGGTGCAAGAAAGGGGGGGGAGGGGGGGAGGGCAAGGACAAGGACAAAGGGCTGGCGGTTGGCAGGTAGGAATGGCGCTTTGATCGAAGTCATGGTTGTTTGGAATTGATGGTGGACGTTTGGAAGTTTGGAGAGGCTTGGATGTGAGGGTTTTGGCGAGCCGGAGAGAGTGGAAAGCTTGGATGGAGGGACTGGAAGGAGAAACAGATATGCTTCTAGCAGGCCTCTTTCGGTATGCTTGGTTGGGTACGAAATGTGGTCCTCGAGGGGAGTTCTGGCTTGGATGGTTGGTATGATTTCTGGCCTCCAGGATTGTTTGAAGGTCGATTCATTTGCATCGTGAGTAGGTCATAGAGATCTAATGATATTCAGATCTTCCGAAATAATTTCAGTGGGTGTAATACAGTGTGCTCCCATGAATATTTCATAGAAAACGTAGGGACTCAGCCGTCAAAATCATCGAATTGTGGGAAAAGGGAAGTAGACCATTACTCATCGCCCATCACTCACCAGCAGTGTACATACCTTGTCTTTCATGTTCCCAATATCAATTTCTCCGCCATCTTCACCCACGTATCTCTCGTGCCAGCACCACCAGCACAAGCGCCGTCGAGCCAACCTTTAGCTTTCTCAACCAACAGCTCCCACGCATCCTTCTCGTGCGCCATCTTAATCTCCAGATACTTGATAGCTAAAATCGTCGCCCAGATCTTTTCTGCCTTTGGTTCTTTCCCTCCTGGCCCTGTTGCTGCGGGATTGTCGGGTAAGCCGAGGGTTTTCAACAAGGGCTTGAGTGTCCAAGAGCCGTCGAAACACTGGAGGGAGATTATTTGGTGAAGAGGGTCGGGGTCTTGGATTGGACTAGACTGTGGTCCGGGATGTACAACGGAGAATGGCATTGAGGCGGAGCATAATCCTCCAGAGGGTTCCTGGTCCTCATCCGCCCAAACACCACCTGAGCGAGTTGCTGATGGAGCCTTGCGCACAGCCATGGACGCGAGCTGCTTCCTTGGTACTGAATATTTCCTAGTGGTCGTAGATCGGAATGAGGCAGTGGGTGACCCGTTCTGGGAAACTGATAGGGAAGAGCTTTTCAGAAACTTCGGATGGGCTTGTGCCATCCGGGGTCGAGCCGTTCTCTTTGAGGTTGGAGGGACCCATTGAGGACTCTTCTCCTGGGGTAAAGCGTTGATCGATGGTTGGATGGAATCTGTCGTTCCTTCGACGGCAACAAACGAGCACCATTTCCCCCCAACCTGATACTGCAAGCCAAGCCGTACCGCCTCCCGTTCAACCATCTGATCAAAGTTTTTGCTAAATCTATCTCTGACAAAGGCTCCAACTTCGTCGGTTGCATGGTAGATCCAGCCACGGCCCTCTTCTAATTCGCCGACAGCCTTTCTGGTAGCAAGCTGGTGAATGGTTTCACTATTATGCGGCATGGTTTCAACTGGGATTTCGAACTCCAGTGGACCCTGGGGAGTTGTTCCTCTAAGAACGACTGCCTTGGGCTTGCTTTGCGAAGCTTGCGGCGATAATAGGAGATAAACAGTTGTTCTGGAGGACGGATAAAGAGGCGGTATTTTGTGTGGCGTTTGTAAAAGCTTTGGTACAGCAACTACTGGTAGGTGATCATATCGACTCTGGCCGTCCTGGTCAGTACTTTGTTCTGGCAAGACCTTGTCGCCTGCTGGATATTGAATCTTCCTATCATTAATTGATATGCCATGGAGGCTGTCGGCAACCTTTTCAACAAGCACATATTCTTCGTCGTCGTCCTCTGCAGTATCGTATTTGACTTCTAGTGCATAATCTGTGACTGGAAGGCTCATAGCACCTGCCAACATACGGACTACCTTTCCGTCCAACTTCTCGTCCTCTCCAACAGCTTGCGCAAATCCATTACCAGCTCTCGCAACTCCCTCGATCAGCGCATGAGACACAGAATTTCCGATTCCAAGAGGGAGAACCCGAATGGACTTAGTGCTCTGAGAGACTTGCTCGTTCGGGTACGAAAAGAGCTCTTGCTGCTGCCAGATATCCCCATCTGTGCATAGGATGACCGATAGATCCTGATCTTTGGACCGAGACTCGATTGCTGCTCGAAGAGCCGAGAGAGTCTCAGTCCCGCCATAATTGGCATCAAATCCATCGACATGTTTGATCGCTTCTGCAAGCGAGTCTTCACTATAGGCTCGACTCTTTGGCCAAAGGAAGGAGTACCTCGATCCAAAGGAGCATATGTTGAAAGCTATCCCAACGGGCAGTGACTTCAGAAAGACCTTGATTGCAGAAACCAGGGTCTGAATCTTATCTTGCATGCTACCGCTTCTGTCGGCGACAAAGATTATTTCTGGTTTAGATGGTTGCACTGTGAATTTTGGTACCAGTGTCATCATTAAAGCTCTTTGACCTTGAATGGTAGGGTGGTTTTCCAGAAGTGCTCGGGGCGTGGCAGCCTCCTGGTGAACAATCTCAAGGATGAAATCGCGATCGAGTTGAGAGAATCCAAGGGTCAGCGTAGCAGATGCTTGAGATAATAGAGGACTCTCTGTCGGGGCTGCCGAGGTATTGCCGATGGTGACTGCTATTGGATGACTCGATGACCTCAGCTCTTTGATAACGGAGTCCTTGTCCATAGAGACATCGACGGTGATACTGATACTTCCAGATTCCGCGGCTGGAATAGAGTCATACCGATCACCCCCTATGGGCAAACTACCGTAACGAGGACTGATTTTAGTAGGCAGCGTGAATCGTATACCATCGGCTCCCATGTCATGTTTCAACTCTCCAACGTATGTAATTTTCACAAGTATCTTCTCTCCTGCAGGTATATTCCCAAGCGTGGTTGAGAAGACATCAGATGTTGGCCCTCGAGCCAAAAGCCCGGCTGTCTCGCCTCGACTTACCGCTTCGTCATAGACTTCTTTGGCCTTGTTTTTCTCTTTCACCACTCCTTTGATCAAACGAGAGCCAATGTGGCATGTGAACCCAACCACACTGACAACGTCGTAAATAGGGAAGTCATACCTGCACTCTTGGGTGTCATCTGATGTGTTGAGAAATGTTTGGGAGAGTACGGTTCTCGAAGCAGTGCTTAAAATGGTTGTATGGGCAGCCAAGCTGACCTGAGGCAAGTAGTTTCTGGGCTGAACATATTTCTGTCTGTCTTCATCTCCCAATACAACATAGTAACAGCCACAAAAGGAATCTGAGTTACAAAGACGCATGGCTGTGAGATGCAGCTACATAAGGTATTTTCCAGATGTAGTTGAAGGTGCATAGTGTCACATAATATAATAGAATGGGCAGCTCTTATATGCACTAGGGAAGGCTGATGTGATGCCTGGAACGCGGGGAAGCAGTGTGCCTGCCTGCCTGCCTGCCTGCCTGCATATTGTTGTTGGACGAAATCAACCGAAGGATTGCTTCCCATATGACTCACAGTCCTCTTCGATAAGTTAGGCTGGACATGGTCAAGTGCGGTTCATGGCAAGACCTTGTGTTCCTCTCAACACATGGATTAAGCTCCCCTAAAGTACGAAAACCAAATCTATCAAAATATAAGGTAGTCTAGGTCATTTGTCGCAAGCATTCCTAGATAGGCAGGAAATCAGTGTTTTTCAAGGCTTCAGAGGATGGACAATCACCAACTTAGATTTGATTCTCGATTCAAAGCGACACGAGAGGTTTGTTGATGAGTTGTAAAAATGTATGAATGTGTCTGGCAGTCTCAGCTCTCTCTCGCTTGTTCTCTCGCTCGTTCAGATGTGCCTCGTAGGGCTGCTAGCGTCTCGGCATCAGCCGTCGCTTCTCACTAGTCCAATCCTAGACCCTCGCCTGGACCCGACGCCAGCCCAGAGGTTTGTTACTCAACACCTAACCTTTTCACAGATGTCTCACTAATCTAATGCTCTGTTCGCTGTACAAGCACGCAAGCCACGGGAGCCTACATAGTAGACCATTCAGCATACTCGGGAGATCCGAAGTTATGGCAGCTGCCCCTTCAGAGCAGGTTGCTATGGTAGCCAATAATCCATTTGACATTTACAGAACCCATATATCAGAACTACTAGCACCAATTACTGGGAAGCCTGCCAGTCAAATATGTGAGAGACTGTCATGGACCCAGACCTTTGACAAAGGAGATCTAGGGCTCCCAACACCTTCGCTGCGGATCCAGGGGAAAAAGCCAGATGAGCTAGCGACGGAGTGGACAGACAAGTTTCCCAATTCGCCTTTGGTCAGCAAGCCTGTTCCGGTTGGCCCTTTTATTCAGTTCTTCTTCAAACCAGAGCCCCTTACAAAGCTCATTATACCTTCCGTTTTGAAGAAAAAGGCGGCTTACGGCAGAAACGAGAAATTAGGTCTGCAAGACGAATCTGATCCGTCAAAAGGAAGGAAACGTTTAATAGTTGAATTTTCATCACCCAATATTGCAAAGCCATTCCATGCTGGTCATCTTCGAAGTACTATTATTGGAGGATTTTTAGCGAATCTTTACGAAGCCGCCGGTTGGGATGTGATTCGTATGAATTATCTTGGAGACTGGGGGCGACAATTTGGTTTACTTGCCAACGCGTTTGCAACTTACGGAAGTGAGGAAAATCTAGAAAAGGATCCCATCGGTCACCTCTTTGATGTGTATGTTGAGATTAATAAGGTCTCGAAACCGGAGGAAGAAGAGATCAACGAGAAGAAGGAAGAACTCAAACAAGCAATGGAGGCAGGTAAAGATACCACAGAGCTTGAGAAGGAAATATCGACCCTCCAAGCCAAAAGCGTGAACGAGAAAGCGCGACAGTACTTCAAGAGACTTGAAGACGGCGATCCAAAAGCTCGCGCTACTTGGGCCCGGTTTCGAGACCTGAGTATCGAGAGATACAAAAAGACGTATGCTCGGCTTAACATTCACTACGATTACTACTCTGGCGAGTCACAAGTTGAACCATGGCGTATGGAACGTGCAGTCAAGGAGTTGGAAGCGAGTGGCGTTTCGGAAGCCTCGAAAGGAGCTGTCATCGTCGACCTCAGCAAGTCCAAGGACAAGCAGACTAAGAAGTTAGGGAAAGCCTTAGTCAAGAAGACAGACGGCTCTTCACTCTACTTAACGCGTGATATTGGGGAAGCGGTGAAACGACATGAATCGTATCACTTCGACAAGATGATATATGTAGTAGCATCTCAGCAAGACCTATATGTAGCGCAGCTGTTCAAGATCCTAGAGCTCATGGGCCATAAAGAAGTGGCCGAGAAGTGTCAACATGTCAGCTTTGGGATGGTGCTGGGAATGAGCACCCGGAGAGGTACAGTCAAATTTTTGGATGATATCTTGAGGGATGTGGGGGAGAAGATGCATGAGGTCATGCAGCGGAACCAATCTAAATATGAGCAGGTAGAGGACCCTGTGCAGACAGCAGACACCCTGGGTATTACAGCAGTCATGGTGCAAGATATGACTGGCAAGCGGTTAGCTCTTGCTAATTATATTCTCCTTCCGTTGAACACCATGTGCTAACAGTGTTTCAGCATCAATAACTATGATTTCTCGTTGGAGCGGATGACCTCCTTTGAGGGCGACACTGGTCCATATTTACAGTATGCACATGCCCGTCTCTGCTCTATCTCCAGGAAAGCTGCTCTCTCTCCCGAAGAGCTAGAGTCTGCAGACCTCTCCCTTCTTACTGAACCTCACGCTGTCAATCTTGTGCGCGCACTAGCATCGTGGCCAGACGTTGTACAGAACACCCTGAAGACGCTGGAGCCAGTGACTGTCCTTGCGTATCTCTTTAAGATGACACACATGCTGAGCTCGAGTTATGATGTACTGAAGGTAATTGGGAGTGAGCATGAGTTGAAGAAGGCACGGATGGCTCTGTACGAAGCTGCAAGGCAGGTTCTAAACAACGGCATGAAGCTGCTTGGTCTCAATCCTGTCGAGCGGTAAGCGATCCCTTGTGCTCTTTCATCGCCATCTTAGCCATTAACGTGCTGATCGACAACAGTATGTGATCTGGTGGATTTCTTATGTCTTCAAAAACGATGTTGCCCGGTAGATGGCGTTGGATCTGGCTAGAGCCCTTAAGCGACAAGGAATTGATGTTGTGAGCTTTGGGGTACTTCGATATTGGTATCTACCAGCAGAGTCAGTAGAAAGGCGTTTGCCAGATAGGACGCAAAAACGAGGCAACCGGTCTAAGATTCCGGACAGGAGATGACGGAAATATCCATTGGCCTGAATTGCGTCCAACACATCGTTCTTGATTGAGAAAAGTCGGTCAAGATTTTGAAAATCAACTCGAGCGATTCGTCACAGTATCGGACGTTTCCGGAAGGGATTCCCAGAGTTGTCCAATGCAGAAGACTCATGTTCGAGGAGGATCTCTATGACGTTGCTTACCTCATCTGATTCTTGATCAGTCAAGGCATCGCTGATCACAAAAGACCGATAAGAAGTTGATTTTCGGACCGAGTCACATTTTATCTTGCATCGCGTGGTCAGTTTCGATACGAGGATCTTCTCATTCGTCTATCATTTTCATCTCCTAGCGAAAGCAGGGTCATCTTTCTTTTCTCTCCAAGAAATCATCTAGATTACCACGGCAAGCGTTCAGCCCGGTTCGTCCTTCAGTCCAAGCTGCATAATTTATACTTCTGTTTATGCCGCATTGGTCGGCAAAGCTGCACGTGTATCTTAGCCACTCAACCAATCACCGTATCTCTTACTGAACGGTAGGTTGGGAGAGCTCCAAGCTAGGGTTAGCACTCATAGAATGTTACAGAAGTTATGTGTGCTCCATGTGCGTCACAAATCTATAAGTGGAGAGTTACGGTTAAGGGATAATCGTCGACGAATCACCCATGGCTTCAGGCAGCAATGGCCGGCCGGGGAGTCCAATGGTGTTGGCCTCCAGAATCAATGGTACCGGCCAGGCAACCAATACAGCTGAGAGACCGTGCCGTCGATACAACAGCTCACAGTTCACCCACCGCAACCCGGCCATTAGCACTTCCTTCCTTACAAACTTGCGGGGTGGACGCGGCACTTCCCCATAGTCCTAGTTGACTCGGCTAGGGCATGATGTGCAGATGAACCCGGCCAGCTGCGTTGAGAAGCCGGTGCTGCAAGCAGGCTTCCAGAGGATCAAATAGTATACACCTCATGCAGGCTGAGTGGCTGACACGACACACCACCGAGGACTAGGGAGCCGTCGAAATTTTTCTAAGATTAAAAAACAATTAAAATAAATCATATTTCTCATAGGCCGTCCCAGTATATTTTGTGACTCAATTCCAAGATGATCGTGATGCTGTGAAAAACATCCCACGCAGACGTGGGACTTGCTTTGCACTTCATGTAATGCAACGATCATCTCCGACACACATTCAGTAGATACTTTACCATCGCTTTGGTTCTACACCTCCATCCGTCCCTTCCTTCCCACTTTGAAACCCCATCATACAATTGTTGTTGTTGGAACAAACACTCGAGAAAATCCACCCATGGCGGGATGACCCTGGCAGTCCATTGCCGTCTTATCGATTGCTACCTGAACCGACCCCTCGATTGTTGTCAGGATCGACGACAGTTCTTTTCTCTTCTCTTTCCGTCCCACCTCGTAGGCAGCCCTACAATAGGAGCAACCCCCCTAGACATCTGCTGCCCTGATAGCATTGGGGAAATGTCAAGTAGCCATCCCAATCCCCGCGCTGCCTACTGCGAAGAGTACAGCGAGGACGCACATACAACTCTACCCGACACTCGGCAGACGGCCAACATAGCGGCCAAGCGGTCGAGACCAGACTTCGCCAAGCCAAAACTCACTGACACGCGCGATGAACGTAGCGACTCGGGGAATTCGAGTCAGACGGTAGCAACGCTGAATAGCGGGCATTCCTCGTTGGAGTCCAAAGCTGGTGCCAAACCATTGCGAGTTGATATTGAAGCTCCGGCCATCAAGAGACGACCCGCGCTTGTCGCGAAGAAGACTGAGAGTAGACCTTTAAGCCCGCAGAAATCCTCACACAAACGAAGTAGCTCTAAAGCCCGAGATGGACGATCTGCGATGCAGGAAGTGTGCATATGCTCAGAGTGCAAGGCGACTGCGCGAAAATCGCTCACACCGTTAGAAACCTCGTGGCCTGCAGCCCTCAACCAGCAGCTGCGGTCGAAACAGAAAACCCCCGTCACACCTCATTCCGCACGGCCTCCGCTACCAAAACCCTCTCAAGATGCTCCTTTACTCCAGCCTGCGCAGGCTCGTCCTCGAGCCTCAACGTTGCAATCGTACCGAAACACTCGCCCAATGAGCTACCATGGTGCTATGCCTGGGGCCGTTTATATTCAACCACAACCCCTTCCTGTTCCTATCGAACGTCGACCACCAACACCATACTCCACTCAAATCGTGTTCCCGCCCCCATCCTACCCGCCGATTCGGGGCTCATATTTCCCAGCCACTCAAGCATCGGCACCTCGACACCAGGATAGCTTTCCCTTGCCACTGTCCCCTTACGAGATGCAATGCCGCCCGCAGCCGCGTCAATGGACCACGGATCACCCGTCCAATCGCCACTCTATGATATATACTTCATCTCCTGTTATAGAAGATTCTCAACAACTGCCGTACATCCCCCGAGCCCCCTCCGCTCAGCCTACGTCTCGTCCTTCGTTTTCTTACAACGATGCTCCTTCTACGCCACGGGAGGACTTCATGCGGCGTAACGAGGACTTCTACCGTATGCCCCCACCTCCCCCTCCGGCCCCTAATCCTAGAACACAGCATCGCCCTGCAATAAAGCACGCAGCAACGACGTCTGCTGCACATCCGCTGCTTCACCATACCCGTAGCCGCCGCGTCGAGGACACCACAGATCACATCTCTGGGCACCGGAGCCCTAAGAAAGAGCAAGCCGGGGAACACCACAGATCAAGGCGACCCTCGCTTGCAAGTAGACCTTCTGCTACCCCGAGCAACGAGAAACCAACCTCTCACTCTGTCGAGCGTGGTCTTGCCCGGATGGGCATTGAAAGTAACGACGCTACAGCCAAAAATCGAAGGAGGGTCTCCTACTATGACCACGAGACTGCCCCTGAACTCGAGCGTGTTGTAGAGACCTACCAAGCCGACACAAATACTGCCGCAGATGCCATACCTGTTCCGGTAACAACCGACTCTCTCAAACTGGTGTGCAAGAAGACTCATAGCGATAGCGGTAGCAGGGCCAGCGCCGAGGGCAGAGGTAGCAGAGAAGGAAGCGACGTGAAGCCGCGCAGCTCAACCGATCGACGCAACGGAAGCGACGTCAAGGCGCGAAATGACAATGACGGAGTCACATTACGGTTCCACCCTTCTTCGGGTGTCAACCTTGACGTTAAAGGAGGCAGTGTGGAAGGACGAACCATCAGTCTAAGGCAAAGCCGTGAAGGCGATGGCGAGATGGAACTTAGCATCGGAGCTAAAGAAAAGCACAGTCTTAGCAGAACTGCTAGCAGAAATGAAGGAAGAGAGAGGCACCAGAAGAGATACCCATCCGTAACTGGCCCCCGTCACAATGGCGAGCTGGAGGTCGCCAGGAGCACCAGCCGTATGATGGGAGAAAGGGAGACGGGAAGAGAAAGGAAGAGAAGCGTTGCGGGCAGCCGGAGTCGCCGAAGCAGCAAGAGCGGATACAGTGGGAAGGGTACCGGCGACGGATGGTTTTAGCGTGGGCTACGACGTGACGGTTTGCGGTGTATTTGGCTATCACCTCCTGCGGCTTTTCGACGAAACCCTTTTCGGACAAAAGAATGATTCCAGTCCTCTTCTTATGATGATATTTTTACAACTAGATACCGCCGAGCGATGACGAGATGTTTTACGATACCACGACTTTATGTGCGCAATGCAAAAGTTTCCTCGGGTAAGGAGAGCAGGTAATTGGAAGTTTGTGTGGGATTATGCGACATGTATTCAACACGTTCGATATCCAGACTGGAAAGCGTATAGTCTATTTCCAGTGGCGTTGCTCTGCTTAGCACTATGAAGAAGAGCGAATGATTTTTATATGCGGTTTTCCTGCTTGCACCGATTTACATCTTTCAAGGATCACAAGGTAAAAGACGAAAGACGTGTCATTGAAGACCTGCAGAAGAAGCGCTAGAACTTTCCCTCTACACCACTGTGATTCGCACCGGCTTTTACGCTCAAGAGAGTATCGAGAAACCTACTAGGACTAAGCAATTAACCTCAGATTTCTTCAATCACAGTCCAGGCTCGAATTTCATCTCATCAATCATGCTATCACTAGCTTTCGGTATCGCTCCCCTATCCCACATCTCGATTGGTAGTTCGACCGCTGTCACGTTGCTCTTCCCAAGCTAACAGCAGAAAGATGTCCACTGACTTGAATGGGGCAGTTGTGGACCAACAGACGGAGTGGTTCAAAATTTACAATGTCTGAATTTTACAGTATTCAAAGTATCTATGCTCTTCATGCAGGTGCACGTTATCCTCGCAGTCGTCACCAGAACCTTTGATATTTCTCTTTTCGACCTATTGATAACATTCATCAGAACAGTACGGGAACATCCAAAATTTGTCCCTCTCCTTCCATTCCACTCGCGTTTCTCCCTGCTTAACCTCTTTTCTTCCCCCATCAAGTCAATATTCTGAGCGGATATCTACATTCCGCTACATTCGTGGGAGCTATTCATGAGACCCCCCTTCATCGCTAGAAGTTCTTGGATGGCATAATACTCAGGCATGTAATCCACAATCCTATCCTTCCACATTTGCACCAACAGTCCCACCACGCTCTCATCATGCAACGGACATTGCAGGTTCTGCGCAAGCTCGAGGAGCGCGTTGCCAGTACCTTCGGAAAGCGGGTTTTTACGTCCCAAGTCGTTGAGGATCTGACAAGCGCTGCTGCGACTTTGGGGGGGAAGGAGGGTTAGGCATGGACCGGTTTGCCCGGGCAGATTGCCCACATAACAAGAGGTCGTTTCGGGAACTAGGACGATGTTTAGTACGTTGTAAGGGTTCCAGATCCAATCTGAGCCGGGAGGAGAAGCCATGAGGGGAGGTAGGTGAGGGGGAGGGTGATTGCAAGGATGAGGATGAAAAGGGGTGGTTGCAAGGACGGGGTTTGGGGCTTTGAAGGACGTGGCAGGGGAAGGTGCTTTGTGTCGATGGTAACCGCTGCGAAGCTAAGAAAGTGTTGAGGTATGGTCACAATTGTAGAATCCTCTCTTTGACTTGTATACTTTTCACAAATGTTCTAGAAAACCCCCGAATGTCTAAGACCACGCGCGAAACAAGGCGAGGGAGAAACGGCAGCGATGGCCCAAGTCAACGTCGCAGGAAAAGCTAAAGGAACAATACGACAATAAGTTTCGCTTGTCTCGATAATGGAGACGGCGTGGGCTCACTTGGAATTCTTGCAAGTTGTATCAGTCTAACACTCAGAGGGACTTTGTGGGAGAGGACGGCGGGGGGGCAGTGTACTGCTTCAAAGGGCGTGGGGAAAACATTCGAAGACAACTTTCTTGCGGCTAGTGACGGTGTTTCGAATGCTTGATTCTTTTCGTAAATATATCAATACCATTTCCTTACCCTAACCGAGACTGCAGCTCTCCTGGATAGCTCCCAAGTATGTACTAGCGCAAATCTCCCGCCCCCCCAAGACCAGAGGATTTTTGCAAGAATCTTCCGTGAATCTGATACCCAACCGTAGCGACATCCGAGCATCGATCCCTTACAAGTCCCTCCCAAATTCCCCATTGACGGAAAGGGTCTTCGCAATAGTTGGGCGAACCTTTCTCAGGATCCCGTCTCAAGCAGGACAGCGCTGTCCGTGCTTGCTGGCTGCAGGATCGATATTCCAAGGCAATATCTGGACGGAAATGGCTTTGAAGAGACGATTGCATGATTCTAATAGTTCCTCAAAGGTCGTACGACACGTGTGCTTCTCGTCTTCAGCACCTTTGACTGGAGATGAGAAGCGCGAGTTCTTGTTCGTCGAAGATGGAGACGAGCTCTGGGGGGACGATGTCATGAAAACCTATGTAGATTTAGTATCCTGTTTAGATATTGATGGTGACGAAGATACCTTTAATGAAATGCTCCAATTGCTCCTGCACAGAGCCAGTAAGGCGGTACTCGATCATCAGCTGCACATATTGCTGTTTTGTTTCATCAGTCACGGGAATATTGCGGCCATTCTCTATCAGATCCACGGTCTCCCGGACACCAAATTCATCGGTCTCAATGGAGAAGGTCTCGTTGGTGATGTTCGAGATATCATTCTCCAGCATCCATAACAATGACCTGTAACACTCAAGATCATGTGTCTCCATATCTTTGATCGATACAATCTTGCCAAGTATTCGTTTATAGACGGCTTTGCTGAAACGACAGTCCAAAGAGCGACCTTCGTAGAGCGTTTTGCCAATCATACGGCCGATGAACTTGAAGAACATCAGATGCTCATCGTTGATTTTGCTTAGCTTGTTGGGGTGAAATGTGATAGGATCAGATGCAACAGGAATGAAGAGAGCGTTGTTAGGATTGAACATCTGTCGAGAGAGGATCCGGAACCATTCTCGAGCCGCGTCTTCAGCATCCACTCCTTTTTCATCAGCGAAACGGACGCTGAGCTTGCCGTATTTGATCTCATCGTCAGACTTGAACGACAGACATTTATAAGAGTCGAGAAAAACATGATCACGTCGGACAGTTAGCCGCAAAAGTGGTTATGTATGATTAGGCTCTGTATCGTGCGAGTGTAGATGCTGAGTGAAGTAGTTGCGCTTGTTGTCAAAGTCCAAGTCCAAGACCTTCGGATTTTTGTCCAGTAAGGAGAATATACTGCTCATGAGCTCAGGATTTTGTCGAATCAGATCATTGAGTACCTTACGGTGCTCCTCCGTGAACTTGCGTTCTTGCTCCGCATGGTGGCGTTCTTGCTTTGTGCGGCTCTCAGCCTGCTCGCGAAGCCTGCGTTCATTCACGGCACATTGGCGTTCTACTTGAAGCTGTCCTTGTAGGTTCTTCAATTGTGCATCCATATCTGAGGACATGATGGGGATAAGTCTCAACGAGGACTGTCGCAATACGAAGGCACATCATCTAGCGATGCGACTCGATTGTAGCGAGCCAACGAAAATAGGGATGGAAACAACTGCTGTCAGGATTAGCGGATAATTGATTCAAGGGATAAGACTCTTCATCAACAATATTTACTTGTATAGTGTCGGACCTTTTACTAAGAATTCAACGATGTCAGTCATTAAAACTGTGAAAAATTTAAATCTCTTAATTCTCTTTTGGCATAAGCATCTGAAATTCGTGTTTGTACCTATTGCTTACGATATTAGATCTCTCGACAACTTCGAGTCGAGATCAGTTCCAACGTGGTGAATCTAGAAGAGAATCATGACGATTGCGAGTAGTCGATCACCGTTTATTTACATTCCTAACATTCAGACTCATCTTGTCTTGGATAATGGGAAAGAGAGGTACGGCGAATTTCGGATTTTATATGTCAATGGCCAAGTGTTCTTGACAGAGAGTGTTGACTTACTGAATCATAGTACTCGCCAGGGTTCTCTTTTTGATGTTTGAGATAGAAAGATGAGACATAGAATGGCAGAAGCAACTGAGAAAGATGCGCAGTGAGTAAAAGTAAAAGGCCATCGAGATGGTGAATGTGTCAGACTGTTCGAGTGCTGTGTCGTTTTGCTCAGGAGACAGAACGAAGCCAACAGAAAGACCCTCAAGTTGATCTTCTCCGTGCACGTACTTCCCTTAGGGTGGCTCCTTCTGAGTCAGAGACAGAAACACATCGTGTCTTGTCCTTTGTTGTGGTAAAGAGAAAAGAAGGCGTAAGACCTTGTTGTTCGGGAAGTGCTCGCCCTCGCCATGCTGCTTGAGTTGTCTCGTATCGTGTCGAAGACACAGAAATTATCTATGAGACTCTTAATCCACTGTTGAAGGTATCGGTAGAATTGAGAAGGATTCCTGAGACATGATATAAGTCTTTTCTTCCTTTTTAATAATTGCCCTATTATACAACCACGATCTTATTAGTAGCGTGAGTCTGCAAAAGCTGCATGGAAATCGGGACTGTCTGGTTATAATCCCAAATCTCTCTCGATGTACACTTTGCTTCGCTCTTTCAACTCATGAACCTTCCTCCAAACCTACCTGTTTTATGGAACGCATTCGGAATCCCAAAACCCCCCCCCCCCCACCCCCCAATCTCCTTACTTCTTCTGCCCGGGACCCTGCCTTAGTCGCTAATGCTGCTTCGACTACCCGGGACGAAATCCTTGAAGAGTTGGGCAACAAAGAACTGCTAGCCGCAGGAATGTGGGAGCCGCTGAGTTGGCTGGCGGAGGTAATTCCGTGTAGGGATCGCCATCCTAATCGGGGAGGTGAGATTAATAAGACATGGATGTATGTGATTTGGCGATATAGCGTTTTGACTAAGCTGTGGAGGTGAGCCAGTTAGGGGCAATGACATATCTTTGCGAAGCTGCTATCGAGAAGCCTGACCAAGGATAGGCCCGATAGAATTGTACTTGTATACACATGCAGATGAGAATCGTGCTCGATAGGAGTTCCTGATGGTGGCTAGCTGGAATAATTTCTTGAAGTATAGTTCTTGCAAACGAGCCTCTTGTGCGAATCTTCAAGGTTTCCGAAGGTAGTGCATTTTGTGAAGCTAGAGAGTAAGAAGACGATGTACAAGCTGAAATTAGAACCCAGAAAGTCGCTCTACCATTCGTTCTGGATATACTCAAACGTGTGGTTGATTTGGGAAAAATGCCTTCCGATACAGTGTTCGAGTCCGTAGTTCGAATTGCTAGAAGAGTGGTTGTGATACAGGTAGAATCCCATGCTCTCCATCTAATGGTACCCACAAAACGCCAAGCTGGATGCATACAACAATGACAACGAAGTAGATATCTTTCAGGTAAACCCCTACCTCGCCTGCGTTCCGGCTTTCTCAAGCACAACCTCAGATTTACTCTCCTCACCCTTCCTTACCTTCATTCCTTCCTCCTCAACATCCTCTTCTCCTTCGCTCATGCCATGTAGTACCTGCTCGGCCTCGTTCGGCGGGCCCCTCGATTCGCTCGAGACCCCGTCCCCAGGGGTGCTTTCCGTCTCGCCCCCACTCATCTGCCATTCCATAAGCTTGGTGAAGGCACCATTCGGGTTGGTGCTGAGGTCCTTGTAAGAGCCCTGTTCGGCAACTTTTCCGTCGGATGAAAGCACAATGATGGTGTCGGAGCGCTTGATCGTGGAGAGGCGGTGGGCGATGGAGATGGTGGTATTGTTGCCTCTGAGGAGGGCGGCAAGAGCAGAGTTGACAAGGGTTTCTGATTCGGCGTCGAGAGCGGATGTAGCTGTGATGAGACAGTTAGTTTAGTAACGATTAAGCAATGGTATCACATTAATGCCGCTTACCTTCGTCTAGGATCAGGATATCTGGGTTCTTGACCAGAGCTCGAGCAATTGCTATGCGTTGCTTCTGGCCTCCTGACAGCATAGCTCCCCTTGCACCGACAGAGGTATCTAGGCCGTCCGGGAAATCACTAATAAAGCTGCAGTTGGCTTTCCTCGCAGCAGCGATGATTTCTGATCTCGTCGCGTGGGGCTTGCCGTACGAAATGTTCTCTGCTATGGTGCCTGAGAACAGCACTGGTTCTTGAGCAACAATGCCGATTTTCCTCCGCAAAGATTTGACGTTCATCGTAGAAATATCGACACCATCGATCTTGATCCTCCCTTGCGTAGGCGAGTAGAAACGAAGCATAAGTGATGCAATGGTCGATTTCCCTCCGCCTGAAGGTCCAACGACGGCGACATTTGTCCCCTGAGGAATCTCAAAATCCAAGTTGCTGAAAATGTCGACGGCAGGCCGAGTGGGATAGCTGAAAGATACGTTTTCGAACCTTATGGGCCCGCGTGCTGACTTTACAGGCAAACCGACGGTAGGAGAAATGGATGGCTTCCTGTCTTGGAGCTCGAACAGCCTACTGGCAGCTCCAACACCTTTCATCAGCTCTGAGTAAAAGCTCGATAGTCCGAAGAGACTTGATCCCGCGTAGGCCGTGTACATTAAGAACGACGTCAGTTCGCCGATACTAATGGTTCCTGATTTCACCATGCCACCTCCTACATATAAGAGTGCTAAAATAGTCACATTGCCCATCATACCAGTCTACTTAGTATCAGTACCAGTCTAGAAACAAGGTGAGTCAACATACAGTGCTGAAAAATGTAGCACTTATGAGCGCCTCTTTCTTGCCAAGCCCAAATATCTTCTTTACTTGGTGATTATACCGGGAAACCTCCAAAATTTCACCAACGAATGCTTGACTCGTTCTCACATTGCCAAGTCTTTCTTCCGCGATCTTAGTTAGAGTCCCCAGGTTCCTTTGGATTTTCCGGCTAAGATTCCTGATGGCGCGCCCATAGAAGAACGCCCCAATGGCAACGGGTGGAAACATGAGAGTCAGGATACCAGTAAGTTTCACACTAACATATGCCATCAGGCCAAATCCAGCTCCTCCACTGACTAAAGCCCGGAGTCCGTCAGATAAATTCTGTGTTATACTCTTCCCAACAATGATCGTATCTGAGCTTAGGCGAGAGATGAGATCTCCAACTCTGTTGGCATCAAAGAATTCAGCATCCTGGATTATGGTACTTCGGAAGAGCTGTGACCTTAGGCGCGCAACGATACGCTCCCCGACTATTCGAAGTATGATGATGCGGCCATAGTTCGCTCCTGCCCCTACAGCTAAAATCCCACCCAGAGCGATGTAAAATGTCGAAAGGTCCAATCCGAAGAGCTGGTCAGTGCCATCTTCCGACTTCGTAGCAATATCCAGTATTTTGCCGATCGAGAATGGAACAGCCATAGTGATCGCAGATGATACCAGTAAAAAGACAAATGCACATCCAAGAATCTTGGCTTCCGGTCTAGCGATCTTTATCAGCCTCCAAATTTCTCCCAATCCTGCTGTTTGACCCTGGGATTTTCCATCCTTTGCCAGGCGTGCACTGAGATTGACTTGGGCGGCTTGCGAAGCCTTCTGGGACATCTCAAAACCCCGCTCGTTCTCCTCGGTTTCCAGAGCATCGTCATTCTCTTCCTCGCCCACTGTCTTCTCATTACGAACTGCAGGCGAGTTCGCTTTCCTTCGCGTGGGAGAAGTGGGGAATAATCGGGGTAAAGGTACAATCGCTGGTCGAGGGTTGGAAGCCAGGAAACGAGGAGAAATTATGGAGTGTGGGCTTGCATGCAGAATGGAGGTCGAGAAATTCCGCTTAAGCGGAAAGAAGGGAGTGAAGGTTTTGCATTGCGCAGCCTGATATATCAATCTGCTTTGCGTAGGTGTTTGGTGATTGTGGAGGGCACTCAGCGCTGGAGGCTTGCATAATCGCCGTAGAAGCAGTTCAGAGCTGCGCATGACTTGCTACTTGATTTCCATCCACTGCTGTTATCGGCTTTCCCGAAGTACTATTTTGGGAGGGATCATCGCCAAGGGTTGATTTGCAGTCTTTTGGTAGAAGCTGTGAAAAGTACATCTGAACATGGATGGCGACATGGAGGGAGACTACAGTAGAATAAACTAGCGGAATGACGACGGTAAGGTATCGTAGGGCTGTTAGTCCAAGCTTGGCCATCCAATTTACGACACAACTCATCAGCATATTCTGGGCTTTTATTTTAGATCCCATCACGATCTTCAATCTCTTCCTTGATGCTCTTCTTTCAATAGTCTCTATCTCGTCCCACCACTGTAGCCTATCCATCCACTTCATCAATCATGCCACCTTCCTCAATCTTATTCCGTATTGCTTCCTCTTCCTCTTCTTCGAACCCCTCGCCGCCCTCTGCGGCGTCTAGTTAACCCTCGTTCAACCCTATTTCTAAGTCTTCAGCTACGTCCTCAATATCTCCCCCTACGATCTACGCTCCCTTCCTGCAACCCATGTGTGCGCAACTTGCCGGGCTTTTTACTTTCTTCGCGTGGCCATAAGCCATTGTCCTGCGCGTTGCTCCAAACGTAAAGGGATGGAAAGCGGTGCTGTTTGGGTCGTCATTTTGTGATACGTTATTTTCATGGGATGTGGATTGTTGTAGGTGCAGACTTGTGTTTGGACCCAAAGAAGGGGGATGAAGGAGTGTAGTTATTTCGTGATGGTTTACGGACCGGGAGGGATGAGACTTGCGTTTAGCGCAGGAGCGATTTTGTAGGTGGGAAAGTGATGGAAGCGGTGTGAGAGCTCGATGGTGGATCTCGGACATAAAATACGAGGAGATCGTGGACGGTAGAGACCTTTCATCTCATACGACTACGAGGATATATGCATTCGATGTTCACAAAAAACCCCCTTCTTAAATTTCCTTCTACATTCCCGGTGGTCGAGCGGTACTAGTTTCTAAGGCCTTGAATAACTCTTCTCGGTTCTTATAAATCGTATCGACTCCATTCTCATCCTGCGCATCCAGCATTGCGAATACATCTGGCTTGAGGTTTTCGGAATGGTTGCGAGCAGCTTCCAATACAGTATCGAAGCGACACCTAACAGTCTCTGTCGAAAAGTCTTCCCAGCTATTGACCAATAATGCTGTCTTGTCCTCCATTGATCGCTTGTCTAGGACTACAAATGCCTTCTCTCGCCACCAACCAGGCGCCCCCCTAATGTTTCGATCAATCCAGTGTACCAAATCATCGACACTAGCGTGAAGAAATTCGTTCCCGGAGATTTGAACCGGTGGGTAAGTCCATAGTTGTGTGTGTTCATCAATGACAAAGTCTCGTTTGGTAACAAGGTGAAAATATTGTTCCTCGTCGTATGCTTTTGGCCCTTCTGGAGTCTGGATATCGTCCCCTGCTTTGGACTGACTGAGAAAGTCGTTAACGAACTGAGTACGCATTAGTATGAATTGATACACTGAATGGAGTGTCGAAGAGATCATACATCGGATGGAAGATCTTCGATAATAAAGAGAAATATTATGATAGGATTTACGCTCGTGAATGTATGGTGAGGATGTGAGGGGTATTTGGAGACCATTATGCTGTATGTTTGATGTGGCAAAGAATGTCAATAGTAGAGGTGGTGAATAGTAGCAAATATGAAGACCGTAGATGCACTGAAATTGAAGGGTTGAAAGAGTATGAATGAAGCAAACCACCACCTATTCATATGTCGGGGGCACAGGAGGTAGCGTTTCGACGCCACGTAGATGAACCGAGCCTATAGCTATGAAACCAACAAATGTTTCCAAGTCTTGCTGCTCTTGATTGCTGGCTTGTAGCTAGAAGGAATGTTCCTCTTGTAACAGATCCTACGTCTGTTGGACCTTTGACCAGCGCAAAGAAGTATCTGTTATGACATCAGATGTCGTTTCACGGCGTGCCCAACTTGTTGTACCGCAAGGCGGTGGGATTTCACCCGGAAGTAGACGTAAAGTTGTCAATATCACAATTGATTACAATTTTGCCCAGGTCAAACTTTCGACTTGTGCTCGCACCGGGTACTCCAACAATCGCAATCGCCATATCTCTGATACAAGACTAGAAACGGGTGCAGTAGGATGGTGCTGCGACAATGACTCCATTCCATTCAAACCATCGTAACCTGTTGGCAATGCGGGCTTGGGCAGTCATCTGTGATGCTGCTGTTCACTTACGTGGCCAAGCATTTGGTCTGAGGCGCTAGCCCGTTCCTCAATGAAGAAGATATTCTATTCCTCTATCCGTGCCCCCCACTTTCGCTCATCCTTCGCTTAGTCTCTATGTGTGGCCATGATTGATTCTTCCTAGCACACAAAAAAGTACTCGCCTCATAATTGTTGGTGGCGATACCTATAAAGCTCTAAGGCTTCCGTGTCAACGGGCTCAGTCATACACAGTCTAAGAGGGTCTGTCGTGCATGGTAGAACATTGCACGATCGTGTGTCATCTTCCTTCGAACTGGCCTAGGTCTGGTTTCCTGATGCTCCATCATGTCCGTTGGAGTCTCGGGACTTACGAAGTTCTTGAAGGCTGATCCGGCGTTAGGTGGATTCTATCTGCCTACGGAGGTACAATCAAAATTTTGAAACTTCTAGAGTAGCAAGAGGTTCCATAGCATTGGAAGGGTAGGGATATGGCAATGTTCCCCACCATCTTCTATTTTGCGAAAGATGTGTTTCAGTCAAGTATGAGATGAAACCAAGTATTACTCCTCTTCATTAACAGGATTGTTGGGTCTACCATCTATCCAGAGTATATGAGTATAAAAAGGACCTTTCGTTTATGAGGCAGCGGTCTTTCTTATCAGCATTCTCAGTTTCCATTGCATATTACTTGAGGCGATAAATGGCAAGCTCTCTAACTTTTTGTTAATCCCACTGTTTCTGTTTTTTCGCATTTTACCCATCCCATTTCAGGTACAGATTGAATCCCACGTTATGAGAGTCGTCTTTCCCGCGATTGCTTCCTTGCTCTTCGGCATTGATTCCGTCGTCGATGCGCACCCGGCCAAATCCTCCCAACCTACGCAGTCACCTTCGAAGACCGTACCCATAAAATACCCTACAGCCGCATCGACTACTGGAGCCCTGGAGAGTGGCAGTAGGAATAATGGATTGAACGCCCTTACAGCTCCGTTATATACCGGCTCCGTATCTACAGGCATTCCTAAGAATGGTAGTGAGATCAACGGGACAAAGATCTATGTAATTTTATCAACTCTCGCTCCCATACCAGCCCAGGCTACATGGGTAAATGAGTACTCACAAAGCAACTGGGGCAGTGGTACTTCTCTCCATAATGATACTTCGCTCGATAATGGTACCTTCCCTGATAACGGTACTTCCCTTGACAACGGTACTTCCCTTGATAACGATACTCCCCCTGGTAATGGTACTTATGTTGGAGTACGTCCCTTGCAGAAACGGCATTTACCCCATGGCTCCAGGAGAGGCCAAAGAGACACGTATCGGAACCGCCGTGGCGTATGGCTTAATGAGTACTACTTCCAAGAAGATGAACCACGGAACCCCGGAGGTCCCCGTCTCACAATTCAAGTAGAAGATTACCGACTGGAATCTGACGTACTTGCTCTTCGTTTGGCAAACCGACGGCCAGAGTTGGACCAAAGCCAGTTTCCAGAATATGTCGACGAACAAATACCCACCCAACGAACAAACCCTGCACCTGCTCGTGGGAATGGTGGTAATTTTCGAAGGCCAAACAACGAGCAACTACATGGTCGTCTGGGCATTGAATATCCTCCTTACGCGAATACGCCAGAGTCGCGGAGCGGCCAGAATTTGCAAGATGAAGATGCTCGAGGTGCGTCAAGACGCAACTGGGATCCCCGCCAGCCAAGCTTCAGTAGAATATTGAGATGAGTACGAAATAAATGTTCTTTTTCTGATAGAATGTCTTTCTGATAACTCAATTACTTGAATTGCATAATTTTTGCATTTTTGATCTAATCGTACCCACGACGATCTCACGGCTTTGTCTCGCAAGACCAGCAACGAGGTAGCCAAATAAAATTCCCAACCATGATCATCATTCTGACTGACATGAGCCAGTCCAATCGAGTGTGTACGCCGCAGCACCTTGGAACGAGCCAATCCTTGAGACATACGATCCCGATACTTTGCCCTTAACGTATGTTGAACCTTTACCTACAATCCCTTGTGTGCTTAGTAGCAAAGCTTGGCTTACTCGATTCCTAGCCCTTAATCCCGAGCCGATCTAGACTCAAGAATCCGTTATTACCAGGATAACACTTGGGCATATGACGATACTCGTCCGTCAGGACCCCGCCGCGAGGGATACTATACGGTCACTCGATCGCCTAGAAGGTCGAGATCTCCAAGGGGCAGCAAGCTATAAAGTGAAATAGCTCATCGCCCGTTCTCGACATGGCAGCGGCGAACATTGCGCCCATGCTTTATATGTGAATCGAAATGCAATCATAAAGGCGAAAGCCAGTCAGAGGTAACAATAGATGGAGCGCGGGGGTCTTCAGCATCAGCCAATAAAAATCAATTCCGTCCAATCTTTTAGAGTGATACAAAAACCAGCAGGGCTGGAAAGTGTAATAATCTGAGAGCAATATATAGTAATAGTAGCTTCGATATTATAAGTCATTCTTATAAGTCTCACTGTTACAATCACTACACATGAATTGCGACTCTTCATTTTAGTCGAGGAGTGAGAAAGCTAGCTACACAAGCAATAACAATTAGAGAAAGGTCAGCGATGAAACTCACCTGTACGCGATGCTGGCTACGAACCTACTGTCTAGCTACAGTAGAGTCTAGAGATTATCAAAAGTTTGAATGACATCGAGACGCTGCGTGATGATGAAGCGCTGTGCATTGATCGCGTGCAGAGTTTTCGCGATCGCGCAGACGTCAATAATCTCAATGCGCATGCTACAAAAGCAATCTGCACGCAGATGAGAAAGTCAAATAGAACGCAGAACTACGAGGAAAATCGCTTATGAAAATCATTCGATTCAGTATCTTGTCGTCATGATGACAAGAATTGAAACAGAACATTCTCGCGTTTAATCTGTTGAGAGTGATTAGCAAAAAGAACTCGAATCACGAACATTCTTTAAATCTACGTGCTAACTACATATAGATCTTGTTAAGACTGCGTGTCTGTTACTACGACATGAGCAACTCACGAGACTTGTTAAGTTCAACACAGACAAACTTGAGAATCTCATTAATATCGTTTAACAGACGTTCAGACACAGACATTCTATACATGAGTGATACGTTGATGAAAAGACTTTGTTAAAAGAAGAGAAACACAAGCGAGTTAATAAAGAATGATTGAACTACGCTGTCTGATTAAAAGTGTAGCATATAAACATTTTTGCAAAACATGATTGATCTGCACAAGAAAGATTTCTACAGATAATGCAAAACAGATGAATTGCATACTTTCAAGCGAAGCGAGCGTCTGCAAAACGTAATATACAATGACAATGACTGTTGATCTCAAGAATCTTATTTCTTCACTGAGTTCTGATTCTTGAATGTCTTGATGATAGAATCAACTTCTAGTCAAAGACATCGTCTGTATAGTTCAAGAAAACAGTAATGTATATCAATGTGATTAAAGAAGAAATCGACTGCGATACACATGTGTATCGCAGATGAAACATCTGCAACTCATGTTTAAGAAGTAAACTGTTGAAATTTGAGCAGTGAGAGATTTCATTCATCTTGAACTGTGAATCTGTCGTGAGAAATTTTCTCTGAGTAACTTCTTGAGTCTAAGAAGAAAATCAGCATAAAGATTGTGCTTTATGTATGTTGCATGCAACGTATACAACATATTTTTGATAAACGATGAACAAGATGACTGATGATGCACATGATTTGTCTTTATTGTTGATTAAACGTCAGCGCATTGAAGTGATGATGAGATTGATGCTCATACAGAAATAAATCAGACAAACATGAAGAGTAATCTGAAAAGAGAAATTCAATGCAGCTCATTTTCAATATCTGACATCAGAGATGACACATTGACATCTGCAACTGCACAAGAATTATGCAAAGTTTCACAGCGCATTATTGACGCAGCTACGCATGAGAAAAATTGACTTCAATCAATTTCTACATGAGAGATGAGTATTCGATGTCACTACGACGACGTGCAAATGCAACAGAGATCAAATGTCGATCAAGCACATTCTATTAACATGTTTCAGATGAAAAATAGAATGAAAAGCAATGCAACGAGAAGAGAACATCACGAACTTGAGAAAGCTCTTAGAAATCGTGAGCGCAGCGACGACGATCATTCGAATGATACTCTCAACGAGCATACTGAATCAATTTCAAGCCGTGACGTCATCGAAGAGTCAGATGAAAGAGAGAGGAAATAGAGAAGGAACAGACTCATAGAGTTCTCGCATTGGGAACAGTTATAGTATAGAGCGCAGAAAGAAGCGATTTTTGATGCGGAAAGAACGCTGCGCTAGCGCAGCGCCCGCTACAGTATATAGAATCTCGCATAGGCTCATAATGGGTGTTGAATCGAGTAAGAATTTAAAAAAAAAAAAAAAAAAACAATTAGAGAAAGTCGTAGCATTCAAGCGGTAATCAGGGCATTCGTAACTTCTCTCGTACATTTCTCTGACAATACGCTATCTTAAAACAAAACACGGAGTCTACAAGTTCAAAAGGTGAGCGAAACAACATCATCTGAAAGTAATTGCTTTACTAACCGTTCTCTGTAGCACGGACATATATCTCAAAGCCACTGGCTGTTACGAGCGTACCAAGGCTGTACAAGGCTGAAGCCCTAATCAATTCGCAGTGAACGCTAGCGAGTTCCCTGCGTAATGATTAGGGCTAACCAGCGAGCTAGCCAGGTTTGGCCCAGATATGGC